>Ga0272444_10006090_pt1 | contig 10361 bp, 7 predicted proteins | sample SSMForm13_FD_201033 | JGI IMG/M metagenome (GOLD analysis project Ga0272444, IMG submission 201033) | Marine sediment archaeal communities from Little Sippewissett salt marsh, Falmouth, MA, United States - SSM-Form-13 | ecosystem: Environmental > Aquatic > Marine > Wetlands > Sediment ...
CGGTAAAACGACTCTGGAGCAGATGGGCGTCACCGTCAAGGTGTACGACACTCCCCCGGATGATTTCTTCTCGATCACCGACGACTGCCCTGAAGTCAAACTCGACGACTAAGGCCTTTGCCGGGAGACTGAAGTGAAACGATATCTGGATTTCAAATGCGAAGCATGTGACGCGATGATGCTTGATGTGCTGGTCGATGGAGATGTGCCACAAATGATTTGCGAGGTCTGTAAGGGCGGCCTGATGAAATGGTGTCCGACCTCGGTGCAGGTTGTCGGCCTGTCCAAGAGATCAGACTTTGCGCAGGTCGACCCCGAGTCGACCAGCCACAACGACCAAGTGATCGCCATGCGGCAGTTCTTGCACCGCGCCGAAGAGAGGGGCGAGCTGCGGGGCCACCGCGATCTGCTGAGCATGAAACCAGAAGACTTTCTACTGACGTCTCCCGGCAAAGCTCCCGATGATAGCTGGGAAGATGAGGTGAGGCAGGAGGCGGAGCGCGACTACCAGCAGGAGCTGGCCGAGATTGACAGGGGCTTGGAAGAGACCACTCGGGCGCAGCACAATCTGAGCAAAGAGACTCAGAAAGAAGTTCAGCAGCACATTTTCGGGGCCAGCCGTGACCGCATTGATGAGCTGAAGAGCCTGTCCGGTGAGGCGGCGGAGACCGGCGGCAAGGTCAAGCAAATCGACGACGCGATCAGTGTCGCCGGAGGTGAAGGATGATTACTACTGACGAAGCCATTGCCCTGATGCAGCTTATCAAGGGTGACGACTCAGATGCTACCACCAAGGCAATCAGGACCGCACTAAGCACGGCAATTGATGTCGTGGTGGCCGAGGGCGGCGACGGCTGGGACTGGCAGGAGGATGAGGTCACCTTCACGCTGACTGCTGGCACGGACACGTACTACATCAACAAGAAAGATAGGTACGCCTCTGGCACGGTCACGATTCAGGGGACCGTTGGTTGCAGACCGATCGGCATTATCAAGGATGTCTGGTACAGCACCAGCCGGGTTATCCCGCTACGGCGTGGCGAGTTCTACGACATCTATCAGGGGCAGACCGGTACCGGCACGCCCGACCATTGGACCGCTTTTGGCAACCGCATGCTGCTCGGCCCGATCCCGACGGCCTCATCGCTGACGATGGTGATTACCGAGCTGCCACAGAGCATCGAGGACATACCGGAAGACAAGCAACATGCAGTGATCTTCACTGCGATCGCGCTGATGTTCCCGCCCACCCGCGACTACGTCAAGGCCCGCGACGACATGAACGTCGCGATCAAGACCCTGAGAGCGTCTGATGGAGTGATGGACTTCAGCGAGAGAATTTCAGGAGATTTCGGCTAATGAGAAAAGCTATTGTTCTACTGCTGGTGCTGGTGCTTGCTTCCGTAGCAACCGCAGGCACTCTGACTCTAAGCGATCTCCTGTTGCGGACGAGAGCCTACTGGGGGGAGTACAACTCCGCCAACAGCAACTGGCCGGACTCGGTTCTGACGCCGATCATCAACGACGCCGAAGCGATGGTGGCACACGTTGCCAAGTGCATCGAGCGTGACACCACGATCGTCTTTGTCGAGAACCAAGAGAACTACGCTCTGCCCTCAGACTACGACGGGCATATCGGGGTCAAGCGCTACGGCAAGACCACCAACCCCGCCAACCTGCTCTTTGTCTCCTACGATCAGTACAGTCGCATGCCGAAACAGGAGGGCGCTCAGCCCGACCATTTCAGCATCGCCGACGACGAGATATTCATCTGGCCCGTTCCCGAGGAAGATGAGAAAGACAGTATTCGGGTGATCTACTACGCCTACGCATCCGGCATGAGCGCAGGCAGCGACACCTGCGATGTGAAGAAGTATTGGCAGGGGATCATCCCGATGGTTGCGAAAGACCTTATCGGTCTCAAGGACCAACCGGCAAGCGATGTCTTGACTAAGGTCCGAGGAGAAATTACAGCGTGGCGAAGAGATCATCAAAGCGTAGCGGCCCCCGCGAGCCAGTAACACCATCGCGGCATACGATCTGGATGCTGATGATCGTTATCGCGATAGCCGCTCTTATCGCCCTGACGTCTGGTCCGGCCAAAGGGCAGGAGCAGCAGCAGGGCGGCATCACCGGGTTTGATATTTCCGACTTCTCCGGCGGCATCGATCATGTGCTACCACAGAACCAGCTTCCCGACAACCAGTTCCTGAGCCTCCAGAATTTCTTTCTGACGGGCAACAAGCTGAAGGTCAGGGACGGCTGGGGGAATGTCACGGAAAAGCTAAGCTCTTTGCCAATCGAGTGGGTGCAACCATTCCGCCCCTTCAGTGGCGCTCATCTGTTTATCGCCACCAACAAAGACCTGTGGTACATGGATTACCCGAACGGTGACACGGTTCGCATCTCTGTGGCCTCCATTTCTGGGAACGCTACTGTTGCCGCCGGGAGCAGACATGTTTCAGCGGAAAACGCTGACGGCCGCTGGTGGACCTACCTCGGTAGTGGCGAGGGGGCGTACATCATATTCACCGACGGCGACAGCAGTGCCACCTACGAAGTTCAGTACATCACTTCCGATTCGTCTCTCCACCTGACCGCCGATGCTGGCTCTACGTGGACGACTGACTCTTACGTGCTTACGGCCAGCGACTTTGAGGTTCGCGAGATGATCTCGTTTAATGAAATCATGTGGATATATACCTCGCTGGGGCGCGTTGACTTTTACGGTCCCGACTCGATAGCCACTACCGCCCTGAGCGGGGACCACTACCGTGGCTCTACGGAAGAGACTTGGTACAGCTCTGGAGTCCACTACAACAAGATAACAGTACCGGCGCTGGACAAGTCTTACGGCAACGAGTGGTGGCTTCGAGCGGTGACCGGGTGCCTAGTCGACGCGGCATCAGAGATTGGAGCCGAAGATGACGTAGTCTACCTGACCTACCCCGTCAACAATGGCACTGAGTTGAACAACTATATCGCTTGCTATGGTGGTGGCTTGTTGATTGACTTTGACGACGACGACTCGCTCGCAATCTTCCGAGCGGCTTATGACTCTACGGATCAGTTCGTTACTGCCGTTGATGAAGTAGTCGTGGTACAAGACGCGGGCTGGCCGACTCATCTCGAAATCCACTGCGATACCTGTTGGTGGGTCGACAATGACACGGCTTTTATCGAGGGCGACTGGTTCGTGGCGCTGGCTGAAAATGGAGTGCATCGGACTACCTTCCCGAGTTTCCCGGTGGTCAACAATTCAGCCGACGACGGTGACTCTGTGATCGCGCTCTACTGCGCCCCGGAAGTCGACACCAACACCTATGGCTCCGAGGGTGACACCACGACAGTGATCTTTTATCGGATCAAGCAGAACTCGGGGTCGTATGGCAACAACGACAACTACAACTGGGCGACCCTTTTTGACGAGCGCGTGTTTTACGCAACAGCCGATGACCCGACCTTTATTTATCAAACGCAGCCGCAGTTCCCCGAGTCGCTGTCAAGCGCAATCGGATTTTATGTCTCCACTCACGATGGAGACCAGCCGACGGCGGCTCTCGGTCAGGGAGAAGTGCTGCGGGTGTACTGCGAGAACAGCCGCCACTCAGTCACCAGCTCTGATGGCTATATCTACTATGTCACCGAGATGAGTCGAGGCGTCGGCGTCTCCGCGCCGAGGACTCTTGTCGAGTACAATGGTATTCATTACTATCTGCACCGCAGCGGCGTCTACGCCGACGACGGAACCCCAGCTTCCGTCGCGGTGCCTATTTCCTACGCGATCAACGAGTGGTTCACGGACAGCATCCCCGCCGCCAGCTACCCTAACGCTGTAGCTGCCGTCTATGAAAACCGTTACTGGATATGCTTCCCCTTGAAGTCTGGATCGTGGAAGACGATGGTCTACGATATACCGACGTCAGCGTGGACCGACATTGATGGACTTACGTTCAGCGCGATTGCAACCGACTTGGTGGCGGACGACAGTCTGCGCCTGCTGTTTGGCAGGGTTGACTCTGGTTATGTGGCAAGCTACCGGGGCAACTTCGACAACTCGGACTCGATCACTGCCATCATTGAGACCGGCTACATGACTATGGGGACTCCAGAGATCGACAAGGTCTACAAGAACATTTTCTATAGCTGGGACAACGCCGCGCCGGACAGCATCAATCTGGCGGTGTACCCCGACACTCACTCTACGGCGCTGCACAACTGGACGCTCACGAGTCCGGCCAGCTTCGGCCTGCAGCGCTACAACCCGGACCTTGCCACGCATGGCCCGATGGTCAAGCTAAAGCTCACGATGTATGGAGCCGCCGATGTGAGGCTCGGATTCATGAAGGTGGATTATGTTTCAAAAAGTCTGTCTAATTAGCCTGATCTTGTTCTCTGCCAGTTGCGCTCAACAGCAGCAGCGAGTGCCGATCAACAACAACGACGTCCGCACGTTGCGTCAGATTACGGCGATGTACGACATGAGATTTGACCATTTGCCAGCCTTCGCATTCGGCATGATTGCCCTTGACAGCTCGGGCGACTCACCGGACTATGACACGGTTGAGGTCGTCGACAGTCTCGGCGACACCATTTACTTCTCCTCGCAAACGGAATGGTTTGTGGTGCTGAACGTCGTTTCTAATGTCAAAGGTCCAAGCGGAAACTCATTCGGAACTTATCCGCAGACGAGAACAGTCAGCGATTTTCAGTTCCAAGTATCTCGCGCCGCAGGCGGCACTTGGGACACTCTTCAATACTTAGCGATAGGGAAGCGACGAAGGAGATAGAGATGGGAATCAACGTATTCGCGCAACCGGATCGGCGCATTGGCTCGCGAGGCGTGGTTCCGGTTCAGGAAAACCAAGCAGCCAACGGTATCCAGTTGACGCAGAGACCGTCGCAGGACACTAGCGTGCTTGGTGGGGCGCAGCCCACTTTTGGTGGAGCGGTCCCCGGCAACAGCGGCGGGCCGAGTTCTTTCGGCCAAGTGCCACCGTGGGCGCAGGGGATGTTTCAGCAGCCGCAGCAGGGCGGCGGTGGCATCTGGGGTGGCCCCCCGCAGGGTGGCGGCATGAATCTTGGCACCGCACAAAATAGTGCATACAATCAGATGTTGTCTAATTTTCAGAACATACCCGGACAGGGTGGCCCTATATCGCAAGCCGCAGCGTCAGACCCAGCTTACGCAAACTACCTTTTCATGCACGGGAATGGCGGGTCTTACGGAGCGCCCACCGGCGCACCGATGGATTACAATACGTGGCAGCAGCAGCAGGGTGGCGGCATGGGTGGTCCGCAGCAGGGCGGCGGCAATGGTCCGGTTGACCCCGGCATATTAGGCGGCATGGGGAGCGTAGAGCAGAATTTAAGGCAGTACGAACAACGCATGAACTCAGACCCGGCTTTTGCGCAAGACCCTGCTAATCAAGCCCACTATCAGTCGCTCATCAGTCAATACCAGCAGCAAATGGGTATTCCGGTAAACAAGCCTACTCCAGACGGCGCTACTTTGCAAAATGGCGGTGGGACGGGCAACATGCTGACAATGACGGGGCAAGGCGGCGCTCCCCCACAGGTTGCGGGCGGCATGGCAGGGCAAATGCCGCAAGCTGGTGGCAACAATGTTGGCTCTGTTCCGATGGGACCAAATCAGCCGAACATTTTCAACACCGGCAATTACATGAACTACGATGAGTTTGTAGCTTCGGGACGCCCCGGCTCAGACTACAGTAACTACCTTACCAGTGCCACGATGTACCCGCAGGCGGCCAACTCGGCCAACCTCTACGATCAGATCGGGGGTGCTGCGGGCAACATGCTTAACGGGACCAACATTGACGTAGTCGGTGGCCCCCCTCAAAACCCCGGCAGGTTTGACCAATTCCTCAACAACTACTGGGGGCAGCCCGATGTCTACAATCAAGTTGGAAGTCAAATGGGTAACTTTAACCCGAACATCAACCCGGCAGATGCCGGTCCTGCCCCGGCAGGTTCCGCTGGTCTACCGGGACGCGATACGCCGTACTTTAATAACTTCCAGAATACTCCCGGCGTGGCTACACAACCCGGAATAAACCCAGTGACTACTCCCGGCAGGGAGAACGCAGACGTCACTATTAACCAAACCGCCGCCGGGAATCAGGCCACGCAGGGAGCTTTATCTTCTGCCGCCGCGCTACAGCAAGCAGGGCAGCAGGGCGCGTCAATCAACGTCGACGAACTACTGAAGCCGTTCAGTGAGTCCGCTGCCCGCAACGCCAGCGAAGCTACCGAGCGAGGGCAGGGTTATCTGGCTCGCATCGGTGGTGGCCGGAACGTCGGCGCACAGACAGACCTCGCCCGCAAGGTTTCTCGGGATGCTACCGGCGAGGTGCAGAAGGAGTCTTCACGGATCACCGGTCAGGCAATGTCATTGGCACCGTCGATGCTCAATGCGCAGACAAGTGCGCTCACGGGTGCCTCTAGCGCCTACGGCAATATCGCTGGGACGCAGGCGAACCTCGCTTCGCAGCAGGCCAACCTGAACCTCGGGGCCAATGCGCAGAATGTCCAGCAGCGGCAGCAGGATATCAGCACCTCGCTACAGAACAACGTCAACCAGCTCACCGCCAGAGGTCAGGACATCAGCGTCCTCTCGGCGAATGCCGACCGCCTCTCTCAGGAGATGCTCGGCATGGCGGGAATGGACATCCAGAAGTACATGGGCGACCGAGGCCTTGATATTGAGGCGATGCAGATGGATATCACCAAGCACTTTCAGGAACGTGGCATGAACCTCGCTGACGCTCAGTTTGCTACCAGCCAGTATTTTGATGCTCTCAATGCTACGATGGGCATGCAGGGACAGCAAGGACAGCAGCAGGCGCAGATGGCCCAGCTTGCGCAAGCAGCGGATCAGGGCGACACAAATGCGGCAATGCAGCACGCCGGACTCATGCTCGATCAGGCAGTGGCGAGTGGCCAGTTGACGGCGCAACAGCAGCAGATGGCACTGAACAGTTTGATGAATCTCTGGAGCCAGCCGCAGCAGTTCATGCTGCAGTACCAGCAGATGAAGAACCAGTTCCAGATGCAGGAACGTATGAGGCAGGATCAGCTTGGCGACGGCAGTTTCTTTGGTGGCGTCAACGCCGGAACCTTAATCGGCGCCGGTGCGGGCGTAGCGGCGGCGGCAGCGGGAAAGGGATAAGACATGCCGGACTATCTTACTGGACCACCGCCTGAACAACAGGGGCGCGGACTCGGGTTCTACATCGCTTCCGCGCTACAAGGCGCTGCCGGTAACCCGAGCTGGGGAGCCGACGTAAGGCAGCGCGATCAGCATGATTTTTCTCGCGCCTACGAGAAGTGGCTTCGCGAAGAGGATGCCGCCAAGAAGGCCAAGGCCGAGCGTGAAGCGCAGGAGCAGTTGCTCAATATGGCCGCATCGGGCGTCAAGCAGCAATTGAAGAGCAGCTTGGTCCAGACTCCACCGGGCATGCCGGGGATGCAGCCGGGAATGGGCAACCTTCCGGCGATGGCGAACACCGCCGTGCAGGGCGCATCTGTGGACAACATGTTCCAGCAGGAAATGAATCTCCGCCCAGCCAACACTCCCGCTGGGATGATGGAGCAGATGCGTGGCGCGGCCCAAGATGTGATGGGTCAGGTGACGGCGCAGCGCGAGCCGCCCACCAAAGACGAGGTTAGGATGGTGTGGAACAGGGCTTACAATGCTGCCAACGGCGATCCGTTCAAGGCCCACGAGATGCTCGACCCGGACACTCAATTCCTTGTTATGCACCACGGCATCTTCAACGTCTACGAGGAGTCCAAGAAGCTGGAAAAGGAGATGGCGGAGGAGCAGGCGAAAGCCCAGAAAGCCGAGAAAGAGCGGATCGAGAAACTTGAGGCGTCTCTCGACAAGGAGATCAAGGATCGCTACGACGACATTAACAAAGAGTGGGAGAAGGCGTTCAGGGATAAGGAACATGGCACCCCCTCGGCGAAATACGCAGCAGCAGCCAAGATCGACAAGTGGCGCAAGATGGGGATAACCACGGCGGCAGACCTGAAGAAGTTGACCGCCTCTCCGCTTTCGGTCATATTCGACCCGGACACGCGTGGTCAATTTGATGAGCTGAAGGAAAAGTATCTTCAGGACGCCACGCCCACAGAGAGGGCGTACTACGAGGGAGGTCTTAACACTAACGACACTCAGCCCCAACAGCAGCAGGCGACACCGCAGCAGGGCAGTGGGGGCCAGATGGGGATGCAGCAGCCAGAAGCGGCGCGTGAGCCTGCCCTTCCCGAAGAGGAAAAGCTGATGCTGCAGCAGAAGACTCAAGCGTTTGTGGAGTACATAAACTCGCAGCCCCCAGAAGAGCAGGACGAGGCAGCCATGAAGGGCTATCTAGACCTGAAGGCCGACCTCAAGGCTGGCAAGATCGATCAGGCTGCGTTTGACTATATTATGTTTTTGTTAGGTTGGTAACATGCCGTTCGACTGGATTACAGGCAAGCCCTACGACGAAAAAGAAGAGGAGAAGGGCTTTGATTGGACTGCTCCGGTCCCGAATGCCACAGGTAGGGCCGCCGCAGGAAGACACCGAACCAAGCTGTCTTCCGGCGAAGAAGAAAGGTTTCAGTCTTGGTATCGGGAACAGGCGCAAAGGTACGGTATCAGCCCAGACCCTGACGACCCCCTGCACGAATATGATTACAGGGGCGCATATAAAGCCGGGTATGGTCCAGACCCAAAAGATGGGCATTGGCCGTCCCAGTTCAAAGATGCTGGTCACCCAAACGAGTATGTGGGCGGGGTCAACACAAGAACCGGCCAGCCGGTAGCGTCCGCAGTCGGCGGCGGAGCTGTTCTGCCTAACCAACTGGCTATGGGAGAGCGCCCCGAGCCACAGCCACAACAACAGAGGGAGGCAACCCCGTTCCTGCTAGACCAGCGGGCGCTTAGCTCGTCCGGGCAGGGTAGCTTCCTCGATCAGGCTCTCTTCTATGGGAATGTCCGCCCGCAAACCGGGGAGTCAGTCAAGAAGCCGCCGACCTTGGGTGAGTTGTACAGGGAGACGAAAGAGCCTATTGCTCAATGGGCAGGGACGCCCGCCACCCAAGAGGAGATGGAGAAGAAGTTCAAGATACCTCTGGTGGCAGAGCTTGCAGCGCTGGAGGTGAACGCCCTCAAAGACCTAGTGGGGCTGGGCTTATTCCCGGTGGACGCCGCAGAGGTGTTGACTACCGGCACGAACGAAGAAAAGATGCAGATGGCCCAAGAACTCGTAGCATTCATGCCGCAGCAGGTGTACCACCTCCTCAACGCGAGAATACCATTCCCCGGCGGTGACAGAACGATTCTGCCGACTGACTTGGCCGTCGCTCTCTGGGATGCTACGTCTGGCCCGCCCGAAGGATACTCCGAATCAGAATGGGCCAAGCTGTCCGTACCGCAGAAGCACGGCGTGATCTCAGACATCTCCACCAAGCACGTACAAGAACACCCGATTGCTACCACGATCGGCGCGATGGGGACTGGTCACGCCCTCAAGAGAGGTCTCAAACCACGCGAAGGCATGGACAAAGTCTCCCCGCAGGAGATGGAGGGGGCCAGATTCGGCGAGGTGCCGCGTGTTGCTACGCCCGCCCAGCAGGCCGCCGCCGGTCAGGCAGTGAGCAACATTCCAAGGTTTATCGCCCAGCAGGCCGCCGCCAACCAAGCTATTCAGAACGTCAAACAGTTCACCGGGCTTGCCAAAGAAATGGTGGACGTTTCCAAAACTCCAGCAGAGAGAGCCAGAATTGCCGCAATTGAAGGGGAAAGGGCTGGCCGGACGGCGGAACAGGCAGTAAGCCAGATTCCCGATCAGACTCAAGCCTTTAGAGAGTCTCCGACCGGGCAGAGGCTGGACGCCGAGAGGCTGCGCCAACATTTTGCTGAGCAGTCCCTCGACCAGACAGCTCGCCAACAGCAGGCTACTACGCCTGTAGAAGCCCCCACAGCGCCCCAGATTCAACGATCTACCCCTGAGCCTACCCCGGAGTCGCCTAGGCCTGTTGAAACGCCTCAGAAGGCCGAGAAGCCCTCGGGACCGTTTAAGCCTACCGGAGTACCTCAGAGTTCCGAGAATGCCGCTGCTGCTGCTGCCGCAAGGATCAAGTCAGGAGCTAATCATCGTGGCACCGAAAGTACGGTCAGTGCCAGCGGTGCCGGAGTGGCGAAGGCTTTAGCCGCCGATATCAAAGACGCTGCTACGGTAGCTGGCTACTGGATGACCGAGCTTCACAGGGCGCTTACCGGCAAAGGCGTCACGACATTCAAAGAATTCTCTGAGCGGATGAAGTCGGAGTTCGGCGATCAGATCAAAAAG
>Ga0272444_10006093_pt1 | contig 10358 bp, 7 predicted proteins | sample SSMForm13_FD_201033 | JGI IMG/M metagenome (GOLD analysis project Ga0272444, IMG submission 201033) | Marine sediment archaeal communities from Little Sippewissett salt marsh, Falmouth, MA, United States - SSM-Form-13 | ecosystem: Environmental > Aquatic > Marine > Wetlands > Sediment ...
GGAGGGAACCCCAGTGTACGGATGCCCGGCCCGGGCGGCTTCGGCGGGAATAGGACGGTGACCGGGATGTTTAGTACTAAATATGGACCAGCATCGTTCCTCCCGCTCCCCGCGTCGCGCCCCCGAACCTACGACTACTGTCCGTGTGTCCATCGCTACGCAAAGTGGTCAAGTCTCCCCGCATCCGGACCGAGGAATCGGACAGGGAGCGGCGCCCGGCGGCTCACGCCACAGCGACCGGCGCCACTCCCCGGAGTCCGGCATGGCATCGCGGATCGTCACCGCCCTGGGAGGTGCAGCACGGCACGGGCTGCGCACCGTGCTCGCCCTGGCACTCGTCGCCGGCGTGCTGGCGCTCGGGCAGGCGCCTGCATCGGCGACCACGCGGCCCGGGCTGATGATCACCGGGGAGCCCACCCCCGACGAGACCACCACCATCGACACGCTGTGGCGCGAGTTCACCGACCGGTTCGCCCCGCAGTGGTCCTGCGTCGGCCCCATCGAGGTCCGCGTCGTGGACCGGGCCGAGGATCACTACAGCGGGCGCAACTTCGGCTCGATCGCCGCCTTCTACCGGGTGCCTCCCGATGCGATCGTGTTCGTCGAGCACGGCAAGGTGAACGGGGACAACCTGTTCCACGAGTTCGCCCACCACCTGGACCTGTCGTGCGGCATCGGCGACTCGACCCACGGGCGGGAGTTCCGCGCCACGCTCGGCTACACCTCCGACAGCCCCTGGTTGCGGGGCGCCACCTGGGCCACGGTTCCGGCGGAGGGCTTCGCCGAGAGCGTGATCGCCACCTTCGGAGAGACGCCGGCCATCACCACGAATCGGGACGCGCTCGGCATCGTGTGGCGTCTGGCGCGCGTCCCCGTGTGGCTCTCGGACGCCCCGCCGCTGCCCTACGGGTTCCCGGGCACCCCCGACCTCGCCAAGGTGCTGCGGGTCCCCACCGGCGTCGTCGGCATCCTCTGACTCAGAGGCTCAGCGGATGGGGCCCCGGGCTGATGGGGCCTGCTCCCCATCCGCGGGTCTCTCAGCCGAACAGCCGGAAGGTCTCGATCAGTCGCCGCGCCGAGTCACCGGTGACGGTCAGGCCGCCGGCGGCTTCGGCCATGGCGCGGCGGCCCCCGGCGGCGAGCAGGTACGCCAAGCCCGTGCCCTCGATGCGCCCCGTCGTCTCGCCGTCCTCGGCGGCGAGGAGGCCGCGGCCCCCGCTCACCGCCACCGTCGCTTCGTCTCGTCCCGCCGGCCCGGTGAGCGACAGGCGGATCCGGGCGCCGTCGGGCAACTCGGCTCGCTTCACGGCGGCCCATCCGGTGAGGCGCACCGCCCGGCCCACGGTGGCGGCCGAGGCGATCGGCTCGTCGGCCGCCGATAGGGGGCGTCCCAGGCCGTGGCGGATGTCGAGCAGGTGCACGTACACGTCGGCCAGTCGCACCTCCATCGCCTGGGCGAGCGGGACCATGCCGACCGGGGAGGGATGGGGCTCCCGCCAGCCTTCGTCGCCGGTGTTCCAGAGGCGCTCGAGCGTGGCCGCCGAGGAGCGGCGGATCTCGTCGAGGACCTCGCCGGTGCTCCACGCCCGGCGAGCCGCCACTCCCGAGTTCGTAGCCAGATCCAGCCCGTCGAAGGCCGCGGCGTCGAAGTCGGCGGGCGGTTCGGGCTGCGGGAAGCCGAGCGCGGTGCCCTCCACGTGTCCCAGGTGAGCCGCGATGTCGCGCACACTCCACAGCGGACAGGGAGTGGGGCGGTCCCAGTCGTCGGGGGCCAGGCCCTCGAGAGTCGCGATCACCGCTCCCCAGGCTTCCTCCAGTGCGGGGAGCACCTGCATGACCGAAGAGCGTACCGGTTCACCCGTGCCCCGTCACGGATGCCGGGCGGCTCCCGGGGCGTGTCACGGCCCCTGGCTACCATCGCCGCACGATGGAACGACTGGTCGTCGAAGGGTGGGCCCCCGAGTACGGGGCATCCGTGGAGCCGATCGACGACCTCGCCCCCAGCGAGGGATCGGTCGACGTCACCATCGAGGGGCGGGCGTGGGCTCCGATCCCCGGGGCCGACGACGGCGTCGCCGCCATCGCCTTCGTCGACGGCGTGCGGCGGGTCGATGCCCGTCTCGTGCTCGACGACCCGGGGCGCGGGCCGATCCCCGGCATCTGCGGCTCCTACGGCGTGGGCGCCGTGCTGTGGGACCGCACCGTGCCCCGCTCCGAGATCGTCGATGCCCGCGTCGAGCGCCTCGCCGTGCTCACGAGGGGCCGCAGCGTCCCCATCCCGCCGGCCGGGCTCGGGCTCACCTACCGCACCGAGTCGGTGCCCGACGACGATCCGGGGTCGCTGATCGAGCACCTGCACGGGCAGATGCGCCTGGGTGAGGCCGCCCTGGCGGAGCGCCTCGCCGGCGACGGGGTGTTCGTGGTCGCCGACGGCCCGCTGTACGAGCCGGCGTCGGCCCTCGAGCAGATCGGCTACGTGAAGAGCCATCGGGTGTCCTACCTGCCGGGCGAGCACGGGGCGATCGTCGCCGAACTGGCGCCGGGGGAGCGGACCCCGCTGTTCACCATCACCGGGTATCGGCGCTACTCGTGGTACGTCTGCCTGGCGCGTCCCGCCGGCGGGCACTCCTGGTCGGGCATCGTACGGTGCGAAGCGCCGGCCGGGCTGGCGCTGGACCGGGTCGCCACGCTGGCGGATCGCACCGCCGCCGTTCTCCCGTTGGTCGGCTCGCAGCCCCATATCGACCCGCGCGCCCCGCAGAACCTCGTCCCGATCGCCGCCCTGGAGCGGGACCTGCGCCACCGCCTGGGGGATCCCGGCCTGGTGCTGCGCAGCCTGCGCTCGGCAGTGCAGGAGGCAGCAGCATGAACGTCGGCCGGGTCATCGGCAGCCAGCACACCTCCACCCGGGAGTTCCGGGTGATCCTCGACGACGACGCCTATCTGCAACTCGACGACCTGGTCGTGGTGCGCACCGAGGTCCCCGGCTTCGGCGAGGTGCGCACCTACGGAGTGGTCACCGAGGTGGAGGCGGTGTACGAGGGCGCCTCCTTCGAGTCCGACACGGTGCGCATCGCCGCCGAGGGCAGCCTCCCGGGCGCCAAGGTGCGCTCGGCGCGCGTCGCCGTCACCCGGGTCGACCCCGAGGTGTGGGTGGCGCCCGATCCCGGGGGTGTCGTGGAGCGGGCCGCCGGTGAGGAGCGGGAGAAGGCCCTGTACGCCGACGAGATGGGGCGAGCCCTCCCGGTCGGCCTGGGTCGCGACGGCTCCCCGGTGTTCGCCGATCTCGACTTCTTCGACGGCCGCAAGGGCGGGCACATGTCGATCTCGGGGGTCAGCGGGGTCGCCACCAAGACCTCGTTCGCCCTGTTCTTCCTGCGAATGCTCACGGCGCGGCGCGACGTGGTGGGCGACGCCGCCAAGAACCTGCGCGTGCTCGTGTTCAACGTCAAGGGCGAAGACCTCCTGTGGCTCGACAAGCCCAATCGGGACTTCACCGAGGAAGCCCGCGTGGCGTGGTCCCGCCTCGGTGTCGAACCGGCGCCGTTTCCCTCGGTGGCGTTCTGGGCCCCGCCCCGGGAGCGCAGCGGCGACGTGATGATCCCCGACGTCGGCGGCCGCCAGGACGTGCAGCCGTTCGCCTGGACGCCGCGTGAGTTGGTCGACGAAGGCCTGCTGCGGTTCCTGTTCACCGACGCCTCGGACGCCCGCAACCAGGTGGCGTTCATCGCGGAACGGGTCGAGGCGCAACTGCGGCGCCACGCGGTGGACGTGGCGGGGACGCCCGGGGCGATCGTGCTGCGCGATCCGCGCCAGGGGCACCGTCCCGGCGAAGCGGTGCGGGCGCAGCAGGGCGAACGGGTCATCGACACCCTCGCCGCCCTCGTCGCGGCGATCGGCGAGTTCGTCGATCCCGAAGACGGCGAGCCCGATCCGCGCTGGACCGGCCGGGTGCAGGTGGGCACGGTGTCGGCGTTCATGCGCCGGCTGCATGCCGCCGAGCACCGCCTCGGGCACCTGGTGCAGGCCGGAGACAGCCGCCGCATCGACCGTGACGCCGCTCAGGTCACGGTGGTCGCCGTCCAGTCGATGCACGATCTCGCCCAGCGCTTCGCCGTGGGTGCGCTGCTCAAAGAGGTCTTCGACGAGAAGGAGCGCAGCGGCCAGCGCCTCCCCCTGTCGGTCGTCGTGCTCGACGAACTCAACAAGTACGCCCCGCGCGACACCGCCAGCCCGATCAAGGACATGCTCGTCGACATCGCCCAGCGGGGACGATCGCTCGGTGTGCTCCTCGTGGGCGCCCAGCAGACCGCCTCCCGGGTGTCGTCGGAGGTACTCGAGAACGCCGCCATCAGAGTGGCGGGCCGCCTCGACGCCGCCGAGGCCGAACGCGCCGAGTACGGGTGGATGCTGCCGTCCACCCGGGCCAGGGCCAGGCTGCTCAAGCCGGGGACCATGGTGGTGTCGCAGCCGTCGATCCCGCTTCCGGTGGTGGTGGACTTCCCCTTCCCGCCCTGGGCCACGCGCAAGGAAGAGGCGGCCGAAGGCGGCGATCCGTTCCAGGGGCTGTAGGCGGATGGGCCGCACATGAAGGTCCTGCACACCTCCGACTGGCACGTCGGCAAGCGACTCGGGCGCTTCGACCGCATGGACGACCACACAGCCGTGCTCGACGAGGTCGTGGCTATCGCCGAGCGGGAACGGGCCGACCTGGTGCTCCACTCGGGCGACCTGTTCGACCGGCCGATGCCTCCGATCGATGCGCTGCGCGCCGGGCTCGACGCCCTGGTCCGGCTCGCCGCGGGAGGGGAGCGCCCGGTGGTGGTGGTGGCCGGCAACCACGACGCCCCGGGGCTGTTCGAGGCGCTCGCCCCGTTCCTGGAGGGGTTCGGCATCCACCTGGTGGGCCGCATCAAGGCGCCCGACGAGGGCGGGGTGCTCACCCTCGCGACCTCGGACGGTCCGGCTCACGTGGCGTGCTTCCCGTTCCTGCGGGCCGCCCAGGCGGTCGACTTCATGGAGCGGGCCGACACCTGGTACGGCTCGTACGCCGACCGGGTTCGCCGCATCACCGAGGCCTACGCCGAGGCGGTCGGCGAGCGGGTCGGAGGCGACGGTGTCGGCTTCTTGGTGGGCCACTGGATGGTGGGCGGCGTGCGGGTCCGCACCGGAGCGCCCCGGGGAGAACGTGAGCTCCACATCGGCGAGGCCTACGCCGCCACCGAGCAGTCGGTGCCGCCCGGTCTCGACTACGTGGCGCTCGGCCACATCCACGCCCCCCAACCGGTTCCGGGGGCCAGGGTGCCCGCCGAGTACGCCGGGTCGCTGCTGCAACTCGACTTCGGCGAGGCGGAAGAGGACAAGCGCGTGGTGCTGGTCGAGGCATCGCCGGGGGCGCCCGCCGCGGTGCGGTCGGTCCCGCTGCGCGCCGGGCGCCGCCTGGTGCGGGCCTCGGGCACCTGGGACGAGATCGCCGGGCGCGACGACCTCGACGACGCCTACCTCGACCTGTCCGTCGACACCGAAGGCCCCGATCCCGGGCTCGTCGACCTGGCCAGGGAACGCTTCGAGCACGTCGTCAAGGTGCAGGCTCGCTACGAGCGGCCCGACCGGCCCGAGGCCGCCGCGGCCAACCGCCCGCTCGACGAGTTGTACTCCGAGTACCACCTCTCGCACCACGGCACGCCGGTGCCCGAGGAGCTGCTGGCGGCCTTCCGGGCACTCGAGGAGGAGGCGACGGGTGCGCCCGATTGAGCTGACCCTCGACGGCTTCCGCTCCTACGCCGAGCAGGCCACCTTCCGCTGGGAGGGGCGGCGCCTGGTGGCCGTGGTCGGCCCGATCGGCAGCGGGAAGTCGTCGATCTTGGACGGCATCGCCTTCGCCCTCTACGGGCGGACGCCGCGCATCGGGCGCAACGTGCGCAGCCTGGTCAACCAGCGCCGGGACCAGGCCACCGCGGCGCTCACTTTCGCCGTCGACGGGTCGGTGCTCAAGGCGGTGCGCACCGTGCGCCGCAGCGGACAGTCCGCTCACGCCCTGTACCGGGTGGAAGGCGGTGTCGAGACGCCGATCGCCGACCGGGCGGCCGCCGTCACCGAACTCGTGGCCGAGGTCCTCGGGCTCGACTTCGACGGCTTCACCCGCTCGGTGATGCTCGCCCAGGGCCAGTTCGCCGCGTTCCTGGAGGCGGGGCCTGCCGATCGCAACGACGTCCTCAAGGGGGTCTTCGGCCTGGAGCGCCTCGATGCGATGCGGGAGGCCGCAGTGCGGCACCGCACCGAGGCCGCCGCCGAGCTCACGGCTCTCGAGGCAGCCCGTACCGCGATGGCGGCCGATCGGGCGGCGCTCGAGGATGCACGGGGCGCTCTGGCGCAGGCCGAGGAGCGCGCTGCCGCGCTGGTCGAACTGACCCCGTCGGTGGCCGCTCTGGAAGAGCGAACATCGGCGGCCCGCGAAGCCCGGACCACGGCTCTACGGGAGGTCGAGCGCCTCACCGCTCTGGCAGCCGACGTGCCGGAGCGCGCCGCCACCGACGCGCTGCTGCAGAGTGCACGCCAAGGTGCCGACCGGATCGAGGCGGCCGCGGCTGCTCTGACCACCGCCGAGCAGCGCCTCTCCGAGGCGCAGCGCGCCTTAGAGGCCACCACCCAAGAGGCGGGAGATCGCGACTCGCTCGCCGAGGCGGCCACGCTTGTGGAGGTGCTCGGCCAGCAGCGGCGGCACGCCGAGCAGGCCGCGCAGGCGGCGTCGGCCGCCGATTCCAGGGTGGGTGCCGCCGGACAGGCCGTCGCTGCCGCCCGAACCGAACTGGAGGCGTGCGGGCGAGCCCTGGATGCCGCGCAGGAGGCGCTGACGGGCATGTCGGCCGCTCGCGCCGAAGCGGAGCGGGCCCTCCACGAGGCACGCCATGGTTCCATGGCGCTCACCCTGAGGGCCCACCTAGTGGAGGGTGAGGCGTGCCCGGTCTGTGAGCAGAAGGTAGCCGCTCTCCCGGCGGTCCGGACGCCCCCTGGAGTGGCGGAGGCCGAGGAGGCGCTCGAGGCGGCTCGTCTGGCCGAGGCTGGAGGGGAGGACGCCAGGAGCCGGGCCGCGGCCGACTGCTCCGCCGCAGCGGCGCGGGTGGAGGCGGCCGAGGTCGAGTTGGAACGAGCCCGAACCGGGGCGGCCGAAGCCGTGGCAGGCGCCGCCGAGGCGGGCGGTCTGGCGGAACGAACTCGGGAGGCGCTGGAGGCGAAGCTCGGGGCCGGAGATCCGGCGAAGGCACTCGGCGCATGGCGGGCCGCGCTGACCGGAGCCGATGCCGCGGTGGAAAAGGCCCGGCGCGACGTGGAAGCGGCGCGTGCCGAGGTGGTCACGGCCCGGGAGGAGAACGCCGAGGTGCGGCGCTCAGTCGAGGGATTGGCGGGTCTGGTCAATCGCCTGGCGGGGAGACTCGAGATCGATGTGGAGGTGTCGGCCGATCCCGATCGGCTCGATGAGGCACTGCGGGCGGTGCGCGACGCGTGGGTGGCCGCCATGGCCGAGGCCCGGCGCCAGGTCGAGGATGCCGAGGCGGATCTCGCCGGGATCGCTGCGGAGTCTGCCGCTCTGCTCGAGGGGGCCGGGCTGCCGAAGGATGCCGACCCGCGGGGCGCCGCCGGTGAGGCGGTCGCGGCGCTGGATGCCGCCCGCCAGCGCATCGCCGACATCGAAGCCCGCCTCGCCGGGCTCGAAGAGATGGAGGCATCCAAGGACGCCACGATCTCGCGGAGGGATCGCTACGCCCTGCTCGCCGACGATCTGAGACGCTCGGCGTTCCCGGACTTCGTTCTGGCGGATCGCCGTCGCATGCTCGCCGACCTGGGCAGCGACCTCTTCGAGACCCTGAGCGGGGGCCGCTACCGGTTCAGCGACGACGGCGAGTTCGACGTGGTCGACCTCGCCGCCGCGGAGCAGGTCCGTTCGGCTGATTCGCTGTCCGGGGGAGAGACGTTCCTCGCCTCACTGGCGTTGGCTCTGGCGCTCGCCGAGATCGTGGCCCGGGAAGGCGGGCGCCTCGACGCCTTCTTCCTCGACGAGGGGTTCGGCAGCCTCGATCCCGAGCATCTCGACTTGGCGATGGAGGGCATCGAGCGGCTCGCCGCCATGGCCGACCGCCTGGTCGTGGTGGTCAGCCACGTCGCCGCACTGCGGGATCGAATCGAGGACCTCGTGGTGCTCGACAAGGACCCGCTGACCGGCGCCACCCGGGTGCTGGAGGGGGCGGCCACGTCCCGGTAGCCGGCTCGCCGAGCCGAGCGGCACCCGGTCGCCGACCGGTCGCCCTCGACGGCGACCTACCATCCCGGTCATGTCCACCGTGGGGATCGTCGGGCTGCCCAACGTCGGCAAGACGACGCTGTTCAATGCGCTCACCGGGCGGGAGGCGGCCACCGCGCCGCACCCGTTCTCGACCGTCGAGCCGAACGTCGGCGTGGCCGGGGTGCCCGACCCCGACCTGGAGCGAGCCTGCGGGCTGGAGGGATGCGCCAAGCTGGTGTACGCCACCCTGGAGTTGCTCGATCTCCCGGCGATGTCGGGCCCCGGCGACCACGGCCTGGCCGCCCAGTTCCTCGGGCGGCTGCGCGAGATGGAGGCACTCGCCGTGGTGCTGCGAGCCTTCGAGGACGAGTCGGTTCCCTCCGGCGAATCGGGCACCGATCCGGTGGAGCAGGCGGAGAGCCTGCTGCTGGAACTGGCGCTCGCCGACGCCGAGGTCTTCGGCCGCCGCAGCGAGAAGGCCGCCAAGGAAGCCAGCGCCGATCCCTCCAAGCGGAGCGGCGCCGAGGCGGTGGCACGAGCCGCAGCCCATCTCGAAGAGGGTCATGCGCTGCGCACGAGGGAGTGGGACGACCGGGCGCTGGCCGCGTTCCGCGACCTCGCCCCGCTCACCCTCAAGCCCGCCGTGTGGGTGGTGAACGTCTCCGAGGACGAGGCCGACCCGGAAGCACTGGCCGGCGCCGTGGCCGAAGTGGTTCCGGCCGGCGACACGGTGGTGACGCTGTCGGCCCGCCTCGAGGAGGAGGGCTCCAGGCTGGACCCGGACGACCGGGCCGAACTATTCGAAGGCCTCGGCCTCGGCGAGGGGGCGCTGGCCAAAGTGGTGCACGCCACCCACGGGGCGCTCGGGCTCGTGGTGTTCTACACGCTCGGTCCCCGGGAGGCGCACGCCTGGACGGTGCGACGCGGGGCGAGCGCCAGGGAGGCGGCCGGCAAGATCCACAGCGACCTGGAGCGCGGGTTCATCCGTGCCGAGATCGCCGCGATGCACGACGTGCTCGAGGCGGGGGGCTGGGACGAGGCCAAGGCGGCCGGCGCGATTCGCCTGGAGGGCAAGGACTACACGGTCGCCGATCGCGACGTGATGCTGGTCCGCTTCTCCGTGTGACGGTTCGCCATAATGGCGGCACCGGCCTGCGGGTCGGCGCACGCCCGGGAAGGACCCGCCCATGAAGGCAATCGTCGTCGGTGCCGGTGGGGCGACCCGCGACCTGCTGCGACGCCTCGGCGAACTGTGGGACATCACCGTGGTCGACCCCGACCCCGACCGGCTCACCCTGGCTTCCCGGGTGCGATCCATCGCCGGGCTGCAGGGCGACGGGAGCAGCCGGGTGGTGCTGGAGCGGGCCGGGATCGCCGACGCCGACGCGGTGGTCGCCGCCACCAACGACGATTCGGTGAACCTCGAAGTGTGCCGGATCGCTCAGGAGGCCGGGCTGTTGCGAGTGGTGGCGGTGGCCGCCTCCAGCGAGCGCCTTCCCGAATACCGCGAGATCGGGGTGCCGGCCTTCGCTCCCGACAGCCTGGCGGCTCGTCAACTCGAGTTGAATCTCGAGCCGCGGCGCATCTCGTCCACTGCGTTCGCCGACGGCAGAGCGGAGGCGATCGAGTTCCGGATCGCCCCCGACAGCCCGGTGAAGGGCTCCGCGCTCAAGGAACTGGCCTCGGAGACGTGGCTGGTGGCCGCCGTGCTGCGCGACGGGGGGCTCATCGTCCCGCACGGCGACACGGTCATCCAGGAGGACGATCTGGTGACGGTGGTGGGAGCAGCCGCCGACTTCCCGTACATCGTGCGCACCTTCACCGCAGGCGAGGCTCGGTTCCCGCTGGACTTCGGCAAGCGGGTTGCGGTCGGTGTGGCGGAGCCCTCCGACATGGCCGGCCCGTTCGGCGAAGCGGTCGCCCTGACCCGCAACTCGTCGGCCACGTCGGTGGTGGCGGTGCACCGGCGCATCGAGAGTGTCTCCGACGAGGCACAGGCCGACGAGATCCGCGACCTGCTCGACGAGGCCGAGCACCTGGCCGGGGGAGTCGAGGTGCGGCGCCGGGCGGTGGCGGG
>Ga0272444_10006094_pt1 | contig 10357 bp, 10 predicted proteins | sample SSMForm13_FD_201033 | JGI IMG/M metagenome (GOLD analysis project Ga0272444, IMG submission 201033) | Marine sediment archaeal communities from Little Sippewissett salt marsh, Falmouth, MA, United States - SSM-Form-13 | ecosystem: Environmental > Aquatic > Marine > Wetlands > Sediment ...
CTTCATGAGCTACTCACCCCCCAGGTGCGATCGCTCGATGCCCAGGATAATGCGCAGCGAGGTAGAGACCAGCCCCAGTGCAATGCCGATCATGATCGCTCTCTGACCGGCGGTTTGGGGGAAATTCATAATCCAGGAGGCGACATCCGACATGCGGTAGCCGACCGGCATGAACTGGGTCAGCCAGTCGCCGACCGGTACCCGCCCCAGCATGACGAGAAAGGCCGCGAACAGAAGCAGGGTGGCCTCGGCGTTGCGGGCCCGGAAAGCGCGGTAGGAAGCCGAGGCGACAAAAAAGGCCAGGATGGCGTACATGGTCGCGGAGAGCGGATTATACATGTACTGGAAAATCCAGTCGAAGGGGGTGCCGGTGTCACGGAAATTCTCGCCGCCGGTAAGGCCGATGATCAGCACAAAGACGAAGAATACAATAATAACGAGAGCATAGCCCCAATCAGGCTTCTTCCTGGCAATCTTCTGCCCGGATACCACCATCAGGTTGAGCGCGCCGAGAACAATAGCGCAGGCCTGGACAATCGAGAACCAATCGGAGAACCACCCGTCCATTCGGCTGAAAGGCTCGTGCGGGATGAAGTAGGCGACGACGAAAACAACGCCTACAATGCCGGTTATGAACAGGGGAATCTCTCTACGCATACTATTCTATCACCGAAAAAAGGCTTGAGAAGTGCCAGATGTTGAACGTCTCGAGCAACACCCCGATCAGGATGCTGACGAGGATGATCGCTTTGCCGACATCCTGCCCCCGGAGCGAGCCAAGTTGTTTCGGCTCTTTCGACAGGTAGGCCGAAGCCGCAAAAAGCTCCTCGCCGATCAGGGTATAGTCACAGGCGGCCACAAAAAACGGCAGCTGCGAAGGCATCGCAGTGCCGGCAATCTGAATCGCCCCGGTGGCGTTACCTGTTTCGGCCAGAATCAGGGATTCCGCAAAAAACGCGCCCATGTAGAAGATGGTCGCCGGTTTTTCGCGCACCACCATACCATCTATAGCCGCCGCATACCCGAACTGGTCGTCCGTCAGGTAATGTACCTGATTTTCATTAAAGGAATCCGGGCGACCGACTTTCGTATACGCTTCCTTTACAACTTCCTTGGCCGTTACCAGCACCAGCGAACGACACACCGGAACTTCCAGCCAGGTCTCATACTGCCCGGCCAGCTCGGCGACACGGCCCAGGATGGTCATGCCGGCAATCGTCTGGACGTTGTCCATGTCCTGAATGCCCGGCACGTAGAAGATCTTGCGGCCCATTTCAGTAGCCCGGCCGACCGCCTCGTCGACCGCCTCCATACCGCCAATCTTGCGGATGTAGAAAGTCTTGCCGGACTTGGCCTGGAATATGAAAAAGATGATGAAAAAGCTGAGGAGCACCGTCCCGACAAACACGTTGATGCGACGGAAATCGAACCACTGGGCGCTGGGGGTGATCGGTTCGGTCGTGGGAGTCCTGGCCAGAAGCTCGGGCGATGCCTCCCATTCCCCGATCAGGCCGCTGATCGGGATCACCTTGTAGTAATAGGCCGCGGCGTCGCTGGCTGAACCGTCAATGTACTGGCCAATTCCGGAAGTGACGTCGCCGACCACCGTGAACGGCCCCTCGGGAGACTCGGCGCGGTAGACAACATAGGCGGAGATCAGCTTGCCCTCGGCGTCATCGGCTGACATCTCCCACGTCACTCTCACTGCCCCACCACCGTCGTTCGGGTTGTCCCGGGCCGTCAGGTTGGTCACCGCCCGATAATCAGGCACCGGCACCGAATCAACGGCCATCGCCGTGGAATCGGGCAGGCCGGAGTCCGGAGGCTGTTCCTGGGCATTTAAGGCTGCCTGATTAATCGAAACGAAAACAGTTATAAGGAGGATTAGAGCTACGAATCGATTTCGGAGAAGGGTCTGGATGTGCGAACTCAAGTTATGATCTCCAATCGTAGCCCGTTCGTCGTCGGGCGGGTTATCGCTTCCCCTTCCTAGACGAACCAATGCTGGAGTTATCTAATCCCGTCTACCAACTCACTTCGACGGGAGTTCTCCCGTAGACCTGTGATAGCGCTCAGGCCCTCACACGAAGCGAATAATTTACCGGGCGTGCGGAGCCAAGTCAAGCGAAAAAACACGACTCATCCGCCAACTTGTTTTCTTGTGGTAAGTTACGGAGGCAGCCGCAAAACATCATACTGCCCCGCATTAGAACGACCGGAAAGGCAACAAATACATACATATCGACGATAGCCGGCGGGATTCGAGCCGGCTCCCCATCCGCGAAATCGGGGTCCCGGAGATTCGTTCAGGCGACCGGAAGCTTAATCGGGGCCTGTGTGCAGCGTCAGGCCAGAGCTGTCCGGGGTGAGGAAAATGGCTCTTTACAAGGCTGGCACATTGTGTTATAATCTGCGACCTAATGTGGAATCCTCGCTCCCGGAACTGGCTGAGGCACATAGCCTCTTGCGAGACAAGAGAGTAGCGAGATTGTGAGATAAGAGCTTCTAAAACGAGAACAAGATGGCTAAGTTTGAAAAAGCGGAAGACATTAAAGTCATAGTAGCAACCGACTGCGGCTCCACCACCACGAAGGCAATCCTGATCGAATTCATTAACGGTGAATACCGTCTGATGTCTCGCGGTGAAGCCCCCACGACGGTAGAAGCGCCGTTCGAGGATGTGACCATGGGGGTCCTGAACGCGGTCGGTGAGCTGGAAGAGCTTTCCGGTCGCAAGTTACTGGACGACAACGGTAGGTTCATTTCCCCGGCCAAGGATAAGGTGGGCACCGACGTGTACATATCGACCTCCTCGGCCGGCGGCGGCCTTCAGATGATGGTGGCCGGGGTGGTCCGGTCCATGACCGCCGAGTCGGCCGAGCGCGCCGCTCTGGGCGCCGGGGCCATCGTAATGGACGTTATCGCTTCCAACGACAAGCGCCTTCCCCACCAGCAGATCGAGCGCATCCGGCATCTTCGCCCCGACATGATCCTGCTCTCGGGCGGCATCGACGGCGGCACGACCACCCACGTGGTGGAGCTCGCCGAGTTGATTTCGGCGGCCGACCCCCGCCCCCGTCTCGGTTCCAGCTACAAACTTCCGATCATCTACGCCGGCAACAAGAACGCTACCAAGGCGGTTGCCGACACCCTGGCCGACAAAGTCGACCTTCGCACGGTCGCCAACCTCCGGCCGATCCTCGAGATGGAGAACCTGGCCCCGGCTCGTGAGGAGATCCACGAGCTGTTCATGGAACACGTCATGGCTCAGGCTCCCGGCTATAAGAAGTTGATGGACTGGGCCGACGCTCCGATTATGCCGACCCCCGGCGCGGTAGGCCTGATTATCCAGACGATCGCCGATCAGTACGGTATTGAGGCGGTCGGCGTCGATATCGGCGGCGCCACCACCGATGTTTTCTCGGTCTTCCGCCCGGACGGCGCCACCGGTGAATTTAACCGAACGGTTTCGGCCAACCTGGGCATGTCTTATTCGATCTCCAACGTCTTCGCCGAGGCTACGCTGCCGATGGTCATGCGATGGGTGCCCTTCGAGATGGACGAGCGGGACCTGCGCAACCGTGTCAAAAACAAGATGATTCGTCCGACCACGATTCCTCAGTCGATGGAAGAGCTGATATTCGAACAGGCGATAGCCAAAGAGGCCCTTCGCCTGGCCTTTGTCCAGCACAAGTCTTTTGCCACCGTACTCAAGGGTGTGCAGCAGCAGCGGACGATTGCCGATGCTTTCGAGCAGTCCTCCTCCGGCGCAACGATCGTGAATATGATGACCCTGGATATGCTGATCGGCTCCGGTGGTGTACTGTCGCACGCTCCGCGCCGCCAGCAGTCGGCGTTGATGATGATGGACGCTTTCATGCCGGAGGGAATCACCCGCCTGGCGGTCGACTCCATTTTCATGATGCCTCAGTTGGGCGTCCTGACCGAGGTCCAGCCCAAAGCGGCCACCGAGGTATTCGAAAAGGATTGCCTCATTCACCTCGGCACCTGTATCGCCCCCTCCGGCGTATCTAAAAAGGGCGGCCCGGTGATGAAGTACAAGATCGAACTGCCCGACGGTCCGGTGTCCGGCACGCTTGACTACCTGGAAATGAAGCTCTTCAAGCTCGGGCTCCAGGAGAACGGCCTGCCGATCAAGGTCAAGGCGACGCTCGAACCGGAACGCGGGTTTGACGTCGGCGGCGGCAAGGGCAACTCCGTGACTCGTGAGGTTCACGGCGGTGTGGTCGGGATTATCCTCGACGGCCGCGGACGGCCGTTCGACCTGTCCTCGCTCGGCGAGAAAGAGCGCGTCTCGTACCTGAAGAAGTGGATGACGGAGTTGGATATATATCCGAAGGACGCCCTGTCGTAGGGCCGGAGCCGGAAGGAATGCAGAAGATGAGATCAAAGAGGTTCTCACCCGGCGGATGTGTTCGGCTGGCGCTGGTGCTTTCGCTGATTTTGACGACCGCCGGACTGGCGGCGACGTTCACCAGCTATAACGGCAAGTTCCATTTCACCTACCCCGACACCTGGGAGCAAATAGATTACCAGACGGCCGATTTTTATATTCGTCAGGCCACCGGGGCGGTCGACTACGAGGCTGTCTTCGCGGCCAAGGATTCACCGGCCGTGTTCGAAGGTGTCTATGTTATCATGACGCTCGACACGACGGGTGAACTGACACCGCAGCAGATAGACTCGGCCGTGGGAGTTGTCCGGGAGAGTTTCGATCGCGAACTCAGGGAGCTCCCCCTGGACTCGTTCGTCGGCGGTCTCACCGAAGAAATCGTAGCGTACGACAGCACGAACAAAATCCTGGCCGCCCTGAGCGACGTATCCGAAGAAGGCTCTGCTCCCCGCAAGAATATCCTCGTACAGAAATTCTACGACCGGGGCATGGCCAATTTCTATTTCTACTCACCCGATTCACTGCTGACGGAGAGCCTGGGGTCGCTGACGGAGATGCTGGCGTCGTTTTCGACGGACATGACGCAAAGAGCCACGGAACCGGTCAAAATAGCGGATCTCGATTCGGAGGATTCTTTCGATTCCACGAGAAACGTGATCATGTGGGGCGGCCTGATTGTTATCCTGATTTGCATCCTCATGGTCAGGGTGCGACAGAGAAGAAGAAAATAGCGGAAATATCGTTTTTGCAGATAAGCAGATAAGAGGAGTTCTATGGGCCACGCATATACGCCGGGACTTAAAGTCACCGAACAACAACTGGTGGAAAAGCGCCGCATCCTGCCGCTCAAGGGGGACGTGGTGGTTAAAGTGGGCGACCGGGTGAAACCGGACGATGTGGTGGCGCGCACGGTGCTGCCAGGCAACGTGGTGCCGATCAACATCGCCAACAAACTGGGAATACCGCCCGAAGACATCGATATGGTCATGCTCAAGAAGCCGGGTGATCTGGTCAAGAAGGGCGAAGAGATTGCGCTGTCCAAAACCCTGTTCATTTTCAAGAACTACTGCCACGCGACGATTGACGGTACTATCGAATCGATCTCCAGCATCACCGGGCAGGTTCTCCAGCGCGGCGAACCCTCCCCCGTCGAGGTCAAAGCGTATCTTCAGGGCGAAGTCACCGAAGTCATTCCCAACGAGGGTGTGGTGGTTCGGTGCACCGGTTCCTTTGTCCAGGGGATTTTCGGTATCGGCGGCGAAACCAACGGCCCCGTCCACGTGGCCACCCCCGACAATTCGGTGGTTCTGTCCGAGAAGCTGATCCATGAAGACCAGGCCGGGAAAATCGTGGTAGGCGGCTCGCGGGTAACGGCCAACGCTTTGAAAAAGGCGATCAAGGTTGGAGTCCGCGGCATCGTGGTCGGCGGTTTCGACGACAAAGATCTTCGTGACTTCCTCGGCTATGACATCGGCGTGGCCATCACCGGATCCGAGGACACCACCACTACCCTGGTGGTAACCGAGGGCTTCGGCGAGATAAACATGGCCCTGAAAACTTTCGAACTGCTGAAACGCCACGAGGGCGAAATGGCCTGCATCAACGGCGCCACCCAGATTCGCGCCGGCGTCATTCGCCCGGAAGTGGTGATTCCAAAGACTGACGCGGGCGATATCCACGAGGCGACGGCCGGAGAGATCACCGGTCTGACGATCGGTTCGCCCATCCGGGTGATCCGTCATCCTTATTTCGGCAGGCTCGGCAAGGTGACCGACCTTCCCTCGCCGCTTCACGTTCTCGAGTCCGAATCGAAAGCGCGTGTTCTCGGCGTGGAATTCGACAGCGGCGAACGGGCCACCGTCCCACGGGCCAACGTGGAGATGATAGAGGGCTGACAATAACCAAAGCCTCCAATGAATAAGGGCCCCTCTCAAATGAGAGGGGCCCTTATCGTTTGTTCTCTTGTCCAGGTACGCTAAGCCGGGGAGGGATAAACTCCCGTGAGGCTAGTGACCCGTGACTTCCTCAGCCGCCTCTTCTACGGCCTCGGTACCTTCCTCTACAGCCTCGCCGGCCATCGAGTCCATCGCCTCCATAGCCGAGTCCATACGAGTGGTATCAGCCATCTCTTCGGGATGACCGCCGGCAGCCGGTTCAGTCTGTTCGGTCTCCTGTTTGCCACAGGCGAACATAAACGAAGCCGCGAACAGGAGGCACAGTGCGAGTACTAGAAACTTCTTCATTTCCCCTCCTCCGGGAATATTTATCGAGTGAGGTTAACGTTAACGCGCCTAAAATACCGGGGCACAGATTCAGGTCAAGTTTAATGTTGAGCAAAAGTAAGTTCGCGGGGGAGCAGAAAGCCTGTTTTTGTTGATTCCAAAGCCTTCTGCCGGTATGTTAGGCGCCCCGTGGGAAATGTTTTCCCACAAGAGCGGTGTTATAAACTTTAGACTGAGACGGCTGTACAACGAGTATGACGATATCATTAATTCCAGTCCTGCTGGCTACCGGATCGCTGTGGCAGATCATCGGCAGCCTGTCCACCTTCGGCGCCATTATTCTGTTCATCCTGCTGGCCATGTCCCTGATTTCCTGGACGGTTATCTTCCAGAAATTCCGGCAGTTCCGGGCGATCGACGGCGACACGCGCAATTTTATGCAGTACTTTGGCCGGTCGAAGCGCCTCGATGAAGTAGCCGGCCAGGCCCAGTCCTACCGACATTCGCCGCTGGCCAACATCTTCAGCGCCGGTTTCGAGGAATTGAACACTGTCAAAGGCCTTAGAAACGAGGTCGGCGGCCTGAGCGAAAGAGTTACTCCTTTGAGCGACAGCGATTTCGAACTGGTGGAGATGGCTATGGAACGCCGTCTCAACGACGAAACCGGCCTCCTGGAAAAAAAAGTGGTTTTTCTGGCCACAACCGGGAGTTCTGCCCCGTTTCTCGGCCTGCTGGGCACCGTGGTCGGCATCATGGACTCTTTCTGGTCGATCGGCGAGCGCGGGTCGGCCTCGCTGGCCGTGGTTGCGCCCGGTATCGCCGAGGCTCTCCTGGCGACCATTGTGGGACTGGGCGCGGCTATTCCGGCCGTAATTGCCTACAACTGGGCCAATAACCGGCTAAAGTATATCAACAACTCCGGCTTCAGCTTCGTCCTCGATTTCATCGCCCGCGCCAAAAAGGAAATGATCTGATGCGCCGCCCCCGTCAACGACCCTATCATGCGGTGGCCGATATCAATATCGCCAACCTCGTCGACGTAGTGCTGGTGCTCCTCATTATCTTTATGATCTCCGCTCCCCTGCTCCAGTCGGGCATTGAAGTCGACCTGCCCAGCACCCGCGCGGCGGTTCTCGACGAAGAGGCCACCGGGGTGGTGGTTACAATCGACGAGAAGGGCGGGATTTACATCAACGATGTCTGGACGCGCCTTGAGAATTTCGAGGCCGCCCTTCAACAGGAAATGGCGGTCCAGAACACCCAGTCTGTCTATCTCCGGGGTGACTCCGCGATTGCCTACGGTACGGCTATCGGCGTGATCGGCCGCATGAAGGAAGCCGGCATCGACTTGATCGGCCTGGTGACGTCTTACGAAGAAAAAAAGCGGTGAGGGTCGCTCGCGGATGCGATTGACATGAGCAAGGACCTGGTATATTCGATAGCCCTGCACCTTTCGGTGGTGGGGCTGACTTTTCTCACGGCTCCGTTCGCTATCAAGACACCCCCGCGTTTCGACGATGTCATCCGCGTAACGGCGGTCAGCATGTCGGATATTGCGCCGACGCAGCCCGAACTGGTCACTCCCCCGGAGATCCCTCAGGCGATGGAGATGCTGCCCGAGGAGGTTCCGATCGATGACCCCAGCACCAAACCGGCGGTAAAGGTCGAGGAACCGGTTGAAAAGCCGAAACCGGAACGAAAACCGGAAAACAAACCACGGGCGGAGGCTCAGCAGGGGAATCGCACCCAGAGCGGCGCCGACAGCGGCAAAACCGAGGTCCAGGCACCGGCGGGTACTTCCATCTCCGGCGTCTCGGTGGACAACGCTGCGTTCAACTATCCGTACTGGTTCACCCTCACCTGGAACAAGCTCAACCAGAACTTCCGGATACCTATCCAGATCGACGGTAAAGTATACTGTGATATCTATTTTCAGGTCATCAAGTCGGGGCGGGTGATCGAAGTCAAGGTGACCAACGCCTCCGGAATCAGCCAGTTCGATGATGCCTGTGTGGCGGCCGTGGAACGTTCGGCCCCTTTTGCCCCGCTGCCGCCGCAGTTCCTGGATGAAATTATAGGCATCACCATTACCTTTACAAATTAGCTTCAAGGAAAACGAATGAAACGCTGTTTGCTAATGCTCCTGCTTCTGACTCTGACGGCCGGCGCGGTCGTGGGCCAGGATATCCGGGAAATACGTATCGACACGATAACGGGGGTATTTGAACCGACCCAGATCGGCGTCGACGAAGTCAAATACATTGGCACCCGGCCCATTGCCGCCGAGGACACGACTCTCATGCTCTGGGTAACCCGGGTAGTACAGCGGGACATAGATTTCTACGCCGACTTTGCCCTGGTGCTCCTGGACAGTTTCTATCTTGCCACCTACGAGATCAAGGAGCTGACTTATCTCGGCTGGCAGCGCCTGGGCGCGGAGTTCGTGGTTAAGATCGAGGTCGAATTCCCCGGCCCCAATATGCGCGCCTACTGGAAGCTCTTTCACGCCCCGACCGAGTCCCGAGTGGCCAAAGGCACCCTTGAGTACAACCGCGCCTACTGGCGCGAGCTGGCCCACGATATCGCCAACGAGGTTGTCCACGCCCTGACCGGCGAACAGGGGATTTTCCGAAGCAAAGTCGCTTACATACGTAAGCTCGGCGAAGCCAAGGAGCTGTTTGTCGCCGATTATGACGGCACCAACGAAAAACAGCTCACCACAATGGGGACAATCAACCTCTCCCCTTCGTTCGCTCCCGGCAGCAACGAGATCTATTTTACCAGCTACGCGACGGGCGATCCGGAGCTCTACAAAGTCTCGGTGGCCAGCGGCGAAGTGAAGCGGCTGACCGACTACGACGGCGTGGTGGCGGCCCCTGCCGTTTCCCCCGATGGCAACAAAATAGCGTGCGTGCTGTCAAAGGACGGCAATTCTGAAATCTATGTTCTGGATACCAACGGGCGGATTATCAAGCGCCTGACCCGCCACTGGGCGATCGACTCGGCTCCCTCGTGGTCGCCCGACGGCCGGATGATTGCTTTCTCCTCCGACCGCACCGGCGCTCCCCAGGTTTACCTGATGGATTCCGACGGTCTCAACACGCGGCGGCTGACTTTCGAAGGCGGTTATAACGATTCTCCGATCTGGTCCGACCGGGGCGACCGGGTGACGTTTGTAAGTCGAACCAAATACGGCCGCTTTGACCTGGCCTCGATCGATACCTCCGGCACTGACTACCGCATCCTGACCGAGGTCGGCCAGAACGAAAACCCGCACTTCTCGCCCGACGGCAAGCATATAATCTTCTCGTCTTCGCGGCTTACCCCCGGCGACATTTACACTATGGATCTATCGGGGCGTAACCAGCGGAGGTTGACCCGGGGGGGCAATTGCTCCAATCCGGTCTGGGGACCTGTCAAGTAACAGACAGAAACCTTCGGCCCTGAGGCGGGTATAAGCTGACAAACGTAATTACAGGAGGGTCTCGGCCGGTGCCACACCGGAATGTTTCTTTTTTTTATTGACCGGATTAGGCGTTTCTGGTAGAATGTTCACGTTAACTGACCTAGAACTTTAAGTTTCTCGTTTCCCTACAGGGAGGAAAAATAAACGATGAAAAGATTAGCGTTCCTGCTGTTTCTTGGCGTGGTAATGGCCAGCATACTGGCCGCCTGCGGTGGCACGCCACCGCCGCCGCCGGAGCCACCGGCCCCGCCGGTT
>Ga0272444_10006097_pt1 | contig 10356 bp, 6 predicted proteins | sample SSMForm13_FD_201033 | JGI IMG/M metagenome (GOLD analysis project Ga0272444, IMG submission 201033) | Marine sediment archaeal communities from Little Sippewissett salt marsh, Falmouth, MA, United States - SSM-Form-13 | ecosystem: Environmental > Aquatic > Marine > Wetlands > Sediment ...
GCGGCAAGGCCGTCTGGACGCTCCGCAACGCCGACGGGTCCGGCAAGGTCGACCTGTGGGTCTTCGACGACCAGACGAAGCCGGCCGATGCCAAGGCGTCTCGCGTCGGCCCACGCTGGGGGCTCATCCAGGACGACGGCCGCGTGCTCGTCATGGGCATCCTCTATGCCCGCTACCTCTCCGGCGGCACAACGTACGCCGCCAGCGACAGCGACCAGAGGTCGTGGTTCAAGGTGCAGTACTCCGCCGTGAAGCGCACGGCCGGCTGGCACCGCTGGACGTTCGACTTCGACGCCGCCAAGGGCCTGACCATTGCGCACAACGGCAAGGCCCTGCCGAAGAGACGCTTCGACTGGAACAAGACCGAGATCAAGGGTTTCACCGGCCTGGCCCTGTTCGGCGATGCCGGCAAGGGCAACGAGCAGACTCTCTGGGTGGACGACGTGGCGGTCGAGCTGGGCGGGCCCATGAAGAACAAGCCGGCGCCTCCGCCGCCCCCTCCGCCGGCGACACCGGAAACCGACCCGGCGCCCGACAAGCCCGTGAGCCTCGTTGCCGCGGTCGAGGGCAAGCATCCGCGGCTCCTGTTCACGGCCCAGGACATCCCCGCCATGAAGGCGAAGATCAAGGTCGGCTACGGCAAGAGCCTGTACGACCGGATGGTGGCCTACGTGCCGGTCAGCCGCAAGCCCGACCGCGCCAATTTCCTGAAGGACGCGACGGACGGCCAACGGCAGGGATTCTGGCGGTTGCCCACCGTTGCCCTGCACTACGTCCTGACCGGCGACAAGCGGTCGTTCGACCGCACCGTCGAGTTCATGAAGTTCCTCATGGAACTGGACCACTGGGAGACCGGCAAGGAGCAGGACAGCGGGATGAGTTCGTCCAACGTGATGGTCGGCGCGGCCCTGGCCTACGACTGGCTCTACAACGACCTGGACCCGGCCTTCCGCTCGCAGTATCGCGACAAGCTCCTGCTGATGGCTCGGCGGCAGTATTACCGGGGGCACCTCAACAGGGCCAAGAGCGTCGGCTACTGGCAGGGCGACCCCCAGAACAACCACCGGTTCCACCGCAACGCGGGGATGACCCTGGCCGTTCTGGCCGCAGCCGAGGCCGACAAGGCCGACGACGACTGGATCCTCGCCAAGACGCTCGAGGAGCTCAAGTACGTCCTCAAGTGGCTCCCCGAGGACGGCACGAGCCACGAGTCGCCCACCTACGCGGTGTTCGGCAACACGCACCTGATGCTGGCCATCGACGCGGCGCAGCGATGCTACGGCGTGCCGCTGATGGACCACCCGTTCTTCAAGAACTGCCCCGCGTACAAGATTCAGACCATGCGGCCCGACCTCAAGGAGGTCTTCGGCTACGGCGACAGCGGGGGCGGTGGGAGCGGATATCACAACTTCCTCAACCGCATGACCGCCTACCACCGTCTGGCCGACGAGCAGGCCGCCATCATCGAGATGGACCGCCGCAACAAGACCTTCTACAGCTTCGCGTGGTTCTCGGTCATCTGGTGGCAGCCACTCGAGGGCGGGTCGATGGACAACCTGCCCCGGCACGCGTTCTTCCCCGACCTGGGCCTCAGCTACTTCCGCACCGGCTGGCAGGCCGACGACGTCGGCGCGATGTTCAAGTGCGGGCCGTTCGGCGGCTACAAGCTCAACGAGTACCGCCACCGCAACGCCATGAAGTACGTCAACGTGGCCCACGACGACCCGGACGCCAACAGCTTCCAGGTTTTCACCGGCGGCGAGATGGTCGCCGAGACCGACCGCTACTCGAAGCACAAGCGGTCGGCCAACTACAACACCATCCTCGTGGGCGGCGCCGGCCAGGTGGTGGCCGGGCGGCCCGAAGGCGGCGGCTGGTCGCAGCCGGGCGGCAACATGTCCGAGATGGCCGTCGTCACCGCCCGCGCCCACAAGGGCAACCACGTCGCCGTCGAGGGTGAGGCCGCAGGGTCGTACCTGGCCAATCCTCGCAAAGGCCCCAAGCGGCCGGCGCTGGACCGCTTCCGCCGGACGTTCATCTGGGTCGAGGGCAAGTATCTGCTGGTCCTTGACGACATCCGCGCCCCACAGGCCGTCGACGTGGCCTGGCTCATGCAGAGCGGGAAGGTCCAGACGGCCGACGCCGCGGCGCACCGCTACGTGCTCACGAAGGGCAAGGCGTCGTGCCCGTTCCAGGTGGCGGCCACGGAGGCGGTCGCGAGCGAGGTCGTCGACTCGCCGGCCGACGGTCGCGGCAAGCCCCTGGGCTGGAAGCAGTTGCGGCTGAAGGCCAACACGGCGGCCATCCGGCTGGCCAGCGTCTACGACCCGTGGCACAAGGGCCACCTGACCGTGACGCTCGCCGCCGACGGGGCCGACCACGCCACCGTGACCGTCAGCGGCGCCGACATCAACGACACCTGGGACTGGACCTGCGGCAAGGGCCGGCTGGGCCCGTCGACGGTCGTCGGCAAGACCTCCGGCGGCCAGGAGATTCTCACCCTGAGCGAGCCGGAGCCCGAGACACGCAAGCTGATCGAGATCATCCGCGCGGCCGACTGACGCCGCGGCGGACGCGCGCGACACCCGCGGACGGCCCGACTGACACGGGGCAATTCCTGACGCCCTCGCGGGCGACGCGGGAAAGGGACATGGCATAAGCACTTATGACGCATCTGAGATTCTGGTTTGCCTCGGCCGGATTCTTGTGGTATTGTTTAAGATAGACTGAGGGCTTCTGCTGCGTTGTTGAGCACCCGGGGACTGTGACCTTCAGGCTGCCTTTGGCCAGCCTGGGATGAGGTCGCGGTTCCCGGTTTCTTTTTGCACTGTCGCGGGTTGCGGGACCTGCCACAGGAAGGATTGAGACAGTACCCATAGACAGTCTAGCGGTTTGGCCGGGGCACAGTGGCCGCGCAGGGTAAGGCGCTGTCGGCGGGCTCACGGCCCAGACTTCCGGGGGATGTTTCTCGACTGTGTCGGGATACATCCCCCTTTCTACCGGCAGACTTCATGGTGCCCTGAATGGCTGGGCGGCACGAACGGAGGGAAGGAAGAATGAGATCACACTATCGTCTGCCAGCAGTGATGCCTACTCCCTGTCGGACATCGCTTCGTGCACTCTGGTTTCTGGCCTTTGCAGGCGTGCTCGTTTCGTCCGGTGCAGCGTCCGCCGCGCCGACCAAAGGCTACGTGTCTGACGCGCAACAGGAGCGCCTCTTGTCAATCGATCTCGAGACGGGGCTGGCGGAGGCGGTCGGGCCGTTCTGTACCGTTGAGAACATGGGCGGCTTGGCCTATGACCCGTCAAGCGACCGTCTCTATGGCGTGTCGGCACACACCGCGAGCCTGTATGTCATTGACGTGACCACGGGACAGGCCCAGCTGGTCGGCTCCTGCCAGGCGGCCGACGTGGTCATGCAGGGGGCTGCGTTCGACCCAATGACGCACACGCTTTACGCGTCCGCATCCACACAGGAGACACTGTACTCCGTGGATATGGGCACGGGACATGCCTCCGTCATCGGTAACACGGGCCGGCGCATAAGCGGCCTTGCGGTTCATCCCTTGACCGGCGAACTGTACGGCTCGGTTGCCAGCCAATGGGGGCCCGAAAGGGGATTGTATCGCATAAACAGACTCACCGGCGAGACGACACTCATCGGAACGGACACCGGCACCGGATACAACGGCTTGAGCTTCAGCCCTTCGGGGACGCTATATGGCGTCAGGAACGACACGGAGGCCCTTTACATCATCGACACCGCGGATGCGGCTCCAACACTGGTTGGCTACCTCGGACTTCCATCAATCAATCCTCTGGGCCTTGCGATTATCCCCGAGCCCGCCACGCTGTCGCTGCTGGCGCTGGGGCTCGTGGGTTTGATGACAAGGCGAAAGAGATGACGCGGCCGTCGTGGCCGCGCGGGCAACGGTACGTACGTGCATCGACGCGAAGCCTAGCCGCGGATGGCCTGGAGGCCGGACAGTATTGCGCGGTCATCAACGGGCGGCTTGGGCCGCTTGGACACGTTTCGTGGAGGGAAGCCATGTCAGGCATTTCGACAAGAGTGCTCGCCCTGCTGCTGGCCGTAACAGCCTGCGATGCGGCCTTCGGGGAAGTCCGCTACAAGGTCATTGACCTCGGTACCCTGGGCGGGTACTCCAGTGAGGCGTGTGGCCTTAACAATGCCGGGCAAGTTGTCGGCCGGGCGAGGTACTCCGAGCTGAGCACGACGCAGCACGCCTTTCTCTACAGCAATGGCACGATGACGGACCTTGGCACGCTGGGCGGATACAACAGCGTGGCCAGGGCCATCAACGACGCCGGACAGGTTGTCGGCGGCGCCCAGACGTCGACCAGCGAGGAGCACGCCTTCCTGTACAGCGGCGGCGTCATGACCGATCTGCACCCCAACGGTTGGACCGACAGCGGCGCCTACGGCATCAACGACTCGGGTCAGATTGTCGGACGATTGATGTATTACACCTCCCGCTCTCATCCGTTCGTCTACAGCGCCGGAGCGATGAAGGACCTCGGAACCCTCGGCGGAAGCTGGGCTGTCGCCGGTGCCATCAATAATGCGGGCCAGATCGTCGGCGGATCGGAAATACAGGAGTACAGCAGCACCTTTCATGCCTTCCTGTACAGTGAGGGCGCCATGACCGATCTGGGCACGATGGCTCCCTCCACCTTCAGCGCTGCCTACGACATCAACGATCTCGGTCAGATCGTCGGCGAGTCGCTCAATGCGATGCTCTGGCACAACGGCCAGATGTCCTCCCTCGGAACTCTTCCCTCGCCCCACAGTTACTACAGCGAAGCCTACGGCATCAACGCTGCAGGCTCTATCGTCGGTGCTTCTTTTTCGCACACGATGGGTATGGAGCACGCCTTCCTCTACTGCGACGGCACGATGGTTGATCTGAACAGTCTTATCGATCCCCGCAGCGGTTGGACCCTAAGGCAGGCTACAGACATTAACGACCTCGGGCAGATCGTGGGTTGGGGTGAGACCGCCACTTCCGGGCACCGCGCGTTCCTCCTGATCCCCGAGCCCGCCACGCTGTCGCTGCTGGCGGTGGGCGGCGCGGCGCTGCTGGGGCGGCGACGGCGGCGGGCACGATAGCCAGAGGCGGGAACCGGCCTCTGGCGGCCATTGGCTTCCGCGCGGCGGGCGGCGCCCCTACGGAAAGGCGCGCGGCGGGCGGCGCGGTCGGGCCGTGACGGATCGCGATGCGGGCGTCAGCCCCGCGGGGGGGCGCTCATGCCGCCGCAGCAGCAGAAGAGGTCGTCCGGCGACATCGTCAGCCGGTCGGCCAGGCGGTCCCACAATTCGCGGCGCTCGCTGCACAGCGACACCGGCGTGCCGGGGCTCAGGCGGCGTATCTCGTCGAGGTAGTGGGCGTAGACTTCGGCCCGCGTGGCGTAGCTGAACGGCTGGTTGAAGTGCTCCTCGGGGCGGAAGTCGCGGTTGCGGTGCATGGCCTCGCGAATGACCGGGTCGAGCCGGTCGCCGAACATCACCTCCGCTTGCCGCGCGGTCATCAGCGAAAGCACCCACAGGCGCACCGTCTCGGGGCGCACCGCCGCGAACAGTTTCTCGAGGCAGTCGGTGGCCTCCTCGCGCCAGTTGCGGATCGGGATGATGGGCGAGAAGCCCACGCGCACAGGGTAGCCCGCCTGCTGGCATCGGCGGAGCGCGTCGATGCGGCGCTCCATGCTCGGCGTGCCGCGCTCGATGTCGCGGCAGACCGACGCCGTGGCCATCGTGAGGTAGAAGATGCTGTTCGACTTGTGCGGCAGGTCCAGCAGGTGCTCGACGTTGTCGCTCTTGGTGTAGAAGAGGAGCCACTTGTCACCGGTGCGTGCGAACGTCTCGGAGAGGATGGCCGACGCGCCGTACTCGGGCTCGAAGCAGATCGAGTCGCTGTACATGTCGTAGCGGTACAGCCTCTGCTGCGGCCGACCCATGACGGTCCGGTAGACGTGGTCGGCGAAGTCCTCCAGGTCGAGCATCATGTTGACGACGTAGCCCTCGTGGCAGTAGTCGCACCTGTGGGCACACCCAAACAGGCTGTGGATGCCCCACCCGCCCTGGCAGACGTGCCGGACGCCGCCGGAGATGAGGTCCTCGCGCCGGCTGTAGGCGAAGTCCTCACCGACGCCGGCCAGCGCGCGGGCCACCCGGCGCGCCGCCAGGTAGTCGTACCGTTCCACATCGACCGGGGCGCGCTGGGCCTCGTCCCAGACGAACGTATTGAAAAGGAAAGCCGGGTCCTCGTCGCGGCGGTCGAGGCCCATGCGGACCGAGCCGCTCATGGGGCCCGTCTCGGGACGCGGGCCGGCCAGGTCGAGCACGCGGTCGGCGTCGCCGACGTCCACCTCGATTGTCTCGGGGTCGCCCAGCGCCGACAGCATCCGCTCCAGGCGTGCCAGCGCCCGCGGGTTCCGGTAGACCCGCTTGTGGACGAACACGTGCGGGGGCTCCAGGTGATACATCGCGATGCGATCCTCCGCCAGGTTCAGCCCCTCGGTCGCGCCGGGACTACGACTGCGCCGGCCCGGGCGGCACATAGTCGGGGTTCGGCTCGGGAACCCGGGCGTCCACCCGGCGGAGCCAGTCGCCAAGCAGGCCGCGAAGGCGGTCGGTCACCGCCGGATGCTCGCGCGACACATCGCGGTCTTCGCCGACGTCGTCGCGCAGGTTGTACAGCTCGACGCGGCGGTCCTCGAAGAACTCGATGAGCTTCCAGTCGCCCGAGCGGACCGAGCAGCCGGGCGTGCCGCCCTGGTTCGCGTAGTGGGGATAGTGCCAGAAGATGGCCTCGCGGTCGAGCCGGTCGCCGCCGCCGAGCAGCGGCACGATGCTCACGCCGTCCGTGTGCTGGTCGGGCATGGGGTCGAGCCCCGCCGCCTCGAGGAACGTCGGGTAGACATCGGGGCTCGTCACCGGCACGCTGCACAAGCTTCCCGGCCGGGTGACGCCGGGCCAGCGGACGATGAGCGGCTCGCGCGTCCCGCCCTCGTACATCCACCCCTTGCCCTCGGCCAGGGGGGCGTTGCAGGTGGGGCTGCCCTCGGCCGTGGCGAGCCCGCCGTTGTCGGAGGTGAACACCAGGAGCGTGTTGTCGGCGATGCCCTGCTCGTCCAGGACGCCGAGCAGGCGTCCGACGTTCTCGTCGAGACTCCAGACCATGGCGGCGTAGCCGGGATCGCTCTGGAACAGCCGCCGCATCACGCGCTGGTCGCGCTTGTGCTCGCAGGGAAACGGCTCGCCGACCTGGAACGGGTCGCGGCGGTCGAGGCCCAGGCGCGCGGCCTTGGCGGCGAAGCGCGCGGCGTGCTCCGGCTTGGGCTGGACGGGAATGTGGACCGTGTAGTAGCAGAGGTTGAGGAAGAACGGCCGGTCGCCGCCCGTGCGGATGAGCCGGATCGCCTCGTCGGTCAGGCGGTCGGTCAGGTACTCGCCCTCGGGGCCGTCGGGCAGCATGGGGTTGCTGTAGGGGCTGAAGTAGCTCTTGGGCATGCCGGCGGACCATCCGCCGACGTTGACGTCGAATCCGTGGTGCTGCGGCCAGTGGGGCTCGTCGCCGAGGTGCCACTTGCCGACGTGCCACGTGGCGTAGCCGCCCGCGGCGAGGGCACGGGCCAGCGAGACCTCCTCCAGCGGCAGGGCGTGCAGATAGGGCGCCGACAGCAGCCGCCCGCGGGCCGCGCCGGGAATGAAGTTGGTGATGCGCACCGTGGCCGGATACTTGCCGGTCATGATGCTGGCCCGGGTGGGCGAGCAGACGGGGCAGGCGGCATAGGCGTCGGTGAAGCGCAGGCCGTCGGCGGCCAGGCGGTCGAGGTGGGGCGTCTCGTAGAACCGGCTGCCGTAGCAGGCCAGGTCGGCCCAGCCGAGGTCGTCGATCAGGATGAAGATGATGTTGGGCTTCGCCATGTTACGTTGGCCCGCTGGCCGCGCGGCCTCACTCAGCCCGCAGCCGGGCGGCGGCGAGCCGGGGGCCATCCCCCTGCCGCCGCGGCCGGCCTGTTCCGAGTGCAGTCGGCCCCCCACGGCCGAATCGTCCGAGCCGAGGACCGCTTAGACCCTACCATGGGTCGCCGAACGATGCAACCCCGAGGCCCGGAAACAGAAGAGGCCCTCCGGCACCATGGCCGAAGGGCTCTCGTTGCTGGCTTGGCTGGGGATCAAGGATTCGAACCTTGACTAACTGATCCAGAGTCAGTCGTGCTACCATTACACCAATCCCCAGCCCCATGACTCTGGAGCGAACCAGTATAGCGGTGACGGGGCGGAAGTCAAGCTTGCGCGTCAAGGATCGCCTCATGGCGGGCGCGGTGTCTCAGGTCGGCCGGCTCCGGGTCGCCCAGCAACGTGGACCAGGCAAGCCCCTTGCGGGGCTGGTGGGAATCGGCATAATGCCTGTTTGCGAATTCTCGCCGAGTTGCGAGGCCCTGACGAAAGGAGAGAGGCACCATGGCCAAGGACAGTGAGCGTCTGGCAAGGAACTCAAGAATCACGCTGGAGGTCTGTTGCGGAGTGAAGCCCGGCGAGACGGTGGTCATCGTTTCGGGCAAGAAGTCGCTGGCCTGCCCCGACCCGGAGACCTATGCGCTCTATGCGGAAGCCCTGGCGCGTGCCGCCGTCGACCTCGGCGCGCACCCGGTGATCCTCGACCTGAGAGAGTTCATCGCCGGCCCGGCATTCAAGGAGGGCCGCATCCTGGAGCCCGTGTCGCAGGCCCTCAAGGCGGCCGACGTGGTCATCAGGACCATGGACGACATCAGCTACGGACACATGGTCCGCCGCGACGAGAACGACGACGAGTTCCTGACGGCCACGGCGCGCTGGGTGGCGTTCCAGTCGAACGGCGTCGAGAAGTGGAACATCACGGCCGAAGAGGTCGCGGCGACGCGGACGCGGACCGAGCGGCTCATCGAGCTGCTCTCGGCGGGCAAGAGCGTCCGCGTGACCTCGCCCGCGGGAACCGACTTCACGTTCTCGCCCGAGCCGCCTGCGCGGCACACGCCGATCCTGGGCATCGTGCCGCTGTACGGCGAGGTGGCCATCTCGCCCAAGCAGGGCTCCGAGAACGGGACCATCGTCGTGGACGGCCCCACGCAACAGCAGGTCCGCACACAGGACGAGCTGGACCGCGAGCCGCTCAGGATCGAGGTGGCCGACGGAACGGTCACCGGCTACACGGGCGACGCCGAGCAGGTGGAGCGGCTGAAGGCGTTCATCGCGAGCGGCACGCCACCCGCCGAGACCATCGACGAGGTGGGCATCCCGACCGCCCGCACGCTGGACAACGACACCTACTGGTGGACCGACGGCACGCACCACCTGGAGCGGGTCCACATCGCCCTGGGCAACAACGCCGACCGGACGAACATCGTTCACGGCGCGCGGCACATGGACGGCGAGGTCAACACCCCGTCGGTGAGCATCGACGGGCAAGTGATCCTGAAGGATGCCAAGTTCGTCGGCCCGATGGCCGACGCCTGAATGCGAGGCATCCCATGAGAAAATGGTCCCGGCCCCTCATCGTCTCGGTCGTCCTTGCGGTCCTGATGACGGGCACCCAGGCCTACCTTCTGTCGGGGTTCATGGAAGACCCGGTCAAGTGGCTGATGTGCTGTGGCCTTCTCCTGGTGACGTGGCTGGCCCTGGCTGTGTCTCTAGTGTGGTTCGGCATCTCGGCCATCCGGTGGACAACGTGGCGGCGACAGCGCGTGGTGGCCCTCAGGATAGCCGTGGTCTTCGCCGTCGCGTCCCTGGCGTCGGCAGTCATGATGAGCGGCTACTACGACTGGCAATTCAGGCGCCTGAGGCCGCGATACGAGACGGTCATCGCCAGAATTGCCTCAGGCGAACTCAACCCCATTGCCGAGGGCGCGACGCCCAGGCACCCGTATCTGTATCCGGGGGTGCTGCTCTTGCCTCCGGACCTGGCTGATGCCAGCGCGGACGGCCGGGTCTACGTCAGCCGGATGGACGACGGCACTCTGCGAGTGGCCTTCAAGGTCTACCTGAGCTGGAAGCTCAACTTCGTGGGGTTCCTGTATACGAAGCCCCCGCTGCCGGCCGCATCGTGGAGCGAGGACGACTACGACTCGGTCGAGGTCGGCCCATGCGGTGTGGACGTGGAGCGGCAGATGGCACCCAACTGGTACCTGGTCAACTACATGCTCGACTGAGGAGGCCCGCGGGCCATGAGACCGACCGCCGCATGAAATCGAATGGAACTGACACCCTCGGCAAGCTGATCGTCACCGGCCTGGGTACGGGTTACCTGCCGCTGGCGCCGGGCACGTGGGGCTCGGTGGCCGTGGCCGCGCTATGCC
>Ga0272444_10006098_pt1 | contig 10354 bp, 8 predicted proteins | sample SSMForm13_FD_201033 | JGI IMG/M metagenome (GOLD analysis project Ga0272444, IMG submission 201033) | Marine sediment archaeal communities from Little Sippewissett salt marsh, Falmouth, MA, United States - SSM-Form-13 | ecosystem: Environmental > Aquatic > Marine > Wetlands > Sediment ...
TTATTAATCCCCCCCAATGCCTACCCCATCCCTGACACCGTCCCGTCGACAATATTGTCGAGCCCCTGCAGCCGTTTGTCGAATCAAATCCCATTAAATAATTCTTAAATGTCCGAAATAATAGCATAATTTATTGTGGCACGGGCTTTGTAGTAGTATTGGGCAAGATTTTGAAAATTCTTACACCCAAGGAGAAGACTAAAATGAAAAAAACAATGATCAAAATGGCGTTGACCGGTGCAATGGCCGGTTTGATGGCGACCACGGCATGGGCGGGCAATATGGGCGCCAATCAGCCCTATGGCCAGGGATCGGGAATGACAGCTTACGTGATGACCCTGCCGGCCGGCGAGCTGAGCGAGGCCGAGGCGGCAACCCTGCTCCACATGCGGGAGGAGGAAAAACTGGCCCGCGACGTCTACACCACCCTTTACAATACCTGGGACCACTGGGCCTTCGAACGGATCTCCAATAGTGAACAGCGGCACATGGATGCCGTTCTGGCACTGATGGAGAAGTACGATGTGGCCGATCCGGTTACCGACGATACAACCGGCACCTTTGCAGACACCGATATGGCGGACCTGTATGAACAGATGGTGGAAACCGGGACTCAATCCCTGGCCGATGCCCTGCGCGTGGGTGCCACCATCGAGGACCTGGACATCGCCGACCTGCTGGATGCCATTGATGAAGCCGACGATGAAGATCTGGTGGCCGTTTATCAGAACCTGCTTAAAGGGTCTCGCAACCACCTGCGTAGCTTCGTTTACCAACTCGGGGTCCTGGGGGAAACCTATACGCCTCAGTACATTTCCACCGAAGCGTTCACGGCCATCGTCAGCTCGCCCCGGGAACGCGGTCTGGTGGATGCGGATGGCAATCCTGTCGTTACTGGAGGTGGCCAGGGACGCCGCAGCCGCGGCAAGGGCTCCTTTGAAAACCTGTCGGTGATCTTGCCGATCGATCATACACCGCTGTTGGCCCGCGGCGGCAACGGTGGCGGCAGACGCGGCCCCGGTGACGGTACCGGAAACGGCGGCCAGGGACCGAAAGATGGCAGTGGCAATGGCCGCAAAAACGGTACCTGCATCAACACGGATGCAGCGTCAGCGGGTACGGACATGCTCCTGGCCCGCGGCGGTAACGGTGGTGGCGGCCATGGTCCCGGCAATGGCTCCGGAAACGGTGGTGATGGCCCGGGAGATGGCACCGGTAACGGCAGCACCGCCGGTGACTGCTCCAGTGTTTGATGCAGCTTTTGCAACCTGGCTTGTGCGATCTTCCGCCGTGGCATCCTCCCCGCAGCGGAAGATCGATATTTTGATGCTTCAGGAATCATGACCGTTCGTGTATATTAGTCGACGTGGGTGCGACAATCCGATTCCAACATGGTGATCCGATGCGGCGTACATTGTTATTTTTAGCGCTGCTGACCGTCTGGACCGCCCTTGCCGGTGGGAATCCCCTTCTGGCAGGTCAGGTGATGCTCGGCCGCGTCCTCTCCATCGACAAGGAGCGAGCAGAGGTGGTGGTGACCCTTGTAGGTGGCGAAGCCCAAGGCGAGGGGATGGTGAACGATCAGGAAATCCGGGTCACGTATCCCCCCGATGGCATCCCGCCCCGGCTGAAAGAAGGCGATTTGGTGCGCATCTGGGGGGATTATTCAACCTCGGACCCATCCCGGTTCGATGCCTCCCACATGGGATACGGCCACGGTCGGGTGGATCCCACCGGGGTGCGCTCCCGCATCGGACGCACCCGCAGGATGGGGCGTGGCGGTGGTAACGGAGGGTGCCAGTGACTTCTGTTGCCCCCTTGCGGCCGTTGTGGAAGGCCAATGCCGTAGTGATCACCGTCCTGATTCTGATTTTCCTGGCTTACTACTACTGGCAGATTCGTCAAGCGACCCAGGCGTTCTCCAGCCATGTGCAGGACCATGTGCAGATGGTTGCCGGCGCCATCCGCATGAACGCGGACCGCGCCCTTTTATCCCGGGGAACCATCGAGGAGATCCTGACGACCTTTCTGGGCAGCTCGGCCCGGTTTGTGGATTATCTGGACGCCGTCGAACCTTTTTCCGATGACGAGCTTGCTGCATTCGCCAAGGAAGCGGGGCTGCTGGGCATCCGGGTGGAGCGGGCCGCAGGGGTTGCCCAGGGCCCGGTCGGCTGGTTCCCGGCCGAGGCAGAGGCTAGCGAATGCACTGAAAACCGCCTGCGCCATTTTTCAGGCCATCATCTCTATCTTTTCAGCGCACCGGCGACCAGCGGAGGCGGCTGCATCCGGGTAGCCCTGGCGGACCGCCGTCTGGCGGAGCTGCAGCAACGTATCGGCCTGGACGCGCTGATCGAACAGATCTCCCGCCTGGCGGGGATTCGCTACATTCACTTCGACCCCATCATCGAGGCCGACAAGACAGATACGGCGCAGCCGGAGGCGATTCCCCAGGTCCACTTCGAGGGGTCGGGGGAAAACAAAACGGCCCGGGCCACCATGCGGTTGGGCCGGAATCTGTTGGTGGTCGGCGTGGAAGCCAGCCATTTTGCCATCAGGATGACACAACTCCGCCATGAGTTTCTGGCCTTCACGGTAGTGATCGTGGCCCTGGGCCTGCTGTTTTCCTGGCTGCTGAACCGCTTTCAGCGGGCCCACATCGACGCGGTGCAGCGCTTCGAGCAGCGTTTGGCCCGCGAAAAGGAGGACGCCGCCCTGGGCAGGGCCTCCGCCACCATTACCCACGAGATCCGCAACCCGCTCAACGCCATCAGCATGGGGCTTCAGCGCCTGCGTATGGAAGCGGCCGAGCTGACGCCCCAACACCAGACCCTGCTCGATTCTTTAGGACAGGCAGTGCGTCGTACCGACACCATTGTGGGAGCGTTGAAACGCTACGCCCGCCCCCTTGCTCCCCGGCACCAGCCTGTCGAGCCGGGGACGCTGGTGGAGCAGATCCTCATCCTCTACCGGGAGGCCTGCGCCGCAAACGGCATCGCGGTGACCGGCAGCGCCCATGACGCCGGCCGCCTTGTGGGTGATCCGGATCTTCTGGCCGAGGTCTTCGAAAATTTGATCAAAAACGCCGTAGAGGCCCAACCCCAGGGCGGTGATCTGCAGATCAGCGCCTGGCGTACCCCGGAACAGGCCGTGGTGCGCATGGAAAACGGCGGTTTTTCCAAAGGGGAGGATGTGGCCAGGCGTCTGATGGAACCCTATTTTACCACCAAAACCAGAGGCTCCGGCCTGGGCCTGGCCATTGCCCAGCGCATCGTCCAGGCCCACGGTGGAACCATCACCCTCACCACGGTTCCTTCCCAGCGGCTGCGCGTCGACGTGGCCCTGCCCCTGTTAAAACCGCGTCCGGCTGCTCCGGCGGACGCCTGAACGGAAAAGGAGTGCCATGCGGATTCTCATTGTGGATGACGAGCCCCTGCAGCGGGACTTGCTCAAGGGCTTTCTGGAAAACCAGGGTTACCCGGTCGAGGACGCAGAGGATGGCCTCACGGCCCTCAAACGCTTTCGGGAGGTCCCTTTTCAGCTGGTGCTACTGGATCACCGCATGCCTGGTATGACCGGGGACCAGCTTTTGGAAGCGATGAAAGCCCTCAACCCCATGGTGCGCAGCATCATGATCACCGCCCACGGCTGTGTGGATACGGCGGTGACGGTGATGAAGCTGGGGGCGGACGATTTTCTGGAAAAGCCGGTGGACCTTACCGATCTTCTTGAGCGTATCCGCCGTATCGAAGAGTCCGTAAGCATTGCGGAAGAGGCGGCGGCGGTGTCCGATGCGGCCAAAGCCGCACCGCTGCCCCTGCAGGTGATCGGCGACAGCCCGGCCATGCGCGAGGTGCTCTCACTGGTCAGCCGCGTCGCCCCCACCCGGTGGGCGTCCATTATTACCGGTGAGACCGGCACCGGCAAGGAACTCATCGCCCGCCTGGTCCACCTGTTGAGCCCCCGGCGGGAACAGCCGTTCATCGAAGTCAACTGTGCCGCCATCCCCGAAAACCTTTTCGAATCCGAACTGTTCGGCCATGAGAAAGGCGCCTTTACCGGTGCGGCATCCCGGCGCAAGGGCCGCTTCGAGTTGGCCGACCATGGCACCCTTTTTCTAGACGAGGTGGGGGAATTGCCCCAGCCGCTACAAGCCAAGCTATTGCACGCCCTCCAGGAGGGACGCATCACCCGGGTGGGCAGCGAATCCGACCTGGCCGTGGATGTGCGGGTGCTGGCCGCCACCAACCGGGATCTCAAGGCGATGAGCACCGACGGCCGGTTCCGCGAGGATCTTTATTACCGCCTCAATGTCCTGGAGATCCCCATCCCCGCCCTCCGGCAGCGGCGGGAGGATATCCCCGCCCTGGCAACCTTTTTTCTCGACAAATACAGCAGCCGCCCCATGTCCCTGCACCCCGACGCCCTGGCCACCCTGGTCAAATACAGCTTCCCCGGCAATGTCCGGGAGCTTGAACACCTGATCCAGCGCATGGCCACCCTGGTGCGTGGCAGCGTGATCCGTCCCGCCGACCTGCCCCCCGAGGTCCGCTTCCACACGGCCGACGACAAAGGCACCCTCCAGGAACGCCTGGAGGCGGTCGAGCGGGAGATGCTGATCACCGCCCTGGAAACCCACGGCGGAATCCAGACCCGTGCCGCCGAACATCTGGGTATCAGCGAGCGGGTGCTGCGCTACAAGATGAAGAAGTTCAGGATTCAACGGGAGGAATAGAGCGATCAATGAGATACTAGCAGATCCTCTTATTGCGCCGATCCCGCCGCAGGCTCGCCCTTAACCACAAATCCATACAACTGGGATACCAGCATGCCGCCAAACATCAGCAGACAGCCCAGCATGCCGCGGCGGGTCATGGTCTCACCCAGGACAAGCCAGCCCCCCAACGCGGCAAATACCGATTCCAGGCTGAGCAGGATGGCGGCATGGGCCGGGTGGGCATTGCGCTGGGCTACCACCTGAAGGGTGTAGGCCACCCCTACGGAAAGCACACCCCCGTAAAGGATTGGCAGTGCAGCGGCCAGGATGTCGGTGATTCCGGCCGATTCGATGGCCACTGCCGTCAGCAGGCTGGCAAGCGCACAGGTCATAAACTGGGTGAAGGCCAGCGTCAATGCGTCTGTTTTGGGTGACATCCAACCAATCAAATGGATGTGCGTGGCCCAGATCACGGCCCCGATCAATTGCAGCAAATCTCCGAAACCAATCGTCAAGTCTTCCTTGATACTGAGAAAGTACATGCCCACGGCAGCCAGCAGCACGCCGATCCAGGTTCCGGTGTTGGTACGCTGCCGCCACAACAGGGCCATGATGGGCACGATGACCACATACAGCCCGGTGATGAAGCCTGCTTTGCCTGCGGTGGTATAGATCAGGCCGACCTGCTGAAGCGAGGCGGCGCTGAAAAGGGCCAGACCGGCCAGGCCCCCATAAACGATCACGCTCCTGGCGCGATGCGCATCAACGGATTTATTTGCAATCACCGGTTGTTGACGGTGGCGATAGATAAACGGAAGCAGGACGATCGCCCCTAAAAAAAAACGGATGCCGTTATAGGTGTAAGGGCCGACGTGATCCATGCCCATCCGCTGGGCCACGAAAGCAAAGCCCCAGATGGTGGCGCTAAGGAGGAACAGGAGATCGGATCTGAGGTAATGTGTTTTCACTATTGGTTGCCGAATCCGTTCAGCCCCCCGCAATCCGGGCACTGCCAGGTAATCCCGTTGCAGGACAGTCCCCATACATTTTCATACATGCATTCCTGGCACATCATAAAACCGCAACGGCAGGTCCAGCAAAAAGGAAATTCTTTTCCGCAGCAGTGGCAAATTTGGGGTCCTTTTTTACGGCGCCCGTAACGACGCTTCTTTTTTGGTGTCTGATCGTTCATTGTTATCGTTGGTTGGTCCGCATCTTGTTGTTTGTAATGGTTAATGGTACCATGCGCCAAATTCATATTCTTTTTCATATCAAGGCCCATCAAAGAAAAATTACTTAATGCAGGAGCGCAATCGTGTCAACGCCAATGGACGAAAGCCGCAACAATTCCTCGCCGACCTTATACCTTATTGACGGCAGTGCATATATTTACCGCGCCTACCACGCGGTCAGAGGGTTGTCCAACAGTACAGGTCTGCCCACCAACGCCACGTATGGCTTCACCCGAATGCTGATCAAACTCATAGCCGATCGCCGGCCCAGCCACGTGGCCATGTTTTTCGATGCCAAAGGCCCCACGTTCCGCCATGAACGCTACACCGAATACAAGGCCAACCGCCCCCCCATGCCCGATGATCTGGTGTCCCAATTGCCCTGGATCCATAAAGTCACCGATGCATTCAACATCCCCATTTTCGAGCAGCAAGGGTACGAAGCCGATGATTTGATCGGCACCCTGGCCCGGCAGGCAGAGGAAAACGGCTTTCAGGTGGTCATGGTCACCGGCGACAAGGACTTCATGCAACTGGTCACCGACCGCTGCACGATCTGGGACCCCATGAAGGACAAGGTCATCGATCCCGCATTTGTCCAGGAATCCTTTGAGCTTACGCCGAGCCAGATGATCGACGTCATGGGCCTGTCCGGCGACACCGCCGACAACATTCCCGGCGTGCCCGGTGTGGGGCAGAAAACAGCGGTCAAGCTGATCAAGACCTTTGGCAGTATGGCCGCCGTGTATGAGGGGATCGATACCATCACGGCCAAGAAACAGCGTGAAAAACTGATTACCAACAAGGAGCAGGCTCTGCTCAGCCGTGAGCTGGTGACCATCGACCGGCACGCGCCCATCGAATTTAATGCAGACCAGTTGAAAAGTCAGGAGCCGGATGAGAAAGCGCTGGGCAGTCTGTTCGCCGAGCTGGAATTCAGGCAGTTGCAGCAGGAATACGCCCAGAAAGACAAATCCATCGAACGGGACTACCAGGCCATCATGGACGAAAAGGGGCTGGAGGCGCTGTTGGAACAGTTGAAAAACGCCAAGCGCTTCGCCCTGGACACGGAAACCACCGCTACGGATCCCATGCAGGCGCGGCTGGTGGGACTCTCCTTTTGCATCACGCCCGGCCAGGCCTGGTACATCCCGGTGGGTCACAACTATTTAGGGGCGCCGGACCAACTTGACCTGAAAACAGTGCTGGACCGTCTGCAGCCGATTCTTTGCGATCCGACCATCGAAAAGATCGGGCAGAATGTCAAGTACGACTGGATGGTACTGCGCCGCCACGGCGCGGACCTTTGTGGGGTGACGTTTGACACCATGATCGCTTCCTACCTCTTAAGTCCCGGCAAGCGTGCCCACGGCCTGGACCAGATCGCCCTGGATTACCTGGGACACAAGAATATCAAATACGAAGAGGTAGCCGGCAAGGGCAAAAACGCCGTCACCTTTGACCAGGTGATGGTTGAAAAGGCGGTGCCCTATGCCTGTGAAGATGCCGACGTCACCCTTTCGGCCTATGAAATATTTCTACCGCTGCTCGAGGAAGGCGGGCTGACCGGCCTGATGAAGGACGTGGAGATGCCGCTGGTGCCGGTCTTGCTGGAAATGGAGATGAGCGGCGTGTGCGTGGATCAGGACAAGCTGCATGACCTGTCCAAATCCTTTGCAGGGCAGCTGGATCAACTGGAAAAAGAAATTCACTCTCAGGCTGGTGAGCCGTTCAACATCAACTCGTCCCAGCAGTTGGGACATATCCTGTTTGAGAAAATGAAGTTGCCGGTACAAAAGAAGACAAAGAAAAAAACCGGCTATTCAACGGATGTGGAAGTCCTCACCACCCTGGCCCGCAAGCATGAGCTGCCGGCTCTGGTACTGCGGCATCGGTCTCTGGCCAAGCTCAAGTCCACCTATGCCGACGCGCTTATCGAACTGATTCACCCGGAAACCAAACGCATCCACACCTCTTTCAACCAGACCGTGGCCGCCACCGGCCGTCTGAGCAGCAGTGATCCCAATCTGCAGAACATTCCCATCCGAACCGAGGAGGGGCGTGAGATCAGAAAGGCCTTCATTCCCCGCAAAGGCTGGCAGCTTCTCTCGGCCGACTACTCCCAGATCGAGCTGCGCATCCTGGCCCACTGCTCAGGCGATCCGATCCTGATCCAGTCCTTTCAGGAAGACGAGGATATCCACAGCCGCACGGCGGCCGAGGTTTTTCAGGTGTTTCCGCAAATGATCACCGACGATCTGCGCCGCCAGGCCAAGGCCATCAACTTCGGCATCATCTACGGGATGAGCGCTTACGGGCTGGCCAAAGACCTTGAGATCAGCAACAAAATGGCCCAGACTTACATCGATCACTATTTTGCCCGCTACCAGGGCGTCAAGGCCTTCATCGATCAAACCATCGAGACGGCTCGCGAAACCCGCCGTACCAGCACCTTGTTAGGGCGCATCCGCCAGTTGCCGGACATTGCCAGCAGCAACCGTAACGTCCGCCAGTTTGCCGAACGCACCGCCATCAATACGCCCATCCAGGGATCGGCGGCCGATCTGATCAAGCTGGCCATGATCCATGTACACCAAGCCCTGCATGAGAAAAAGATGCGCACCACCATGCTGCTGTCGGTGCACGACGAGATGATCTTCGAAGTGCCGCCCGAAGAGCTGGACGATGCCAAGGCCCTGGTTCGCGAAAAGATGGAAGGGGTCTGGGATTTGGCTGTTCCCCTGAAAGTCAATATGGAGAGCGGTGTCAACTGGGCTGAAGCCCATTAGTTAACAAAAGGAGAATAACCATGCAAGCATTCAAATGGACATTTGTGGCCGCATTCGTTGTCATCCTATATTTCGGCTGCGCCGGACCGCGCATCACCCTGTTTCCCAGTGCGTCGGACCCATTGCGCGAAGTGACGCTGGAAGGCACTGCCGACGATAAAATCCAGGTGATCCCCATCACCGGATTTATTTCCGATACACCCAAGGAGCGCATGGTGGGAACAAAGCCCAGTGTGGTCCAAGAAGTCGTGTCTCATTTGCGTCTGGCTGAAAAAGACGAAAAGGTCAAGGCGGTTTTGCTGAAAATCGACTCCCCCGGCGGCTCCAGCACAGCCAGTGATATTCTTTACCACGAGATTGTCGCTTTCAAGGAACGTACCGGCAAAAAGGTGGTGGTTTGCATGATGAATATCGCCGCCTCCGGCGGCTACTATGTCGCCCTGCCGGCCGATATGATCATGGCCCACCCCACGACGGTCACCGGATCGGTGGGCGTGATCCTGATACGGCCGGAAGTGTCACAGTTGATGGAAAAAATCGGGGTGGGCGTTCAGGTCAATAAATCCGGCGTAAACAAAGACATGGGATCACCCTTTCGGCCCATCACACCGGCCGAGGAAAACATGCTGCAGGACCTGGCCGATACACTGGGCAAACGCTTTGTCGACCTTGTGGCACAGCACCGGAAACTGGACGGAGAGCACCTGGCCACTGTGGCCGACGCCCGTCTCTTTCTGGCCGATGCAGCGCTCGCCGCCGGAATGATCGACAAAATCGGTTACCTGTCGGATGCCATTGCGCAGGCCAAACAGATTGCCGGGATCGATGCCAATGCCCGGGTGGTCACCTACCGGCGCACTGAATATGCCGACGACAACCTTTACAACACCCTGACCAGCGCCGCCCGAACCGAACCGGTGGCATTGGTCGACATGGGCCCCCTTGCCGACCTTTTCGCCCTGGACGCCGGATTTTATTATCTGTGGCCCCAGGCGCTGGGATCACATTGAATCAGGCCTCGAAGAATTCCTCAAAAATTTTTGCGAATGCGTCTGGATCCTCCAGATTCAGCGAATGCCCGGCATTGGGAATCACTTTGAGCACACAATTGGGAAGCAGCTTGACCATTTCCTCTACATGGGCTCTGGGGATCCATGCATCCGATTCCCCCCACAGGACCAGGTGCGGATGCGTAATTTGTTTGAGCTTATCGGTGAGTTCGCCGGCGTTGAACTCTTTGGCCAGTTGAATGGGGGTGCCAAACCAGATGCCATCACTCAATTTCCTGGTCTTTTCCACGATGGTATGAAACAGCTCTTTTTGGGAATCGGTGGTTTGGCTGGAAAACGACGGCATTTGACCGGGCTTGAGACTGTCGGCATCGAACAGGGTCGGTGCGGTGCCGGCCAGACTAGGTTCATCCAGTCATGGCAGCCCAGGTTGCCGTGCACAAAAACGATTGTTTTGTCACCCGAGCCAAACTCGGCATAGTGGAGCCGGATATCTCCGGCGTTTACAAATGGCATCATACCCTCCTTTAGCGCCTGTTTGATGATAAAAAATGGATCACCACTGACCAAACGGCCACCAGCCACCCAGCGGGTTGAGCAATCCAGTGG
>Ga0272444_10006099_pt1 | contig 10354 bp, 6 predicted proteins | sample SSMForm13_FD_201033 | JGI IMG/M metagenome (GOLD analysis project Ga0272444, IMG submission 201033) | Marine sediment archaeal communities from Little Sippewissett salt marsh, Falmouth, MA, United States - SSM-Form-13 | ecosystem: Environmental > Aquatic > Marine > Wetlands > Sediment ...
CGACCTGAATCCACAGGCATACGAACGGATTAACGAAGCCGAAGTCCAAAGCCCGGAAAAGCGGCAGGTCCGGATCGTAGTCCACCGGCCGGACGTGAACCGCCGGGTCGAAGTCACCGAAAACGACGTTCTCCAGCGAAGGCCTGATACAGAGCATCTCGGCTTCCCAGCCGGTCCGGCTGCTGCGACGCATCTGAGCGATGCAGTCGTCGATACTCAGATAGCCACAGGCGGCCTTGGCTCGGCCCCGGCAGTCTCCCCACAGAGGACATTGCGAGCAGGTGCGGCCGGTGCACTTCTCGATGGTTTCCATGAGACACCATTTGAACACGGGCACGCCGGCGCCGACCGCGGCGGCGACTTCGCGCTGCATGAGCCCATAAGGCCGGTGCATCGTGCTGATCAACTCCATGGCCGCCGTGATACCGTGCTTGCTCTGCGTGGTGAACTTGGCCGCCGCGAAGACGTCCTCATCGAACAGCTCGACCTCATCGCAACGGAGCTTCTGCACGTGCTGGCCGCGAACGCTGGTGGCCGACTGGGTCAGGACCTCGACAGCCGAACCGTTGAGGAACCGGCACTTGCTCTTGCGGACCGGGCCGGCGAGGGTCTCGTCGAAAGCTCCGGCCACAAAATTCGTGAGGTACTCGTACATTCTGCTGGATTGCTCGCCGGAACCGCCCAGGATTCGCGTCTGACAGTGGGGTTTGAACAAGCTGTCCAGCAACGTCGCCACCGCCGCCAGTTCCGTCTTGCCCCCGGCCCGGTTGGCCCAAACCACCGCATCCGCATTGCCCATTGCGGATTTCGGCTTGCGGATTGGACATTCGCGGTCGCCTTCTAATCCGCAATCCGCAATCCCCAGTCCGAAATCGACACTGAAACTGTGCCAGAGGTAATCCATCGGGCTGCTGTGGTCCGGACAGATAGGCCGGTCCGGCACATCAACCCCGAGAAAAGCTCTCACATAGTGCTTCAGGTCGTCCTTCGTCCGCGGCCGGTTCCGGCGTAGCATCTCGTAAACGTCTCGGGCCTTCACCACGTGCAGTTCGCCAATCGGTTCAGCGCAGGGATACATCGTCTCAGTCATGATGGTTGCCTCCAGGTAGGATTTGTTGCGATCGAAAACGTACGGCGTGCCATGCACGCCATTTCATTGTTGGTGCAAGGGACATGTCTCAGGGGCGCGCTGCAGCGTTAGAGACAGTACCCCGGGCAATGGTCGACGATTGATGTCCCGACCCATCCCTCGGATCTTGTGGACCCGAGGCCAGCAGGCTTCACTACTTTGTCGGCACCGTGATGATTGCGAGCGAGTGGGGTGGCAGCCTGCCGGTGCCCTGGCGGAAGGTCAGTTGCGTTTTATCGGGGACGACCCGGTCCGGATGCTCGATATCGTTGTACGAATCGGTACTATCGCCGGACAGAATCGTTGCCTGATACCGGCCCTCAAGCGACATGCCTTTGATTGTGATGGTGCAGGGCACGTCCTGCGAAGGGTGCCGGTTGACCAGGGCGACCGACCAGGTCTTGCCTGCATCGTCGGCTGTCACGACCGCATCGACCACAGGGATGAAGCGGTCGCCATGAACGAGGGGAGCGGCATCAACGACCGCCTCGACGACCTGGCTGCCGAGCAGATTAGCATACATGGCCATGGCATGGAAATGCGTGCGCTTCACAATGCCCTGAGGATGAACGTGGAGCGGACCTCGTGTATTGACGAGTGGCGCGATATTGGCCATGCCGACATCCTCAGCGTGACGAAGACAGGCATTGAAAAACGAAGCGGAAAACAGTGCGTCCGCCATCGTGTACTGTGAAGCGATCAGGTTCTTCCGGCGGGCGGCCACCAGCTTGACGACCTCGGGATCGTCATAGTCCTGAACCGTTTTGCGTGGGAAGCCGGGATGATGCCAACCGCGAAGATTCCATTCGTCGAAGGCGATCTTGATCCGGCCGCGATACCCGGATTCATCGAGAACACCGACATAATTGGCAATGAGTTTTTCGGGGCCTTCCGACTTCATGATGCAGGTCATGTAATCGGGCATCTCGTTGTTCTGCCAGAGGCGAAGCCAGTAGGAGTGGATCGAAATATAGTCGAGGTAAGGGCCTGCCTGTTTCAGGAGAGGCAGCGTCCACTCCCGGTTCGGTAGCGCCGCGGCCGTCAATTGAATATCGGGATCTGCCGCCTTCATGGTCTTGGCTGCTTCGAGGACCAACGGCGCCCATTGCTCGATAGGCTTGTAGCCGATTTCGTGACGTCCCCAATTTTCGTTACCGATACTCCAGATCGTGACATTTCGCGGTTCTTCGTACCCGTTGTGCTTGCGCATTGTCGCAAACTTGCCCTGGCGACCGTTGCAGTATTCGACCCAGGCTTTCATTTCCTCGACGGTGCCGTTGCCGGCGTTGTTGCAGATATAGGGCTCCCATGCGAGGAGCCGGCAAAGCTCGACGTACTCATCGGTGCCGAACGTGTGCGGCTCGACCACGCCCCAGGCCATGTCGTCGGTCGGCTCGCGCTTCTTTCCGACACCGTCTTGCCAGTGATAGCCGCTGACGTAACAGCCGCCCGGCCAACGGACGATCGGCACTTTCAGCTCTTTCAACGCTGCGACAACGTCTTTGCGAAAGCCCTTCTCATCCGACAGGTCCGATCCCGGCTCGAACACGCCGCCATAGATCTGGCGGCCGAAATGTTCGAGGAAGCCACCGAAGATCATCGGGCTGTAAGGTTGGGTCCCCGCGCCGACATCGACCGTCACGGTCGCCTCAAGCTCGTCACGAAGGTCAATGGCTTCCAGGGATACATCGTCATACCAGGCTTGGCCGGTCGAGACACCCCAGCCGCCGAACAGGCAATTGATTTCAAGCTCCGTCGTCGTCCCCGTGCGGAAAACCGTGGATACTTGCGTCCAACCTTTCGTTCCCGTCACGGCCGGCGTTCTGACGTGCTGCATATTCTGGATGTTCAGCAACGTGCCGACCGCGCCGTGGAGGTTCTGGGTCTTGATCCATCCGGAGAGCCTGTAGAAGGTGTTCGGCCTGACGGTCACTATGGCCGTCCAGGCGGCGTCACTGCCTTGCTCCGAACGAATGGCCAGGCAATGGTGGCCGGTTCTTCCCGGCGACGCGACGCTCCATTGAGCGTTTGCTTCACCGCTCCACGCTTGGGAGTGCCAGTCCCGAACGCCGCTGTCGGCCGCATTCTCGAATGAGGGATTGGGCAGTAGATTAGCGGACGTCCCAGCCGCCGGCGAGCCCCACAGCCACGCCGCGACAACAAACAGCCCGGCCAGTTTCATGATAGCAATCGACGCTGTTGAGGTGTTCTTCTTCATATGTCACCCTGACGATGTCAGCGTTCCAGGATACTGTTCCACTGGCCGAGCGGTCAGCGCGTGGGGCGGACGGTCAGGTGTCTTTCCTGACCGGCTTCGAGCGTTAGCGGCAGGCCTTTGTGCAAGGCTTGGCCGGTGATGGTCATGTCGGAATCGAGACCTTCGACCGTGTAGTTCCGCTTGGGCTCGACGGTGTACCACTCGGGCAGGGTGTTCATGCGAGGCCAGTCCTTCTCGAAGCCCATGTATTGCCGATGGCGGGGGATGTCGAAGCAGAGCTTGCCCGACCAGGGTTTGTCGGACCGGATCACAATGACCATGCCATCCTGTAAATCCGACATCGATTTCGGATTGCGGATTGCGGATTGCGGATTAGCGCGCGGGGGTGAATCCCCAATCCCCAATCCGCAATCTGCAATTCGGGCAGCACCGAGCTCGAGGCCCTTCTGCCACGGTCGGGCGATGAGACCTTGCGTGTGCATCAGCGCGTGCATCAGGACGGTGCGGACGCCGTTGGCCTGGAGCTTCATCGTGCCCCACAGCTCGGCAGTTTCCAGCGGCTCGGTCGAGCGAGCAACGCTGCGGGCCATCTCGCGGTCGACCCAGGCAAATCCCTCCTTCACCGGGACGCGGTTGAGCAGGTAGATCGCCCCTTCGATAGAGTCGGCGAAACCGTCGATGGAGTAGTTACCCTCCCAGTTGTAGTTGTCGTATTGGGGTTTGGCGAGGTTGCGAAGCGTTGCCGCCACATGGTCGCGATAGACTCCCCGGCCGACGGTCATGTCGTAGCAAAGGTAGCCAACATAGTTGTAGCCCCAGCCATCGCTGAACTTGCCGTTGCCGCCGTCACGGCGGGTGATGTGGTTGTACATCATCCCGTCGGGGTTGCAGCCTTTCGCCAGGATCGTGTCGAAGACGTGCTTGAGCTTCCGCTCGTAGACCTTGGCTTTGGGTCGGTTCTCACGCGCCTCGACGGCCAGGAGCAGGCCGAGCCCGCCGATGATCTCACAGCCGTGGTCGCGCAACCGGGTCGGAACAAAATCCGGCTGGTCGAAGTAGTAGTCGGCCAGGCGCTCGCCCCAGATGAGAAACTCCTCACGGCCGGTCATGGCGTACAGCCGCGCCAGGGCCTGGAGCTGCTCGCCGTTGACCTCGATGTTCTTCGAGGGGATCTTGCCGTACGGGGTCTCGTAGCGGGCGTGTTTCCAGATGTCCTCCTCGATCGCCAGCATGCGGTCGAACCACTCGTCCTTGCCGGTGACTTCGACGATGGCGATCAGCCCGTCCTTGACGTATTCCGAGGCCTGGTAGATCAGCTCGTCGTACTCGGGGACAAGCTTCTTCCCGTTCTTCCAGTCGTAGGGGACCGGGATGCGGTCGAGGTGATTGCAGAGCCTCTGCTCGGCGTGCAGGATATCACGGACCGGACCGTCGAGAGCCGGCTTGTCGACGACGTAGGCGGCCCAGCAAAGGAACGGATAGCAGTCGGCGGCGGTGTCGCGATAGTTCCACCGGCCGTCCGCAGGGTAGAGCCCCGTCTCAGCGTCGATGACCGGCAACGCCTTCTCGTGCAGCCAACGGTACACCTTGCTCAGCGAATACCCGGCGATCTCGCCCGACTGGCGCGCCCGGTCGAGCGCAGCCTTGTCAAGTTCCGGCGGCGCCGCCTGCCCCAACGCCACACCAACAAACAGGATCGCGCCGATACAAACCCACATTTTCACCACAGAGACACCGAGGACACGGAGAAGAAGCGACATCATTGAATCCTCCGACAAATACCTTTCTTTAGAACCCGGATATGGACGTTCATTAGCAGGCTGATCTGTTCCTTGATCTTATTCATACGCGGCATTTGTTTCCTCTCCCCTCTCGGTGATCTCTGTGCCTCCGTGATGCACCTCACTGTCGCATCGCCTCTTTGCCGACGCCGCGGGTGGCCAGTTCCTTGAGCTCGGCCAGGTGCTCCTGGTACACGCCGCGAGGGGTGGTGTTACGATGCTTACAGATCGAGGCGGCCATGCCAACGACCTCGCCCATCATCCCGCAGGTCCGCATCACCCGAACGGTCCCGAGGGCAACGTGGGTGACGCTGATGTCGCGCCCGGCCATGAAGAGGTTCCGGACGTTCCGCGAGTAGAAGCACCGGTACGGGATCGGGTACGGCCTGATCCCCGGCGTCTTGCAGATCGTCTTGAACTCCTCGTCCGGGAAGTGCTTCGTGTTCTTCGGGTCGGGGTAGTGCAGGTCGATCGACCACGTCGTGGTGACCATGGCGTCTGGGAAGTCGCGGTGGCCCTGAACGTCCTGCTGCTTGAGCACCACGTCACCCAGCAATCGACGCGATTCGCGCTTGCCCGCGACGTAGGCGACCCAGGAGAGCCGGCGGTTGGCGTACCTGGCCTTGTCCTTGCTATGGTTCTTCTGAAAGGCCCAGTTGCCGTAGACGGCGCGCAGCCCGTGGTCGCGGACCCGCTCGAATTCCGAAATCTGGTTGCGATTCAGGCCGGTCTCCCAGTTCCAGTCGCCACGCGTGGCGTGCTGGCAACTGGCCTCGCTGAACTGCAGCGCCCAGGGACAGTCCGGAAACGGGCTGGGCTCCAAGGTCTCGATGGAATACCACTGCACCGAGGCGCCCATGGTCATCGCGTCGGGCTCCTTCGGCGCCAACGATTCGCCGGTCTGCTCCCAGCTTTCCCGACCCATGTGGTAGTCGGCGCCGGCCAGATAGCCGATCGTCCCGTCACCGGTGCAGTCGGCGAAGACGCGTGCCGGGAACCGCAAATTCCGGTTGGTGCGAACGTCTTTGGCGATCACCGCCACGACCTGGTCACCCTCTTTCTCAACGGCGCAGGCGTGCGTGCTGAGGAACAGGTGCAGCTTCGGCTCGGCCTGCACGATGCGGAGCTTCTTGTCGTCGTTATAGAACGCCGCCGGACGAGCGTTACCTCGATTGCCCGGGTCCAGCTCCATGACGACGTCACCCAGACGCGGATACGGCGGCAAATTCGCGCCGCCGTTGAGGTGCACACGGACTTCGGAGCTGTTGTTGCCCCCCAACACGGGGCGGTTCTGGATCAGTGCGACCTCCAGGCCCAGGCGTGCGGCCGAGATGGCGGTGCAGGTCCCCGCCATGCCGCCGCCTACGACCACGAGGTCGAACCGGCCGGCGTTCTCCGGCGTCTTCGGCAAGCCCAGCAACTCCCGGCGAAAGTCCGCCATCTCCTCGCCGTGGTTGGGGGGCTTGAAATTCGCATCGGTCGTCAAGACGATTGCATCGCAACGGCCTTCGAAACCGGTCAGGTCGTGCAGAGCGAGCTTGACCTTCTTCTTGTCGACTGCGACCGTACCGCCATCCTGCCAATGCCACTCGGCGCCTTCGGTGCCAAACGTCGTAGCCAGCGGCTTGCCGTCGACGAGCAGTTGGAACCGGCCCGGGGTGCCGGAAGCATCGAAGGTCGCGGCCCAATCGCGGGTGCGAACCCAGACGCGATAGCGCCCCGTAGCGGGGAAATTCACCATCGTTGTAGCGTCCTTGACGGGCACGCCCATCCCGTGAGCCAGCAACATCGGCGAACCCATCTGGTCCATGAACTGCTGGTCCACGACCCACCCGCCAACATCGTCGAACCCCTCGGCTTCAACCAGCACATGACTGGTGGCACCGGACGCACCGGACACGACGAGCAGAACGAAACATGCCGCCGCGACTACATGCGCATGCTGTCTCGCCACGGAGGCACTGAGAACACGGAGAAGAAAGGAAATCATCGAATCCTCCTGCAAATACCGTCTTCCAAAAACGAACACATTGAATTTGATCGGCGAACCGATCCTCTAGCGACCCAGCCGCGTGCAGGTCGGCAAATCAATGGCAGCGCCGATGATTCGCTCGGTCATCTTGTCCGCGTCCACCTGGCCTGCCTTTTCTACGTTCTCTGTGTCTCTGTGGTGGACTATTTGCTGCACGTATCGATCTCGGCGATCTTGCGAACGCGTTCGGCGTGTCGACCACCGTCGAAGGGGGTGTTGAGCCAAATCTCGACCATCTTCAGCGCCAGTTCCATCGAGACCGTCCGGGCGCCGACGGACATGGCGTTGGCGTCGTTGTGGGCCCGGCCGAGTCGGGCCAGATCCTCGTTCCAGCACACGACGCACCGGACGCCACAGACCTTGTTGGCGACGATGGCCTCGCCGTTGCCCGAGCCGCCCATCACAATCGCCCGGTCGCAGTCGCCCCGCGCCACCGCCAGCGCCGCCGGATAAATATAATCCGGATAGTCACACCTCTCGTCCGAATGGGTGCCGAAATCCGTAACCTCGTGCCCCTGATCGACGAGATATTGCTTGATACGTTCCTTGTACGCGTACCCCGCGTGATCCGTGCCCAAAGCGATCTTCATTCATACCCCTTGTGTACCGGTGGCCCAACAAAACCGCCAGTGTATCGGGCCGGGCCCCAAACTGCAATCCCCTATCTGGCTTTCGGCCCCGTGGCACGTGGGGCGGGCGAAACCGGCCTATTTCGGGGGCATGGGTCGCTGCGCGAGCCGGATCATCGCGTCGGACAATTGCTATCCGAAAACGCTCGGGGTGCGCACAGAATGCCGACCAGAACCACAACCACGATGGGTGAACCCAAGTGTCTCATCGTCTCTGTCCCAACTGAGCATGATATCTCTCGCGAACGCCAGGCTGAGGGACGCAACGGCAGCCGTTGCCTTCTGCGACCATACAGGATCGGCTGCAACAATTGACCACGACCGCCGAAGAAACTTCCCGCCACGCGGTCCCTCGCCGCGTCAAGCCACCCAAACTGTAACGGTCCTGCGCCCGATTGGCAAGGGTTCTCCGTTTGCCCTTTGCTCCCTCATACGTTGTCTCAATGCGTGAGCGGCTCGTCGAGGTTGACGGGGTACTTTTGCCAGGGGATGGCGCCGGAGGCGATGATGTGGTCTTTCAGGGCGTTGAACAGCTTGTTGTACATCGGGTGGCTGCGGCCCAATGGCGTCTCTTCTTTGGGGTCGTCTTTGAGGTTGTAAAGTTCCATCGGTTCGAAAGGGCTGTTTTGCACGAGCTTGAAGTCGCCGTAGCGGGCGGCGTAGTAGGCCCGGCCGCCGTAACGACCGCCCCCTTCGCGACGGACCCAGAAAAGGAAGCGATCTTCCGCTGGTTGCGATTTGCCAAGCAGCGTCGCGAGAATGCTGCGTCCATCGATCTCGTGCTCGATGACGACGCCGGCGGCCTCGCAGACCGTGGGGAACAGGTCCATCGTCAGCGCTACGCGGTCGCTGCGCGAGCCGGGCCGGATTTTGCCTGGCCAGACGGCGCACATCGGTTCGCGGATGCCGCCTTCGTACATGTCCTGCTTTCCCGCTCGCAGCGGACCGTTATTGGCGCCGACGCTGAGCTGGCCGCCGTTGTCGGAGGTGAAGATCACCAGCGTATTGTCACGCACACCGGTTTCCTTCAATGCGCCGATCACCTTGCCAATGCCGGCGTCGAGGTGCTCGATCAGCGCGACCAGTCTGGCTCGCCTGTCGCTGATGCCTTTCTCTCGTTTCTTCACCCGCTCGATCCATTCCGCCGGCGGCTGGATGGGCGTGTGCGGCGCGTTGTAAGCCAGGTACAGGAAGAAGGGTTGCCTCTTCGCAGAACGCTCGCGAAGGTAATCGATAGCCCAGTCGGTGAACAGGTCAGTGGCGTGCCCTTTGGGATCTATTTCCTCGCCGTCGAGCCGCATGTAGTTGTTCCCGTGCCGGCGATGGTGGTAGTAATCGTCCATCATGTCGCCGAGAAAGCCGTGGAAGCGATCGAAGCCACGCTCATTGGGCTTGTTCGGCGAGGCCAGGCCCAGGTGCCACTTGCCGACGCAGGCAGTGTGGTAGCCGGCGCGCTTGAGCATCTTCGGCAGCAGGACCGCGCGCTCGCAGAGATATCCCCAGTTGTTCTGGATGTGCGTGCGGATGACGCCGGGCACGCCGACCAAATCGGGGTACCGGCCGGTCAACAGCGAAGCCCGAGTCGGCGAGCAGACGGGACAGTTCGCATAAAAACGGTCGAACCGCATCCCGGTCGACATGAGCTTGTCTATGTGCGGCGACCTCAGGTCGGTCGCCCCGTAGCTCGACAGATCGCCATAGCCCAGGTCGTCGACCAAAATCACGAGCACGTTGGGCCGATTCGTCGACCTCCGCGCTACCGCAGTCCGCAGGTTAGGCAGCGCCGCTACTGCCCCGCCCAGCCCCATCAGCCTGAGCATATCCCGTCTGGTGATCGTCAATCTCTTCATCCCGGCCACTATAGCAGCGAGCGGCACCACCTGCAAGAATACACCCTTGCGGCGAGATTTTTGCCTGAGAAACGGCACTTTTTGCTTGTATAATATTAAAATGCACTTTAATAATATTCAGTATGACAAGAGACGCTCAGAACGTTCCGGCTTGGCTCCAAGTGCTGTCTGAGGAGGATGTGCACTTCATCCGTCGGTTTGTGCTTTCCTCGGGCTCGCTCAAGGAGCTGGCCCGGCAATACGGCATCTCCTATCCCACCGTCAGGATACGGCTCAACACCCTGATCGAGAAGATACATCTGGTCGACGATCCGGCCAACCGGGACCCATTCCGACTCCTGATGCGGACGCTGGTGGCCGACGGCAAGGTCTCCTCGCCCGTCGCCCGGGAGATTCTCAAGGGGCACGAAGAGACAGCGAAAAGAAGGAGAGATCAGAAATGACAGAGCCATGGTTCGATCCGAACGCCTATGCCTGGATTCCCGGCACCTTGCTGGGCGTGGCAGGAGGCATTGAGGGAACGCTGGCGGGTCTGCTGGCGCCTCGGGGCAAGCTCAAGGCCCTCGTGTTGGGGGTTCATTTCACGATCATCGCGATCTGCTTCGTTCTGCTGGTTTTGGGCATCGTCGCCCTGGCGACCGGCCAGCCGTACGGGGTCTGGTATGGGCTTGGCCTGCCGGGCCTCCTCGGCGTTGTCATCGTGGGCGTTCTGACG
>Ga0272444_10006100_pt1 | contig 10354 bp, 5 predicted proteins | sample SSMForm13_FD_201033 | JGI IMG/M metagenome (GOLD analysis project Ga0272444, IMG submission 201033) | Marine sediment archaeal communities from Little Sippewissett salt marsh, Falmouth, MA, United States - SSM-Form-13 | ecosystem: Environmental > Aquatic > Marine > Wetlands > Sediment ...
GCTATATTTTGTGCGGTAAAAAATTTATTTCAGACATTCACAGGTATTGCAGTACTGGCTGTTGCCTCGAAATATATAGTAAGAGGCCCCCATGCATCAGTTGGCATCAGACATACATGCACTCACAGATTACAAATCAATTTAGCTAAATAGACGGTAAAATCAAGAGAATTATTGAACGTTTAACATTTCATGATTTTCCTGTACCGCTTTGAAAGTATGATATCAAAGAAAGGATCAACCGTGAAGATGCGTTCCCGTTTGCACTCCTCCGGAAACCGCAGGTACATCTAGTTGTGTACCGATCGCTTCGGCGACCGTGTTTCAAGCGGCATATATTTCGTGATGGTAAGGGCGGAGGAACGGCGGGCGTCCGCGAAGATCACGTACGTCAAGTGAGGGTGAGACCTCTCCCGATGCGGCCTTTCACACGGTGATATGCCTGTCAGGACAACCTGCGTCGCTTTCCCAGAAGAAGGACATCTCGCAGTTCGTCTTCGTGTTTTGCCAGGAGCCACTGACGCTCGAAATCATCGTTGTGGGTGATCTGGGCGATCGCGGACAGCGCCTGCAGGTGAAAGAGCCGCTCGTCGAGCGTGCCGATAAGGACAAATATTGCCTTGACACCCGGCTTTCCGGGCGCAAACACGACCCCTTCCCTGCACCTGACGATGAGCAGTTCGAACACACCGTCGCCGTCGATGACGATATGGGGAATCGCGATGAAATCGGTCAGGGCCGTACTGCTCTGCTCCTCGCGGTTTCGCAACAGGTCGGTGAAGTCCTCGCTGCACATGCGGAGATTACTGCAGAACGCATCCCCGGTGCGTTGAAAAAACTCGTCGAGTTCGAGGGGACCCTCAAGGTCGAGAACCGGCGCCTTATGCACGAGCTCGTCGAAACGGTCGCGTATGACATCGTCGCGGTCGTGAATGATTTCGCGCAGTTCTGTCTCCAGGGTGTACCCGGTCAGCTTGCGGTCGGTAATGCGCTCGACAATATGAAGAAGCGCATATTCCCTGCCTCCGTGCCGCCTCCCGTAAAAGACATAGATGAGCAGGCCGGAGACGACGAAGAACAGGCTGTACTCGATCGCCGCGAAACCGAGGTCGACGACGAGGAATGCGAACAGGACAATACCCGTGATCTGCACAACGGGAAACAGCGGCGACCGGAACGATGGTTTGTAGTTCTGTATACCGCTGTACCGGAGAATCAGCACAGACGTGTGCGCGAGAATATTGGCAGCAATCACCACGACCGATGCGGCCTTGACAAGCGTATCGATATCCAGCAGCAGTGTCACCGTAATGAAAACGCCGGTGATCACGGTTGAGACAAGCGGTGTATTGAAACGGGCGCTCACCGCGCCGACGAACCGCGGCAGGAGCCTGTCCCGGCTCAGGGCCATGGGATAGCGCGACGCAGACATGATGCCCGCATTGGCGGTGGTGACGAAGGCGAGCAGCCCCGCCAGAGACAGCGCCCAGAAACCCGCTCCTCCGAGAAATGTCCGGGCCGCATCCGCGATGGGCGTCATCGATCCCGAAAGGGTTCCGCCGTCGAGAACGCCGACAGCCACAAACAGCATACCGCTGTAAAGAAGCATGACGATGATCAGCGACGAGATCATGGCCAGGGGGATGTTTCTGCCCGGATTACGCACTTCCTCCGCCACGCTCGCGATGCTGACAAGACCGCCATAGGAGATGAACACGAACGCCGCGGTGGATGCGACACCGTTCAAACCGTGCGTGGCGAACGGTGTCAGGCGGGTCACCTGCACATGGGATAATCCCAGACCGATGAACAGCATCATGACAGCCATGAGGGCCATCACAATCACCACTTCGAAACGACTGGCGATATCCACGCCTGCGATATTCAGTATGACAAACAGGATGGTGATGACCGGCGCGGAGAAAAGAAGCGGAAGCCCGGTCGAGACATACAGCAGTTCGGCGATACCGAAAATGGCGAACGCGCTCTTGAGCGACAGCGCGAACCAGCTCAGAAGCCCCGTGATGGTCCCGGCGAGCGGTCCGAGGCTCCTGGCGATGAAAAAGTAATCACCCCCCGCTTTCGGCATGGCGGTCGACAGTTCGGCGATGCTCAGGACGCCGGTTGCCGCGAACAGACCGGCGAGCAGGTAGGAAACGAATACCGACGGCCCCGTCCGGGCAAAGGCGAGCCCCGGCAGAATGAAAATCCCCGAGCTGATCATCGCACCGGCCGAGATTGAAAATATATCGATGAATCTCAACTCTTTCTTGAGCATGTCCCACCCTTTTTGCATTACGCGATTTACTTATTCACGGGGCGTTCCGGGCAAGAAAGCGCGGATCGCAGTTGCCTCCTTCTAAATTACGACACGGATTTCATGGGGTGCAAGTGTTTATTGTCAAGGCAATGCAGACTGTTTCCTTTCCGGGTAGAGCCGGGGTATTCGATCCTTTTCCGTATATCCAGGATGTTTATTGCGCGGTCAACCGATATGCGGAAACAGCTGAAAGAGATGCAGCGCTTAAAAACAAATCTTGACTTTGTTCCGTACATCGCGTTTTTTATTGCGGCAATCTAATCAGTAGGGTACCATAAACTTCATTTCGGAGAATCGATGAAAAAACAGTTCGCACTAATGCTCGCTTTTCTGCTGATATCGATGACCGGCTGCATCACCGACAATGACAAGGACAAGGACGAAAAAGGCCTGAACACCGGCGATACGCTTCCGCAGGGGGATTATTTCCCTCTCGCGCCCGGCTCCGTCTGGAACTACTCGGTAACCGGCTCGGAGTGGGACAGTGAATATACGTACGATTTCACATGGACCGTCGCCGGAACCGAAACAATGAACGGCGTTGTGTATTATGTGATTACCGACGACGGAGATTCGACCCATATCAGGGTGGAAGACAACGCGATCCATACCCCGGACTTTTTTGATCCCGACGACATTACCGCCAAGCCCGCAGCTTTCTCCGATGCGGGAAAGGCCGCCGTAATGCAAACACTCGCTGCCGAAGGCGAGATGGTTATGGTCGATTTCGGCAGACCGGTCGGTGAAGCATGGATCATCTACGATGGATCGGATACGGGCGATGATTACACCATAACCTATTCCTATACGGGGAAAATCATCGGCACGGAAACCGTAACCGTCCCGGCGGGCACCTTCCCCGACTGTGCGAAAGTTGAACTCCTGCTCAGCGGCGCTTCCTCTTTCACTGTTGACTCGACAGCCTATTCGAACGAATGGCGCAACACAAGGATTCTCTGGTTTGCCGACGGTGTCGGATTCGTAAAAGAAACCGACTCGTCAGAGGAAATCCGGGACGGGGAAGCGGTCGAAATCGAGACCGCCGAAACCTCGCTGATCTCGTATTCACTGGCCAACTGACCGTCCGCACCGGAGAAAATCTGTTCATCCCACGTTCCCGGCAGATCCGTCTGTAAACTGCCGGCACATTCCGCTGGGAGCACCCCCGTTACCGATTTGTACCAAATACCGCATAATCCGGAACACGGGCAAAAACAGTCATTCCCCCCACATTGGTATTCATATTCACACACGACTCATTCAAAATCCAAATTGATCCAATTATACTATTATTCTTGTTTCACTAACAAAAACATCTCTTGACTTTTTCTATAGCGCTCATTATCTATTGCAGGATTCACATCACCCATTATTTCACTTATTTCATTTATCGGAGGCTTGATGAAAAAGCTGCTCGCACTCATGCTCGTTTTTCTTTTAATCTTTATGGTCGGCTGTGTGACCGATGATGACGACGACGATGATGACCGGAGCGGTAACGACACTGAACAGGTCAATACGGATGGTAACGGAGACAACACGAACAATGACGGTACGGACAATACCGACGGCGGCACGGTGGCGTCTGGAACATATTTCCCGCTGACTGTCGGCTCCTCATGGAATTACAGGGAAACCGGCGTCGACTGGGACGGAGAATCCTACACGGAAGAATACACGACAACCGTTACGGGGACGACAACCATAAACGGCATAAGCTATGCGGTTGTAACCGAAGACGGCGATTCAACGTATATGCGGGTTGACAACAACGCCATTTACACGCTGGATTATTTCAATTACGATGACGTTGTCGCGAAATCAGCGGCCCTTCCCGAGGCGGCGAAGGCTGCGGCACGGCAGGCGCTCGCAGCCGAGGGAGAGATAATGCTGGTCGACTTCAACAAGTCGATCGGTCAGTCCTGGACCATCTATGAGGATTCACAGTCCGGCGAGGGATATTCCTACACCTCTTCATATACGGGTAAGATTGTCGGCACGGAAAATGTCACCGTCGCCGCCGGTTCTTTCTCCGGCTGCGTGAAGGTTGAGCTGACGATGGCAGGCTCATCCTCGTCTTCATACAACAACGAGACCTACTCGACCGAATGGCGTGACACATCGTTTGTCTGGTTCGGCAACGGGGTCGGTGTGGTGAAAGAATCCGACAGTTCCACGGAAACCACGCAGGGTGTGACGGACGTATTGTCTTCGTCGTCGATGGAACTGACCTCGTATTCCATTGCCCGCTGACCTGCACTGTCAGGGGATCATGATAAAACCGCCGTGGCGACACACGGCGGTTTTTTTTTGGTACTCCTGCACACCGGCAGACAACTGTTGACCGGCACCGCGAAAAAGCCGGCCCTCATTTATTTCGGAGGAAGGGCTTACTGCAAGCGTCTTTTCGCAAATCGTCTGAACCACTGATTACCATGATTTTCTGCTGAGCGGAGTCGATGAAACGGCTTGAAATACGGGCGGTTATCATAGTATATCTGCGTCATCATGGGTATCTGCGGTTCAGACAATGACTTCTTCGGGCACTCATTTTCCGGCGCTTGTCATGACACCGCCCTCCTGAAGCACCGCGAAGACGACCAGATTGACACCGAACTTCACCTGCGGCTGGCTCACCACGGGATCGATCCACCGGTAACCGTACCCGAAATCGCTGTAGACGGCCGCCAACCTTTCGCCGATCCACAATCCTACCAGGTAATGGTTATTCCGGAATCTCTCGAGCGCTGTCCCCCCGGTAAACCCGGTCGGCGGCCCGTCATCGAAATCGAAAAAGCTGTGATAGATTACATGATCGTTGGGTATCGGCTGCATGACAGCTCCCGATCCCAGTGTATCTATAAACAGTCTCGGCAGTGACACGGCCGCTTCCCCGTCGCTTTCCCCGGGTGCGCCGTTATCGATGAAGGCGAATCCGCCCGCCTTGAGGTAGCGCAGGAAATTTTCACGCTCTTTCTTCGACAGGGAAAACGCCGTATCCGCCGTGATATAGAGAAACGGATAGTCGGTGATGTGCGGGGAATCGAGCGCCACATGCATATCCACCTTCGCATCGAACCCGACATAGCGTTTCACCGCTTCCGCGAGATAGATGTTCGCCTCCTTCAGGTCGTCCGGCGGGCGCAGTTCCCCGCCCCATCCCTGTCCTATCATGAACGTGATGTTATGCATTTCCTCGGATTCGATGAAAAAATCGCGGATGTTACGACTGGTGTCGGCGAGAGGTTCTCCCGGCCTGATGATGACACTGTCCAGCCTGCCGCTTTCCCGAAGCGCCGCTATCCCCGCATCCTCCTTAACCGACGCCGTCTGTTCTGCCGAGATGACGAATCCCGCGAAGCCGACAGCCGCGAGCAGCACCGCGGAGAAAACACCCGCGTTTCTTCCCGTCCTGTAATCGTGTCCCATGATCCGTTTCACCCGTCCCCGTATGCCGCCGTTCCCCTCCACGAGCCCGACAGCGGAAAACACCCGCGAGGATCGTGTCATCGATTCCTCCATGAACCTGAGAATGCTCCCCGAATACCGTCGCCTGTCACAGCCGAGCAAGGAAACCGCCATATCGTCGCACGCCTGCTCGCGCAGCATGCGGATGCGGCCGTTGACCAGCCAGACCAGCGGATGGAAAAAATACAGGATCTGCACCGCTGCCTGCACCAGGTTGACCGCAATATCCCGCCGTTTGATATGCGCCAGTTCATGGAGGAGGATCGGCTCGATCTCGCGGATGCTCCACGTGTCGGCGATCTTCCGCGGGAGATAGATTGCGGGGCGGAACACCCCGGCGGCGGACGGTTCATCGTAGCCCGGAATATCCAGGTACCTGAGGGGCACGTGGCACAGTATTCCCGCCCTGCGGCGAAGACGATCCAGAAGATCGAGCAGATCCCCCCGCTCGACCGGCGGGCATTGGTCGAGGAAACGCCGGGTGCGTATCATGGAACGTATGATGACATATCCCGCGCCCGAAACAACCGCCAGCCACAGGACTGCCAGTACTGATACCACCGTCTCCATCTCGTGCGCATCCTCCTGCGCGGTCATGGTCGCGGTTGACTTTTCACCGCGGACTTCGCTGCCGGACACATCGGCACTGGCATCCGCAACTGGGGAAACCTCCACCGCACCGCCATATTCCTGCACGCGGGCAGCGATGATCGCCCGGTAGCAATCCTTCAACAGCGACGTTTCCAGCGGGCACGGCAAGCAGAGCCGCAGCAGTACGACACTCCACAGAAGGCAGCGGAACGCGGGAGGGGCGTTCCGGAAGAAGAACGCGGCGATTCCGATGAAAACGATCAGCACGGTCGCCTGCCAGCTGACCGCCCAGAGGGTTCTCCCCAGGGCCGCAAACAGCGTATCAATCGGTATCATTATCCCGCTCCTCCCCTTCCCCGATCAGTTTCCTGAGTTCTTCGAGCTCTTCGCCACTCAGTTTTTCCTTCCGGGCGAAATGCACGAAGAGCGGTGTCAGCGTGTTATTGAGCACTGTTCCGACAAAGGTCTCGATCTCGCGGGCCATAACTCCCGCGCGGGCGACAGCGGGACTGTAGAGCCAGATCGGACCGAATTTCTCGCGGCCGAGATAGCCTTTTTCCACCAGGCGGTCGAGCATGGTTTTCACCGTCTGATAGCTCCGCTTTTTTTCGTGGAGCGATTCCTCGTAAATATCGCGCGCGCTGGATTGCCCCTTTTCCCAGCAGATATTCATGATGTTCCACTCGGTTTTCGAGAGAACGGGCAGCTCTTTTTTCATCGTTTGCCTCCCGGAATTTGAGGTGTTTGTAATAAAGTTACTACATTTGTAGTGATTGTCAAGAGAATAATTTCTCTTTCCCCGGAAATTTTTCTTCCGATTGAATTTATAGAGGAAACCGCACGGGGCTTTTTGCGTAGAAAATAAAGATACTTCTGATTTCGACTGTATTGCGGGATTGAGCGAACCTCGGGCAGATGGAGAGGCCCGGAACGGGAATCACCTGATTTGCGGCGGTATTGACGCTTTGAGGATGACGCCGGTGAGAGATCGGGGCGCCGAGTACAGCCAGTCGCAGTCGATATCCTTTCGAGGTGCCTGAAATAACGGGGAGAAGAAGAATGACGTTCTTTGTTCACACCTCACGCTCCGCTTCTCCTTCTCATGAAAGAGAGTGCAGCGGCGGACGCTGAGCATGGTTATTCATGCCGCGGCGTTCATTCCCGTTGTTCCTTCGGAAAATATGATTGTAGTGTTTGGCCTCATGAGTTTTTCAGCTTCGGCCCGATATGTGAAGACGTATTGTGATCGAACGAACGAGATGCCGTTTTTCCGGATGATATCCGTCTTACGTCTTGTTCTGCACAACTATGCGGCCTATATTGGTGAATTTCCAATACTTTCTCTATCCGGACAGGAACCGCTTCATGACGCCCTGCATCATGCTTTTCCTGACAGTGATCACAGCCTCGGGAACACTTGCCGACAACATCTACGAGCTTCGGAAAATCACCGAAAACGAGTGGCTCTCCATGTCCACCGAGGAGCGCCTCAGCGCCCTCGGCTCCGCTGAAATGCATGAACGCAACCAGACCTTCATGGGCGATTTCGGGCGTAATTCAGATCTCTACAGCAGCTGGGGATACAATTATTACGAGATGGAGGACCGTTACGAGAGCTATGCCTTCCGTAATTACCAGGCCTACAACGTCCTCGAAAACCGCAGGCGGCGGTGGTCGTACAACATGTTCGGCGACAGGATCACGAAGATGTCACGGGATGCCACCATCTGGAGTGAGGTCAATACCGGCAACGACACATATTACACATACGAACCTTCGCGGTACATAAATTCTATCGGCGGCCTGAGCGGCGTATGGGTTGTGCGCGAAAGCACGAAGGACTGGGCGATATCCGTTATCGGCGCTGAGGCCCTGCGGACGAAATTCACCCCCCTGACACTCTCGATACCGAACATGGAGGGCGTATCGTTCGATTTCCAGTCAGCCAACAGCTCGCTCAAGCTGATTACCAGCGCCTATGTGGGAGGCGGAAGCGGAACGAGCTCGACGCTCTACCGGTATGGCGGCATCATGCTCAGGGGCGGACGGTTCCGCCGAAAATTTGGAGTGCTGACCCTCGGAACGACGTATGTCAGCTCCTACGGTGTCCAGGGGAACCGGGAGCACGGCGGCGAATGGCGGGGCACGGTGACGAACTCGACCCCGACACCGATCATGGTCGCCGTCCGTTTCATCGACGATTCCCCCGAGGATAACCGCGGCGGACCGGTCGTGTACGATGTCAAACTGAAAATCAACGGCAGGTACCGGAGCGACATAATCCCCCGGATTTATCTCGACGATGTCAGCCGCGACAGGACGACAGCGATTACGGACATGCTTGAATCGATGTACCTCGAACCTTCGTCCATCATCAGCACCGGTCACGCGAAGTACGACTTCCTCAGTATCGGCAGCACGCTCCCGAAATATGCGGACTATCTCTATTCCGAGGACATCATGCGCGGGAGCGGCACCAAGGATACGCAGAACAAATTCAGCACCGATCTCGCGAACTCGTTCTACACCCTGACCGAACAGGCGGGGAAGCCGCTTTCCGCCGACGGCACCGACGCTGTCGTGTACCTCTTCGACCTCAAGAGCGTCTCCGGCAAAATCAACCGCATCGAAGCGGTGACCACGGTCGCCAACGATTACCATATCCAGACATCCATGATCTACACGCTCGAATCACGCGGCGGCCACGACGATTACGGCAAGGTGAAGACGTGGTACGATGCAACCTACTGGCAGACCGCCGCCCAGGCCGAGGGCAACATCACGGACGGTTCGAATGTCGATACGATCACGGTCGATTTCGGTTACCAGATCGCATCGGTCATCTACGGGATCGACGCCGATCTCAATTATCTCGGCTTCAGGATGAAGGGGGAGTATGTCACCAACAGCACCCGTTACATGTTCGCCGACGGCGCCGCCGGAACGGGTACGCCCGCGAATGTCATCGACAACCAGCCGCCGAGAACGGGCCACCGCTGGTCGGTGAACGACCATGCGTACTATCTCATCGCCGAAAAGGACTGGGATACTTTCGGATTCGCCGGGGAAATCTTCAGCATGGGGAAATTCTATAAACCGTACTTTGACTATTTCATCCTCCGGTCGTGCAACGCGCGAAATCACCAGGCAAGGATCCCCCTCATCGAAGATAACGACGATAACGACATCTATCCCGATACCATGCTCACCCAGCGTTCGGGGTACGGCATCCGGTCGCTGGAGGACCCAGACGGCGTTTTCCCCGGCAACGACGATGACAATGACGGCATTCCGGACAACAACAAAAACAACAACGGCATCCCCGATTACTTCGAACCGTTCATGAGGTTCGATGTCGATCCGGACGAATTCGTCATCGGCAACGATTTCAACAACAACACCATCCCGGACTTCCGTGAAGACGACATGAAAATGGATACTCCTTACGACCTCGACCGACGGGGACATCACGTCTATTTCAGGGTGACACCGCTGTCCCGCGTAAATTTCGTCTTCGGTACCTACCGGACGAAAGGCGTGGGAAGCTCGGGCAGGAATTTCAACGATTACATGAAAGCCATTCTGGACTATGATGTTTTCGGTGTGGGGAAGGTCTACGCCGAATACCGTCACGAAAGCATCAAAGACAATATCAGGGACCAGTACATTCAGGTCAACCAGTCCATGAAGCAAAATTATGTCCTTCCGGGTACCGGTTCTTCGCTCGGACGCTTCAACCGGGACCTTTATTACGATGAGCTGGAGTACCGCAACTCGGGTGTCGACAGGCTGTATGTCGATTCCCGGATTCGAGTAATCCCGGCCATCACCCTCGAAAACCATGTCAAGTACGAGCGTAACAACCAGATCGATGGTATCATGTACGACGGGATCTATCAGCCGCACGACGTTCTCTCATCGACCGCGGTGGTCAACAAGCTGGTCTATACGAAACGTTACGGGGACTTCGTCATC
>Ga0272444_10006102_pt1 | contig 10350 bp, 8 predicted proteins | sample SSMForm13_FD_201033 | JGI IMG/M metagenome (GOLD analysis project Ga0272444, IMG submission 201033) | Marine sediment archaeal communities from Little Sippewissett salt marsh, Falmouth, MA, United States - SSM-Form-13 | ecosystem: Environmental > Aquatic > Marine > Wetlands > Sediment ...
GATAAAAAGACTGATATCGTCGACGATGACAATGAGTTCAATAACGAACAATAACGGAGGTCTCCCGGTGTCACGGCCATTTTATATCACCACGCCGATTTATTATGTCAATGATCGTCCGCATATCGGTCACTCCTATACCACCGTCGCCGCCGACCTGATGGCTCGCTTCCAGCGCCTCTGCGGACGCGAGGCCTTCATGCTTACCGGCAGCGATGAACACGGCACCAAAATCGCCGAGGCGGCCGAGGCCGCCGGGATGAAACCGCAGGCCTTTTGCGATGAAGTCGTCGAACATTATAAAAGAGCCTGGCGCGATCTGGACATCGATAATAACGACTTTATCCGAACTACCGATAAACGACATATCGAGGCCTTTAGGAAATTGCTTGTCGTTTTGAAAAACTCCAAAACCGATGATGGCCAGGATGTCATCTATCCGGGTATCTACGAAGGACTCTACTGCACCGGCTGCGAAAATTTCCTGACCGACAAGGATCTCGTCGACGGCGTCTGCCCCCATCACAATATCCCCCCCCGGCAGGTCAAAGAGAAAAATTACTTCTTTCGGCTCAGCAGCTACCTGGGCAAACTGCGAAAAATGATCGAAACCGATCAACTCATTATTCTGCCCGACGAACGCCGCCGCGAAGTCATCGGCCTCTTCGATCAGGGACTCAATGATTTTTCACTCTCACGGGAACGGGTCAAATGGGGCATTCCGCTTCCTTTCGATGACTCCCAGAACGCCTATGTCTGGATCGATGCCCTCTCCAATTATATCACCGCTATCGGCTACGGCGCCGATGAAACTAACTTCAAAAAATGGTGGTACGAGGCCGAAACGGTACACTTCATGGCCAAGGATATTCTGAAATTTCATTGTATCTACTGGCCGGCCATGCTCCTGGCCGCCAGTTTGCCGCTGCCGAACCGGATTTTTCTGCACGGGTTCTTTACCATCGACGGACAGCGGATGGCCAAATCACTGCATAACCAGATCGATCCCGGCGAACTGGTCGAAAAATTCGGCACCGATGCCACCCGCTTCCTGCTGCTGACCCAGTATCCGTTCGGGGCCGACGGCGATATTCAACGCTCCCGCTTCGTCAAACAATACAACAGCGCCCTGGCCAACGACCTCGGTAATCTCGTCTCCCGCGTGGCCAAAATGATCACCGCCTCCTTCGAGGGACGACTGCCCGGACCGGCCGACGGTCTCGAGGGATATCAGGAGCTTATCGAACAGGCCGAACAACTGCCCGAAACCGTCGGCGACCATCTCCGGGATTTTCGCATCACCGCCGCCATCGATGAAATCTTCTCCCTCGTTCGCGCCGCCAACAGGTTCTTCGATCTCAATGCTCCCTGGAAACTGGTCAAGGATGGTCAGTCGAACAAGGCTGGCGGAGTCCTTTATGCCTGCGCCGAGGTCATTCGCATCGTCGCCACCCTGCTCCATCCGCTTATGCCCGGTAAAACACGGGAAATCCTGACCGTTTTCGGACTCGATGATGCCGTTCTCAATATGAATGACGCCCGAACCTTCTTCTGCCAGAAACCGGAGACAAAAATAACGATAAAAGAGTCCATATTTCCGCGCCTCAAAAACGGCGAGAAGAAACCTCCCGCACCGAAAAGCGAAAACCTGTCCGAAAATCTCATCGATATAGCCGAATTCGGCCGGGTCGAAATGGTCACCGCCCGCATCCTGGCCGCCGAAAATGTCAAGGGGGCCGATAAATTGCTCCGGCTCCAAATCGACCTGGGCCATGAAAAACGGCAAATTGTCGCCGGCGTCGCCGAACATTATCGCCCCGAAGATATCATTGATATGAATATTATCGTCGTCAAAAATCTCAAACCGGCCAAAATCAGGGGCGTCGAATCGAACGGCATGCTCCTGGCCGCCCATGCCGGCAAAAAACTCGTTTTGGTCGTTCCGGACGGGGATATCCCGCCTGGATCTCCGGTCGGCTGATGATCGACTCGCATTGCCATCTCGATTTTCATGAATTCGACGGACGACGCGATGAAATCGTCTCCGGCGCCCTGAAGGCCGGCGTGCATACCATGATCAATATCGGCGTCGATCTGGAATCCTCCGAAAAATCCGCCGCCCTCGCCGAACGATACGAACCGGTCTATGCCGCCGTCGGCGTCCACCCCCACGACGCCAAAACCTGGAATCACCCTGTCGAAAAAAAACTGATCGACCTGGCCGACCATGAAAAAGTCCTGGCTATCGGTGAAATCGGCCTTGACTACTACCGGGACCTGTCACCCCGAAAACTTCAGCGGAAAGTCTTCCGGCACCAGCTCGATCTCGCCGTCGATCGCCGCCTGCCCGTCGTCATCCATTCCCGGGAATCGTTCCGCGATACGGTCGAGACCGTTAAAAATTACGTTGACCGCCTGAAAGGCGTCTTTCATTGCTTCCCGGGAACCCCCGCCGAGGCCGAGGAGGTCTTCGATCTGGGCTTCCATATTTCCGTCGGCGGCGTTACTACCTTTCCCAAAGCGACTATGGCCCGGGTCGCCGCCGAGGTGCCCCTCGAACGGCTGCTGCTGGAAACCGACTCGCCTTACCTGGCTCCGGTTCCTTTTCGCGGAAAATTGAACCAGCCCGCCTACGTTCGTTATGTCGCCGATAAAGTGGCCGTATTGAGAGACATACCGGTTGCCGAAGTCGAAAAAATAACCGACCGCAATTGCCGGAAACTCTTCGGCCTCGTCGATGTTTTCTGAATGGGCTTGTACCGTTGTTATGAAAAAACCCAAAAAACGCTTTTCCCAGAATTTCCTGGTCGATCACGGCCTGGCTGATCGAATCGTGGCCGAACTGGACATCGGAGAAAACGATGTCGTCTTCGAAATCGGCGGGGGGAGAGGCATCCTGAGCGTCCTTCTGGCCCCGGCCGCCACCCGCCTGTTCGTCTTCGAGCTGGATCGCGACCTCGTCGACCACCTGCAATCGCTCCTAACCGGTCATGATAACGTCACCGTCGTCGAGGCCGATTTTCTGAAGGTCGATCCCGATGATTACCACGACGGACCGTTCCGGGTCATCGGCAATATCCCCTATGATATAACCAGTCCCCTCATCGAGTGGATCATGCTCTATTACCACCGCATTACGCGGGCCGTGATCACTACCCAGCGCGAACTGGCCGAGCGGCTGTCCTCCGAACCGGGCGGCAAACAATGGGCCCCGATCGCCGTCTTTTCCAATTGCTTTTTTACCGTCAGGAAAGTCATGGATATCTACCCGGAATCCTTTTACCCCCGGCCCGGCGTCATGTCCTCGACACTCGTTTTCGAACCGAAAAAAACGGTCATCGTCGAAAATCGGACGCTCTTTGAGAAAATCGTTCGTATGGCTTTCGCTCAACGACGTAAACTCCTTACCAATAATCTCAGCCGCCTGAATGGCCTGGATAAAAAAGACCTGGAAAAGATCGTCTCCGATATCGGTCTGGACAAGACGACCCGCGCCGAGCAGGTCTCCCTGGATGATTTTATCGAACTGACCCGAAAAATCGAAGCTCTGGGGATTTCATGAATAATTATTGCCCCGGGACAGGCAGAAAATATACGAGGTGCCCCTTATGCCCTTAATCTCAGTCGCTGTAGATTATGTCGCCTATCTCCGCAATATCAAAGGCGGCCGGATACCCGACCCGTCGCACGCCGCCGTCCTCGCCGAACTGGGCGGGGCCGATAGCATCTGCGCCCACCTCCGCGAGGATCGAATGCATATCCGCGATCGCGATATCTACGTTCTCAAAGAAGTCGTGAAAACCAGATTCACCGTCCGCCTGGCCCCCGACCGCGACCTGATCGATATCGCCCTCGAGGTCCGCCCCTGGATGGTTACCCTGGTGCCCTTCGCCGGCGATAAACCCTTCATTACCGGCGGACTCGATTTTGAAAGCTACCGGCGGCAATATACCGATGCCTCCCAGTCGCTCAAAGAAGCCGGAATTAAAACCTCCTTTCTGGTCGAACCGCAAAGCGAGGATATAAAAAACGCCGCTCGTCTTAAAGCCGAGGCCGTCGAGATAAACTGCTATGACTATGTTAACGCCAAAACTACCGATGAGCGAACCTCCGAAATTGAAAGAATCGATCAGATGTCCCGCCTGGCCGCCAAATACGGCATGATGGCCGACTGCGGCGGCGGCCTGGATTATACCAGCGTTTCCCCGCTGGCCGAACTGGAAAGCATCAATGAAATGCGGGTCGGCCACGCCGTCTGCGCCCGCGGACTTCTGGCCGGGTTCGCCAAAGCCGTGACCGATATGGCCGCTTTGATAAAATAAAAAACTCACCCCCGATTTCGCCCTGAGTCGATTTCATACTGGCATCTGAAAAAAAGAACCGCATATTTAAATCATGGAAAACGAAACCAGCCGGGTCATCAATATAAATGTCCCCGATAATACGGCCGGAGAACGGCTGGATAAATACCTCGCCCGACACGAGGCTGTCACCGTCAGCCGCAGCCGCATCCAGAAACTCATCAGGGACGGACAGGTTGAAGTCGATGGCCGGCCGGCCGCCCATAACCATCCGCTCCGGGGCGGCGAAAAAGTGACGATCGTTATCCCGCCCCCGCCGCCGAGCGAGGTCATCGCCGAAGATATCCCGATCGAGGTCGTCTACGAGGATGAATATATGCTGGTCGTCGATAAACCGGCCGGAATGGTGACTCATCCCGGGCCCGGTAATCCCCGCGGAACCCTCGTCAATGCCCTTCGCCATTATTCGACACGCCTCTCGGGCCGATCCGGATTCGATCGACCCGGTATCGTGCACCGCCTCGATAAAAATACCAGCGGCCTGATCATGATTGCCAAAAACGACGACATCCATATCGCCCTGCAGGAGGCGCTCAAAGAACACCGTATCCGGAAAACCTATCTTGCCCTCGTCTGCGGCCATATGAAAGAAAACCGGGGACTCATCGAGATGCCCGTCGGCCGCTCCATCAAAGACCGAAAAAAAATGACCGTGACCGAGCTGGCGGGACGCCCGGCCCGAACCGAGTACGAACTGATCGAACGCTTTCGCCTCCATGATCTCCTGGAAATCAACCTGAAAACCGGACGAACCCACCAGATCAGGGTCCATTTCGCCCACATCGGTCATCCCGTTTTCGGCGATCCCGAATACGGCGGCCGCACCAAATGGCACCGGGGAGTCTTCTCGATCGACAAACCGTTCGCCGTTTCCGCCCTGAATCTGATGCCCCGGCAGGCTCTTCATGCTCAAAAGCTAACGCTGGTCCATCCGGCTACCGGGAAAAACCTCGCTGTCGAATCCGAACTGCCCGATGATTTCGCCCGGCTGCTCGAGTTCATGAAAACCGGGAAACCCTGAAAACCTGGCCCGTTTCTCTTCGCTAAGATGATCGATCCCGCCGGGCCAATTATCTTGACTTTCACTCAACACCGTGTTAGCTTCCTCTGATTATGAAGAAAGATAAATTGAACTACGCCCGAGCCGGAGTGGATATTGCCGCCGGCGACCAGGCCGTCGAAAAAATTAAATCCCTCGCCCAAGCCACCTTCAATGAATCGGTCCTTTCCGAGATCGGCTCCTTCGGGGGCTTTTTCAAACCCGATTTGAAGGCCTTCGAAAATCCCGTCTTTATTTCGTCGGCCGACGGCGTCGGCAGCAAACTCAAGCTGGCTTTCATGAGTAATCGGCATGATACTGTCGGCGAGGACCTTGTCAACCATTGCGTCAATGATATCCTCGTGCATGGTGCCACCCCGCTGTTCTTTCTCGATTACATCGGCATCGGCAAACTCAAACCGGAAATCGTCGCCGAAATCATCGAGGGCTTCGCCCGCGGATGCAAAAACGCCCGAATGGCCCTTCTCGGCGGCGAAACCGCCGAAATGAATGATTTCTACCAACCCGGCGAATACGACCTGGCCGGATTCATTCTCGGCCTCGTCGATCAGGATAATGTCATCAATGGCAAAAATATCCGACCGGGCGATGTCATTGTCGGACTGGCCTCCAATGGCCCTCATACCAATGGCTATACCCTGGCCCGTAAGATAGCCTTTGAAATCGCCGGGTTCCAGTTCGAAACACCGGTCGATGAGCTGGGCATGCCTGTCGGTGAGGCGCTCCTGATGACCCATAAGTCCTATCTGTGGCCGATCAAAACCCTTTTGCGCGATATTCCTGTTCGGGGCATGGCCCACATTACCGGCGGCGGCATCGCCGGCAATCTTGTCCGGATTCTGCCCGACAACACCCGCGCCGTTATACATAAAGGAAACTGGCCGGTCCTTCCGATATTTCAGTGGCTCAAAAAACACGGCGATATTGATGATGATGATATGTTCGAGGCCTTCAATATGGGTATCGGATATGTTGTCGTACTGCCCGAAGGAGATGCCGAACGAGCCCTTAAATGCCTGCGCCGCGAGGGTGAACAACCGTATATTATAGGTGAAATAGAAAGCGGTTCGAAAAAAGTGATTTTCAAGAGTTGACTTATGTTTCTACTTTGTATAATGGACGGCTTCGGCATCCGGAAAGAAAAAAAACTGAACGCCGTCGCCGCCGCAGAAAAACCCAGCTTTGATCGCCTCCTTCGAGAAAATCCCCATGTTACAATAAACGGTTCCGGACTCGGCGTCGGCCTGCCCGAGGGACAGATGGGTAACTCCGAGGTCGGACATCTCAATATCGGCGCCGGACGGATCGTCTATCAGGATATCACCCGCATCGATAAGTCCATAACCGATGGCGACTTCTTCTCCAATCCCGCCCTCGTCGAGAATATGAAATATGCCGTCGACAATGATCGCGCCGTACACCTTTTCGGCCTTATCTCCGATGGTTGCGTCCATTCATCGCTGAATCATCTCAGGGCACTGGTCAAAATGGCCGCCGAGACCGGGGTGAAAAAACTATATCTGCATGCCTTTATGGACGGTCGCGATACCTCCCCGACCAGCGGCGCCGGCTATATGAAACAGGTCCTCGGCTATTTCGACGAATTCGGCCTGGGCCGGGTGGCCACCGTTATGGGCCGTTACTACGGTATGGACCGCGATAAACGCTGGGAACGAACCGAAAAAGCCTATCGGGCCATCGTCAATCGAACCGGCGTGGCCGCTATCGATCCTGTCGGGGCCATCGAAAAATCTTATGAGAACGAGATCACCGATGAGTTCATCGTTCCCGTCGTGATAGATCAAAACAGCCCCGATGAAGGCGCCCTCCGAAACGATGATGTGGCCCTCTTCTTTAATTTCCGGGCCGATCGCGTCCGCCAGCTTTCGTATATTCTCGATGGCTGGGATATCGAAAATTATCCTTTTGCCGATCGTCCCCGGGTCCACCTGGTTACCATGACCAGTTATGATAAACGACTGAAAAGCGCCCGCGTCGCTTTCCCTCCCACAAAAATGAAGAATATCTTCGGCGAAGTCATCTCCCGATCCGGATTACGACAGCTCCGACTGGCCGAAACCGAAAAATACGCCCATGTCACCTACTTTTTCAACGGCGGAACCGAGGAACCGTTCGAAGGCGAGGAACGCCTGATGGTGTCCTCACCCAAAGTGGCCACCTACGATCTGAAACCGGAAATGTCCTCGGTCGAGGTTACCGACCGGGCCGTCGAAAGCATTCTCTCCGGCAATTATGATGTCATTATCATGAATTACGCCAATTGCGACATGGTTGGCCATACCGGCATCTTCGAGGCGGCCGTGAAAGCCGTCGAGGCGGTCGATACCGGACTGGGCCGGGTTCTCGAAGCGGTCGAAAAAGTCAGGGGACAGGCTCTTGTCACCTCCGATCACGGTAATGCCGAGCAGATGTTCGACCCCGCCACCGACGGCCCGCATACCGCCCATACCACCAATCCGGTCCCCCTGGTGTTTTTCGATGCCGCCGAGAATAAGCATAACCGACAGCTCAGAACCGGGGGCGTCCTGGCTGATATCGCTCCCACCATTTTGCACTACCTGGGAATCGAACAGCCCGGCGACATGACCGGCCAATCACTTTTTGTATCCGGTGAAATCCCTGCTTAAAGGCGTTAAGGAATTCTTCTGGCCTCCCTCGCCGGAAATACGCCTCCGACGAGGCGAACTGACCCTGTGGGCCATGCTCCTGGCAGTGGCCTACCTGCCTCTCCCGCTCGGCTTCATCGCCTGGTTTGCCCTGGCTCGACCACTGGCCATTTTATTCCGGCTCGAAACCAGAGAGGCCTTCAAAGCCGCCTACTTCTTTTTCTTCATGGCCAACCTGTTTCATCTCTACTGGGTGGCCGTGGTCACTCCGCCCGGCATGGTGGCCGCTGTCGTCATTCTGTCGCTTTACCCGGCCGTAATCATCGCCGCCGCCGTCAGGCTGGCCGCCGTAAAAAAAATCCTCGGCCCACTCGCCCTGCCCGTCCTCTGGGTCGGTATGGAGTACTTTCGAAGTCTGACCGAATTCGCCTTTCCCTGGACCGATCTGGCCTACAGCCAGGGATATTACCTGACCTTTATCCAGATCGTCTCCGTCATCGGCATCGGCGGCCTCTCTCTTTTTATCATGATCATGAACATCCTCGTCTGGCAGACATTTCTCAAAAACAACCGCCTGGAAACACGGGTCAGCACCGCCATCGCCTTTATCGGCCTGACTGCCGCGATATATATCTACGGCTGGATCGTCATGCCCCCGGTCCACGAAGAGGGTGATATCCGCGTCTCTCTCCTCCAGGGTAATGTCGATCTGGAAACCAAATGGAAACCCGAAACTCGCGATCTGAATTTCGTCCTCTACGATTCCCTGGCCCGCAGCGTTTCCGATGATTCGGTCGACCTGATCGTCTGGCCCGAGACGGCCGCTCCGACCTATCCGCGCCATGAATTGAAATACTTCCGGATGCTGGCCGAAACGGCGCGCCGAAGCGCGGCGCCCAACCTGGTTGGAGCCCTCGATGTCGTCGCCAGCGACGGCAAAGAAAAATCGTACAACTCGGCTTTCCAGATAATGCCCGAGGGATATATCAGCCACGTCTTCCACAAGGTTAAACTGGTCCCTTTTTCCGAACACGCTCCCTACCAGGATTACATGCCGTTTTTGACAAGGGATTTCCTGGCTCGTTATCTCGACATCATTAAAACCCGGGAGGTGCAGTGGTGGGCCGACTTTTACCCCGGTGATTCCATCGTCATCTTCGATATCGACCAATCGCGCTATGCCGTCCTGATCTGCTTCGAAGCCGCTTTTCCCGATTTCGTCCGACAGTGCGTTCTCAAGGGTGCCCGCTTTCTGGTCAATATCACCAACGATACCTGGTTCGGCCGCTCCCCCGGACCATTTCAGCATATGCGGATTGCCGTCTTCAGGGCCGTCGAAAATCGTATCTGGGTGGCCCGTTGCGCCAACAGTGGTATCTCCGCCTTCATCGATCCCTACGGCCGCGAAAGAGCCCGTGCCGGATTGTACTCACAGAAAGTTTTAACCGGCAACCTCTATCCCATCCGGGATTATCCTCTCTTTACCCGTCTCGGCCCCGTCGTCGGCCGCTACTCGTTCTATATCATGCTGATGACTCTGGCCCTTTTGACCTTCAGGTGGGGCTACCGACGGATTATCGGAAGATAATCCGCGCCCGGCTCAGCCTTTCGCCGTCAGCCCCCGAACGGAAATCAAAAGAAACGGCAGGGCAAAGGCAAAATAGGATATATCGAAACCATCGCCGAGAATCGTCTCCCGGAAACCGTATTGGATCGATGATATGACGAATGGAATAAAAATCACACCGAATAGAATAAAGGCCGCCGCAAGGTATATACCGCTCCCGGATCGAACATAAACCGCGGTCAGGAACGCGGCCGGTAATACCAGTATTAGCAGCCAGAAAGGAGCGTACAAAAGCTGAATCGCGAATGGGCCATAAGCCCGAAAAAGCTCGAAATCCCAGATAATAAACGGGATCAGCGTCAAAATAAAACCGCCCGCCAGAGATCCGAAAAACAAACCGCTGCGCCACCCGAGATGCCGCACTATCGATCCGAAAAAAATTATGAAAATCACCAGGACGATGCCCCGTGTCGACAAAAGCGATCCCCCGATTAATCCGGCCAGTATTAAAGTCATGCTGCTGCTTTCTGCCCTTAACTTTTTTCGGCAGATCACTGCGTAGAGCAAAACGATCATCATATTGGCCAGCAGCTCGCTCCTGACCGCCGCCTCGTACAGGAACAGGGGAGAGCACAAAAAGGCTGTCATCAGACTCGTCCGGGCGCCACCGTCATGATCGTACAGGCGGTTCAGAACCAGCGCGAAACAGACCCAGCCCAAAAGCTGCAGCAGACC
>Ga0272444_10006103_pt1 | contig 10350 bp, 11 predicted proteins | sample SSMForm13_FD_201033 | JGI IMG/M metagenome (GOLD analysis project Ga0272444, IMG submission 201033) | Marine sediment archaeal communities from Little Sippewissett salt marsh, Falmouth, MA, United States - SSM-Form-13 | ecosystem: Environmental > Aquatic > Marine > Wetlands > Sediment ...
ATATAAAAAAGGAGAATCATGATGAGAACGCTGCTTAATCGATGTCTGTTCATTTTTCTTGTTTTAGTCATTACCGCGGCCTGTTCGCACGTTCAATCCCCCGGCCCATCGCCAAACCTGAACCGAATATTAGAAAATGGCGTTTTACGGGTGGGCACAGCAGCCGATATGCCCCCCCTGAACATGCTCAATAAAGCCGGCACGCCCATGGGCCTGGATGTGGACCTGGCCGCATATATCGCCGGTGGGATGGGGGTCAAGCTGGATTTTGTGGTCAAACCCTTCCCCGATCTGTTGCCGGCCCTTAAAGCCGGAGAGGTGGATATGGTCCTCTCCGGTCTGACCATCACCCCTAAACGAAATCTGGATGTTGCCTTTGTGGGTCCCTATCACATTACCGGCAAAGCCCTATTGACCAAATTTAAATCCATGGTCGCTGCCGAAGATCCCTCAAAGCTCAACTCGGCGGCGTTTGCCTACACGGCCCTGGAAAGTTCGACCTCTGCCGAACTGGTTGAAACCCTGATGCCGAAATCGCGTTTGGTCACGGCAAAAAACTACGACGATGCCGTTGGCATGGTGTTGACCAACAAGGTCGATGCATTGGTTGCCGACTACCACGTTTGTGTGCTGAGTCTGCTCAGACACCCCAATGAAGGCTTGGTGTCCCTGATCACGCCATTTACCTATGAACCGCTGGGGATCGCCATGCCACCCGGGGATGCTCAGATGATCAACTGGATGACCAATTTTCTGGATACCCTGCGGGAGTCCGATGAACTGCTCAAACTGAAGACCAAATGGATCGAAGATCCGTCATGGCTGGCTGAACTAAAATAGCCGTTGATATCGATCCTCTCAGCCAGGCTTAGCCTTTTGCAGGCGATCGCCAAATGGATTTTACTGACCGATTAACGCATTTAAAAAAGTGCCCGTGTGAGAGAATTCACCAAAGCCCAAAAAGCTCGGCATGCTGTCCGTGAGTTTAAAACGCTAACCGACGCAACGGCCATTCGCGGATTTTACCGTCCTTGCGGAAAAATGGGTCGGGCGATCGAACAATGTCTGCTCAACCTGAGCCCTGAAATTTACGGCAGTATGAACGACCCCCGGATTGTGGAGCTCAAGGGACTTGAATACGTCATCGATCGCCTGCCCAAAGGCATCGAAGCGTGTAACCGCATCATTTTGACGGAAGAGGACCCGTTTAAAAATGAAGGGTTATCGCCGACCATCCCCTTGAAACGCCGACGCACCTGCTATCGGGTAGGTCCCAATGAAATGTGTTTCGTCATTACCAGGGGCTTGAGCGAAATCTATGACATTTTCACCCACATGACATTTCTTGTCGTGGAGGCCCGTAAAATCAACAGCCGTATGACCGATGATTCCGGGCAATTCACTATCGAGTGGCGTGAACTGGAAAAAATTGTACAACAAAAGGACCGGGTTTCCAGTACCGATCTGGATCAGGCGCTGTGGAGTTTAAGTATTATCCTGGGCCGTCCATACCGGGAAACCCGGGCCACCTTTCATTATCTGGACGCCAACAAACGTCAATTTGACAGCAACAATGGCCTGTTCAGTCTCATCTATAACCTGGGCCGGCGAATCGATATTGAACAAAAAAACCGCGACGACGCGATTGTCATTTACCTGACCCCCTCCCTCATGCGCATCATCGGTCAACAGGAATATGAGAAAAAATGGGCGACCGACATCAAGAGTCAGTTGGTCAGCCAAAACCTTCACCGACGCCCGATCCACATTATCAGTGCCAATATGCACAGCGTGTTGAACATGATCTACGGTTTTCCGGCATTGGGCCAGGCAGAACGAAACGATCATGACAACTGGGTTGATTTCTTTCACAATCTGCGAGCACGTCAAAAGGAAATTGAAAATTTTGCCACGGCCCATGGATTTCTCAACCTGCCTGACGACTCTGGTGCGCACATCGACAGCCAGATTATCGACACCCATCGATTACGGGAGCTTGATTTGCATCCCAGGCTCAACATCCATATTCCGGATGAGGCGTCAAAAGCGCCCGTAATTTTGGTTGTTGATTACGCATTTGGCGCCCAGGCTTTTGAAATCATGGAGAACTTGTTGGAGCCGATCCTTAACGGGGATCAGATGCTCACTTTTGATTTCAGCTCAATTTCCATTATGGGCAAAGCCGGCATCATGACCGGCGATAAAGGGGACATCATGCTTGCCACGGCCCATGTTTTCGAGGGCACCTCCGACAATTACCGGGTGGATAACGATCTGTTGCCATCGGACTTTCCAGCAACGGAAAGTGTGTTTTTAGGGCCGATGGTCACGGTATTAGGCACCTCCTTGCAAAACCGGGACATGCTGGAAAAGTTTCAGTCCGACTGGAAAGCCATCGGTCTGGAGATGGAAGGCGGGCATTTTCAACGGGCGATCAGCGCGGCCATTATCAAAGGCAACGCACGGGCAGACATGCCGGTGCGCTATGCCTACTATGCGTCGGACAATCCCATTAAAACCGGCAGTACCCTGGCCGCCGGGGCCATGGGCAAGGAAGGCGTCAAGCCAACCTATCTGATCACCAAGGTCATTCTTGAAAAAATTCTCGCCAAGGCGAATGATCCATCTGCAACCCAAATGGAAACATGAAAAACCTGGCACGCAACAATGTAATCCTTCTGGTCTGTCTGATGGCATTGATCTTCCTTGCGCCGTTATTTGTAAAGCAAAGCTCCCTTATTGCAGACATTTTGCGAACGGCAATATTCTTCTCCGGTATCTTTTCACTGGATTTTTCCGCAAAATCGCTGAAGATTCTTTTGCCGCTGGGGACAGCAACGGCAGCCACCACCTGGTTAGGCCGTTTCATCAGCATGAATGCCGTTTTCCTATTGGACCATTTAACCACGTTTCTTTTTCTGGTGGCCATCGTCGTCCTGATGATTCGCCATATCGCCCGCAGCAGCAATGTCACGCCGACCATTATCCTCAGTTCCATCAACGGTTATCTACTACTTGGCGTGTTAGGCAGCGTCCTTTTGGCCATCGCCGACAAGCTGCATTATGATTTCGTTGCTGTAGGCAGCCCCGGCATTCAATTCCCGGGGGCGGCAACGCCTCAGTTCGGCGACTTCATCTATTTTAGTTTTGTAACCTTATCGACACTGGGTTATGGGGATATCACGCCAGTCTCCCATCTTTCCCGTTCCTTGACCATTCTCATTGCCATTGCCGGCCAGATGTATGTGACCATCCTCATTGCCATGTTGGTCGGCAAATATTTATCGGGCTACAAAAGGTAATCAAATGCAACGCACCAGAAAACGCCTCCTGATCGGTATCGTCTGCGCCTGTGTCTGCATAGTGCTGGGTCTGCTACTGACGGTCGTTTTAGCCCCCCGCCTGTTGGCCAATCGCGATCTGGTCAAGTCCTATATCGTGCAAAAAACCGCCCAGACCACCGGCGGACAGCTGGATTATGATCGCATTGAAATAGACTTCTTTCCGTTGCCGCATCTGGCAGTACAAAATGTGGATCTGGCACTGCCGGAAACATTCAGTGTCCGCGCTCACGAACTTTCGGTATACCCCCGACTTATGGCCCTGCTGCGCGGCCGGCTGTCAATCCACCGATTAAGACTGAGCACACCGGATATTCGGGTACACATTCCCAAGACCGCTGAACCACCCGCAGCAGAGGCCAAGGATGCCAAATGCGTTATTTTGCCGGCCATTGAAAATCAAATCGGCTCGGTATTCAAAGTGCTCCCCGCCATTGATCCAGGCACACAGGTGGAAATCCATCAGGGGCGACTGACACTTGATTTCACCGACAATCCGGACATTCAAATCCACGCCATCAATGCCATTGTCGAAAACAGCGACCACGAACTATCATTTGATTTTAGCTGCGCCTCCGACCTGATTAAAAAAGTAACGCTGCAGGCCACAGCCGATGTTGCCCATTTAAAAGCCAAAGGCAATATCACCCTTACCGATATCAATCCGCAACGGATCCTTTCCCAACAGCCCCTTCCCGCCGGCATCAGCGTGGATGGCACGCGGGCCAGCGCAGCCATTGACTTTACCGTCAACGGCACTGAAAATATCAATGGCAAGCTCAACGTCCAGGTGCCGGAACTTGCCATCAAACGCGGCAATCAACGACTGAACCTATCGGCGGGTTCCCTTGCCGGTGAAATCGTCTATGAGAAAAACCGGTTGGCGCTGGGTCTGGATCAGATCGCAACCCGGCAGCCGGCTTTGGACCTTTGTGCAACCGCCGTCTTGAAGCAGGATCAGGCAACCGGCAACGCTGATTTGAATATCAGCGCAGCGGCAAAGCAATTGGATATTGCCGCAGTCTCCGATGCGGCCCTCGCCCTTGCTGGTGATCAGGCGTCCATTCGCACAGCGTTTGATATCGCCAGGGCCGGGATGCTGAACAACCCGGCTTTCTCGGCCACGGTGGCCTGCGATCAAAGCGGATGGCACCTGAACCAAATGCAAGCCACCACCCGCCTTTCTCAAGGGCTGGTAAATATTTCAGCGATCAATGCAACGGTGGAAGACCTATCTGGAAAAATTTCTTTTGAAAACGATCACGTCGATTTTTTGGACCTTAATGGCCGGTTTGAGGGCGCCACGTTCAACCGTCTGGCCCTTGCCATGGATTGGGCCAACCAGACCACCTGGTCCATCACCGCACCGTCAGTTGATGTTGAAGCGGTACCATTTTTTACCTGGATTACCAGTTTCGAGGAACTGGCCGGGATCCGGACGCATCTTTCCGTCGTCAGCGGCCACGCAGCCATATCCAGGCTCGATATCAGCGGTCCCTTGGTTGAACCCGCCAAGTGGGATATGGATATCCTGGCATCGCCGCAAAACCTGGTTCTCAATACGCCGCAAGTTCCGTTTGATATCATACTGTCCGGTGGCCAGATGATTTACCGCCCCGGCAGTGATCAGTCGTCCAATATCGGCATTGAATTTCTGGATGCGTCCTTTGTGGCCTCTCATCAAACATCGGTTACCGACGATAAAAGAAGCGTCAATCTGGCACTCGATGGATCCGTGGGAGCGGACACGTTGGCCTGGCTACACACCCGGGCCCACATTCCTGAGGACCTGCAGATCAACCCGCCCGTATCCTTAACAAGTGTCAATCTTACCTTAAAGCCGGACGCGACGCTTTCACTCACAGGCGGACTCAGAACCGCAAGCGGTTTGGGGATTACCGTTGATCTCACAAAATCATCAGAAACAATTGACATCCACGAACTCCACGTTGCCGACGGATACTCTGATGTCCTTCTATCCGCCCGTATCAAAAACACGTTGATTGATTTGACGTTCAAGGGAAACGTGGAGCAACAAACGGTCGATGGCTTATTGAAAACCAATCCTTTTCTGCGAGGCAGGATCGATGGAGATTTCAAGGCAAGCATCCATACCGATAATCCGCTCGCCAGCACCGTTGTCGGCAAGCTAAGCGGAAACGGACTTCAGATTCCTGAACAAAAAGCGCCCATTCCCATAATGGTAAACCGTTTTTCCGCGGTCGGCCGCGGCAACCGGTTCGAGATCCTGCCTTCCGAGGTGGCCGTAGACGACATGTTGCTGCAGGTGGACGGCACATTGATTCCGGGTGAGCGGGCACTATTTTTCGAAGTCAATGTAAACAGTGACCGATTGGATGTAGGCCTGATCCAATCCCTCAAAACAGATGAAAACGAAAGCCCCCCTGCAGAGGAGGAGAAAAAGCCACCGCCAACGATTGTCCCCAACGGAACGATTCATTTAAAAAGCCGGTCGTTGACCTACGGCGACTTCACCTGGTCGCCGGTTGACGCAGATATTCGCATCGAATCCGGCACCACTTACATTACAGTCAATCAGGCGCAGCTGTGCGGCATTTCCACAACCGGAGATCTGGATATCACCGACCAGGGAATCAGACTATCGATCAGTCCCCTGGCAACGAATGCATCTCTTCAAAAAACATACGACTGTCTGTGGGACAAATACATCCGGGTCGATGCCCGCTATGATCTTGTGGGCAATATCGACTTACGGCCTACCCAGAAAGACCCGATACAAGCGATTTCCGGCCGGGCAACATTCTCTTCGAAAAACGGACGGATCTATCACTCCAGCACATTGTTAAAGATTTTCTCGGTACTGAACATCGCCGAACTGTTCACCGGCGGCCAATCCGATCTGAACCGACAGGGGTATGGCTATTCCACGGCCTGGATAAAGGCCAGGTTGGGTGACGGGAAATTATATCTGGATGAGGTTCTGCTGGATGGAAACGCGCTGAAAATCACCGGTCAGGGCAGTATCGATCTTAAAGCGGCCACGGCCGATATCATCGTACTGGCCGCTCCCTTGAAAACGGTGGACCGACTTGTCAATAAAATCCCCATTTTCAGGTATATCACCGGTGGATCATTGATCACCGTACCGCTTCGCTTGCACGGTAAAGTCAAGGACCTTTCCGTGGTCCCCCTGCCCCCATCAGCGGTGGGAAAAGGATTGCTGAATTTCATGGAGCGTACATTGAAGGCCCCCTTCAAACTGGTTGAAGGGGCGAAAGGGGCGGTATCCGGTAAGGCAGAGAAAGAAAATTAGGTAGTGCCCATCCAGATTTCTGGACAGACACTAAATATTCTTTCCATCCGCGCGGTTTTGCACATCCTGATGGTGGGCACTTTGAATGTGGATTGACAGCACATCGTTGTGACGAACCACGCCGGCCAGGATCCTGGGATTATCCTTTTCAACCACCAGCAAATACGCATCATGGGGATAGTTTTTTAGCTCGGTAATGGCTTTTTCCAGTGTGTCCTGCGGGGTGAGCTTCAAGCGGACATCAGAGGCGATGTCATCGGCCACAATCAAATGATTATAGAAAGAACGGACGCGATTTCGGTCAGTGCACTGTTTCTCAGCAGGATAAAGGCGATAATGGCCACCAGGTTGTTAATGCCGATCAGTGGCAGGATCGTGTCGGTCAGAGAGCCTTCGGACTGTGATATTCGCGCATGACCATTTGGGTTGCCGCCGGCGCGGTGGTAAAGGGTAAGCAGCACGGGAAGGCCCAGAAGATCAACAGAAGGTCCGGCGGCCAGCCCCACGATCAGGTAACCGGTCACGCGGGGCATTCCCATTGTAGCGCTCAATCGGCCTGCGCCAAGGGCAAGCAAATACACCAAGCCAAGGGAGTTTTAAAATCCGGGATGGTGTAGAGCAGATCATCGGTTTTGGCATCAAAGACTTCCACCGCCTTGCGCATCCAACCGGACATCAAAACGGTTTCCCCGGTAATACTGGCTGTGAACCCTGAATGCATTCAATCCGCCCAGGTCTTCGGCAATTTTGCGGTTGTTCATCTTTCCCGACAGATCGAGTTCCCAAAGCGCATCCCCCATAAAGACCTGGGTAAAAAAAACACGCCCGTCCTGGCTCCTGGCGATGGCATTGGCACCGGGAAGGTTTTCTGCCAGGGTGAGGATTTTTCCATCAGCGCCACGGGCGAAAACTTTTCCCAGGAAAAAGGCAGTCCAGATGACTCGTCCACCGGGCTCAAAAATCAAGTCATCCGCTCCCCCATAGGGAGGCAGGATATACGGGGTGAGTTCCCCGCTCTCCTTGTCGATCTTATAGGTTGTGGATGACTGCACAACACCGCCGTATAGGGTTCCCAGGCTGTCGAAGGCAATCCCGTTGAATCCATTGACTTGTGTTTTGGGCATGAGGGCCTGGATCCGATAGCCGGGATCCACAACGGTGGGCAGTGTCATCTGTGTTCCTGCAAGCGCCATTGATGGAACCAGCAGACAAATCGTGAAAAAAAGTACCGATCTGACAAAATTCTTTTTCAACACCATCTCAATCCTCCTCCTTTTCATTGCCATAGTAACGGTCTATCCAAACGCTTATCGCAACCCTAGCGACAACGACGCTTCATTATCCAAATTCAACGCTAAAGGGAGTATTACAGGTGAAGTAAAGATCGGTTTTAACGAATATTTAAATCGAGCGTTCTAAACAAGAATTAGTCGTTTATCGGTGGTCTGTCAAGAATTCATTGACCCTTTTCAGGTAAATCGATTAAGACGATACCCGTTGACAGGCTAGTTACCACTAGCTACCCATAAACTCATTGATAACTATTGAATTCTTATGATTATCTCACAGTCAGAACTATTTCAAAAAATATCCGCCGCAGTGCTGCACCTTAAAAGTGAAGCCGCTGATAAAATGGAAGCGGCCGGAACCATCGGCATGCTTGAGAACACCCTTAATCTTCTGAGCGCCGCGTCCATCCAACTGAACATCGATGAATTTCCCACCGATGAAGCCGACTGTCTGGCATTGATAAACAATGCTGAAAACGGCTTGGATGAATCCGACCTTGAAGAATTGAAATACTTGGCGCAAAGCCTGCGGTGGGCACTGGAGGTCGTGTCCTGAAAAGGCAAGGAACAGCACCCAAAAAGCCTGAACCATCAGCGGGGAAGTGATCAACAACAGTGTGGGAGACTGAAAAAACGGCGAAACATTCTATCTATTCTGACAATTCACAAAGTATATCGACAAAATTTGAAATTTGATCCGGTGCACCACTAAACCGGATGCCTGATCGATACTTGCCATCAGCATGGGGCATCGAATAGATTAGAAACGCATCAACCTTTAAGGTCTGCCCATCATTGTATGATGCATGAATGGACAATGTGGTGGCATCTACGGGTTCGTTCGACTCAAACATCATCCCGTCCGTGCTAATATCCAAAGCAAAACCGATCCCCTGGGTTTCAATTTGGCCACTTGAATCGCTGACCACATAAATAATCGGGTAGTTAATCTCTATTCGTTCGGATTTTCTACGTTCATTCATGATTGTTCCACCATTTCCAATTTTTGGTAACTGACTTATTCTCCAGGATAAAACGACAAAATGGTTTCTGCAATGGTTTATTGGGCGTTCTTTTGCCCATCATTAGAAAAGAATAAAACCCGGAAAGGGCGTTGCTACCACCCTTCCCGGGTTTAAAATCATCCGAAGTATCCTTAATCAAGCCGGAACAGCTTGCGGCGCAGCACTTTTATCGTCTTCTTCGTTCTCAATGCGGGATGAAGCGTTTTTGATTTTCGCTGCCCGTTCAACTTTTTTCTTCGGCTTTTCGGCTTGGTCAATCGGTTGCTCATATGATGCGAGAGAGGCTGCAATGGCATTGATTTTTTCAGCCACTTTTTGCATGTCGGCAGCTAACGACTGGATTTCCTTTTTTATTTTTTCGTTATTGATCATTTCTATCATTTCCTTTCCTTTTTTTTTTTTTAGTTGTTCCAATTTCCTGTTTGCAGGTAGTTTTTTGATTCGGTGCTCAAGCTTGAGGGCGCCGCTTCTGGTCAGGTTTTCACACATTCCCACAAGCGTAACGGGTCTTCGCGATCGGGTATATTTAGCACCATTTCCGCTATTGTGGGCTTGCAACCGCCGCTTTAAATCGTTGGTCACGCCGCAATAAAGGGATTGATCCACACACCTGACCAAATACACAACCCAGCTGTGATCAAGGCTCAACTGTTCACTCAACCGTTTGTTCTCTTAATTCGATTTCGAGCTTGTTCATGAAAAACACCGGTTTTGCAATCGGGGTTGAGGAGCTATAAGGAAGGTTTAAAAGAAATAGCCGTCATCGCGCATAATGTCAATAACTTGTTGTCTGCCAATGAAATTTTCATAGAAACGAATGAGAGAAAGCATATCCGCGTTGGCGGAATTGAGAAAGGCAAAGGGGAATTGGGATGTATCTTTTCGGCGCTCTTGTTTCATAGGCCACCGGCTTGTACCGAAAGCAGAACGCCGAATATAAAAAAGCCCTTGAGTATCAAGGGCTTTTATTAAAAATTGGTGGCGATGCAGGGAATCAAGCAGTGAGCGTAACCTGTTGATATTATTAATGCAGTATCTCATCAGGTTACGCTTTTTTTCATTGTTCCGCAACCTATCCGCAACCGGATTCAGCCTGTTGCAGATGCTATCATCTTTTCAGTTGCAAATTGTTGATTCTGAAAGTTAAAATAAAAAGACTGTCGCAGCGAAAATCAAATCCTTCGGGTGAATAGATGATTTAGTGTTTTGGGTTGGAGGATAGAAAAACCTTAGGGGAGAAACACAGGTCCCATTAAAGGGGGACGGATTATGGTCAGGATGGAACCGACCGAAGACAGCGTGCGGATCTACCTACGATGTGTTTCCTGTACAGCCAAAGTAGAGACCATCGGGCAGGGAACTGTATCCCAAGATACTGAATTTTTAATAATATAGTGGAG
>Ga0272444_10006104_pt1 | contig 10349 bp, 7 predicted proteins | sample SSMForm13_FD_201033 | JGI IMG/M metagenome (GOLD analysis project Ga0272444, IMG submission 201033) | Marine sediment archaeal communities from Little Sippewissett salt marsh, Falmouth, MA, United States - SSM-Form-13 | ecosystem: Environmental > Aquatic > Marine > Wetlands > Sediment ...
GGTGCATCCTTCTGGCCCTCGGCGGCGCGTACACGCTGCGCCGCCGGGGGTGGCTGAAGCCCGCCTGGTCGAAACCGGTCATGAGCGCGTCGATCGTCGTGTGCGACGCCCCGGTGGCCCTGCTCTCAATCTGGCACCTCCGGATGCTCGAGGGCGTCTGGAAGGTGCCCGCAGCGGGCGGCCTGGTCGCGGTGGCAGCATGCCTGGTGGGCCTGGGCATCGCGCGGTCGCGTCGCATGGCTCCCGCCGACGGCGCCGTCTTCGGGCTCCAGAGCGGCATGGGCAACGTCGGATACACGCTGGGCGGGGGGTTGTGCTTCGCCATCTGGGGCCTTCAGGGTCTGGCCCTGGAGCAGATGTACTGCCTCATGTGGCCGTTCGTCGCCTTCCTGTTCTGCTTTCCGCTGGCGCGGCACTACGGCGACCGGGTTCGTGGCCGCCGGGCCGGCGCCGGGCCGGACCTGGCGTACGCCGGCCGGACGCTGCTGCGTAGCGTGACGGACATCCGCAGCCTGCCGCTGTACACGGCCGCGATTGGCCTCGTACTGAACCTTCGGGGCGTGGGGCCGCCCGGCGACATCGAGCGGTGGCACGTCGTCGACGTGCTGATGGTCCTGGGGATTCTGACGCAGTTCGGCGGGGTGGGGATGACCGTCTACGTGCGGCGACTTCCGGCGTTCTGGAAAACGTCGGCCGCCTCGGCCGCTCTGAAGTTTCTCGTGAGCCCGGCCCTCATGGTGGCTGCGGCGTGGGCGATCGGCCTGACGGGCGTGCCATTCGCGGTGTGCGTCCTGCTCGCCGCCATGCCCAGCGCCCTGTACTCGGTGCTCATGGCCAACCTGTTCGGCCTGAACAAGGACCTCGCGAACGCCACGTTTCTGCTGACGCACGCGGTGTGCCTGGCAGTCGTGGCGGTCGTGGCCGTGGTGTACGTCCTGTCGTGAGCGCCGGTCGGAGGCCCGCCCTCACGTGACACGTCGTCGTCGTGCGGCCAGGGCTACGCCTCCCAGCGTCAGCAGGACCAGCGTGGCCGGCTCGGGCGTTATGTTGACGTTGTCGAAGTAAACCTGTTGGCCGCCGTTGGCCGCCAGCACGCCCCGGACCCCGTCCGAGACGTCGTGCGGGTCTGTGTCGACGGGCGTCAGGTTCGGGTCGGTTTGCAACTGGCCGTCCACGCGGACGGCGAAGCCGATCTGGCCGGCCGTGCCGAAGTCCGCCTCCAACCGGTACCGGTGCACGTCGGTCGGGTCGAGGTCCGTGACGTGAACCGGGCCAACCGTGAAACTGTCGTCGAGGTCGCCGTCGAACCTCCGGAGGTCGAGCCAGGCGCCGCCCGACCCGTCGCGGCTGACGGCCAGAACGTAGCCGTTCAGGGTCTCGGTGTTCTGCGAGAACCCGACGACGCCGGCCCCGTTGCCGTCGCTGGTCAGGAGCATATCGGTCTCCACCCAGAACAGCACGGGCCCGAAGGTGGCCCGGTCGGACCGGACGCCCATCGAGTCGGTGGCGCCGGGGTTCATGTCGAAGACCTTGTCCCCACCGCCGACGTCAACAATAACGGCATCGGCGGCGGGCGCGGAGCCGTAGGCCGGCTCGTATGCCCACCAGGTCAGTTCCGAGGCATCGTCGCCCGTCGTCTCGGTGTTGAAGGTCTCGGTGAACGGCAGGGCCAAGTCCGCCTTCGCCGCGGGCGCGGTCACCAAGACGGCCAGTAGTCCAACCCACGCAAGCCACCCGTATCGATGCATGGACGGTTCCTTTCAATGCTGCGGCGCGGCCTGGGCCCCGCCGGCGCTGCGTATCGTCGGCGGTGTTGCCCGCCATAACAGAACGGCACGTTCCACGAAAGAGGGGCCTCGCCCGCCTCCGGCGGATTCGGCCCCGAGTGCGCTGCCTGCCCTCTACTCTAACCATACCCCTGAAATCGGAGAAGTCAAACCGGCTGCAGCAATGCCGAGCGTGCAACACCCGACGCCTGGCCGCCCCGGTCCGGCCCGCGGGTTTCGTTGACGTCACCCCCCGCGACATTGTACAATAGAGCCATCTTTCGAGCAGGCCCAGAAGGAGCATTTCATGGCTACCAAGCCAACCCGTTGTTACAAGATGCTGCTTGTTGATGACGACCAGGACATCGTGCAGACGATTTCGCTCGGTCTGCAGGATCTGAACCTCACGATCCTCAAGGCCCACGACGGCATGAACGCCCTCGAAGTGGCCGAGAACGAAGACCCCGACATGCTCGTCCTGGACCTCATGCTGCCCAAGCGGGGCGGGTTCCAGGTGCTCCAGCGGCTCAAGGGCAACCGCTCGATGAAGGGCAAACGGCCCCTCGTCTGCATGGTCACCGGCAACGAGGGCATGCGCCATCAGCAGTTTGCCGAGCAGAACGGCGTGGACGCCTACCTGCGCAAGCCGTTCGCCATCGGCAACCTCGTGGATATCGTCAAGGAATTCATCGGGCAACTCGACGCCGGCATCGAGGACGCCAAGTAAACCCTGCCGGGTGCCACTGGCGGCGCCGGCGCCTGAACGGACCCGCGGCCAAAACCCGCAGCTCACGACGCGCGCCGGCGCCTACCGCACAAGGAGCCGCCCATGACGCACCATTGGACGCGACGAACGTTCCTCCACGCCACCGGCGTCGCGGCCGCCGGCGCCCTCGCCCTGCCCGGCTGCGGCGGAGGGGAAGGCGCGGCCGCCACCTACCGGGCCCGCCCGCATCCGCAGGCCGACGCCTGGCGCAACCGCATCGGCCTTGCCCAGGGCGGCGACGACCCGGCCCGCAACGTGCGCGCGGCCGTCGAGAACCTTTGCGGCAAGGACGGCTTCCGCACCTTCATCCGCGAGGGCGACGTCGTTACCATCAAGCCGAACATCGGCTGGGCCCAGGTGCCCGAGATGGGCGCCACCGTCGACCCGGCGGTCGTCGCGACGGCCGTGCGCATGGCCCTCGATGCCGGCGCCGCCACCGTCAAGGTCTTCGACAACTCCGTCGGCACCGACGCCAAGTGTTACCAGTTCAGCGGCATCGAGGCCGCCGCCCGCGAGGCCGGGGCCGACGTCTTCCTGTGCAAGCGGCACCGGTTCCGGACCGTCGCGTTCAGCGACCCGCGCTGCAAACGGCTGAAGGAGTGGCCCATTTACGAGGACGTGCTGACCGCCGACTGCCTCATCAACATCGCCGTCGCCAAGACGCACAACCTCTCGCACGTAACCCTGTGCATGAAGAACCTCATGGGCACCCAGGGCGGCGACCGCGGCAAGATGCACCAGGACATCCATCAGAACCTGACGGACCTGAACGTAACGATCACCCCCACGCTGAACATCCTCGACGCCACCCGCGTCATGATCGAGGGCGGACCCTCCGGCGGACGCAAGGACCAGGTCGTCCGGGCCAATACGATCGTGTGCGGCACCTCGACGACCACCATCGACTGTTGGGCGGCCGACCCGGCCCACCTGCCCTGGCCCAAGGGGCACCACGACCTGAAGGCCGTCGAGATGATCGCCCGCGGCGCCGAGGCCGGCCTTGGTACGGCCGACCCGGGCCGGATCGAGGTCAAGGCCTGATGAAGATCGTCTATGACCACGAGGTGGACGCCATGTCGATCATGTTTCGAGAAACAACCGTCACCACCGAAGAGGTAGACGAAGGCATCTTTTTGGATTATGACTGTGACGGCCGCCTCGCCGGCATCGAAATCCTCGACGCCACCCAGCGCCTCGGCAGCAAGGACACGCTCCGCCAGGTTGTCCTCGAGGGCATTGGACCCGCCCAGCCGGCCGGGCACCCGTGAGGAAGGGCTACGCCTGATGGCCAAACGCAAGAAGCCGCGCCACCCCCTCCACGTTCTGCGAGTCGTCTCGCAACTCGTGTTCCTGGGCCTGTTCGTCGGCCTGGCGGTGGCCACGGTGCTCGGGTCGCCGGTGACGCAGCACCCGTGGCTTGCGCACGTGTTTCTCATCACGGACCCTCTGATTCTCGTCGGGATGACGCTGGCGGGGGCGTTTTCGGCGGTTCTCTTGGCGGCACTCGTGGTCGTGGTGCTGTCGGTCGTGTTTCCGCGGGCGTACTGCGGATGGATTTGCCCGCTCGGCACCTCGATGGACATCGTCGACCGCCTCTTCTTTCGCCGGCTGAAGCGGAATCGGTCGGCCGGGCCGCACCTCCGGAAGATCAAGTACGGCCTGTTGGCCGCCGTGCTCGTGGCGGCGCTTTTCGGCCTCGGCGTGTTCGGATGGGTCGATCCGCTGTGTATCGCCACCCGGTCGCTGGCAGTCGTTGCGTACCCGATTGCCGACTGGGCGGCCAAGACCGGCCTCGTGGCGGCCGAGGAGCGCGGCGTGGACGCCGCCGCCGGCCTCTACGACTGGCTGGCCGAGTCCGGCCTCTTCATCCGCGACGCCAACTTCAAGGAGGGCAGCCCGGGCATCGCGTACCTCTGGTTATTCGGCTTCGCGGCGGTGCTGCTGGGTATCTGGCTGGCCCAGGCGTACCAGCGGCGGTTCTGGTGCCGGAACCTGTGCCCCCTGGGAGCCCTGATGGGCTTGGTGGGGTCGGTCAGCCCGTTTCGGCCACGCGTCGGCGACACCTGCATCTCGTGCGGCGCCTGCCGCGATGGATGTAAGATGGGCGCCTTTCAGCCAACCGAGACCGGCGAGCGGTACCGCAACCTCGTCCAGGAATGTATCTTCTGCTACGCGTGCGAGCGCGCGTTCTGCCCCGTGAACGCCATCGGCATCGGCGCGGGGCCGCCGACGCCTGTCCGTCCCGCCCCCGGCGTGGTGCCGGGCCGGCGGGCAGCCCTGACGGCCGTGGCCGCCGGCGCCATCGTCGCCCCCGCCATGCTGCTGGACCAGCGCTCCCGAGAGAAACACGAGACCAACCCGAAGACCCGTCCGCCGGGGGCCCTGCGGCCGGACACCGAGTTCCTGGCCACCTGCGTCCGCTGCGGCGCGTGCATGCGGGTTTGCCCGACGAACGCCCTGCACCCGTCGGGGCTCGAGAACGGCGTCGCCGGCCTCTGGACGCCCACCTTCGTCTTTAACATCGGGTATTGTGAATACTACTGCGGCGTCTCCGCCGAGGACATCAAGGCCGGCCGCACCGGCGCCACCGCCAACCTCTGCGGCCAGGTGTGCCCTACCGGCGCCATCCGCCCCCTCACCCACACCCAGAAGATCGAACACAAGATCGGCACGGCCGTCTTCGACCACACCCGCTGCCTGCCCTGGGCCCGCGGCGAGGAGTGCCTCACCTGCGAGGAACAGTGCCCCCTGCCCGATAAGGCCATCTCGCACCGGACCGAAGAGGTGGCCAACCTCGACTGGCTCCGGATGCCCGAGTCGAAACGGAACCGGTACGAGGACCTGGAAACGAAACGCGCCGCGGGCGCCCTCACGGCCGCCGAACGCGAAGAAATCGACGCCATGCCGCCCAAGTCCCGCCGACTCGCAAGGCCGTACGTCCTCCGCGACCGCTGCATCGGGTGCGGCACGTGCGAGAACGTGTGCCCGCTCGACGGTAAGAGCGGCGTCCGCGTCGAACGGCTCCAGACCCGCGAGATCCACTAGCCCCTGCCGCATCCCCTCTGTTCAGAAGGATGCTATGGCCATGAAACCGCTTCTCGCGCTGACGATGCTTCTCGCGTGCAACGCGCCCATCCTTTCGGCCGAGTACGTCTACGAAGCCCCGTGCGAGCTGCCCGTGGCCTTCGACGTCGACGTCGTCGTCGCGGGCGGATCGCTCGCTGGCGTCGAAGCGGCCTGCGCCGCCGCCGAAAACGGCGCTGCCGTCCTCCTCATCGAGGCCAGGCCGTACCTCGGCCACGACCTTTGCGGCACACAGCGGCTGTGGATTGAGGAGGACGAAACACCCGAGACCCCCCTCACGAAGCATCTCTTCGGCGCCGCGAAGGTCGTCACGCCTTTCGAGGTCAAAACGGCCTTGGACCGGGCCCTCATCAACGCCGGTGTTCCGTTTCTCACTGGTACGTTCGTCGGCGAATTGCTGGTCAGCAAGGACGGCTGCCCCGGCGGCATCACCATCGTCAACCGTAGCGGATGCCAGGCGGTCCGGGCCAAGGTGATCGTCGACGCCACGACGCATGCGGCCGTTACCCGCCAAAGCGGCGCGGCGTTCAAATCCTTCACGCCCGGCGTCAAGGAGTTCCGCACGATCGTCGTGGGCGGCGAGCGGGTCGAGTCCAGCGGCGTCAAGCGCCGTACGCTCGCCGTCACGTACCGGTCGCCGGCGCTCTGGCCGCCCAAGGACAAGGACAAACGCAAGCGCGGGTCGCGGGATTACCCCGTGCACGAATACACGCTGCCGCTGAAGATGCCGTCGGATTCGTTCCGCGCTCTCGCGGCCGCGATGAACCGGGCCCGGGCCATGCTGTACACCCCCGGCCTCGTCGACCAGGCCGAATACCTGACCTGCCTGCCCGAGAACCCGATTGTCCCGGCCGCATCGGCCGGCGACGCGCGGGGCGCGTTTCAGCCTGCCGGCGTCAAGGGCCTGTACGTGCTCAATGCCTATGCCGGGCTGCCGCGCAGCGCGATGCACGCGCAAATCCGTCCCGTCGGCTTCGCCCGCGTCGGCCGCGACATCGGCATCGCTGCCGCCGAGGCGGCGTGCGGCCGGTCGGCGCCGGAGGACCTCGGTTTCCAGGGCGCCGCGAAGGCCGGCCGCAACCTCGCCGTCGCCACCGGGCCGCCGAGTTTCCGCTTCAGGCAGTGCCCAACGCTCACGCTGCCCGGCCGAGACGTGCCGGTCCTCGGGCAGTTTGACGTGGTCGTGGTCGGCGGCGGCACGTCGGGCGCACCGGCCGGCATTGCCGCCGCCCGGGTGGGGGCCACGACCCTCGTCATCGAATATCTCGATGAACTGGGCGGCGTGGGCACCGCGGGCCTGATCGGCAGTTATTGGTACGGCAACCGCATCGGCTTCACGGCCGAAGCGCAGAAAGCCCTCGGGGCCCGATGGAACGTCATCGCCAAATCCGAGTGGTACAGGGCCCAATTGTCCAAGAGCGGTGCGGAAATCTGGCACGGGTGCTTCGGTTGTGGGGCCCTACTCGACGGCACCAAGGTCTCGGGCGTCGTGGTGGCCACGCCCTTCGGACGCGGCGCCGTCCTGGCCGACGTCGTCATCGACGCCACCGGCAACGCCGACGTGGCCGCCGCCGCGGGCGCGCCCACGGCGTTCAGCATCACGCCCATGGGCGACCTTTCCGTGCAGGTCGCGGGCTACCCGCGCCGAAACCTCGGCGACAGTGGCATGAATACCTGTTACGCCCTGGTCGATGACCGCGACGTGTTCGACCGGTGGCATCTGCTTGTTTCGGTCAAGCGGGACCTGACCAAGCCGGCCTACGACATGGGCCAGTTGATCGACACGCGCGAGCGCCGGCGGATCGTCGGCGACTACCGGCTGACCACGATCGATATCCTCACCCGCCGCACGTTCCCGGATACGGTCTGCCATTTCTACAGCAACTTCGACGCCGCCGCCCTTCCCTCCTCCGCCATGTTCCTCATCAAGGACATGAAAGGGCCTTGTTTCCACTGCGACCTGCCCCTGCGGTGCCTGATGCCCCAGGGCCTCGAAGGCCTCCTGGTGGTCGGCCTCGGCGCCAGTGTCGAGCGCGACGCCATGACCCTGACGCGCATGCAGCCGGACGTGCAGAACCAGGGCTATGCCGCCGGGCTGGCCGCGGCCATGGCGGCCGAACGAACCGCCGGCCGGATACGCGATCTCGACGTCAGGCACCTCCAGAAGCAACTCGTCAACCAAGGCTGCCTCGAGCAGCGCGTGCTCGCCGACGTCGACTCCTTCCCGATCGGCTCGGCCGACCTCAAAGAGGCCGTCAACACGCTCCACGCGCTCACGATCGAGCCGCATCAGCAGAAGCGCCATGATGAGACGTTCCCCGCCCTGGCCGCGGTCATGGGCCACCCGAAGGAAGCCATACCGCTGCTGAAGGAGGCCTACCGGAACGCCGGCGACGAGGACGACAAGGTCACCTTCGCGCGGATCCTCGCGATGCTCGGCGATGCGACCGGCAAGGAGACGCTCATCTACGCCGTCGAGGCGGCCCGGGGTTGGGGCAAGGGCTACGGGCTCACGTCACATCGAAAGGAACTCAACATCTTCGGCGAGGTCGACCGCCTGGTCATCGCCCTGGGGTTCACGCGGGCCGCGGACGCCATCCCGCCGCTTCTCGAGAAACTCGATGCCCTCGACGCCGAGAGCGACCTGTCGCACTACAAGGCGATTTGCCTGGCCCTGCGCCTGAATCGGGACAAGTCCCTCGCGCCGCCGGTAGCGCGCCTGCTCCACAAGAAGGGCGTCCGCGGACACGTTCAGCCGTTGGACTACTATGCCCGGTCGACCGGCTCAGGCCAAGCCGCCTCGCGCAGCGCGCTCCGCGTGCCGACGCGAGCCAGGACCGACAACCGCGACGGAAAGAACTGGCTCAACCGCAAGTTCAAGGAAGTGCTCGTCGCGGCCCTCCTCTTCGAGTGCGGCGACCACGACGGCCACGGCCGCAAGGTCCTCGAAGCCTATACCACGGACGTCAACGGCCATTTCGCCTCCTACGCCCACGCCGTCTTGACGCGGTCCGGGTCAACCGAGGGCCCATAACGGCCGACGTGACCTGGGCGAAGGCGGGTGTGGCCCGGCCGGGGATCTCGTGCGAAGTACTTCCGCCCGTGCGCGCCGCATGTTTCCGCCGTTGGTTCAGCCCCGCCAGGGGCGCAAGACGGTAGCCCCGCCCGCGAGGGCGGGGTCGGCGGAGACCGCGAAACACGCATGAGCCCCGCAAGGGGCGAAAGAGGAGCCCCCGATTCTGTCGCCCCCGGCGGGGCTCTGGTATCGTACGGCGTCCTCAATCCACCGGGCTTACGCCCGGTGCTACCTTCTTCACGCCCCATCCGGGGCGTGACACCCCGCCTCACCAGGCCGGGACGGAGTTCCGGCGGTCTATCGAATGGTATGCCGGGGAACGCTGATCCCGTGCACGATCTACCGGGGCACCTCGGTAGCCGCTAGAGCGGTTCACGTTCTTTTGTGGCGACGGCTCGCGCATTGCGCGGCGGGTACGGGGACCCGCCGCGCAATGCTCCGCTACGCTCGAACGTGAACTGCTCTAAACGTGGATTCCGAGATCCAAGAAGGCCCTTTGGGAGGGTGCGCCGAAGAACCTGTTCCGAAAGTATCGATTCCGCCTGGCGCTCCGGCCATACGGTTTTCACCGCAGCCTGTCCGGCGAAGCCTTGCCGAAGACGGAAGCGGCCTGACAACACCGCCCGGCCCCATGTAGGTCGGGACCACGTTCCGGAAGGTGCAATAACCGTGACCGAACCTTCGGCCTTCCAGGCCGTGCCGCGGTTCCCGGGCGCCCGTTCCTGCCCGTGTCCGCGCCTGCGCCCACCCCGAGCCTGATAGACCATTGCCTCCGAAAGGGGATTTGGGTAGAATGCATGGATTGAAGCGGCCGATGAGTACGGCGAACGGCGCCGGTCACGGACCGGCCTCTCAGGTGTGGGAGTGACCGCCTCCCACGACCCATGTGTCGAAAGGGAAGCAGGATGGAACCGAAGCAGGACATCATCGAGCAGTATCGGGTTCACGAGGAAGACACCGGGTCTCCGGAAGTGCAGATTGCTCTTCTGACCCAGCGGATCAATCATCTGACGCAGCACCTGCAAACCCACCGCAAGGATCACTCGTCGCGGCGGGGGCTGCTGAAGATGGTCGGCCGCCGCGCCAGCCTCCTGAAGTACCTCGCCAATCAGGACCGCCGACGGTACCAGGCGGTGATTGAACGGCTCGGTATCCGCAAGTAACCCCCGCGCCTGCACCGGCGTCGCGCAACGGCGCAGTCGACCGGAGCGCGGTTTCCATGCAGGTCGCGGTAGTCTGTCTGAACGTGTCGGACGGCAAGGGGAGTGAACGAACAGGTTTGTGTGTCGGCAACGGAAAGGATGGATGGAGATTATGATGGAACATGTGGTCGTTGAACGTGAACTGGGTGGCCGGACCCTCCGTATCGAAACCGGTCAAATGGCCAGACAGGCCCACGGCAGCGTGCGGGTCCAGTACGGCGACACGGTCGTCCTGGTTACCGCAACGCGTGCCGATCCCCGGGAAGGCATCGACTTCTTCCCGCTGACGGTAGAGTACCGCGAGATGACGTACGCCGCCGGCAAGATTCCCGGCGGGTTCTTCAAGCGCGAAGGCCGCCCGTCCACCAAGGAAACCCTTACCTGCCGCATGATCGACCGGCCCCTTCGCCCGCTGTTCCCCGAGGGGTACCGCGACGAGGTCCAGGTGGTGTCGC
>Ga0272444_10006105_pt1 | contig 10349 bp, 7 predicted proteins | sample SSMForm13_FD_201033 | JGI IMG/M metagenome (GOLD analysis project Ga0272444, IMG submission 201033) | Marine sediment archaeal communities from Little Sippewissett salt marsh, Falmouth, MA, United States - SSM-Form-13 | ecosystem: Environmental > Aquatic > Marine > Wetlands > Sediment ...
TGGTAGCGGCGACTTTTAGCTTGCAGGCCACCCCATGCCGGAATATACTTCTTGGTATGGTGGTGCGGTTCGTTTTGTGTTGATTGCCCTTTCTGGTTTTGCCACGACGATGCGCTAGGAGAACGCCTATGGACAGGGTCATCCTTACGGGGGCCGCGCTCCTGATCGCGCTCTGTGTCACCGTTGTCCCCTTGTGGGCCGACACGATCAGCGTGCCCCTGAAACCGATGGAGATTCCGGACTCCACCAATGCGATGGCCCAGTTGGCCGTCCGGCGCGTTGCGGGCCAGGCGGGCGGCCATCCGACGTTGCGTGTCCCGCCCAAGGGCATCTCCAGGCAGGCAACCTACTTCAGCGTCCAGGTGGCCGGAAAGACTCTCTTGATGGCCATGGAGTATTCCCGGTCCGCGTCGAAGCTCTACGTCGACGGCAATGCCGACGGCGACCTGTCCAACGACCGACCCCTGGTGGCCCGCAGGTCGCGCGGCCGCAAGCAGGTTTTCCCGGCCATGCCCCTGAAGACGGCCGACGGGTCGAAGGTCTTTGTCAAGATCGAGGCGGCCAGCCAGTACACCCTGTACATCTATCCCGGCGCCATGTACTCCGGCACGGCCAAGGTGGGCGACAAGTCGTTCCGCGTGTTCGTGGCCGACGCCAACTTCAACGGGACCTTCAGCGACCGGTACAGCGGGACGAGTCGCGCGACCGGTGGGCCGGCGTACGATGTGCTGGGGGTCGACATGGATGGCAACCGGCGCCTGGGCGGAGCCGTCAACTGCTGCGAGGAGGTCATGCCGCTGCCGAAGGTCGTTCGCCTGGGCGACGCCTTCTATTCGGTCAGCGCGGCCGCCGACGCGAAGACCCTGGAACTGGAGCCGGCCCAGGTGGAGACCGGCACCCTCGACGTCGGCATGCCCTATGCCAATCTGCTGCTGTGGTCCGAGAACGGGGCCTACCGCATCTCGGACGGCAACGCCAAGTGCGAGCTGCCGGCGGGGCACTACACGCCCAAGGATCTGAACCTGGTCAAGAAAGACAAGGGCGGCGCCACCTGGACGCTCGACGGCTATCCGAGCGGGAAAGTGACGTCGTTTGACATTGCGGCCGGCGAAACGAAATCCCTGCCGCTGGGCACCCCCCTGAAGGCCAAGGTCAGCATCGGGCGGGGCACGGGCGGCGCGCTGTCGCTGAGCTTCAACATCTATGGTGCCGCGGACGAGTCGTACGGCGCCGGGGCCTATCGCAACGGTCGCCGGCAGCCGCTGCCGCGGTTCACCATCGTCGATGAGTCGGGAAAGAAGGTCGGCTCCGGTTCCTGGAGCTATGGCTGAGGGGGTTCCCTCTGCGCGTACTCGTGGCGAGTACCGAAAGGCGTGAGAGGTCGCATCCGCGTTCTGATTCAGCCCAACCTCGGCCCGTTCGAGTGGAAGTACGACGACACGTGGCACACCCTTTGACGGTCGGGCCTCGCGCCGCGTCTTTGGTGTAGCGCGGCGTGTGGTGACGGCTGTCCGCGGGGGAAAACGCCGGCGGGGTGTTTCCCCCGGAGTTCGCCGCTCGTGCATGGGGCATCACAGGACGGTATCGATGAAGCGAGGTCTCGTTCCCGGCATCCTGGTGGTCACACTCTGCGCAGGATCGGTCCCGGTGTGGGGCCAGGCGGTCACGGCGTCTCTGAAGCCCGCTGGGGTCGGCAGCTCGACCCATGCGGTGGCCGAGCTGGCCGTGCGCTACGCCAAGGCCCGGCCCGGTGAGCCGGAGTCCACCAAGGGGACGCCCCGGCCGATGACCAAGTGGAAGAACACCACCTACGACCTCTCGGTGGGCGGGGCGAACGTCGCCATGATGGTGCAATCGTCCGTGTTTGCCTGGCGGCTCATCGTCGACACCGACTGCGACGGCAATCTGTCGAACGAGAAGGCGTTGCCCGGAAGCAAGAGGCGGGCGAGCAACGTCGTGTTCCCCGCCTTTGGGGTCAAGACGCCGGGCGGCGCGAAGATCGCCGTCAGGGCCGAACTTGACAACTGCGGCCGGCTGTTGGCTTATCCCGGCCGCATGATGGCGGGCACGGTCAAGCTCGGTGAACGGGGCTATCGGATCTTCCTGGCCGACGGCAACCTGGACGGCGACTACGACGATTGCGGCACTGGGGCCTCAGCGTGCGGCTCGTGCGATGTTCTGGCCATCGACATGAACGCCAATCGGAAGTTCGATGCCGCGGTCGACGGATGTCCGGAAGCGATGCTCCTGGGCAAGAGGGTTCGTGTCAACGGAGCCTACTACAGCGTCACCCCTTCGGTCGACGGCACGAGCATCGAGATGGCCCCGACCACCGTGGAGACGGGTACCCTGGATGCCGGGGCGCCGTGTGCCGACATCCTCCTGCGGTCGGACAACGGCACCTATCGCCTTTGTGGCGGCAAGAAGACGTGCGAGCTCCCGGTGGGCCGGTATCAGCCTGTTGACGTCCGCTTGGTCGCCAGGGACCGCAAGGGGGCCACGTGGGTCCTGCCCTGCACGTCAGCCGAGAAGCTGGGCACCGTCGAGATCAAGGCCGGTCAGACGACATCGCTGGAGATGGGAACGCCCCTGGTCGCCAAGGTGGATATCAGGCCGGGCGACGACAAGGGCACCCTCTCCCTGGGCTTCGACATCTATGGCCGCGCCGGAGAAACCTACGCACCCAGGGCTTACCGGAACGGCATTGCACAGCCCACGCCCCGGTTCACGATTGGCGACGAATCGGGCAAGGTCCTGTCCAAGGGCGACTTCTTCAAAATGACCTTTGGCTGAGGCACCTCGCACGGCAGCCTCTGCCGGTACTCGTGGCGAGTACCAGAAAAGGTCAAGGGTCGCGTCCGGGTGCTCATCGAACTGAAGATCGGGCCGTTTGAGTGGAAGTACGACGATACCTGGTACTCCGTCTGACACGGGGTACCGGCCGCCGGAGTCCCTTGCCGAGATGAAGCCTTCTGAGGAGTGCGCTGATGAGACGAGGTCTGTTCGTGATCCTGTGTCTGATAGCCGCTGTTGTGGTCGCCGCGCCCGCCTGGGCCCAGGGGGAGTTCAAACTCCAGTTCAAGAAGGCCGACACCGACACGGCGGGCGTCATGCGGATGGCCAGGCAGTACGTTCCTGCTCCCGCCATGCCGGCATCGCAGCTCTCGGGACTCCCCGAGGGAGCGGCGGGCAACTGGCTCTATGTCCAGGCACCCCTCGGCCAGCGCAAGGTCCTCATGGCCATGGCCCAGGCCGACACCAGCAAGCTCTACGTGGACACCAACGGCGACGGGGCACTGAAGGACGAGAAGCCGCTCGAGGCAGCCGCCAAGAGCGGCCAGCAGGTCTTCGGCCCCGTGGCGCTCAGCGTCGGCGACGGGAAAGACAAACGCACCGTGTCCCTGTCGGTCATGCAGCCGACCGGTCGCAGCTACCTCATCTGCTCGCCGGGCGGCTACTGGTCTGGCACGGCCGAACTCGGCGGCAGGAAGGTTTCCCTCGGTCTCGTTGACAGCGACTGGGACGGTCGCATCGCACGAGGCGAGTTTTCCATGAAGGCCATCATGTCGCGCCGCTTCGACGGCCTGGCCATTGACCTCGACGGCGACGGCCGGTTCAGCACGTCGGTGCGGAACTTCGAGGTCATGCCTTTGCCGCGCCTCATCCAGGCCGGCGGCGTCTACTACAGCCTCTCTGTCAAGCCCGACGCCTCGGCGGTCACGTTCACCAAGGTCGAACCGAAGCTCGGTACGCTCGACGCCGGAACGCCCGACGTCGAGGTGATGCTCTTCGGCGACACCGGCGCTCACTATCTGAAGGAGTCCGGCGGCAAGTGGCCGTTGCCGGCCGGCGACTACCTCGCCGGGCGGGTCGTCCTGTCGAGGAAAGACGACTCGGGGGCCACGTGGTCCCTCACGGGCCAGCCGGGGCAGGACACCGGTCCGATCCGTGTCGAAGCGGGTAAGACCGTGGCGATGGGCTTGGGCGGGCTGGTGGCCGCCGCGGACGTCTCCAAAGCGAGTCGCGGGAATCCCATCTCGATTGGCTTTGCCCTGAAGAGCGACGGCGGTATCGAGTTCGCGCCCGGGGCCATGAAGGACGGCAAGCGCCAGGCGGCCCCCACGTTCAAGATTCTCGGTGAGAACGGCGCGGTCCTGAAGGCTGACAAGTTCAGCTATGGTTGAGGTGGCACCTGCCGGTACTCGTGGCGAGTGCCCGGAGGATTCAAGGGGAAGTTCCGCGTGGAGGCCGCACCTAGTTTGGGGCCGTTCAAGTGGAAGGCCGACGACACCTGGCATACGGTGGACTAGCCGAACCAACCGGACAGACAGTGCGCGCGGGAGACGTCGTCAAGGCGTCTCCCGCTGTTGTTGCGCGGCCGGGTGCACGGCGCTCCCCCCGGAGGGCGTCTTGTCCCGCCGTGCAGTGAGGCTATAATGGCGGTGCTCTGCATCGTGCGACGAACCATGCAAGGGAATCCCAATGGCCAAGAAGGACCTGGCGAAGCGTAAGCGGATCATGCAGCGGTCGATGAAGCTGGGCCACTGCATCTGCGACCCCAAGCAGCCCTGCCCGTGCCCCGCGCTGCGGGAGCGCGACCTCTGTCACTGTGCCGGCGAGCGGCCCGATCCGCCCACCGGCGAGGTCCGGCTGACGCAACTCGTGCCCAATCCCGGCTGCGCCAGCAAGATCGACCAGGAGTCGCTCAAGCGCATCCTGACCGGCCTGCCGGAGATCGACCATCCGCAGGTGCTCATCGGGGCCGCGGCCGCCGACGACGCCGGCGTGTTCCGCGTCGACGACCGGCTGGCCCTGGTCCAGACGGTGGACGTCTTCTGCCCGTCGCTCGACGATCCGTACCAGTTCGGGCAGGTGGCGGCGGCCAACAGCCTGAGCGACGTCTACGCCATGGGCGGCCGCCCGGTCACCGCCCTGTCGGTCATCGGTTTTCCGACCGACACGGCCCCGGAACGCGTGATGACCGAGATCCTGCGCGGCGGGCTGGACAAGATGGCCGAGGCCGGCGTCCCGGTGATCGGCGGGCACAGCATCCGCGACCCCGAGATCAAGGCGGGCTTCGCCGTGACGGGCCTCATCGACCCGGAGCGCATGATGACCAACGCCGGGGCCCAGGTCGGCGACGTCCTGGTGCTCACCAAGCCACTGGGCACGGGCATGACCGCCTTTGCCGCACAGATCGGCCGCGCGACGCCCGCAGCGCTCGAGGCCACCGCAGCGTCGATGACGGCGCTCAACAAGACGGCCGCCGAACTGATGGTCACCTGCGGCGCTCATGCCTGCACCGACGTCACGGGGTTCGGCCTGATCGGGCACCTGTCGGAGATGGGCCGCCTGAGCGGCGTTGACGTGGAGATCGTCTGGGACGACTTGCCGCTCTTTCCGGGCGTGATCGACTGCGTGGCCGACGAGATCATTCCCGGGGGCATCGAGCGGAACCGCGACTCGTCCGCCGGATGCGTCACCATGGGCGATGGCACGCAGCCGGGCATGCTCGACGTGTGCCTCGATCCGCAGACCTCCGGCGGCCTCCTCATCGCCCTGCCGGGTGCCGAGGCCGATGCCCTTGTCCGCAAGCTGCACCAGGCGGGCATCACCGAGGCGGCCGTCATCGGCTCTGTTCGCGCAAAGGGCACGGGGCGGGTGTTCATCGAGACGCGTGGCACACGGCCGATTCCTGTGAGCGCTCCGGGCCAGGTCGGCCGCAAGGTGGTGGGCCCCGCGCAGGTGCGGTCCCGGACTGCAGCGGCTAAAGCCGTCGTCAAGGAGCCTGACATGAGCGAGGACGAACTGGAGTGTTGCCCGGAGGAGCCTGAGGGCGCGGCGGCCGGGGCCTCCGGCCCGGCGACCGCGAAGGACCGGCACCGGGCGTTCCTGGCGGCGGTCGGCCAGCCCGGCGCGGTGGACATTGCCACCAAGCAGGCGGTGAACCTCGCGCTTTCGATCGTCACGCGCTGCGGGCCGTGCACCGTGATGCACCTGAAGAAAGCCCGGGAGATGGGGTTCTCCGAAGACGAGATCAGCGAGTTGGCGATGATGGCTATTGCCTTCGGCGGATCGCCGGTTATGATGTTCTACAACGACGCGCGCAAGGATGCGTAAGCGGAGGTGACGGGCGTCTGGTGGCGCTCCTGGTCTTCAAAACCAGTGTGGGTCCGAGAGGGCCTGGGTGGGTTCGATTCCCATTCACCTCCGCCAGTTTCTGACCTTCGTGTGGCGATGCCGGTTGGGCAGTCGCGCGACGGCGGGGAATCATCCCGGTGATGCCATGACAGAGAGCCGATCAACCGGATCGTCGTCCCGTGTGCCGATTGGCCGCGCGGCGGCCGCCGTGGTCGCGGTACTTGGCGGCGTCGCCTTGCTGGTCTACGGCGCGGCGTTCCATGTCGAGACGGTCGTCATCGAGCGCGAGAAACAGGTCCAGGTGGAAGCGCCCCCCGAGAACGGGATCCCGTCGTTCCTGGAGCCGGCGACCGACACGATCACCATCAAGGAGTTTGTGGACGTCGACCGGTCCGAACCGTACCTGATGCGCGTGGCGGCATTGGGCGGTCTGGACCTGTTGCCTTCAGGCAGGATCATCGAGAGTGAAGTAGCGTCAGCATGCCCGACCTGACTCCAGTGATCGTCGGGCCGTGGTGTCCATGGCCAAAGCACCCCTGAGACGGTTTCCCTCGAAAGCTTCCCGCTGGCGGCCCTGGGTTCAGGCGGCGTTCCTGGCGGTGTGGCTTGGGCCGTTCGGCCTGCGGATGCTCAACATCTGCGGGCCGGTGTACCATTGCTATGCCTGCCCGCTGGCCACGTTCGGCTGCCCCATGGGCACCATGGCCCAGTTCAGTGCCATGCACCTGTTCCCGTTCGCGGCCGTCGGCACGCTGCTGGTGGTCGGCGGCCTGTTCGGCGGCTTTGTGTGCGGCTGGGCGTGCCCCTTCGGTTTCTTTCAGGACCTGTTGGCGAAGATTCCGACCCGCAAGCTCCGTCTGCCGCCATGGACCGGGCATTTCCGCTACGTGGTTCTTCTGGCGACGGTCATCGCCATCCCCTTCTTCTTCGGCAAGGACTCGCCGCTCTTTATCTGCAGCATCTGTCCCGCAGGGGCTACCGAGGCCAGCATCCCTGCGATGGTCCGCCAGGCCACGGCCGGCGGGTGGAGTGCCATCGTCTGGCCGAACGCCATCAAGCTGACCCTGCTCGGACTCCTCATCGCGGCCGTGTTCGTCAAGACCCGGCCGTGGTGCACGCTCCTGTGCCCGCTCGGGGCCATCTTCGGCACGTGCAGCCGTTTCGCGGTCGTCACCATGAAGGTGGACAAGGCCGCGTGCACCTCGTGCGGCGCCTGCGACAGGATGTGTCGCTACGGCGTTCGCCCGCAGAAGGACGTCAACCACCCGCTCTGTATTCGCTGCCTGGAATGCACGCGCTGCGGGGCCATCAGCGCCGGCACCATCTTCGGCAAACCCTCCGCCGGCGCCGGCGACGCGCCGCCCGAAACCTTGGCGGATGAACAGGGCTCCCCCGCCGACTGACTTCCCCACGAACACGACTCGTCCGTGCGACGGACTCAGCGGCGCAGGTACCGCGTGTAGCCCACGCGCTGCGTCACGCCGATGCGGTCGAAGTAGTCCAGCAGCGGGATGGCGAACTTCCGAGTGGTGTCCAGCAGATACTTGAACTTGACGCTTTCGAGCTGGCCTTCGGCGCGGATGTGTGCCGCGAGGCGGCGCTTCGCTTCCGCGATCGCCTCGGCGTGGAACAGCAGTCCCTTGTCCACCTGGACCAGCCGCTCGTGCTCGCACAGGATGTCGGCGATGCGGGCGACCTCCGCCTCGGACGTGCCCACGGCGGCCGCCGCCTCGTCGATCTTCGGCGGCTTGAACGCCTGGCGGCGGAACAGTGACTCGATGGCCTCGAGCAGCTTGCGGTCCTCCGGGGCAAACGTCTCGGTGTGCTGCGGCAGGGCAAGGCGGCCCGACCGTTCGGCCACGCTCCCCTGGGCCTTGAGCAGTTCGACGAGTTGCCTCGCAGCACTGCCTTCGACGCCCAGCGCCTCGGCCAACTCGTCCGGTGGCATGCCGGGGCTCCCGGCGGCGCGCTGGTGGTAGTCGGCCAGCAGGTCGCGCACGCGCCGCTCGACCTCGGCGCTGCTGTCGGTGTGGATCATCTGCCCTGACGCGGTGCGGATCACCTTGCCTTGGCCGGCCAGCCGATCGGCCGTCTCGCGGACCAGCTCCGGCGGCGCTTTGACCCGGGCCGAGATCTGGGCCACCGTGGCCAGAATACCCGGCGCACGTCTGATGGCGTACTCGATGAACGTGTCAAGGGTCCGGACGGCACTGCGCCGCTCCCGGAGGTCGTCCAGCAGGCCGGGCCGCGTGCGCTTCAGCCGGCGACGCTCGGTCTCGATGATCCAGCCGCCGCCTACCGTCCGCACGGGCGACAGCGACCGGGCGATAAACGCGTCCCCGGGACCCGCGATGAGCGGGGCCGACAGCTTCATCTGGATCAGGCACTCCTGGCCGGCTCTTGCCTCGTCGCCTTCCAGCAGGTAGGCCGACGCGGCGACCTCCGACGTGCCGGTGTGGAACTTCAGTTGCGAGGCGTTCCTCAGGGTGAACGGCTCGCCGGCCAGCAGGCGCAATGCACAGACCACCCACCCGGCGGGCTCGAAGTACCCCGGCACCGTCAGGACATTCCCTCGGCCGATGGCCCCGGCGTCCCAGCGGCGCAGTTGCAGGGCGGCGCATTGCCCGGCCAGGGCCGCGTCGCTGTCGTGCCCGTAGACCTGCATGCCGGCGATGCGCCCGCTGAGGCCCTGCGGCAGCAGCACCACCTCATCGCCCGTGCGAATGGATCCCGACACGGGAATGCCTGTCACCACGGTCCCATATCCCTTGACCGAGAAGGCACGCTCGACCGGCAGGCGGAACACCCCCTCGGTGCTCCGCGGCTCGATCGACCGGACCATCGCCGACAGGGCCTCGAGGAAGTCCGGGTAGCCGTCGCCCGTCACGTTCGACACCGGCAGGACGGGGGCGGCTTCGAGAAACGTCCCGGCCAGCAGGGCTCGGGTATCCCGGGCTGCCGCCTCGCACCGTGCGGCGTCGACCCGGTCGATCTTCGTCAGGGCGACCAGGCCGTGGCGAACGCCCAGCAGCGTCAGGATGTCGAGGTGCTCGCGGGTCTGCGGCATCACCCCGTCGTCGGCCGCCACGACCAGGATCACGCCGTCCATCCCGCTCGCCCCTGCCACCATGGTCTTGATGAAATCCTCGTGCCCCGGCACGTCGACGATGCCCACCTCCAGGTCGGCCACCGTGCAGGGCGCGAAGCCCAACTCGATCGACATGCCGCGCTCTTTCTCCGCCTTCAGGTGATCGGTGTCGCAGCCGGTCAGCATCTTCGTCAGCACGGTCTTTCCGTGGTCGATGTGCCCGGCAGTCCCCAGGGTGATGTTGATTCTCTGGTTGGCCATGGCGTGTCAGCTCCCGGCCTTGAGACAGCGCGTCAGGGCGTCCACCAGGAGCGGTTCGTCGCCGTCCTGGAGGGTGCGCGGATCGATGAGGATCGTGTCGCGCTGGATTCGCGTGAAGACGGGCGGCTCGTGTTCTCTGAGCCGCCGCGCCAGGGCCTCGGCCGAGACGTCTTCCGGCCGGACGGCCACCAGGTGCGTCGGAATGTCCTGAGTCGGCAGGCTTCCGCTCCCCATCTGCGAAAAGCCGTCCACCACCTGGACGGTCGCGCCCTTAACCTTCTCCCGGGTGGCCTTGGCGATCCGCTCAGCCTGCCTGCCCAGATCGTCGGGGTCCTTGGCGAGCATGGCCAGCGTGGGCACTTCGCACAAGGCGACCGCCTGGTCGAGGAACAGCGTGAGCGTGGCCTCCAGGGCTGCCAGCGTGAGTTTGCCGACCCGGACGACGCGGGCCAGGGGATTCTTGCGGACCGCGGCGATGAGGTCCGCGCGGCCGAGGACGATCCCGCCCTGCGGGCCGCCGATCAGCTTGTCGGCGCTTGAGGTCGTGATGTCCGACCCGTCGCGGATCGATTCCGGAAGCGTCTCCTGGTCCTGGAACCCGAACCGGCTGAAGTCGGTGAGCGCCCCGGCCCCCACGTCGTCGATGAGCACCAGCCCGCGCGAGTGGGCCAGGTGAACGAGGTCGCCGCGCGGCACCTCGCCCGTAAACCCGACGATCTTGTAGTTGCTCGGATGGACGCGGAGGATGGCGGCCGTGTCCTCGGTGATCGCCGCCTCGTAGTCCCTCAGGTGCGTCTTGTTGGTCGAGCCGACCTCGACCAGCCGCACGCCGCTCGTGGCGAACACCTCCGGCAGGCGG
>Ga0272444_10006106_pt1 | contig 10347 bp, 10 predicted proteins | sample SSMForm13_FD_201033 | JGI IMG/M metagenome (GOLD analysis project Ga0272444, IMG submission 201033) | Marine sediment archaeal communities from Little Sippewissett salt marsh, Falmouth, MA, United States - SSM-Form-13 | ecosystem: Environmental > Aquatic > Marine > Wetlands > Sediment ...
CGAGGTCGGTGTTGTCCTGATCGAGGGCGGGAAGATCAAGACGGTTGGGGCGGACATCACGATTCCGGATGGCGCGGAGATCATCGACGCGACCGGCAAGTTCGTCTTGCCCGGGCTGATCGAGCCGCACTGCCATGTGGCTCTGTTCGCGGACGGAATCGACCCTCGGTACTACGACGGGAACGAGATGACGGATCCGGCGACACCCCAGATGCGGGCACTCGACGCGATTCATCCTGAGGATCTGGCCTTCGCCGACCTGAGAGCGGCCGGCATCACGACGATCAACATCAGCCCCGGCAGCGGGAATGTGATCGGTGGGCAGACGGCCGTTGTCAAGACGGCAGGGAGGACCGTCGAGGAGATGCTTCTCCTGGCGCCCGGGGCGATGAAGATGGCTCTCGGCGAGAACCCGAAGCGTGTCTACGGCGAGCAAAAGAAGCTTCCGTCGACTCGGATGGGGAATGCAGCCGTCCTTCGCGAGTGGCTGACGAAGGCGAAGCTCTACGTCGAGAAGCGAGAGCAGCACGGCGACAAGCCGGAGCCGTTCGAGATCGATCTCCGCCTGGAAGCGCTCGCCGATGTCGTCACTGGGAAGCTTCAGGTGCACATCCACGCTCACAGGGCCGACGACATCATGACTGCGATTCGGATTGCCGAGGAGTTCGAGCTCGACTACGTTCTTATTCATGCGACCGAGGGCTACAAGATCGCCGACGTCATCGCCGAGAAAGGCGCTCCCTGCATTCCAGGCCCCGTTCTCTTCTCTCGCCGGAAGCTCGAACTCTCCGGGTTGACGCCGGCGAACGCGGGGATCCTGGCAAACGCCGGCGTGAAGGTCGCGATCCAGACGGACGAAGGATCTGCGACGAAGTACCTTCGGCTGAACGCTGTCCTTGCTGCGAGTGAAGGGATGGATGAGGCGGCCGCGCTACGGGCGATCACGCTGACCGCAGCCGAAGTCCTCGGGATTGAGGATCGAGTCGGCTCTCTCGAACCGGGCAAGGACGCGGACGTCACGATCTTCTCCGGGCACCCGTTCGACGTTGCCCATTCGCACGTGGAGCGTGTGATGATCGAAGGCAAGACGATCTACGAGCGGGCCTAGCCCGCTGGAGGAACGCATGCGACGAGAACTCCTCGACTACGATGCTTCGGCTGACCTGGCAGTTCGCCAGATCGGCGGGCGTGAGACAGACGGGCTTCGCGTCTCCCAGATGACGTTCGCCGCGCGTCCCGGCGTCCGCCGTGCCGCCTATCGCGTGGGGCCGATCGGCAAGGGTCCCTTCCCTTGCGTGCTGTTCGTACACTGGTACGAGCCGGAGTCACACGACTCGAATCGCACGCAGTTTCTCGACGAGGCGAAGGCCTTGGCGAAGCGTGGTGTGATGTCGCTCTTGGTGGAGGCGGCTTGGTCTGACCGAGAGTGGTTCCTGAAGCGAACCCAGGACGATGACTTCGAGGCCTCGGTCGAGATCGTCGTTGAGATCCGAAGAGCGATGGACCTGCTTCTCGCCGACTCGGAAGCCGATGCCTCGCGATTCGTCTACGTGGGCCACGACTTCGGGGCGATGTACGGCGTTGTGGCAGGGAGCGTCGACCCGCGTCCGATGGGCTACGTGCTGATGGCCGGAACACCCCGCTTCTCCGATTGGTTCCTCTACTACCCGCCCCTGGAGGGTGATGAGCGGGAGGCATTCATCGAGCAAATGAAGGAACTCGATCCGGTGGAGCGTGTCGGATCCTTGTCTCCCGCTCCGATCCTGTTTCAGTTCGGAGAGAGCGACCCCCACGTACCTGTCCCTCGCGCTGAGGACTTCTTCAGATCTGCGGAACAACCGAAGGACGTTGCCTGGTATCCGGTCGGCCATGCCCTCAACGATGAGGCACGGGCCGCACGCATCGACTGGCTCGTCGGACGGCTTGGTCTCGATTCCGGCTGAGGGTTGGGCTAGCCGATTGGCCGAAGAAGGCCTTCGAGATCTGCATTGCCACCGGAGAGAATCACGCCGACTCGAAGACCGGAGACATCGATCTGCCCGGAGAGCAGCGGAGCAACGGCGACGGCGCTCGACGGCTCGATGAGGATCTTCATCCGCTCCCAGACGTAGCGCATGGCAGACAGGATCTCATCCTCCGGAACCACGACGATGTCGTCGATGAGTGCGCAGAGGATGTCGAACGTGTTCTCGCCGAGGGGTGTCCGGAGCCCATCGGCAACAGTGTCCGCCACGAAGTCGACGATTCGCCTTCCTGCTCGAAGACCGCGGGCCGCGTCGTCGGCGCCGGCCGGCTCGCAGCCGATCACGCGTGTCTCCGGGAGTAGGTGTTTCGCCGCAACCAGCGTCCCCGCCATCAACCCCCCTCCCCCGACGGGAGCCAGAATCAGATCGAGATCGTGCGCCTCCTCGATCAGCTCGCAGACAGCCGTGCCCTGGCCTGCGATCACGTCTGGATCGTCATGCGAGTGGACGAGAACGGCGCCCGTTTCCTGCTGAACCTGCTCGGTCATTGCCGTTCGGCCGACATGCGTTGGCTCGCAGAAGACGATGTCCGCACCGTAGTTGCGCGTGGCTTCGATCTTGGCAGGGTTCGAGTCCTCCGGCATCACAATGCGAGCAGGGGTGCCGTGGAGGCGTGCGGCGAGCGCCAGGGCTTGGGCGAAGTTGCCGCTCGATGCTGCACAGACGCCCCGAGAGAGATCGTCCGGCGAGAGCTTCGACACGGCGTTTGCTGCACCGCGCATCTTGAACGAGCCCGTGCGTTGGAAGTTCTCGCACTTGAACTGAACCTCGCCGACGCACGCGGCGTCAATCGTCGACGAGGTCAGCACCGGCGTTCGATGGACAAGACCTGCGATCCGACGTCGTGCCTCCTCGATGTCCGGCCAACGGACAGCGGCCATTCCCTTCGCCCCGCTCATGCCTCTCTCACAAGTCCAAAGAGCGCTTCTCGATACAGCTTCAGCTCATCGATCGACTCGCGGATGTCGTCGAGCGCGCGATGTGTCGATCGTTTCTGGACCTGTTCCAGCACGTCCGGCTTCCACCGGCGAACGAGCTCCTTCAACGAGCTGACGTCGATGTTTCGGTAGTGCAAGTAGTCGTTGAGTTTCGGCATGTGGTGCATCAGGAAGCGACGGTCGAACCCGATCGAGCTTCCGCAGAGGGGCGCCTTTCCACGTAGGCAATGCATACGGACGAAGTCGAGCGTTTCCGCCTCCGCCGTCGCTAGTGTGATCTCCGAGTGTCGAGACGCCTCCGTCAGTCCCGAAGCTCCGTGCTGATCGACGCACCACGGATCCATTCCCCGCAGGACGGCGTTTGACTGGCGGATGACAAGGTCCGGTCCTTCGATTGCGTTCTCCAGATCCTTGTCGGTGATGATCGTGGCAATCTCCAGGATGTCGCAGGATCGATCGTCAATGCCCGTCGTCTCAAGGTCGATCCAGACGAGGGCGAGTGGGTCCTTGGCCATGAGGCTCCCTTCCGAGGTGCGAACACCGAGAGGGTACCGGGAAATGGAGTGCGAGGAAAAGACCGGAGAGCGAGATCCAAGAGAGAAGCGGGGCGATCGGTGATCGCCCCGCCATTCACTTGCCTCTGTCCAGACCGCAGCGATGACCCGCTACTCTGCGGCCTCGTGCACCTTCTCAGGCATGTGCACCTTGTGCATGAACTCCAACGTGTCGGCCGGCGGCTTGCCGTCGAGCTTCGACACGAGGTAGATCGCCAGGAAGGATGCTGGGACGGTGATGATCGATGGGTTGGCCAGGTCGTGGACCTTGAGCAGGCTCGTGGCGATCATGACGCCAGAACCGACCATGCCGACGATCATGCCTGCCAGCGCGCCCTTCTCCGTCGTTCCCTTCCACCAGACACCGAGCATCAGCACCGGGAAGAAGGTTGAGGCTGCGATCGCGAAAGCAAGGCCGACGAGAAAGGCGACGTTGTATCCGCGGAAGAGGAGTCCCGTCAGGATCGCGATCACGCCGACGCCGACGGATGTCAGCTTGGCGACGATGACCTGGCGCTTGTCCGACGCGCCGGGGACGAGCATCGTGAACAGATCGTGCGCGATGGCCCCGGTTGATGCGATAACCAGTCCGGCGACGGTCGACAGAATGGCCGCAAAGGCGCCGGCGATGACGATGCCGATCATCCACTCCCCGCCAACATGCTGCGCGAGCATCGGCAGGACGAGGTTCGTCGTCGTGGGCGTGTCACCCAGCAGCGACCGAGCGGCGAGACCGACAACGGGCGTCATCATGTAGAACGTCCCGATGATCAGGAGCGTGAAGACGGTCGTCCAGCGTGCCGAGCGGCCGGATGGGTTCGTGTAGAACCGGATCAGGATGTGAGGCAGGCCGGCGGTTCCGAGGACGAGCCCGAAGATCAGCGCGAAGCTGTTCTTGAAGTCCAACCATCGTCCCGGCTCCGTGTACTCGGCGACAGTGCCCAGCAGCTCACTGTAGTTGAAGTTGAACTTGCCGAGGGCGAGCGTCATGACGACGAACATCGCGGTCCAGAGCAGCACGCACTGGATGATCTGGTTGTAGGTCGTCGCACGCATGCCGCCGAGAACGACGTAGATCGTGATCAGCGTTCCCGCGATGACGACAGCGAAGACGTAGTCCCATCCGAGCAGTAGTCCCAGCAGCTCTCCCGCACCGACCATCTGCGGAATGATGTAGAAGAGAGAGACCATCAGCGTTCCGAGCATCGCGGCGATACGTAGCGGGCGGGAATGGAAGCGTCCGGCGACGAAGTCGGCGATCGTGTATGCGCCGAACCGGCGGATCGGGCTCGCCAAGAAGAGCAGGAGAACGAGCCAGCCGGCGAAGAAACCGGCCGCGTACCAGATGCCATCGTATCCGTAGGCCCAGACCAGGCCGGCGACGCCGAGGAAAGACGCGGCGCTCATGTAGTCGCCCGACAGGGCGAGCGCGTTCTGGATGGCGTTGATGCCGCGTCCAGCCACGTAGAACTCGGACGTGCTCCTGGTGAACCGGCGTGAGAGGAAGGCTACGGTGACGCTGATCGCGACGATCACGCCAACGAGTGCAGTTGCGATTGGTTGTTGCATTCTAGTGCTCCTCCTCCTCGCGGTCGGTCCGCACGACGTAGTAGATCGTGATGACCCATGCCACGATGTAGATCAGGAGCACCGAGTACAGATAGGTCACCGACAGATTGCCGATCAGCTTCTTGAGCATGAAGCCACCGGCGAACTGGTTGAGGATGGGGAGGATCAACGTCACGAGCAGGAAGAAGATCCCGAGGGAGAAGCTCTTCTTGAACTCGCGCGCGACGTATTGCTCCGTCTCCTTTGCTTTGTCCTTCTTCTGTTCCATTCGTCACCTCATACCGGCCCAGCCCGGCCAGGGAATCGCCGAGAATCTCAAGACCACGAGGTGGAGGTCCACCATGGGTGGGCTTCCGCCCCGTGGTCTTCGTCTCAACGGTCAGATTGACGAATAAGCCTAGCCTACTGACTTCTGATGTTCAAGGGCGAGATCGTCATGGAAAACCTGCAACTGGAACGGCTTCCGGCGCGATCTCGGAGGGCGAGGGGATGTGCCGAGCCGCCGGTGGTGCAGCGAGGACGCTAGTTGCTCGCGCAGGAGGGAGCCGTCGGAGCCTCTTCCCTTCCTGTGATTCGCTTCTCGCCGGAGACGACGTTCTCCTGGAAGTCGCGTGACAGATCGAATCGGCGCTTGCTGAGGATACGGATCAGGCGCATGTTGCTCGGAAGGAACTCGGCGACGAAACGGGGCACGCCCCACTCGGCTGCCAGCTCGAGGCTGGCGTCGGTGAGCGCGCTTCCGAGGCCCTTGTTCTGCCATGCATCGGCAATGAGGACCGCGTACTCCGCAACCTGATGTGCGGGATCGGTGATCAGCTGTGCGATTCCAACAATCGTCGGTACGGAGTCGATGATGATCTCGCCGACGAGCGTGCACTCGCAGTCGGTGTTGGGCGAACAGAGTTCGGCCGCGAGCTGTTCTGGCGACTTACTGACGACGCGCTCGTAGCGACAGTAGAGACTCTTCGGACTGCAGGCGGAGAACATCGCGCTGCAGGCTGTGCAGTCGGTGCCTCGAATCGAGCGGATGATGGTGGCGATGCCGTCGGCCAGTTCGCAGCGGCGTTCGAAGTTCGTGGGGCGCGGATTCGCGCGAATGAGAGAGCCAAGCGGACAATCGCCGCTCGCCCCCGTCTCTGACTCCGACGGGGATCCACGCATCTCGTGTGCCATCCCACCGGGCGTCATATGACATGCGACCATAGCACAGACCTTTCGGTCCGACAAGCGGATGCGCCACTCTTCCGCTAGGATGTCTCGCGAAGGAGGCGGTGTGGTCGCGTCGGGTATGACCCTGCAATTGGTCTACGAGATCGAACGTCGACACCTCGGCCGGCGGCGTCTCGCCGACGCGGTCGGCGGTACCGAGATGTCCGTTCGGCTTGAGCTGGAACGTCTTCGGGACGGCCGTTTGCTCGAGCTACGCCGTGAGGGGCCGAGACTCACGGGACCGGGCGCAAAGCGCTTCAAGCCCCTCTTTGACTGCGTTCGCGACGTCCGTCCCGTCGAGCTGACAACCCTCCGCGTCGATGCGATTGCGCTTGGAGCCGTGGTTCGGGGATGCACGCCTCCATCCGCCTGGGAGGCACGGGATCTTGCCGTGCGTGGGGGGGCGACGGGCATTCTTCTCCTTCGGTTTGAGTCCGGCTCCTGGTTCTTCACGCATGACGGCGAGCCGGTTGGCGAGCGGAACCGAGTTGATGCGGGGACGCTTTCGGCTGCCTTCAGCGATGTCGAGTCTGGGGATCACCTGCTTGTCGCGTTCGGCGGCGACCTGACGCAGGCCGGGCGCGGTCTTTGGCACGTTCTCTCGGAGACCCTCCACCTCTAGATTGATCCGACATGCGGTGCTTCCTCTTGCGATTCTTGTCGGTCCGAGTATGATCGAGCCATGGTGGGACATCACATCCCACAGGTGGAGGAAACACTTATGAGAAGGTACGTGTGTTGGGTTCTATCTGTGATTCTGCTGATCGCGCTCTCCGGTGCGGCCTTCGGCTTCCCGGTGACGGTGATGGACGACCGGGGCTTCCAGATCACGCTCGATGCGGCACCGGAGCAGGTTGTCGCTGTCGGCGCGCTCTACGCTCAGATCCTTGTCGATCTCGGACTGGCCGATCGGCTAGTCGCTGTGGCTGAATCGCCCGACAACCCTGTGGAGGTTGCAGGTCTGCCAACAGTCGGTGCCGCCTTTGCTCCCAGCGTCGAGACAATTCTCGGATTCGATCCGGATCTCGTTCTCGGTCCGACCGATTGGGGAGGGGAACGGCCCGCCCTCGAATCCGCCGGCGTCACCGTCCTCTCAACGCCGTTGCTGACAAGCGTGCTCTCCATCTTCGATGCGGTTCGCACGATCGGGATTGCATTGGGTGACGAGGACGGGAGCACACTCCTCGTCGGACGCATTGCAGCGGAGGTTATCGAAGCGGAGGGCGAGATCCTCGGGCTGCCCGAGGTGTCCGCCGCCTTCCTGTACGCGAACACTCTCGAGGACCCACCGTACACAGCCGGAGCCGGTTCGATCGAGCACGAGCTGATCCTGCGGGCCGGCGGGACGAACGTCTTCGCAGATGCGGGGCCCTTCCCTCAGGCGAGTTTCGAGGAGATCCTCGCACGCGATCCGGACGTGATCTTCACTGCGCCGTCTCAGATCGGAAATATCCTCGGGAGTCCGTTCCTGCAGACGGTCGCCGCAGTGGTCGAGGGCAGAGTCTATGGGATCCGCGCGAGCGTTGCTGCATCGACCCGCGTTGCCGAAGCACTCGGCCTGATCATCGACGGTCTGCACGGCGGGAGTCCGTAGCATGGCGCGAAGCGGCCGCACCAGAACATGGCTCCCTTGGGTCCTTGTGGGACTCGTCGTCCTCTCTTTCTGGGGCGCACTGGTGGTCGGTCCGGTGACGGTCCCCGTTCGGGATGCGATCTCCGGCCTCTTCGGAGGCGAGGTCGCCTCGCCCATCCACCGGGTCATCGTTCAGCAGTTGCGTGCGCCGCGGGCGCTGCTCGGCCTGCTGGTCGGGGCGGCGCTCGCCGCCTCCGGTGCGGCGATGCAGGGTCTCTTCCGGAACCCGCTTGCCAGTCCCTACGTGCTGGGCATTGCGTCCGGAGCGTCGACCGGGGCGGCACTTGTCATCCTGCTGGCGACGAGCTCCGCCGCCCTCCTCCCCCTTGGCGCCTTCGCGGGTGCCGCGGCAGCGGTCGGAATCGTCTATGCGTTGGCTCGTGGCCGCCGGGGGAGAACGTCGATCTTCGTGCTGATCCTCGCGGGCGTGGCGGTTGGCGCCCTCTTCTCGGCGATCACGAGCTTCCTTCTCTATCTGAGTTCCGGGGGGGAGAAGCTGGCCGATGTCCTGTTCTGGATCATGGGCGGCTTGAGCCGTGCCACATGGACGTCCGTCGGAATCCTGGCGCCGATTGTCGTTCTCGGGATCGGACTCATCCTCCTGTTCGCGCGCGACCTCAACGCGCTCGCTCTGGGTGAAGAGGGGGCGAGTCACGTGGGCGTACGGCCGGAGAGGCTCTATCGCTGGCTCCTCCTCCTGACGACGGCTCTGACGGCAGCGGCTGTGGCGATGGCAGGCACGATCGGCTTCATCGGCCTGGTCATTCCTCACGTCACGAGGCTCCTCGTCGGGCCGGACCATCGCCGACTCGTTCCGACCGCCGCCCTCGCCGGAGGCTGCTTCCTGGTCTGGTCCGATGCGGTCGCTCGAACGGCGTTCGCGCCGGCCGAGCTGCCTGTCGGCGTGATCACGGCCTTTCTCGGAGCGCCCTTCTTCCTCTACCTGCTTCGAACACGGGGGGCAAACCTCTGATGGAGATCCGCATCGAAGGCGCGACATTCGCTTACGACAGCGGGGTCCACGTCCTCGAGGATGTGAACTTGGTCGTCGGCTCGGGACGGCTCGTCGGCCTCATCGGGCCGAACGGATCCGGCAAGAGCACACTCCTGCGCCTGGTCTCCGGGACATTGCGAGCGGAGCGAGGGCGAATTCGGCTTGGTTCCGATGACGTGCGGACGCTCGGACGACGAGCCATGGCCCGTCGTCTGGCGATGGTGGCGCAGAACCCGCCGATTGGGTTCGAGTTCTCCGTTTGGGACGTCGTGGCGATGGGGCGAACACCCTACCTCGGCAGGTTCGGACGGGAGTCGAGGGAGGATCGGCGCGCGATCCGCGAAGCGATGGAACTTGCCGATGTCGCCGTGCTCGGAGATCGATCGATTCGCGAGATCTCAGGAGGGGAGCGCCAGCGTGTCTTCCTCGCGCTCGCGCTGGCTCAGACCCCGAGAATCCTCCTGCTTGACGAGCCGACAACGCATCTCGATCTCGGCCATCAGGTCAGATTCCTGTCGATCGTCCGCGAGCGCGTCGCACAGGGAGCGACGGTGCTCGTTGCGATTCACGACCTGACGCTTGCTGGACAGGCAGTCGACGAGGTTGCGTTGATCGATCGTGGGCGAGTCCAAGCGGTCGGAGATCCCGAGCGCGTTCTGACGGCGAAGAACCTCCGGAACACGTTCGGCGTCAGTGTTCACACCGGCCGCGATCCCGTCACGGGGGATGCTTTCATCGTGCCTCGAATGGAGTTTCCCGGTCGCTAGCTCTCTCGATCCGGTCTCGCCGCGCCCGCGTTCTTGTCCTCTCGGCCTACATCTCTTCGTGGGCCGTGCGAGCGATGATCTCGTCCTGAAGCGCGCGGTCGAGAGCGTTGAAGAAGTCGCTGTATCCAGCGACGCGAACAATCAAGTCCCGATGCTCCTGCGGCGACTCTTGGGCGCGCCGTAGCGTCTCCGAATCGACGACGTTGAACTGAATGTGGTGGCCGTCCATCCGGAAGTAGGTTCGGACGAGATGGCCGAGCTTCCTCAGCCCGGCATCGTCCTTCAGGACATCGGGCAGGAATCTCTGATTCAGCAGGGTGCCGCCTGTTCGGACGTGGTCGATCTTGCCGACCGACTTGAGGACAGCCGTCGGTCCATTCGAGTCCGCACCCTGGGTTGGAGAGATCCCGTCCGAAACGGGCGTGCCGGCCCTTCGTCCGTCGGCCGTGGCGCCGAGAACCTCTCCGAAGAAGACGTGCACTGTCGTTGGCAGGAGGTTGACGCGGCAGCGGCCGCCGTTTGCGTTCGGCCTGCCGTCGACCTCATCGAAGTAGGCATCAAACAGGTCGCGGGCGATCGAGTCCGCCCGCTCGTCGTCGTTGCCGAACTTCGGTGCGTCGTGGAGCAGCTCGCGGCGGAGCTCGTCGAAGCCTCCGAAA
>Ga0272444_10006107_pt1 | contig 10346 bp, 10 predicted proteins | sample SSMForm13_FD_201033 | JGI IMG/M metagenome (GOLD analysis project Ga0272444, IMG submission 201033) | Marine sediment archaeal communities from Little Sippewissett salt marsh, Falmouth, MA, United States - SSM-Form-13 | ecosystem: Environmental > Aquatic > Marine > Wetlands > Sediment ...
GCAGCTCGTACAAGAGGGTAACCTCGTGGGATGCTGCGACTTGAATGAGCCTGCCGAGGATGTCGACTCCTTCTTGAAGCGGGATCTCCCCGCGAATGGCGCCGGGAACAGCGATCATCTGATGGATCCCGAATCCGGCTGCCAGAGCACAAAGCTCGTTCGTCGTTTGCTCCAAATCCACCAACGGCGTGCTGAACACGTCTTCAAGGGCGTTCAGCGGGAGCCACTCCAGCCCGGCATCTGCAAGCGCCGCCGCTGCGATCTGCCGCTCACGTGGCGTATCCATCTCGAGCAGAGCCGGTATTCGTGGCTCGTACAATCCGAACCCACTTGCAGCTGCCGCCTGGATGCCAGTGAGCAGATCCGCGGCGGGGAGCGTGGCCCCGTTGATTCCCAATCGTAGAGTCATCAACTCCTCCTCGTTTGCGTCCGAAACCCTCTATCCTTCTACTCTTGAGCTCGCGCCTTCTCCGCCGAAACAGGCGATCTAGCGAGAAGCCGGTGCTGTGGTCGATCGCACCACCAGGCGTGGGGCGAGAACCTTCTGAAGCCGCTCAACATGCGGGTTCTCCAAAGCATCAAACAACCAACTGACAGCGATCCGCCCCATCTCGACAGCCGGTTGCGCGACCGTCGTTAGCTGGATGCGTGGCAGCGACGCGTAGCTGATGTCGTCATATCCGACGATCGACAGCTTGCCAGGAACCGTCAATCCAAGCTCCTCCGCAACTTCCAGCACGCCAAGAGCCGTCACATCATTGGCGGCGAAGATCGCCGAGGGGTGCCGGTGCTGCGAGAGCATCTCCCGGGCGGCTTTCCGGCCGGCGGCTTGGGTGAACCCGGCGAAGGTTGCCCACGCCGGAGTCACCTCAAGACCTCGATGACGAAGCACGGCGCGGTAGGCAGACATCCGATCGCGGCTGGCCTGAACATCTTCCGGGCCACCGATAAACCCGATATCCCGGTGCCCAAGCTTGACCAAATGTTCGACCGCAAGGCGTGCTCCCGCAGTATCGTCCGTGATGACGTAGGAAACATCCGCCCTTCCGGTGAGGCGCGATACCAAGATGAACGGGATCCGCGCAAGCATCAGCTCCTCCAAGTAGGGCGCTTCGATCGTCGCGGAACACAGCAGGAGCCCGTCCACACGCTTTCGACGCATCAAGCTGACGTAGTCAAGCTCATGATCCGCTCGCCCGTCTGTGTTGCAGAGCAAGACACCCGCGCCGGTCTTGTCCGCGATCTCGGCAACTCCTCGAGCGATGTCCGAGAAGAAAGGGTTCGTGATGTCAGGCACCAAGAGTCCCACAGCCCCTGACGTTCCCTTCACCAGAGCACGAGCAAGCTCGTTTCGCTGGTATCCGAGCCGCCGCGCGACACGAAGGATCTGACGCTTCGTGTCTTCTCTTACGAGTGGGCTGTCGCTGAGCGCCCGGGAGACCGTGGAGGTCGAGATCCCAAGCTCCCGTGCGATGTCTTTGATCGTGACCATGCTAGCTCGCCAGCTTTGCTTCGATCTCCGCCATGGATCGATTGAAGGGGCCGGGCGCCTCGAGCTTCAAGCTCGTCACCGCGGCCGCCACTGCGCAGGCGTCTGCAGGGCTCATGGTTAGCCGCCGTGCACAGTAGGTTGTGAAACATGTATCTCCACGGCCCGTCCGCCCTCGCACCCGGTCAGGGGTGAATCGCCCAGTGTGGAATTCGCCCTCCGCATAGACCAGAACACCATCTTTGTGGGTCAGCAGGATCTCTTCGGGGCCGAGGGCGGCGAGCTGCTGGGCAGCGGCTCGCAGATCCGACAAGCCCGTAAGAACCTCCGCCTCGGTGTCATCGGCCTTCAAGTAGCGGACGTGTCGCAAACCGTCTGCCTTCTCGGGCCAGTCGTGAAAGACGATGTCATCTCCCTCTGCAAACCGGACGAACCCCTGTACATCGAGCCCTACGGGCCCCGATTGCGCGATGGCTTTCAGTGTGGCCAGATCCACCTCGCCCGCCTGAATGGGGATGACAAGCTGAAGCTTCGCGTCAATCTCCGGCAGATCTTGAATCGAGAACGGCCCAGCAAACCCAAGGCTCTTGCAGATCCGCTTGTCGCGATCCTCAGAAAGGAAGATGTTCTCCATCCCGGCCGATTCGGGCGCCGCGGTGGCGAACACCGTGATTCCCCCTGCGCGGAGTTCGTCGAGCCTCCAGAAATCGTCCGGATGAAGCCGCGTCGCTACGGCAACGCGGTACCCCTGTCGCGCCAGATTTAGGCCGCCGTAGTAGACAGCGCCACCGTGCGCAGGCGCACTCTGCCCATCGACCGTCACGATCTTGTCAACAGCGAAGTGCCCTATCAGACACACGTCATACGTGCCTTCAGTCATTCTTCCTCCATCCGCACGAGCTGTCATCCAGGAACAGCCCCACATGTTTGACCACGTAGTCCGCGGCATCGCGGAGCGCCATCGGTGCCGAAGCCATGGCCACGGCCGTTCCGGCCTGTTTCAGTAGCTCAAAATCGTTCATATTGTCTCCGAAAGCGCAGACAACTTCGCGGGTCAGCCCGAGCTCCTCACACAGAATGCCGAGCGCTGTTCCCTTGTTAACGGAAGGGCCCAATAGCTCCAGCATGTCGTGCTCGGAGAACACACAAGAGATATCCGGATACTCCTTCCGCACGGCCTGCTGGACTTCCTCCAATTCGGATCGATCCCCGATACTGAACACTTTGACCGGATCGGCCTCTGCGGCCTGGACAACCTCCGGCAGGCTTCGCACAACCCGGTACCCCACCCCATCCTTCTCTTGGATGTGATCGGTTGCCGATCCCGCGCGATCCGTCAGGAAACATCCATCTGCCGGTTCAAGGTACAGGGAGTTCATGGCGGATGTTGTAGATAGGATCTTAAGGATGTCGATTGCCGCCGTGCGCGGCAGCCGGCGTGTTGAGAGCGGAAAGCCCTCCGCCGTCACGACGGCGGCGCCGTTGAACACAATCAATGGAAGCGTCAGATCGAGTTGCTGCACGTACTTCCGGGCGGAAGCGAATGGCCGGCCGGTGGCGAGCGTCGTCTCGATGCCCATCTCGCGAAGCTCTGCAAGCTGTGCTCGGACAGATTCCGGAACGCTGTGATCCGCATCCAACAGCGTTCCATCCAGATCGAACACCAGAAGCTCCGCCCTGCACATCGCGACTATCCCTTCCTCTCGAGCACGTGAAGACTGCGCCGGTGGAGACGAAGTCCCACGAGTTGCCCGGTCTGGAGAACCCCTGTTTCCGTCGGGTTCGGGACCTGAACCGAGATCTCCTCATCGTCCGGTAGCTGCATCGTGTACGTCACGATGGATCCGGTGTAGTGGGAGAACCGGACGGTCGCAGAGAGGTCGCCATCGGAAGGCTCGACAAGATCCATCGCCTCGGGCCGAACCACGACATCCACTTCCTGATTGGCCGAGAAGACGTCGCCGAAGCGGTCGAGGGCGATTTCCCGTCCATGCAAAGAGATCGCGATCCCAGTGGCTTCCGAACGGGCAACGCGTGCGGCCAGGAGATTGGCTTCGCCGATGAAGTCGGCGACGAAGCGGTTCGCGGGCTGGGAGTAGATCTCCTCCGCAGATCCCAGTTGCTGGAGCTTCCCGTCGTGCATCACGGCGACCCAATCCGAGATGCTCATCGCTTCGGCCTGATCGTGCGTTACATACACACTGGTGATCTCCAGCTCCTGCTGTAGCTGGCGGATCTGTTCTCTGGTCCCCTTGCGAAGCTTCGCATCCAAGTTGGATAGCGGCTCGTCGAACAAGAGCACATGAGGTTTCGTGATGATCGCCCGGCAGAGGGCCACTCGCTGCTGCTGCCCACCCGAGAGCTTGGCAACGGAACGCGACTCCAATCCCACCAGGCCGACCAGGGCAAGCACGTCTCGGACTTGGACTCGGATCTCACTCCTGGGAACATGCTTCACGCGAAGACCGTAGGCCACGTTCTCGAACACGGTCATGTGCGGAAACAGTCCGTAGGACTGGAAAACCATTGATGTGCTACGGTTCTGGGGCGGCAGATCGTTCACGCGATGCCCATCGATGTAGACGTTCCCAGCCGTGGCCGTCTCGAATCCGGCGAGGATGCGGAGAGATGTTGTCTTGCCACAGCCGGAAGGACCGAGCAAGGTCACCAGATCGCCGCGCGCCACAGACAAGGAGAAATCATCGACAGCCCGAACCTCTCTCTTGCTGCCTTCCGCGAAGATCTTGACGAGGTTCTCAAACCGGACAACCGCATCCGTCATGCCGACTCACTCTCCTCCCATGGGCGTCAGGCCCCCTTTGAACAGCTTGCCAACGACAAAGCGCATCAGAACGATCGCAGTGAGCACGATCGCGATGATGACATACCCGTAGGCAGCGGCTGCCGCCAGATTCGCTTGATCGACCTCGTACAGAAGGGCAACGGTCAGAAGCTGAACACCGGCAGACACCACGAAGATGACCGCACTGATGGCGGTCATGCAGCGAACAAACATGTAGACCATCCCCGAGAGAAACGCAGGCGCCACCAGGGGCAGCGTGACACGGGTGAACGTCCGGAAGAACCCTGCTCCCAAACTGCTTGATGCTTCCTCGATGGCAGGATCGATCTGCTGGAGTTGGGCGATCCCGTCACGGATGCCGACGGGCATCCGACGGAAGATGAACACCAGCATGATGATGAACACCGTCCCGGTCAGCTGAAACGGCGGCGTATTGAACGCAAGGATGTAGGCGATCCCGACGACGACTCCGGGTACTGCGAAGTTGAGCATCGACACGAATTCCATCGCACCGCGGCCGATGAACCGCTTCCGGACGACCAAGTACGCGATAAGGATGGAGAGTAGGCCGCCGACCGGCGTGGCCACCAACGCGATCCGCAGGGTGTCCCACACATATTGCCCCCCAACCTTGAATACGTACGCGTAGTTGGCGAGGGTGAACGAGTGGTCGTATCCCCACAGAGTCGTAAACGATCCTACAAGAACGACGCCATAGACGAGCAAGATGATAGCCGACAGCAGCGACATCGCGATGAAAATCGGGATCTTCACGGCCTTTTCGGTGGACTTCAACCCAATTCCGGATGGCTTCCCCGTAACCGTAACGTAGGATCGGCGCGAGATGTAGTACCTCTGCACGACAAAGATCATCAGCGTTGGAAGCAGCATGAAGATGGCCAACGTCGAGCCCAGGGGCAGGTTGTACCTCCCTGTCACGGCGTGGTACGCAGCTACCGTGAGCACGCGAAACCGGCCTTGGATCACCACCGGGTTCCCGAAGTCCTCCAACGAACGGATGAACACCAGCAAGCTCGCGCTTGCGATCCCGGGAACGGCCAGCGGAAGCGTGACGGTCAGGAACGTTCGGAGCTTCGAGGCTCCCATGTCAAGTGCTGCTTCTTCGATGGACGGATCGATCTTCGAGAGGACACCCTCAAGAATCATGAACGCAATCGGAAAGTAGGCCAGCGTCTCCGTCAGCACAAGGCCGGGAAGTCCGTAAATGTCCCAATCGAGGTTGAGCGCTTCTGTGATCATTCCATGATTCCCCAGCAGCAAGATCGCGGAGAGCGCAATCAGAAACGGCGGTGAGACGATCGGCATCATCGCAATCAGCCGGAAGACTCCCTTGAAACGGATGTCCGTACGGGAGATTCCGTAAGCAAAGATGAACGCGACGGTGGTTCCGCAAACGGCCACCAGAGCACCGACGATCAGGCTGTTGACGAGTGGGCGCCAGTAGTAGACCTTCTGGAAGAACTCCAGGAAATACTTCGGCTGGAACGACCCATCCGCCCATAGGCTGAGCTGCAGAACCTTCACCAGTGGGAAGAGGATGAAGATACCCAGAAGTGCAAAGATGACGGCAACAATCCCGAGCAGGACAGGATCTCGCCTTAGGCGGCGCAGCTCGCCGCGCACTTGCCTTCGATAGACGTCCATCTTCATGGATGACTCCGATGATGAATGAAGCGAAAAGGGCGGAGGCGCAATGCGCCTCCGCCAATGGGACTAGTACTCGCCGGTAACCTCACTCCACTTGTCGAGCATGGCTTCCTTGTTGTCGCCATACCAGACAAGATCGATCGGAAGGACATTCACATCCGTTGCGCGAACGCTTCCCTCTGCGAGGGTCGCCTCCGGGTTCAACGGAAGGCGGTAGAACTGCTCGTAGAGGTCTTGCGCCTCGGTGGTCATCGCCCAATCGTAGAAGATTTTCGCCAGCTCAAGCTGCGGGCCGCCCTTGATCAGAGCCATTCCGCCGATCTCGTAGCTGGTTCCCTCTTCTGGGAACGTCATCACGACGGGATAGCCCGGCGAGATCGCCTTCTTGACAATGTCGTGAGAGAACACGCAGCCAACGCCGAACTCTCCTTGACCCACCATGGTTGCCGCCGCGCTTCCGGAGCTGTTGTACTGGCCGACCTGGTCACTGAATGCAGCCACATAGGCTTCGTCGTCAGCATCGAAGCCGGGCTCGGAAGAGCCGATGGCTGTTAGCATACCAGCAAGGGTGGTATAGGCAGTACCTGAAGCGAAGGCATAAGCGATCGTGATCTCGCCCTCGAACTCGGGCTTCAGGAGATCTGCCCAGGATGTCGGAGCTTCGGCGCCGACATCAGCGAGAAACTCGGTGTTCGACACGAACCCGATATACCCGACATACAATCCGATCCAAAGCCCTTCCGGGTCCTTGAACTGGGGTGAGATGTACTGCCAGGCAAGCGACTCTGTGTAAGGCTCGAGAAGCCCTGCCTTGGCGGCAGCGATGTGGGATGTGTTGGAGCCGCCAAACCAAAGGCTGGCTTGTGGGTTGCTCGACTCTGCGAGAAGGCGCGTGTAGACCTCGCCGGAGGAAAGGCGGACCCACTCAACGTCGATCTCGGGATGCGATGCCTCGAATGCTTCGATGTAAACCTGTGCCTGATCGGCGTCGTATGCAGTGTAGATGGTTAGGGTTTCAGCCGATAGACCAGCGACCGATACCAGCCCTGCCAGAAGCAGGGAGATGATGACAAGACTCGTCTTCTTCATTTGCTTGGCCTCCTTGACCTTGCTTGAGCGCAACCAGTCTTAGGACTGCTTCAATACACCACCTCCTGCAACGGATTCAGTCGTGCAAGTCGTCCCGAATGGGAACGTTTGCAGTGATGTGCCCAGTATTGGGGCTTGCCAGGAACATGTCAAATCGATCTCGTATCCAGGAGAGAACATCTGACCAGCCCCCCGCAGCCGGTCCATTTCTAGACCTAGTCTAATCGACCATCTCCCGCGAAGGCCAGTGCCAGAATGATAAGCACCGCGAGGAGGATCAATCCCATGATCTTCTCGGGCCGGCTCAGCCAGCGCTGGACTCGGAATCGCGCTACCGTCAGTCGGCTTCCCCCTCCGGGAACCTCCGGATACATGTTCTCAAGCTGGCCCATGAAGCCTCCTGGCGAATGACAACCGTGTGCGATCCAGAATAGCTACAGATGACGCACGAGTCAGCGATTCTGCAACGAGCGTTGCACAAGCACGCCGTAAGCTTCTTTTATTGGGGGTTTCGCCTACTTACACGATGCGGCGTAGTATCCGGCGGATGCAGGACTAGTCTTGCGGCGTGTCGCCGTCGTGTTCGTGATGAGTGAGCGTGTACTCGTAGCCAAATCTCCTGCGCAGATCCTGCAGCCGGTTGAGTGTGGGGATCACTTCGGATGACTGCCGCTTGGCGATGTCCAGAATGATCGCCGTCACAATCGCCATCGGAACCATGTTGGTGTGATAGATCGTGGCGGGACCTCGCCGAGCAGCAAGTGTGATCGCAACGTGATCCACCATCTCCTTCGCCACGGAATCAGTAATCAAGATCGTGGGACAGCCGATCTCACGTGCCAGAGAGATCGCGTTGCGGTGTTCCTGGGGGACAGCAATGAAGCTGAAGATCACAAGGACATCGTCGCGAGTCAGCAACTGTAGTTGCTCCAGGATTGCGCGACCCTCATCGGTGATCGCTTGGACGTCGAACCCGAAGCGGCGCAATCTGAACTCGAACAGCTTGGCCAGAGGGCCTTGGGGTCCTCGCCCACAGATGAAGGTCCGTCGCGCACCGATCAGGAGTTCGGCGGCCCTGTGGATATCCTCGACTTGAACCGTCTTCAGAGACTCCTTCAGAAACGCGGTCTCTGTCTCGACAATCTGCCGGTAGAGATCATCGGGACGTACCTCGGCCAGGGTCTTACCGAGCTTCTCTCCGGGCGTGATCTCAAGCCGATACAGATCCTGCAGATCGCTGCGTAGATCGGCGTACCCACCGTACTCGAGGCTTTGGGCAAGTCGAACGAGAGTCGATTTGTGAACGCCAAGGCTCTTCGCGGCCTCGTCAACGCTGAGGAAGATGTAGTCCTCGTAGTCGGCAAGGATCGCTTGAATCAGGTTCTTCTGAACCCTCGTCAGTTTGACGAAGCACGATTCAACCCTTCCTCTTAAGTTGCTCATCTTCGCCTTCTCCAGTTCTCTCCTATTGGAATGATACGACCGGATCGCTCTCCCGGCAAGGGATGTGCAACATGGGTTGCGCAAAACAGGCAAGCGGTGTTGACACGCAGGCGCTTGCAACAAAAGTTGTCTCTTGCAGAGAGTCGTGCTACAGTGTCCTTCCAATCCCCCGTGCAGACTCTGCCAACTGAGGAGTGATGCGATGCGCCTGTGGAAGAAGTCAGATGAAGTGCGGGCTTTGGTCCTGAAACATCTTGCCAGCGTTCGTACCGCCACGAAAGCATTCGATGCCTCGGCTCGGGCATTCTTCGTAGAACGCGACGAGAAGCGTGCAGCGGAACTCGCACTGGCTTGATCTGGCAACGAGTGCCGAACGGCTTGCTCGTGATGAGCGCTGCCTATGTCGCGTTTGCATTGGGGGCCAACGACGTTGGAACGTGATGGGGCCAATCGCGAACATGGGCGTTCAACCCGGGTGGCTGGGCCTCCTTGGTGGAATCGCACTCGCGGTCGGAGCGCTGACGTTCGGGAAACGGATCAGGGAACGCTGGGCCGGGGAATCACCCGGTTGGATGTGGTGAGTGCGTTTTCTGCACAGATGGCCGCGGCGCTGGCGGTTCACTTCTTCTCCATCCTCGGGATCCCGGTCTCCACGTCTCAATCCATCGTCGGTGCAGTAATCGGCGTCGGTTTGTACCACGGCGTTCGCACGGTGGAATTGAAGAAGATCGGAGAGATCGTCATCGGATGGGTGGTCACGCCCACGGCAGCAGGCCTGTTCTCGTTCGGCTTGTACAAGGTGTTGCTTGCCATCATCGGGTAGCCGTTCCTCGCAGCCTCAGGATGGGCGACACATCCGGCGCGCGCAGCCTCGACCCTCCTGCCTTGTTGGCCGCGACTACAGAGTCGAATCCAACGTCGCAATCAGTCCCTCGACCTTCTTGATGAACTCGGCGATGTGAAACCCATCGATCAAGCTGTGATGCGCTTGGACATTGAGCGCCATGACCAGTTTCTTATCTCGGTTCTCGAATCGTCCCCACGCAATCCTCGGGACGGAGTCTGACGGATCGAGCGACATCGGATGAACCATCCCCGTGAAGGAGAACCATGGAAGCGACGTCATGTACAACATATCGTTGATGCTAGAACGCTCGGCGATCGACCTGGGGATCAGACCCTCGGATCGCCGGGTCATCTCGATCGCCTCCGCGGCCTCCTTGGCGAAGCGATCAAACGCTGGGCTGTAAGGAAGAAACGAGAATCGGAATGTGTTCCCTTCACACAGGATGGTGAGGCCCGGATGCACCACCTCGTGCTCAATCGGCCCCTCATCGCGAATCCTCTGCCGAAACTGCGGAACCGCGTTGGCCGCGCGGGCAAGCACGTAGACGAGCCCGATAGAAAACGACACGCCCCGCTCCTTGAGGGCCTTGTACAGCGGCATCACGTCGATGGGACTCGTGATGCTGAAGAACGGGTACCCGAACGCGCGGAAGAACTCGTAGTGCTCGCGCCGGGCCCAGTGCGCCAGATCGATGATCTTGTGTCCGGTCCCCATACGAGTCCCCCTTACGCGCTCTTTCCCCCTCAAACGCTCGAACTCCAGTTTAGCGACCCGCAAACGCGAGGCGAAACGTGGCTGCAAGTCCCGGAGAGGGTGGGAAGCCGGTTGCCGGAACCCCAGATAGCTGTTGGAGAGCCGCTGTGCGGACCTACAGAGCTTCCAGGAACTCCCCCATGGCACGAAGAAGCGGATCCGCGGCTCCGCTGAACAAGCCGAGGTTGTGGCCGACACCTTTGAGACGGACGTGACAAGCGTCGCGCAACCGGCTGCACGCAACCGCGACGTCC
>Ga0272444_10006108_pt1 | contig 10346 bp, 5 predicted proteins | sample SSMForm13_FD_201033 | JGI IMG/M metagenome (GOLD analysis project Ga0272444, IMG submission 201033) | Marine sediment archaeal communities from Little Sippewissett salt marsh, Falmouth, MA, United States - SSM-Form-13 | ecosystem: Environmental > Aquatic > Marine > Wetlands > Sediment ...
TATCGAGCAGATCAGCGGTTTCTCGATCTAACTTTACGGCATTCTGATGAATAAAGTACCCGCGAATATCCTGTCAGCGATCTTGATCCTTCCCGCTTGGTTCAGCAATAATGCCAGCGAAAAACCATCTGGTTCAAGCTGGCGTCTTTCTTGCTGCTAAATAGTAGATCCTTCTCAGAATTTACTTTTTCAGGGACAGCCTCATGATTATCCCTGATTTAGAAATGCCCCCGCGCACGATAATGTGTCATGCGCCTCCGTTTTGGTGATAGGGAGGAATCCTGATTGGATAGGAAAGCAGCCCCTCCGCCCTTGCCACCTTGATATCAAACAGAGGAATGACTTCCTAACCAGCCTAATTCAAAGATCCAATCGAGCTGTATCTAGAATGACGTTATAATCAGTGTCACCAATTGTTTCCTCTTTCTATTTCAGAAACAGGGATATCAGCCCAACCTTTTTTACCAGTGAAAATCACCAAGGAGGTGATATGGGTTCAAGGGAAATAGAGAGCCTCTATCAAGCCATGATGGATCGACTTCACGCAGCGGAACCAGTATCCTGGGAAGAGATCACTGACTTCCTAGCTGACCTGAGCAAGAACGCGCCTCCCATCGATATGATTGATGAAGAAGAATATTTAAAGAAGGTCCGCGGTGGGGCGGCTTTTTGGACATTTGATTTCGGGATCGATGGCGTATCGATTGAAATTTCCAAATATGCCCGCTGCCTGGAGGAGATCCTTGGCAGGGACGCGTCTGCGGTCCATTTCATCGCGGGGGATTTCCATCCCCAGGCAGATAATGTCTTACAGGAAGATTGGAAAAGGCACCAGATCGACCGGGTTAATGGATGGGATAAATGGGATCAAGGAAGATGGTTCGATCATCTTTTTTACCAGGAGATGAAGGAAGGCTCTGATATCTCCCATGAGATGGCCCGAGAAATCTGGCGCCAGGCTGTCGAAATGGCCGCCAATTTGGGCCGCTATATTGCCGAAAATGAAATTTCCCTGCTCATTCCCGTAAACGTAAACTCAAATCCCGGCAATCTTGCTACTGGCTTATGTACTGTACTGGTCTCAGAGCTGATGGGCCTCTATGTCCTGAATTCTAATCACGACTTTTATTGGGAAGGTGGGAAACCCCCGGAGAATAGAAACCCGGGTGAACCAGCTGGACCGCGCGACAAATTCTTCCTCAATTGGAAGAACGAGCCTTTCTTTTCATTCCTTAAAACGATTTACCCCTGGAACGGCCGCAGGTGGATCCAGGTCAATATCAATACACTCCAATCGGAAAAGCTCATCACCGCTGGATTCCCGGAAGACCGCGTGCTTGAAATCTCTACCATGGTAAGCGATGAATTCTTCAAAGAGTTTTCAAGAGATGATGTCAACTCAGCCCGCATCCGGATGGCACATATCCTATCTGATGGGAATCGAATGATCCAAACTGTCGCGGGGGAGAGCTTTTTGAAGGGGCTTCGTCAGTGGATGTCGGATCAAAAACCACTGGTATGCGCAGCCAGAGAAGGTTTACGCCTTGACCTGGCTTCGGAACAGATCATCTATCTTCTCCAGCCAACACGCATCATTGACCGCAAGCGCATTGAAAAGGACTGGCAGTTGATCGCCGCCCTGCTCCGGCATCCATCCTTCAAGGATGAGTTCAACTCCAATCCAGCTCGCCAGATCGTGCTTCATATCACCGGCCCCGCGCCGATCGAGCACCAGGAGGATCTTGAGTCTGTGCTCCATGCCTTCCTTGATGTGATCCACACTCTGCCAGAACAAACTGCCAGCCGGTTATTCATGGCGTTTTCGATTGGGACAGAGTTTCACCCTTCTTTTGTGGAAGCCGGGTTTGAAAAACTGACCATCGAGGAGATCTACCGGCTGGCAACCGCGGTTGTCTTTCCAAGCCTGACAGAAGGCCGCGGGCTGCCCATCATTGAATCCAGCGCCGCTGGGATCCCCATCATCTGCAGCAGGTATCATCCAGAAAAGATCTTTGCCGGAGTCGTGGGAGAAGATCTGCCAGAAAATCAGCGTATCCGGTACATCCCCTTCCCCGAAGAGATCCATACCGAGAAAGATCTGGATGAAATCTCCAGGACATTAATCCACCCGCAAAGCAGGGCTGAGGAAAATCTCCATAATAAGCATGCCACCCGCCAAAGGTACAGCAAGGAGGTCATGCTGTCCGCTTTCCGCGTGTACCTGGAAAAACTGCGGACTTCTAGATAAGGAGCAATCATGAGGATCGGATTTATTGAAGACACACATCTAAGAGGAGGCACTCAAATCTGGGTGACTGAAGCCAACCGTTTCTTCCTGGAGCAAGGAGAGGAAACAATCATCCTGGCGCCTGAGGGCAGCTTTGTTTCCAAGGATTGCCAGGATGCTGGTGCCCGGGCTTTCACGTATGACTATGAAAATGTGACCTCAATGGATAAAGCCAACCAGGAAATATGGGCAGAGGCAATGCGTGCTTGTGATGTGGCTATCTGCACCGTCCATCCTCCCCGGGATTCCTTCCATTGTTCTGTCTTTGCCGGGAAGTGCATCCAGGAGCACAAACTCGACACAATCTTGATTCCCAAAACAGGTACCATCGTGCCTGAATATAAACGCGAATACTACCTGCCTGATGAGTCTATCCGATCAACAGTGATCACCATCACAGATTTTACACGGAGGTATTTGATCGAAACGTATCAGATCCCAGAAGAGAAGATCGAATTGATCTATCAAGGGACGGATGTCGGGCGGTTTACACCCAGCACTGAACGAAGGAAAAAGGCACAGACACTCTACCCTCTGCCTGAAAATGCCTCCCCTGTCTTAGGGAATGTGGGTATGTTCGAAGAGAGAAAAGGCCAATCCGTTCTGCTCGAGGCGGTCTCCGAACTGGTTAGCGGCCCGCTGCCGGATGTTCATTTGATCCTGGTAGGAGAAGGACCGGATGAGGGTATGCTCAAAGACAAGGTCCAGGAAATGGGCCTGGGAGCCAGCGTGACCTTCTTCCCTTTCACGCGGGAGCCCATGAATGTTTTTGAACGAATCGATATCCTGGTGCTATCCAGCCTTTATAAGGAAGGACTGCCAAATGTGCTTCTTGAGGCAATGTCCATGAAAACTCCCGTTGTCTCCTCAAAAATGGCTGGAGTGCCAGAAATCGTTAAAGATGGAGAAACCGGGTACATGGTAGATCCAGGAAGCAGCAGCCAGCTTGCCGGCGCGATCCACAAACTCTGGTCGGATCAGGATTCCTATAAAAAAATGAGTGTAAACGGCCGGAAACTCATGGAAGAGCGCTTTGACAAGGAAGTCCAGTTCCACAAATTCCTGGAATATTTTCAGGGTCTCCAAGAATAGGTATCAGCCCAACACACCAAACAAGATCCAGAGGGTTCACTGTTCTCCACAATTACTCAAGCCACCTTCCCCCTCATTTTTTAGACCGGCAAACGTCCCAGCGCGTAACTGTTTCCGGCTGATCCTTGTTTTGCTCAGTTTATAGCTGGTAGTTGAGACTTGACACAGGTTATTCTAATGCTAGAATATAGATATTCTAAGGTTAGAATATGACTGCCTCAGACTTATCCAACAGCGAATTGTTGATCCTTGGCTTGATCTCTGAGATGCCGCGCCACGGCTATGAGCTGGAAACCGTGATCGATAAACGGGGAATGAGAGAATGGACCCAGATTGGGTTCTCCTCGATCTATTACACGCTCGGGAAGTTGAATAACAAGGGATATATCACAGCCGAAACGCCGGAATCAGAGAAATCCAAAAAACGCTATTCGATCACTGGTAAAGGCACCCATGTGCTGAAAAATCAGGCTATCAGAGCCCTCAAAACCCTTCAGCCGTCCTACCCTTCCCTTCTGCTGGGGATGATCCACATTCCCACATTGTCTCAAGAGCAGGTGGTAGAGGCCTTAAGAGATCGGCGCGATGCGCTGTCCGCAGAACTGGAAAGGATCAAGGGGATCCATTTTGACCAGCAGCCCCTTCCTGATTACATTGATGCTGTCTTCGAGTACTCTATTAATCAGCTGAATGCGGAAGCAGATTGGGTTAAAAATACCCTCGCCTACCTGAAAACCAAAACCTGGATCTATTAATCCAGGACAAGGAGATCAATTATGAACGTGGAAGAATTCCTCGACCGATTGAATGATTTGTATTTACCTCCGGAAAACGCATTCACTTTCATTGATGTTCCTGAAATCAGGTATGCCGCTATTGAAGGAAGGGGGAATCCAGAGAGTGAGGAATTCGAACAAGCTAGAAAGTGGCTTTTCTCCATTGTGCATGTCATTAAACCCGTTGTCAAGAAAAGGATGGGGAATCGGTACGCGGAACCACCCCTTGAATATCTTTTCTGGGGGGATAACGACCAGGACTTCATCTCAGGGGACAAAGACTGCTGGAACTGGCGAGTGATGATCGCGTTTATCGATTGGATCACAGATCAAGACTTTTATAATGCCGTAGGTGTAGTTGAACAGAAGCTCGGTCAAGCCCCCGTATCCCTGCAGCTGGTCACATATAACGAAGGCAAAAGCGTGCAGATCACCCATATAGGCGATTACAGCAAGGTCCCGGAAATCTGCTCTGAACTCTATGAGGATTTCCTGCCAAAGAACGGCCTTCATCCTGCGGGCCCATACCACGAAATCTACCTCAACGATCCAAATCGAACCGCCCCAGCGAAACGCCGGATGGTCATCAGGCAGCCTGTCTCCTAAAATTTTGCTGATTCTCCATTTGTGCTCTATACTTTGCAGTATGCCTTCTTTATTCAACGGGGAAGGTTCTTACTCCTCTATGTTTTGGAATCTCTTCGTTTCACTGCCACTTCTCTTTTTTTTCTGAGTGAATCACCCCTCAATCTTCGGTACTGGATAACCTGCCCCATGAGTTTACAATCACTTTACACACGCTGATAAGCGGAAACCCTATCCACCACATATGATAGAATGTAGCGTTCAACAGCACGACCAACTTACAGGTTGTAGGAGACACGGCATGGCAGTTTCCAGGAAGCTAATTTAGTACCAACCGCCACAGCGCATCCATCCTGCGCCATTGAGCATCACTCCAGACCATTCAGCGAGGATACCGAAACGTAAAAACCCTTCGCCTGATCAATCCAGGAGTATCGTTCTTCAGATCGGATTTCATACCCACCTCTGCAAGACCGCTAAACCGCTCCAATGGTTTTCAACAATGCAGGAGGCAAGGGAATGAAAAAACGATCAAAGCAGCAATTATTCCAATTGAGATCTCTGCCCCATAGTGCCAAGATCCTGGTAGTGTTGTTAGTGTTCCTCTTTCCAGATCCATTTCTACCCTCCCCTTTAACCTCAGCTCAGGAACTCGCGAACCCGCAGGGCACAACCGCTGCGGACGAACTGGTCATCCGGATTGGGCTGTACGAGAATCCACCCAAGATCTTCACAGATGAAAACGGGGAACCTGCCGGTTTTTGGCCGGAGCTACTTCAGTACATCGCGAGGGAAGAGAGTTGGGTCATCGAGTGGGTCCCGGGCACATGGGAGGAAGGGCTTCAGCGACTTGAGAACAACCAGATCGATATCATGCCTGATACAGGCTGGACCGAGCCCCGGGGCAATCGTTTCGCATTCTCCACAGAAACTGTGTTGTTAAGTTGGACCCGCTTGTATGTCAAAAAAGGCACTGAGATCCAATCCATCCTTGACCTTGAAGGCAAGACTATCGGCGCCCTGGCGGGAAGCTTCAATCTGGACGGCCCGGAAGGGATCAGGGATTTGACTCAGAAATTTGAGATCAACTGCACGTTCATCCCCATGGAAAGTTATACCCAAGTCTTTCAATCACTGGAAAGAGGGGAGATTGACGCCGGTGTAGCTAACAAGGATTTTGGCAACCAATTTGAAGGGAAATACAAACTTGAGCGCACATCGATCCTGTTCCAGCCAGCCCGGCTTCTATTTGCCTTCCCAAAAGATGCTGAACTGACACCCTACCTGATTGAAAGAATTGACAACCAAATAGAAAACCTCAAGCGCGATAATAGGTCGATCTATTACCTAGCGCTTGATCAATACCTTGGGGGTGATCAAAGCGGTTCCTGGCTGGAAAGGATCCCTAAATCTATACTTTTTGCTGTTGGGGCTGGTTTGGGCCTGATTATCATCTTATTCTCCGCGGGAATCCTGGCCAGAATTCAAGTTAGACGAAGAACAGCCTCCCTGGAAGCCAGTGAAAAGAATTTTCGCCAGCTTGCGGAGAACCTTCTTGATGGTGTGGCTGTTGTAGATGAAACTGGACGACACATCTACGTAAACCCTGAGTACGCCAAGATCACCGGCTACAGCAGGGATGAACTGCTAAGAATGAGCGGCTGGGAATTAACCCACCCTGAAGACGCGCCCTTTCTTAAGGAAAAAATGGCAGAACGCTTGGCCGGGATTCCTCATCAAACCCATTATCACCGCCGAGTGATCAAGAAAGATGGAACGGTTGTGCCTACTGAGATGTCTACCACCCTCATAAACTGGGAAGGTGAAAAACGCCCTCTGGCAGTAATCCGCGATATCACAAAATATGTGGAAGCAGAAGCTGTCCTCCGCCAAAACAAGGAAGATCTGGAAGAATTAATCTCCCTTCGAACATCGGAACTCAAAGCCTCGAATGAAGATCTGGAATCCTTCGCATTCTCCGTATCCCACGACCTCAAGGCACCCTTGCGGCACATTGACGGTTTCCTGGACCTCCTCAAAAAGAAAGTCGATCCACAGGGTAATGATCTGGAGGAATATTTTGAGAAGATCCAGAGAGCATCAGATCGCATGCATGGCATGATCAATGCGCTGCTGCGCTACTCACGGTTGGGGCAGCAGGAGGTTCATACCCACAGGGTCCAGCTGGATGACTTGGTTAACAGGGTGATCAGCGACCATGAATACATGCTTGAAAACCGAAAAGTCAACTGGATCATCAACCCCATGGACCCGGTAGAGACGGATCCCATCCTGATGACCCTGATCATTGAAAATTTGATCATAAACGCATTAAAATTCACCTCCACCCGGGATACAGCTGTGATCGAAATCGGCAGCGCTGTCAATAAGGGCCAGGTTGAGGTTTATGTCAAGGATAATGGGGTTGGTTTTGATATCAAGAACGCCTCCAATTTATTCGGCGTGTTTCAGCGCCTCCACAGCCGAGATGAATTCCAGGGCAATGGAATCGGGTTGGCAAACGTGAAACGCGCCGTCGGGAAGCTTGGTGGAGAAGTTAAGGGAATTGGATATGTCAACCAGGGTGCGACTTTCACAATAACACTCCCAAAGGCAGAATCAAAATGAATCTGAAGTGCCAGAGGAAATTTCTTACGACTGCTATGGATTGGATCGTCCGGGGCAATATATTGACAGCCCCCACAATGCTTTGGGAAAGAGCCAGTGATGAACTGAATCTATTCAGTTTAGAAGAAACCGCTGGGCAGCGAGTAATAATGCCCTGCTATACGAGGAAAGAAATGTGTGAATACGCTCTAATTAAGGTCAGCTGCGAGGACCAGCCATGAATGCGATTAAGATCTTACTACTGGAAGACGATCCCCTTGATGCAGACCTGATCCAAGCTGTCCTGGAAGAGGGACTGGAACAAGCTTTGGTTTTTGAGAAGGTTGAGAACCGGTCTGATTTCTTGGCCCGCATTGCTGATTTCGAACCCGATGTTATCTTGAGCGACTATTCCCTTCCCCACTACAGCGGCCTGGAAGCGTGTCATGACCTCCAGGCGCTGGAATCACTCATCCCTTTCATCATTGTCACAGGCGCTATGAATGAGGAAACAGCTGCAGAAACCATTAAAGCCGGCGCCTGGGACTACGTTGTCAAGGAGCGTTTAGCACGACTTCCTGTCGCTGTGGAGCATGCCCTGGAACGGTTTGAAAGTATCCTGGAGAAGAACCGAACCGAAGAACGGTTAGCAAATATGCAGGCCTTGCTCAGCCAAACCCAATCCATTGCCCGGGTTGGTGGATGGGAATATGATGTTGCGCTCAGGAAAATGACTTGGACAGATGAAGTCTACAATATTTACGGCGTTGATCCAAAAACTTACGACCCTAACGATCTCGAAAAAGATATTTCTTTTTACGCTCCCGGAGATCTAGAGGAAGTTAAGAATGCCTTCTGGCAAACTGTTGAAGAAGGGAAATCCTATGACATGGAACTTGCCTTCCACAAAGCAACGGGGGAGAAGCTATGGATCCGGACCGGAGGCTATGCCGAGATTATTGATGACAAAGTAACCCGTGTTTACGGTTACATAATGGACAGCACTGATCTGATCCAGGCTGATCAAAACCTGAGGGAAAGCGAGGAACGCTACCGCGCCCTTGTGGAGCATTCCCAGCTGGGGGTCCTGGTCGTTGGAGGGGATTTTAAGTTCAGTTATGCAAATGATAAAATGTGCGAGATCCTCGGCCGCGATTTGAATGAGGTCATCGATCATGACTTCAGGGAATTTCTGGATGCAGAAAGCAAGATCCTTGTCGGTGAACGCTACATCCAACGACAGAGAGGCGAGGACGTTCCATCCCAGTACGAATTCAATATCATCAGGAAGAATGGGCAGCTAAGACGTATTGAGATCAGCTCTGCGGTTGTGAATACTTCTCTCGGTGAAGTGTTGACAATCGCTCAACTGAAGGATATTACCGACCAGAGGCTGGCAGAACAAACACTGGCGGAAAGCGAAGCACGCTACCGATTGATCTATGAGACCACACCAGTCGCAATCTTAGAAGAAGATTTTACCGCGGTAAAAACTGCCCTCGATGAACTGAGGAAACAGGGGATCGAGGATATAAATGCCCATCTGGATGAACAACCAGAATTGATCGACCAATTAGGCGATCTGATCGCAATCAAGGACGTGAACCAACAAACGGTCCAGATGTTCGGCGCGAAAGATAAAGAGGAGCTGCTGGGCTCATTAGACAAGATCAGCACACCGGAGACCCGGGATATCATCCGGGAAGAAATCTACGCTATCCTGGAAGGTAAGACCTATTTCGAAGGTGAAACTGTCAATCAAACCCTGCAGGGCAAAAGGCTGGATGTCTTCCTCACAATGAACCTATCCGATGAAGCTAAGGGTCTCGAAAGGGTGCTGGTAAGCATGATTGATATCACCACTCGCAAGGAAGCCGAACACAAACTCGAGCAGGAAAAGAACCGGGCGCAAAAATATCTCAATATCGCCGGCAGCATCATCATCTCGATGAACGCAAAAGGGGATCTCGTCCTAATCAACCAAAAAGGTTTAACTGTTCTAGGCTACACGCATGAAGAAGCCATTGGGAAGAATTGGATCAACCACTTCCTTCCAACCAGTATCCGCGGCGAGGTCAAAGATGTTTTCAACAACCTGATGCAGGGCAAGGTAGAACCCTTTGAATATCACGAGAACCCTATTCTTACTAAAAACGGCAGCGAACGGACCATTGCCTGGTACAACACACTGGTGCAGGACGGGAACGGCAGGAATATCGGCATTTTGAGCTCGGGTCAGGACATCACCGAACTCAAGCGCGGGTCAGTGCTGCTGGAAACCCTGAACCAAGCCGCTTTGGCGATGGAAAAGGCTCTCACACCTCAGGAGATCCATACGGCTATCGCGGCTGAACTGAAAAAGATCAACACAGAGTGTATTATCATGCACCTTGATCGGGACTGCAGCCAATTATCCATCCAGTTCCTCAGTTTTGACTCCAGCCTACTCAAAGCTGCCGAGACCTTGACTGGGCTCTCTCAAAAGAGTTTTACTTTCCCCGTTGATAAGGTAGAAGAATATCGGATGGTGATCGAAGACCAGGAAACTGTCTTCATAGATAATCCTGTGAAAATGCTGCGGCAGATCCTGCCTGAACCTATCAGCGGTTTAGCCGCTAAAATCTCTAATTTCATCAATATTCCCAAAGCGATCGCTGCTCCGCTGGTAGTGGAGAAAGACATCATAGGCCTGTTCACGGTTAACTCCAGCACCTTGTCGGAAAAGGACATCCCTAACATCACTGCGTTCGCAAACCAGATCGCGGCAGCCTGGCACCGTGCCCAGCTCTTTGAACAAGCCCAGAAGAGATTGGTCCGCCTGAAAGCCCTTCAAGAGATCGATCAGGCTATTTCGGGCAGCCTGGACCTGACAGTCACCCTAGAAGTGTTGATCGAAAAAATGATTGAGAACCTGGAAGTGGACGCGGGGGTCATACTGCTCAACGACCCTGATCTGCAGGTTCTGGAATATGTCACTGGATCAGGTTTTAAGACAGATA
>Ga0272444_10006110_pt1 | contig 10345 bp, 8 predicted proteins | sample SSMForm13_FD_201033 | JGI IMG/M metagenome (GOLD analysis project Ga0272444, IMG submission 201033) | Marine sediment archaeal communities from Little Sippewissett salt marsh, Falmouth, MA, United States - SSM-Form-13 | ecosystem: Environmental > Aquatic > Marine > Wetlands > Sediment ...
ACGGTCGGTTGAAATACAAGGTGACTCCCTCCGGCAACACGGACCGCTTTCATCTGTCCATTCAATCTACCAATGAGCCCGACCTCAACAAGCAATTTCGTGATCTTTCCATGAACCCGGATGATGACAGGTACGCCCCGACCTGGGTCAATTCTCGAACTGAATTGATTGAACTCACCGACCTGAACGAAGGGGAAACCCCGTTTGGGAACAGGTGTCCTCAGAATTCTCCCAGCGATGGCGAGGGCGGTTATCTCTATGAAAATTTCACCACACAGGGGGCGGGAAACGCCAATGATGTAGAAACCACCGACATCCAGGGAGACGGCGCGGCCAAAACGGGCATTCATGTGTTCGACGAGGTGGACGATGCCTGGATTTTGGCGATTCCCGAGGAAACGGGAAAGGACGTGTGGACAAGTGGAGCCGGATATGCGGCAAATCGTGACGGTGACATGGTTTTCGTTCATTGTTGCCCGAACATTACCCCAACACAGGCGTTGGATTTCCGTAACGCGGAGGGTGATTATTCAGGAGCGGCGGTGTCAACCCCGTATGCCGCCCTGTATTTTGGACACCTGAAGGTCCCCCATCCGAGAAAGGGAGATGTTATTATTCCCGGAGGGGCAGATGCTGTCGGTGGCATTCTTTTTTCACAGTCCAAATCCGAATACGATGCCCCGGCGGGGCTGGAGCGTGGCTGGATTCCGAACGTGCTTCAGGTGGTCAACAATGTCGGCAGTGGGGGCCGTGTGACCGAGGCCGATGCCCTGGCCGCGGCCCAGGTGAACCCCATCGCCTCCTATGCTGGCGAGCCTGCTTGCCTGTGGGACGCCCAGACGTGCCATGGAATCGAAAGCCCTCTCCAGGATCTCAAAACGGTGTACCTTATCATCATGATCCGGAAGGCGGTGCTTGGCGGTAATCGGGCCGATCTCTTCAAAGCGCATCTCCCGAAATACTGGCGGCTTTTTCACCAAAAATATACCGATTTCCTTAGCCTTTTCCCCAAGGAGGCCCTGTATGCCTATCGCGTGGAATGTGATCAGGATATTGATCTTTCCAATCTCGATCAGGCCAGGCTGAATACCCCCGCACGGCGTGAGGCTCAGGAATTCGTGGCTCAGTTCTTTATCAAGCCGACCCCGTCGATCAGGACGATTTGCATACAGACGGTTCTGGTCAAGCAGTCGGTTTCCTTCGATATTCTCACAAATGTTCCGGAATTATGAGAATTGAGACAGAAAATTAAGGAGGAGTAAAATGCCCGTACAAGGCAACATTGAGGATGTGAGGAAAGGCTTCAACTTCGCAGTAGAGGTTGACGGTCTTTTGGCCGGATATGCTCAGAAGGTCAAAATCCCCAAAATATCACAGAATCGAATTGAACATGCAGACGCCAGCGGTTTTACAGTTCAAACCGGCGGTCGACCAAAGTTCGATGATGTGGTAATCACCAAATTGGTTCCCGGCGAGAATTCCGACACCTGGGCGTATGACTGGTTCGCTGAGGGGTTTGACCCCGCAACCGGACAGGGGTGTCCTGAATCCGAGATCAAGCGGGACATAAGGATCGTCGAATTCGGATCAGATCGCCAGAAAATCGTTGGGGAATGGCTGTGTCGTCGGTGTCGGATTTTCGAAATCGAGAGGGCAGATCTGGACAAGAACACCGATGAAAACATCCTCGAGACCATAACCCTGGCCCCGATGAGCGTCATTCAGATTAAATAGGAGGTGCCATATAGATGGTAGAGGAGCATCAACCATACAGGGTGACGGTGGGTCCTGAAGTGCAACTTCCCTCAGGGCTGATCGTTATGTGTACAGAGTTAACGGGTGAGGACCAGGAGGATCTTACCTACCAGAGAACAATGGATCAATACGCGAGGTCCCTGAATCGTGTCATGGCCCGCCGAGTCTCGGTGGCGGGCAAGACTGTAGAACCTTCGTGGGTGGAAAACCTGCTTTCCGGTGATAGGGTGGCCATACTGTATCACCTTCGTCGGTTATCATTGGGAGACGATTGGCGTTTCGAGTGCAAGTGTCCAAACGCAAACTGCTCCAGATACAAGAAGAAGTTTCCGGCGTTTGCGTCTTTTGACGATGAGTCTGTCAAGATATCGCCCTATCCACACGGAGAATTGCGAAGGATTGAGGTTTCCGTTTTCGACAAGGGCATCGTCCGCAAGATTGAAATCAGTCTCCTGACAGGCGTGGAAGAGCGCCAGGTGGTAAAGGCCAATCAAAATGTTGGATTGACAACAATGCTTCAAGTTCGGCGCCCCGTGGAGGTTATCGAAAGGGAGGATGGCGAATCCGAAAGGAAGGGGCTTGATCTCAAAAGGGAATCCCTTGGATTTCTCCAGTCTCTGGTATCAACGGTGAGCGAAAACGAGCCGGACATCACGGATGTATATGTTTCGGTAAACTGTCCGGAGTGCGATACCGAAATCTTAATTGACCCCTTGGGGGATCCCTCTTTTTTATTTCCAGCATCCTCTGGGAGGACGTCTACTTAATAACGTCAAAAACCGGCCTCTCGGAGTCTGAAATCCTGTCCTGGCCTGCGGAAAAACGGGCGTGGTTCGTTTGGCGAATCATCGCCCAATACGAATTTGAGACCGAAAAGATGAAGGAGGCCACACGGGATGCTCGGCGGAGGCGTTAGCGGCGTATCTCCAATTGGTTTCGGTCTTCTTTTCTCCCTGAAAAATCGATTTTCCGGGGAGGCTAAGAGGATCGAGGCTGACATGGAGCGCCTTGGTCTTTCTTCTAATACTCTGGCCGGAAAAATAAGTTCCGCCCGAAAGCGAATGACCACCGGGTTCAAGATGATGGCCCTCGGTGGTGCAATTGCTTTTTCTTTTGTGCCCGCCATTAAAGCCGCGAGTAACTTCAACGCGGCCATGCGTCAAACATACACCCTCGCACAATTTACGGCTGAAGAGCAGAAGGTCCTGAGGAGCAACGTTTTGGCCCTCGCCAAGGTTTACGGTGAGGACCCCCTTGTTCAGGCAAGGACCTCCTATCAGGTTGTTTCGGCGGGATACAGGGACGCCGCCGAAGCCGTTCAAATGATGACGGTTGCAGGAAAGGCCGCCATTGCAGGTGCAGGAAATACTCAGGAGGCCTTCGAGGCCCTGGTTGCGTCCATGAAGCCGTTCGGTTACGAGGCGCTTCAGGCTGAGATGGTAGCAGATAAGCTCTTCAAGACCATTGAAAGGGGCATTACCACACTTCCGGAGTTAAGCTCAGTTCTTAACCAGGCCGCACCTATGGCCGCCGCGATCGGAACGTCCCTGGATGAGATGCTTGGGTCTATCGCTACCTTAACGGCTACTACCAAGGCGACCACCGCAATCGCAACAACACAGATGTCGTCTATGTATTCAGGAATCATGAGGTACGCCGAAAGGGCGCAGAAGTTAAACAAAAAATATGGTCTTTCGCTCGAGTTTGGCGTTGCTGCACTCGAGAAGAAGGGGTGGGTGAAGTTCCTGGAAGATATCGAGGCTCAAATAGGCCAATTGGACAGGGACACCAAATTTATTGTTTTGAATAAACTCTTCGGGAGAAAGGAGGCCGTGCGTGGTTATCTCTCCTTGATCCCCGCAATGAAGACCCTGAAGGAAAACATTAACCAGGTTGAGAATTCAGCAGGGGCCAGTCAAAGGGCCTTCGAGATAATGGCCGCTTCATTGTCCTTCACGCTGAAACGGTTGAAGATATCAATAAAGACCATGCTCATATCTATTGGAACAGCAGTCGGCCCCATGGTGGCCATGTTAAGTCGAGGGTTCACAATCGTGGTAAACGCCATCACGAAAGCGATTGATTCCTTCCCGGGGCTGAGTAAGTTTGTTTTGCAAACCACATTCCTGTTCGGAGTTTTGACCTTTGCCGCCGGAGCATTCCTTACGGTTGTCGGCCTGATACAGCTTGGAATTTACACTGGCCTTTTACCCGCCCTCATTCCCCTGATTGCCATAGTTGGGTCAATCGCCGCAGGAATCGTGCTCCTGCGAATGGTATGGGAATCGAATTTCATGGGGATCCGGGACGCAATTAAAAGGACGTTTGGTCCCTACGTAACGATTTTAAAGGAGGCGTTTAAGGCATGGAAGACCTTCAACAACGGGATCGTGACAATGTCCGAGGATACCGCCCGAAAGTTGGAGGAGGAAGGACTGCTTGGCCCGACAATCAAAGTTCTGAAAATGATATACAGGCTTCACGAAATGTATAAGGGCTTCAGGGCCACAATACGTGAATCCCTGGACGAGATTGAGTCGGATTATAGGCCGATCTTTGAGGGTCTGGCGGAAATCTTCTCACCCCTGAAAGCCCTTTTCAGGAAATTGGCCGACCTTTCCACGGAAACAAGGGCCAGTTGGTATTCTCTGTTCGGCGGTGCCCTTGCGGGAAAGGCGAGACGGTGTGCGTTTTATTTACACATCGTTTCGATCCCGTTGAAATTCCTGGTTTCACTATTGGGAAAAGTGTCCAGGGGAATGTCCTGGCTTTACGGTTGGTTGGATCGAGCGTCTTACATAATAGGACGGAAGGTCAGCGGTGTTTTCGACGGTATAAATGCTGCTCTGACCAGGATCATAAACAGGGTCAGGCCCTGGGCGGAGAGAATAAAGGCAATAATCGATCCCATTATCCAGCGACTTAACAAGGTTATCCAGCTGGCAAATCGCATTCCAGGCATTCGAAATGTAGCCGAATCAATCCGGAAGGCCGTGGCCGGTCCACTCGGTGTTGTTGCCCCGAGCATTGCAATGTCTCCCGTCCCCGCGGGATGGCCTTCTCCCTTTACCCCGCAAGGGCGCAAGCCGTATTTTTGGGAGAAGGAAACCAGGGAGCCTCCCCGAACCCCCGTGGACTATTTAAGGTCAACAACCCCCATATATCTGAACGGGGGAGGCCCGGAATATTACAAAGAGATTCGAGAGACTACGAAGGAACGGGAGGTCCAGACACCCCAGGGGCAGCCCCAGGTGATCAATTTGAATATCGATGGAAAGCAAATTGCCCGGGTGGTGAATGATGTCAATCGCAAGGAGATGACGAAGCGACTATGAGGGGTTATTTAATAGACACGATTACCCATGAGAAGGTGGAATTTCAGTATACTCCGGATGAATTTGTCCATGAAGATGTCCCCGAAATTGCTTCTCATCGACCGATTGGTTCATCTTCCCCATTATATCAATACGTTCATGGCGGTGAACGCCTTTTGTCGTTTACTGCGACGTTTCATTGGCAAACGTCCCAGGAGGAGGTCCTGCGCCAGGTCTCGAGAATCCGGGCCCTCACATTTCCCGAAATCGGGACGGATGGTCGTATAAAGTCAGGTCCGCATCCCGTAATATTGGTAGTTGGCGATTTGTATAGAGACACAGCATGGATTGTGAAAAGCGTCCGGACCAGGTTTCATTCCAGGTTTGACGGGGAAACCGGGCTTCCGGCCCAGGCAGAAGTGAATATCGTCCTGGCGGTGCATAGGAAGGTCTCAATCACATACAGCAAGGTGCAACGGTTTTGAAGGTAAAAAAGACATCATATCTGACATTGTCCCCGGTCAAAACAGGCGAAATGGGTAATAATCTGTTTTCAACCCGCCCTATTTTATCCATGGACCCGCATCGGACGGACAGATACCACGTTACAACAGAGACCGATTCTCTCGAGTCCCTGGCGTTCAAGTACTATGGAAACCAAGAATGGTGGTGGGTGCTGGCCGATGTGAATGGTATCGCCTTTCCCATGTCTGTGGAAATTGGAAAGGTATTGCGAATTCCGGACATTGAAAGGGTGAAGGCGGAAATTGAACATGCCAAGATCGTTTGATCCATATACCCCCATCGTAATCGTCCGGATTGATGGCAGGGAGTTGACTCTTAAGGGCAATGCCCAGGTCGAGGAATTCGAGTTTGATGACCTGGCAGACGGTGATGACCAAATTACACTTACCATTTCAGACCCTACAGGCGAGCTGGTAGACGATCCCAGGTTTCAGGCCAGGAAAGAGATCGAGGTGAGTTGGGGCTATCCTGGATTGCTCAGTCCCGTACACAAGGGGATTCTCCTGGAACCGGAGGTGCATTTCGGGGAATCTACCACGATAAACCTGGTGGCCCTCGACAAGGGATCAAAGTTGCATGGCCGGGCGGAGCAGAAGGTTTGGAAAAATATCAAGTATTGTGACATTGCGAGAGCCATTGCAGAACGGCATAGCCTGAGGGCGATTGTCCAGGAAACATATCGGCAATTCGAGTCCCTTCCCCAGGGGAACAGGTCGGATTATGAATTTATGGTGTTCCTGGCATCAGAAGAGAAATTCGAGTTTTATATTGATGGAGAGGAGTTGCACTTTCACGAGAAAATGAAGATCCGCCCTCCTCTCGAGACATTCGTATGGTTCAGCGGAATGGAGAAAACCCTCCTCGAGTTCCACCCTCGTTATAACACCCAGGAAATAAAGGATGAGGCCGAGACCACTGCCGTGGGATTCGATCCCGAGACAAGGGAGCCGGTAATACATATCGCAAACGCCGAAACAAAGAAGACCCCCGGGTTTGGGCGAAAGACATTACAGGTAAATCTTGCGAATGGTGACACGAAATACAGCGAAACCGAGACAGGGCATGTGGCGGCGACACCGCACCAAAAACTCGATGAGGTCGAGAAAGAGGCCGAGGCGAAGAGGGCAGAAGCGGAAGAGAAACAGGTTGTGGCGACAGCCAAGGTAATAGGCATCCCCTATATCCGGACACAGAGAACGATTGTTATCCAAGGTGTGGGAGATAGGTTTTCCGGCAGGTGGGATGTTACTCGCGCCAATCACAGAATAGGATCAGAGGGGTACGTGCTGAGGCTGGAATTACAGAGAGACGCAGTCGAGGAAGAGGAGAACGCGGGTCCGCAGGGCAAGGCATTGGCCCCCATTGAACCAGAAGATCCGGAGACCGAGAGGGTTTATCATATCGACGTGGGGACAGGGGAGGTTCAGCCAGAATGAAGGTGTCGACGTTTCATGAATTTATGAGGGCAATAATTGAGCGGGGGCTTGAGTATTTCGGTTTGTATTATTCCCGCTACCGCGGTGAGGTGGTTTCGAATGAAGATCCGAAACAATATGGGAGGTTGAGGATTAAATGTGCGTCAGTATACGGAAACCAGGTCCCCCCTTATTGGGCCTGGCCTGTAGGCATAGCGGCTGTGGGGGTTCAGAGCGGGTTGTTTGACATTCCGGAACCCGGTGATCCCGTGTACATAGAATTTGAGATGGGGCGTTCTCGATATCCCCTCTGGAGTCCTGGATGGTGGGGGAAAAGGGGAGGGCAGCACGAGACCCCATGGCCCGGGAGGGTAACGCCTCCCGAGGTGGCCGTGTGGAGGATGAAGGACGGATCTCGAATAGAATTTGATCGGCGGTCAGGTCGACAGCGAGTTCTTGTGATCGGTGCCGATGGTTCTTATATCAATCTCGATTGCGAGAACAGGACGATTGAGGTTACTTCCCAGGGTGATTGCAACGAACAATTTGCCGAGGATCATTCCCGGATGGTGGGCGATAACGAGGAAATCTCCATTGGTGGGAATCGCCAAATCCAGGTGGCCGGAGGCGAAGTGCGCGATGTTGCAGCGGACCTGGTGGAATCCGTTGGCAAAAACTGGAAGGTAGTTGTGTCTGGAGGTATCACCTTTCAGTCTTTGGGCGAACTCAATTTGATCGGAGGTGCTGGAGTTCGGATAACGTCGCTTGGTAAATTGATCTTGGAGAGTCTCGCCGGAATGGATATTCAGGCTGTTGGCCCCATGAATATTTTCAGCATGAGTTCGGTTTATGAGGTGGCCCCCGATCTGTACGGTCACGAGTCAACTCCTGCATTTACGGTTGATCCTGCAATTTTGGTGAACAGCACGGAGGTTTTGGCGTCCGCGCAACCCCTGTCGGAGGCCTTGAAGGGGGGCTTCGTGTCCGGGTTGACCCGGGTTGCCAGCGCATACGGTCCCGGAATGGCATCCTTCTTGGACCCCATGAGTGCCCAAATATCGCTTTTGCCTGACGAGATGACCGTCAACGATCTCGGCCTTCTCAGGAAAATCAGCCAGCAACTTGACATGGGATCCGTTGGATTTCTGGATCAGGCGTTTTCTCTTGGAATCGAGGGAGTGGCCAGCCAATTTCCTGCATCCTCAGGCGTGTCCCTGGGAGGAAGCCTGGGAGGGGTGGTGGAAACAATCACCGACCTTTCTCAAGGATGTTCAAAGGGGGACGTGAGTCAGTTTTTATCCAATATAGTGAATGACGCTCCCCTTATATCACAAATAACCTCATTCATTGATCCCTCGGAGGCCCTTACGTGTTATTTTCAGGAGGTCAATCGCAACCTGGATATAATTCAACCTCTATGCGGAAACGTGGTTTTGAAGGACGTTATTTCGCAATTTTGCGAAGTTTTGAGTGGTGGTTCCGTTCGAGGTGTTCGGGACGGGCTTTTTGGGAAAATCGACATTTTGGCCCGAAGGGTCGAGGTGAACGATGCCCTTAATTGGTCAGAGGTGGCAGATGTAATGTTGGGGATCGTGGGGGATTGTGATTTTTTACAGGGGTTTATTTCCCAATACATGTCGATCATGGACCAGTCCAGGAATATGGGTTTGAGCCTTACGCTGACCCCGGTCGAAAATGTTAAGGATCAGGTACTGCAGAATGCCCGTAATGAGATAATCGATGCGCTTTTGGGGGGGGCCGGGATATCAACATTCGATGGCTTTGGGGAAATATATCGCGAGGCTTTAGAAAATGCCGCAGATAGACAGTTAACACAAATAACGAGCCGAAACACCTGTGAAAGGGTTTAATGCCCGGAATGGCCAAATATGCCGTGCTAACGGTCAAGTTGAGTAATTATTCCAGGAGGAAATGATGAGGCGGTACGGCGTTGGTTTTCCAGTAAAAGAAAAAGCCCCACAGGGGAACCTTGAATTCAAGGGCGGCCAGGAACTGATTCGGGATTCTCTTATCCAGATCCTGGGAACGGCCCCATGTGAACGGAGAAAGGTTCCAACATTCGGCTGCTATCTCCCGCCGTTTCTGTTTAAGAGCCTGACCGATGCAAACAAGCGGCTTTTGGCCTGGAAAATACTTGATGCCATAGAGAGATGGGAGCGAGATGTGGATGTAAGGTCCATTGAGCTTGTGCAAAGTAAGGCCGAGCAAGGCGAGGGGATTGTTAAGGTAATGATCCACCTGGTCGATTTAACGACGGGAGAAGATCACAACCTTTCGGTTTTCCTATCCTCTCAGGGGGTAATCTACAGATGAACTATTATCATCGCGATTATGAGACCATTAAGGCCGCCCTGCTGGAGCGTTTGAAGGGAGCCTTCCCGGAACTCACAGATGATCAGGAGTCAAATAATCTGATTGTGCTGATTGAGGCCATGGCCGATGTCCTTGAAAAACTTTCGTATTACCAGGACGACCGCGTATCTCAATGTTTCGAGGGGACTGTTCGGGAGCTTCGATGTGCTCAGGCGATTGCCAAACAGCGAGGATATACCCCCAGGGCGGCCATTCCCGCGGAATGTTACCTGACAATATCGACACCGGCCACCGGCTGGACTGGCCCCATTACGATTACAGCCGGTTTTCAGGCGTTTTCCATGGTTGGAGGGCGGCGGTTAGTGTGGGAAACCGTAAACGAGGCAACGATTGAGGAGGGGCAATCCCAAGTTTCCGTACTGGCCAGGCAAAAAGAGACTCATACGGAGATTTATTCATCGAATGGTGAGGCGAGGCAACGATTTTCCCTCCTGAAGGCCCCATTTGCCGGAATCTTATCTTGTACGGTTGATGGCGTTGCATGGAGTCTCATTCAAGGTTTTTGGGAGAGCAACCCCACCTCTAACGTATATCGGATTGACCAGGTTTACGACACGGCAACGGTCTGTTTTGGCAATGGTGTTCAGGGTAGAATTCCCCCGAGTGGGTCTGAAATCCAGATACAATACGTTACATCGTATGGCGCAACAGGCAACGTGAACGCCGCAACCATCGTGGAATTGGTGAATCCCTACGCTTCCGATGGAGACGGGAATCTGGTGCCCGTCGAAGTCACGAATGAATCTGCCGCCGGAGGCCAGAATGCCGAAACTGTGGCAGAAATAAAACGGAACTCAGCACTACATGCCCGACAATATGGTCGGTGCGTTTGTGAGGAGGATTTCGTCTTTACCGTGGAGTCTAACCTTGCGGCTGTTCGAAGGGCGGGGGTCTTAACGGTTAATAATTATCCCGTCATGACCGAGAATACGGTTTTATTGG
>Ga0272444_10006111_pt1 | contig 10342 bp, 8 predicted proteins | sample SSMForm13_FD_201033 | JGI IMG/M metagenome (GOLD analysis project Ga0272444, IMG submission 201033) | Marine sediment archaeal communities from Little Sippewissett salt marsh, Falmouth, MA, United States - SSM-Form-13 | ecosystem: Environmental > Aquatic > Marine > Wetlands > Sediment ...
TGGCGTCTGTCAGGCTGCCCGCGCGGCCGCCGAGGGGCAGGACGGCGCCGGGCATCTTCGTCTCGACCACGTCGGCAAACTCGGGATGCAGGGCCTCGAAGAACTCGCGCCGCGGGTACCCGTCGCGTTTCGACCAGATGGCCTTGTACCCGGCGGTGCAGAGGTTGCGGGTTTCACGGCCGCACAGTTGCCAGATGATCCAGTCGGCGGCCTCGATGAGGCGGTCGGCCGCCCGGTACACCTCGGGCGACTCGTCGAGAATCTGGAGCGCCTTCGGGAAAAACCATTCGCTCGAGACCTTGCCGCCGTACCGCTCGAGCCAGGGTTCGCCGAGGCGGCGGGCGGTTTCGTTGATGCGGTCGGCCTCGGGCTGGGCGGCGTGGTGTTTCCAGAGTTTGACCCAGGCGTTCGGCTCGGCCTGGAACTCGGGCAGCGTGCACAGGGGCGTGCCGTCGGCCCGCGTCGGCAGCATCGTGCAGGCCGTAAAGTCTGTCCCGATGCCGATGACCTGGTGGGCCTCGGCGCCCACGCCGGCCAGGCACACCGGGACGGTGGCCTCCAGGGCCCGCAGGTAATCGTCCGGATCCTGAAGGGCCCAGTCGTGGGCGGGCAGGGGGGTGCGCGTGCCCGGCAGGCGGTCGGTGATCACGCCGCTGGCGTACTCGTAGACGGCGCTGGCGGCCTCTGTGCCGGTGGCGACGTTCACGAGCAGGGCCCGGGCGGACTCCGTGCCATAGTCGATTCCCAAGGCATAGATGGCGTCGGCCATGATCGGCTCCTTCGTGCCAGGGGCAACGGCATCCGGCGGATGCAGGCGCCCGTCGCATGGTGGTGGTGGGCGAACGGACTATTTGTGCCGCGCCGGGGCGGGCGGTGCAAGAAAAAGCCGCCCGCGGAAAGGAATTATCGCGAAACGTCCCCGGGCAGAATCCGTACAGTTATGCGCAATCGCCAATGTATGACGTTCGCGCGGGCGCCCGCGGCGGACAGGAACCCCAGGGCCGGGGTTCGTCCCCGGGAGGGAGGGAGTCCAATGGTGCGCCCACAGGCCTTACCGTCGTCTGTTGAAGCCTCGATCGCGCTGGACCAGGAATCGGCCTTCGACCGCGCGATGGGGTGGCTGGCCCTGTACGTGCCGACCGTTGGTACGAGCGTGACGTTGCACGTGGCGCTGGTGCTGCTGGCGGCGTTTCTGATTCCGTTTGCCACGGAGCGGCCGCCGGAGTTCGGGCCGATCCGCTCCGCCATCGACCCGCCCAAGGCGCCGACCGTGGGTAAACGGCGTCCGCGCCTGGCCTTGCCCGACACCCTTCAGCACCTTCGCCCGGAGCCCCAGTACAACATCCGCCAGGGCGACCTGAAAATCCGCGGCATTGGCCAAGACCCGCTGATGGAGCATATCGCCGTCATCGGCATCGGGGCGGACCGGGTGGGAGGCGGGCCGCTGACGTTCGGCGGGCCCGAGGACGGCGCCCCCTTCCGGCCTCCACCCGGCGAGGAGATGCACGAGGCCCGCGTCGTGTACCTGGTGGACCGGTCCGGGTCGATGACCGATTCGCTGGATTACGTGAAGTTCGAGCTGAAGGAGCGGCTGGCGGAACTGGATGAATCGGTCGAGTTCCACATCATCTTCTATTCCTCGGGGCCGCCGGTCGAGATGCCGACGCGGCGCCTGGTGCCCGCCACCGAGCGGAACAAACGCCGGGCGTTCACGTTCATCGACGAGGTCATTGCCCGGGGCGAGACGGACCCGTCGCGGGGGTTCGAGCGGGCCTTTGCCGCCCAGCCCGGGGTCATCTACTTTCTGACCGACGGTGAGTTCGACAAGGCCGTCGTGGGCCAGGTACGAGGGCTGAACGCCGGCGGCAAGGTGGCCGTCCACACGATTCAGTTCCTCTACACCGGCCAGGCGGAGACCCTGCTTCGGCAGATTGCCAAGGAGAACGGCGGCCGGTACATGTTCATCTCGGAGGCCGACCTGGCGCTCCTGGGCACGTGAGCCCCGCCGCCCATCCGCCGGGTCACGACGGCGCCGGCGGCCAAGCCGCCCGCGTGTCATACACACGAGCGCCCCGACCGGGGGGCCGGGGCGCTCGGGAGCAGATCGGACGGGGCCGGCGGTTCAGCCGGCGGGCTTCGTCTCGGTTTCCTTGGCAGGCGTCTCGGTGGCAGGCGTCTCGGTGGCAGGCGTCTCGGTGGCAGGCGTCTCGGTGGCGGGCGTCTCGGTGGCGGGCGTCTCGGTGGCGGGTGTGTCGGTGGCAGGCGTGTCGGTAGCGGGAGTGTCCTCGGACGTTACGCCGATGGGCCCCATCGACTTGGGCCGGAGCCAGCGGACCTTTTCGACGCGGTAATAGTCGTCGACGCGGGCCAGGTCCACGGTATAGATGAGGCCGCCCTGTCGCATTTGCAGTTTGGGGTGTTCGAGTGAGCGGTCGGTCGCGGCCCAGAAGAGGCGGGCGTTGGCCGTCAGGAGTTGGCGAAGGCGGAACGACTTGGCCTGCAGGAGGCGTGCGAGCCAGTTGTTCAGCGCCATCTGGGCGGCGCCGACGGGGTTCCAGAGGAACTGTTTGACGACGATGCCCTTGGGCTGGTCCTCGGTGGGGTCGATGCGTTCGCCGGAGGCGATCTCGACGTACACCTCTTCGTCAATCGGATCGGCGTCTTCAAGGTCGGCGAGGATCTCGGTGATGCGGGCGTCGAGGAGGGCCTTCTGGTTGCCGAAGACGTCGCTCCAGGTGCGGGAGGCCTCGGCGGTGATCTGGGCGGGGGTCATGGTTTCGGCCTTGCCCACCATCTTTTCGTGAAACTGCTTCGAGTACTCGCGGTACTGAGCCTCGAATTCCTTCTCGCTGGCCGATTCGCCGGAGGGCGTTTGGCAGCCTACGAGGCCGGCGGCGAGAAGCGCGAACACCAGGGGCACGATGACCTTTCGCATGACCGTCTCCTATCGGGACATGGGATTTCGGAGCCGTGGCCAGAATACGCCGGTCACGCCGGGGCGTCAAGCCTTGTCCTCCCCATCGGACGCAGGGCGGGTGGAACTTGAGTGCGATGGGCGGCACGATTTTTTTGCAAACACCCTTCCCGTTTATCCGTATCCTATGGTGCACGGGCCGGGACACGGCCCGGGCAGGGGCTCGAGGGCGGCGGGAGGTCGTTGACATTCCCTCCCCGGGTGCTTATGATGGCCGGCCTTGAATCGGCCGCGTTAAGGAGGTGTTCCGATGGCCTTCAGGTTCCGTTGCACCCATTGCGGAAAGCGGGTCACGGTTAACGAAGACCCGGGCGCGGACGTCACCTGCCCGCACTGCAACCAGGCTCTGACCGTCCCAGACGACGCCCAGCCCATGGAAGACGGTGCGCCCGCCGAGCCGGAACCCGTGGCCGAGGCCGACGTGGCCCAAGCCGAGGCTGCGGCGCCCGATGAGGGCGAACTCGACGAGGAAGAGGACGAAGAAGGCGGAATGGACACCGTCATGGGCTGGTTGGCCCTGTATTTGCCTTCCTGGGGCACCAGCGTCGTTCTCCACGCCGCCGTCATCATCCTGGCCGCCTTCATGGTCTGGCAGCAGCAGACGGTTCAGCCCCCCTTCATGTACAAGAGCGCCGTCGTGGCCGATACCAAGCACAAGACCAAGAAGCGGAAGCAGGTCAAGCGGCAGGAATCGCGCGGCAAGATGAAGCCGAACCCCACCAGCATCGTCCGCCAGTTCACGCAGAACCCCGTCCCCGACGTCGCGACCAACAATATGGAAGTGCTGAAGGTCATCGGCGTGGGCGGCGGTGGGAACGTGCTCGGCGGATGGGAAGGCCTGGGGCAGGGGCGAGGCTTCTTCGGGGCCGGCGGCGAGGAAGAGGTGGCCCACAAGATCGTTTACGTGGTGGACCGGTCCGGGTCGATGACCGACTCGATCGACTACGTCAAGTTCGAGTTGAAACGCTCGATCGGCGAGTTGGGCGAGGAAACCGAGTTCCACGTGATTTTCTACTCTTCCGGCCCGCCCGTCGAGATGCCCACCCGCCGCCTCGTGCCCGCCACCGAACGCAACAAGCAACTGGCGTTCGAGTTCATCGACAGCATCATCGCCCAGGGCGAGACCGATCCCTCCAAGGCCCTCGACCGCGCCTTTGCGGTCGGGCCCGAACTCGTGTACCTGCTGACCGACGGTGAGTTTGACAAGGCCATCGTCGACCGCGTGGACCGCCTGAATGGCGGCGACGAGATTACCGTCCATACCATTGGCTTCCTTTACCGCATCGGCGAGAAGGTCCTGAAGCAGATCGCCGAGCAGAACAATGGGAACTACAAGTTCGTATCCGAGGCAGACCTTGCGACACTGGCGGATTAACCTGTATCGTGTGGCCGTGGCGGCCGCTGCCGCGCTGCTCCTGGTCTCCAGCGCCGGCGCCCTGGATAAAATCCGGACCGCCTCCGGCATCGGCTACCCCGGCGAGATCGTCGGCGTGGCCGCCGACGGCATTGAGATCAAGGTCGGCGGCGCCAAACGCGTCGTGCCCTTTGGCGACATCACGAGCATCCAGGCCGACGACTACCCCGAACTCGATGAAGCCGAAAAACTCTACACCCAGGGCGCCCAGGGCGACGCCGACGCCATGAAGAAGGCCGCCGACCTCTACGATGACATGGACTCGAGCCGGTCGCCCGACTGGCTCCGCACGATCGTCCAGTGGCGGATGTACGGCGTGTACGCCACCTCCGGCGAGGTCCGCAAGGCCCTGGACGCCTACCTCGGCATGGCCAAGAAAAGCCCCAAACTCGTCGTGGAACTCCAGTTGCCCCAGCCCAAGGAGGGCGATAGCCAGGCCAACCAGGCCATGCTCAAGGAGGTGGACAAGGCCCTCGGCCGCGCGGGCAACGCCCCGTACGTCGATGCCCTGAAGCAGTTCCGCCTGTCGCTGCTGCTGCTCGAGGGCGACCCCGGGAAGGTCCTCGCCAGCGGAGTCCTGGACAAACTGATTACGAGCAAGGACCCGAAGGTGCGGCGGACGGCCATGCTCCGCAAACTCGAACTCCTCCTGGCCGCCGACAATACCCAGGAGGCCGTTGCCTGGTTCACCGAGGTCAAGGCCTCTGACGCCGACATTTTTCCGGAGGACCAAACCTATTGGGAGGGGCGCCTGCTCCAGGCCCAGGGCGAGCACGTGAAAGCCGCCCTGGCGTACATGCGGGTGCCGGTGCTTTATCCGCAGAAAGACCGCAACCGGACGGCGGATGCCCTGTGGCGGGCCGGCCAGGCCCTTGAGGCTGTCAAGGCCCCCGCCCAGGAAGTCCAGGGCGTTTATCAGGAAGCCGTGACCGACTATCCCGATACGACGGGCGCCGCGCGGGCCAAACGCGAACTGGCTCGCCTCGGGGCAAAGTAGCCCCGGTCGGATAACCTGCAGGACGGTACGAACGCCAGATACAGGGGACTTTCGATGAACAAGGAGTTCAGGCACATGCACGCACGACGAGCGGTCATCGTGGGGGGGATCGCGGCGATGGTGCTGCTGGCCGGTTGGGGCGTGGCCCTGGCCGCCGCCGCCCCCAGCGTTGAACGCCGGACGGTCTTCGACATCATGTACGTCGCGACGTTCGGTAAGGACCAGTTCAACCTGATCGGGTTCATGGACATGATGGTGATTTACCTGTGCTCGATCGCGTCGGTGGCGCTGATCATCGAGCACGCCATCACCATCCGCCGCACGGTCATCGTGCCGGAACTGTCCGTAGCCCAGGTCAAGACGATGTTCGACGAGCGGCGGTTCCGCGAGGCCCTCGAATTCTGCCAGGGCGACCCGTCGTTCGTGGCCGGCGTCGTCCATGCGGGCCTGATCGAGGCCGCCAACGGGTACGAGGCCATGGAAGGCGCCATGCAGGAGGCCGCCGACGAACGCTCTGCACGCCTCTACCGCAAGATCGAGTGGCTCAACCTGCTCGGCAACATCGCCCCGATGCTCGGCCTCCTCGGTACCGTTTGGGGGATGATCATGGCGTTCGGCGAGATCGAGGCCAAGGGCGGCAAGGCAAACCCGTCCGACCTCGCCGGCGGTATTCTGGTCGCCCTCTTCTCGACGTTCATGGGCCTGGTGGTGGCGATTCCGGCCCTGACCGGCTACGGCATCTTCCGCAGCCGCGTCGAGCAGATGGGGATGGAAGCCTCCCTCGTGGCCGAGGAACTCCTGGCCAACTTCAAGCCGTCGGGCAGCTAAGCCGACCGTCGTCCCCGTTGGACCTGGCGGCGCCGTGCGGCGACCGCCGGGCGACCGTGGACGTTGAAAGGAGCGGGCCATGGCCCGAAAGGAACACATTAAAACGTCGGGATCGGGGGCCGTCAGTTTCAACATGACCCCCATGATCGACATCGTCTTCAACCTGATTATCTTCTTCATCCTGACCAGCCAGTTCGCCCAACTCGAGATCGAGCAGGTGGCCTTGCCGCTTTCCATGGCCGCCAAGGTCAAGGACACCGGCGAGTACCGCAACGTGGTCATCAACCTCGTGGACCCGGACGACCCGAAGTGCGTCGTGTTCGGCCAGCAGGTGGACTACCTCGTCCGGGAGGACGACAACGAACTCTCGGCCATGCTCAAGTCGTTCAAGAAGGCGGGCGGCGAGGAAAAGCCGCTCAACGTGATCCTCCGGGCCGACGAACTCATCCCGTACGAGGCCGTCGCCAGCGTCATGCTGGCCGCCGGCCGGGCCCAGATTGAAGGCTGGTGGATTACCACCGAGGTTGCCGAACGCGAGGATATTCTCGGCGGATAGGTTGGCCGCCAGGCGTACCCCGGGCCCCGGTTGCGTTCGGGGCGCCGGCCAGGCAAGGAGCATCTGATGGCTAAACGCGGTCCTCCCAAAAAGCCGGATTCGATCCAGCCGCCCATGACGCCGATGATCGACATCGTCTTCCAGCTGCTGATCTTCTTTCTCCTGACACCGTCCCAATCCGGCGAAGGGTACCTGACCACCAACCTGCCGCGAACCTCCGGGCCCGTGGCGGGCGAAAAACAGGTCGACGTCAAACGCGTCAAGATCGAACTCCAGGTGCCCGAGCACGACGACAAGGGCGTCGTTATCGTCTTGAACGAGAACCAGACGTTCGGCAAGAATTTCGAGGGCCTTCTGGCGGCCCTGGAAGGGCTTCGGGCGCGAGGCTTGGCGGCCGACCACCCGGTCCTGATCTCACCCTGGATGTCGTGCCGGCAGAAGTGGGTTGTCCGGGCGTTCGACATGGCCGTCGCCGCCCGGTTTACGAACATCCACTTCGCGGTTCCGTATATCTAACGGGGGGCGGGTACGCCACAGGCCCGGCACGGAAGCCGGACCGAGGGCATGCCGAGGGCAAATGCGCGATTCGCCGGGCCGGGCCCTGCACCTCTCCGAAGGGGATCCGGGCGCCGGGGCCAAGAGCCGTTGGGCGCGGCGAGCAGAACGGACAGGAAGGTATGCGCAGGTTTGGATGCAGCGCGGTGCTGGTGGCTGCGGCCATCGCCTTGGCTTGGGCAACGTCTGCCTTGGCCGCCCAGGACGACGAGTTCTACCGGGGCCTCGAGCAGCGCGGGCTCAAGACCCTCATGGAGGCCTACCTGAAGCAGCAGGGCGAGGCCATGAGCGGCCAGCCGGGCGCCAAGGCCGGCCCGCCCGGGTTCCGCGAGATGAAACTGGCCGAACTGGCCATCAAGCAGGCCCAGCAGGCCCAGAACATGGCCGCCCAGGACCAGGCTTATCAGCAGGCTCGCGAGTTTTATGAGAAGGCCATCGAGGCCCGCAAGCAGGCCGTGGCCGCCGTCCCTGCCGACAAACTCACCGACCAGAACGACGCCCGCCACGAGCTGATTGTCGCCCGCATCGCCTTGGCCAACATGATTTTCCAGCAATGGATCAAGACCGACCTGAACCTGCTGGAACTCACCCAACGCTACGGCGGTAACCGCAAGCGGGCCGCCGAGTTGCTCGGCCTGGCCACCGAAGCCTACGCCGCCACCATCGAGGACTGCGAGGCCTGGCTCACGAACCTCGCCATGCTACCCGGCGACGACTACAGCCGTTTCACCAACCTCGGCAAACGCCGGCAGATTATGGACGCCAGCAAGCAGGCCACCTACTTCAACGCATGGGCCCAGTATTACTACGGGTGGCTCCTGCCCGAAGACTACAAACCCCCCAAGGGCAAGCGGAACCGCACGGAAGTCCTCAACGACGCCATTACCGGCTTCATGCCGTTCGCCGACGACACCCGCGACCGCGTGGCCAACAAGTGGTACGCGCGGCTTGGCATCGGCATGTGCTACCGCGAGCTTGGCCAGACCAAGAAGGCGATGCAACAACTGGCCCTCGTAACGCCCCCGCCCATGAAGCCGGGGGCGCCCCCCAGCGAGTCCTGGAAACGCGACGCCCGCATCCGCACCGCCTACGAGAAGGCCATTACCCAACTTCGCATGGGCCAGTTCGCCGAGGGCCGCAAGACCGTTGAAGGCGTCCGCAAGAAGTTCAAGGACGCCGTCGACCAGAGCCTGTACGGCCAGGCGCTGCCCATCGTCGAGGCCTCCAGCCTGATCCAGGAAGGCCAGAAGAACAACCAGCAGGGTCTCAAGGACAAGGGCGTCGCCATCCTCAAGAGCCTCCACAAACGCGACAACCCCTGGCCCATGGTCATCCAGTGGGTCATGAAGGGCATGGTTGGCGAAACCCCCGTCGGCGACCTGGCCCCCTTCCAGCTTTGGATCCGCGCCAACGACCTCATGGCCGAGGCCCAGGAAACCAAGGACGCCGCCAAAATGAAGGAGGCCGCCGGCCTCTTCAATGCCTACGCCGAGAAGGTTGGCCCCGAGGACCCGAAGTACCCGACCGCCCTGTACACCCAGGCCGCGGCCTTGCTTCAGGTGGGTGCCAAGAGTCAGGCGGCCGACCTCTTCCGACAGGTCGCGGATAAGTTCCCCAAGTATAAGTACGCGCCGGCCTCGGCCGGTTACGCGGTGGGGGTTCGCGGCCAGGTGTACGAGAAGGCCAAGACCGACGCGAACCGACAGGCCTACGAGGACGCGCTCCACTGGTTCGTTCAGAAGTGGCTTCAGTCCGACCCGGACCAGCAGTACTTCTACGCCCTCGTCTTGTACCGCGGCGAAAAGTACCTCGAAGCCGCCGACGCCTTCGCCCACGTGCCCGATAAGGCCGAGCATTACCCCGACTCGCGGTACTGGGTGGCCCTGTGCCGGCTCGAACATTTCCGCAACAAGGTCCTGGCCTCCAAGGACAAACAACTCATCCTCAGCGGCGCCCGCGACGTGGCCAAACGCCTGGTCGAGTTCGCCGGCTACGCCTTCAAGGTCCAGAACGCGGACCTGCCCGAGCAGAAGCGGGCCACGCTGCTCAGTTGGGCCCAGTTCGCCTACATCAACGCCGCCGACGTGTACCTGTACAACGAGGTCTCGCTGCCGGCCGACGCCTTGCCGCTCCTGGAGGAGACCGAGAAGAGGTTCGACCTCTCGAAGGACGCCCGTGGCCGGGTGCTGAAACTCAAGATCGACTCCTTCCAGAAACTGGGCAGGCTCGATGACGCCAACCGCGTCCTCGAAGAATTCCTTGCCGTCGCCGACCCGAAAGACGTGGGCCCCGTCCTGCGCGGCCTCTTTGCCGCCATGACCGAGGACGTCCGCGAACTCATCAAACGCAAGCAGACCAAACTCGCGGGCACCAAGGTCGAGCAGGCCAAGACCCTCGGCGACCGATTCCAGCAGTGGCTCAACGCCAGTAACCTGCCCCAGAAGGAAGTCGAGATTGAGAACAGCCGCTACGACCTCGCGGAACTCTATCTCGCGGTTAATAACTTCGAGCAGGCCCTCCAGATTTACCAGGAAATCGCCGGCCCGCGGCCCGAGAAGGCCATCGAAGAGGGCAAGCCGTTGCCCGAAGACGCCATCTACGGCATGGCCCGCGCTTACGAAGGCCTTGGCGATAAGGCCACCGACCCCGAACAGGGCAAACCCAGCTACGAACGGTCCCTGGAACTCTGGCGGGTTCTCCGCGACGTCGAAACCATGCAGCCCGAGGACCGTTGGCAACGCGATTACCACCTCTTCTACTGCAAGTACCGGCTCGGCGAGAAGGACGAGGTCGCCAAGAACCTCAAGGACATGCAGATCATGAGCGACGACCCGCTCGGCGGCGCCGACCCGATCCTGCAGCGCAAGTTCCGCGAACTCGAAGCCGCCGTTAGCGGGTAACACGACCGCTGAGCCCCGTTGGCCCATGCCGTTTCGCGCGGTGGCCTTTTCAGGCCGCCGCGTCTTTGTCGTTGTCATTCTGAGGGCCGAAGGCCCGAAGAATCTCGCCGTGGGTGTT
>Ga0272444_10006112_pt1 | contig 10342 bp, 1 predicted proteins | sample SSMForm13_FD_201033 | JGI IMG/M metagenome (GOLD analysis project Ga0272444, IMG submission 201033) | Marine sediment archaeal communities from Little Sippewissett salt marsh, Falmouth, MA, United States - SSM-Form-13 | ecosystem: Environmental > Aquatic > Marine > Wetlands > Sediment ...
GGGTATGTTTGCTAGTGCCCTTTGAAGGTCCAAGGGCTTCATGTAGTAGGCCTTGTCCTTGCACATGCCCTTGATGAGGCCCTTGCCGTGGTCCCAGATCACCAGCAGGTAGTGCTGGGCCGGGTAATTGTCCACGGTCCAGTTAACGAAATTTGCCAGGTTTTCAGCTTCGTTCATCCACAGCTCGTCATTCTCTGGAATGACTGAGCCGTTGTCATCCAGCTCTGTTGAGATGATGTTTGTATTGCTGAGCCCGTACTGGTCCTTCTCTATCTGGTAGAGCTTGGTATCACCCTGGTACTGGAGGTCCACCAGGCAGATGGTGTTCACCTCGTCGGTCCGGTCAGCGTCCTCCAGCTCGTTCATGTCCTTCTGGACCTCCTCGTTCAGGTCATTGTCCCCTGCCATGTACAGCATGACGGTCCATTGGGGAAGGAGTGAGTCTTCCGGGTTCCCTGCCAGCTCCGCTGCGACCAGAGCCCCTTCCAGGTTCTGGCCGAGTACGGCTGCTAGCTGCTGCTTCCCAGGGGAATGGCTCGTACCCATTTCCACAGTGAAGGCATTGACCCCATGTTCATGGTATGCCCAGTCGCAGTAATCACCCGAGGCGTCGTACATCCCTACATCTGGGTCCGAGGCCTGGCCAGGTGTGTACCGCATGGGTGCGGCTATGTTGTCCGCAAGGGCGGAGAGGAGCTCTTCCCCCTCTGGTGCAACATGATCGTACCCCCATGGATACAATACCAGCTCGCCATAGGAATGGTATGATAGAGCGATGGTGAAGTTGTGCTTGCCTGTGAAATTCTTGATGGTCCTGACCTCTGGCTCCGATGCAGGATACGGCCCTCCGTAGTTATAATCAGAGGTAGAGGTGCTTGTACCAGATACGCCCCACATGTAGTCATAGTTCCTGTTCAGGTCCACTCCGAAAGTCCCGTCCCCGTTGTCCTTCATGTTCTTGCGCTGGCTGGAATAGTGGATGGACTGGTGATAGCCGTCTGGGTTCAGGAGCGGGATGAAGAACAGCTCCCTCTCGTTGACCAGACCTGTTGCTCTTCCATCAAGGGTGTAGTTGCTGACGAGATGTTCGATAATTCGGCTGCAGATCAAAGCCGAGGGCAGCTCGTTCCCGTGATGTGCACCGATGTACAGGACCTCTGGCTCATCCTCGTCCACCAGCACGTTGTCCGAGATTTTGACAGACCATATGTCCCGATCTTGCCAGGTATGGCCTATGACCTCCATTGTCATGATATTATTGTGCTGGTTGGCCAGGTTCTGGAGCTCGTCAATTATCTCGCTGTATTCAGGATAAGGGTCCGGGCCGTTGGCTGAGGCATTGAAAGAAAAAGCAAGGGGCATTAAAAGCCCCAAAGCCAGAATTATTGCGGTTTTTCTTCCTCTCACAGCATTAGGTCCTCCTACTGCTCTTGGATGGACTTTCCATAGACCTGTACGTCATCGATGTACATGCCGCCCCAGGTACTGGATGGGTCATCTTCGTAGTGATGGTCGCCAAAGTACAGGTTGCTGTCCGAAGCTGTGACCAGCCTGAACCTGATCTGGATGACCGTACCTCTCCAGCCGCTCAGGTCCACATTGAGCCTTGACAGTGAGCCTGCCTCGACCCAGCCTTCCTTGTTAGAGTTCAGCTCCAGACCTGTGTAGGCCTTGTAATCGGACTCGTTGTCATCCAGGTCATTGCCTGAGCCGGAGAGGCCCCATGCTGACCTGACACCCTGTGTCACTGATTGCCACTCGTCCTCGCCTGCGATCTTGACCTCGACCCTGAAGCCGTCCGGCGGCCTGGCACCCTTGAGGCTCTCATTGAAGTTGAACTTCATCATGGCACTGAGGGTTACCTGGGCCGCACTGGTCAGGTCAATGGTCTGGGTCATGAGGCTGTTGTCTATTCCTCCCTTGAAGTATCCTGTGGAGGGATTGACATTGTACCAGCACTGGGTACCGGAATACGCATCTGTATCAGTGATCTCCCATTGGTCATTGGACTCGTTGGTGACCGAGGTGTTGTCAGGCCTGGAGGCTTTCACGAGCACGTCATCGACCCACCAGCCTCCGCCGCTGCCGCCGTTGTACTCGAAGTACTGGAACCTGACCCTCACGTACTCGTAGCCTATATAGTCGCTGAGGTCGAAGGTGGCGGATTCCCAGCCGAAGGTACCGTCAGCGCTTATACCGTTCCAGCACCATCTCATGACGTTGTTGTCGCTGTCCCTTTCGGTTTCCTCGATGTACAGGTTCTGGGTGTAGGGCTTTGTTGGTTTGACGTACTTGTAGCTCCAGCTATTGCCGTCAGGCGAAGTGCCTACCATGATCACACCGCCGTTGTAACCCAGCTGCAGCTTGTACTTGTGCCTGAAGGTCAGTCCGGCACTGGAAGCGTCCTCAAGGCTGAATGTATCGGTTATCATGTACTTCTCGGTGGTTGCCCTTGTGCCCATGTCCTCACCCCTTGTCACGATTCCAGACACAGAGGCAATGGTGGTGAAGATCTCGCCGAAGATGTTGCCCAGTGCGTTTGGGTCCGTGACGTAGTAGTACTCACCATAGAATGGAACGAGTGTGGTGGAGTTCACTGCCCAGTAGGTGGATGAGTCCGCACAGTGCCACAGGTCGTACTCCTGCTTGTAGCTGCCCTCGTCCGGGGATGGGTTGTGCTGCCCGTCGTTGGTTGGGTAGTTGGGGTCATGGTCTATACCTCCATCTGTGTTCAGGCCGATGGTGTAGACATTGACAGGTGCGTTGAGCAGGCCGTTCGTTGGGTGTGGAGCGCCAGTGCTGTACCTGGTTTGTCCAGCTCCTGTGGTGCCCCAGTCATACTCTGGAGTGTAGATGTCATCGCTGTTGGAGAATCCATCAGTGAATCCAATGACGAACTCGTATCTATTGGAATCCGCTACGGCTCCATCAGCATAGGTTTCTGCATGGTCGATTGCCGCTCCGAGGGTATCATAGAAACAGGTGTGACCCCCGGTTCCAGTGCCGTTGATATCATCCATGAGGTCGCTCTTGTTGGCTTGTGTCATGTACAGGTATGATAGGCCGGTGGCCGGGTTCCAATCCCCATCATCATGCGGGTACCTGAACCTGGCACCACAGTTCTCACTGCCTCCTCCGTCGAAGGTGTACACCGCAACCCTGTCATTCGGTCCCAGGAAGCTCAGGAACTGGCAAACCCCTGCTCTAAGGTCTCCCATCTCCTCGCTCATGGAGCCGGATGTGTCCAGGGCGAAGACCACGTCCACCGGCGGCCTCACAGCAGCACCGATCTCCTCGCACCAGAATGAGGTATTGAAGGAATAATATGTTTCAGATGTCTGCTCGAACCCATGCATCTCGGACCATGTTGATACGACCTCGGAATCCACTGGCGGGTCCATGAAGTCCAGTTTCGACTCGCCGTTGATGCGGACCAAGGTGGCTTCATGCTCCCACTTGTTCGTGTCGTACTCCATGTCATCGTAGAAGAAGTAGACATAGACATCCTTGTAAGCAAGGTTGTTGAACACGAATATCTCTTCAGTGAGGGGTTTGATCTCCACTGCAAGCCTTCTCGTACCCACCAGTGTCGGTGTCCAGATGGCCTCAACTGTGGTGTGCTCGTCCACTGGCACGAAGACAGTCGTCGTGTGGATGATGTTGTCTCCGTCCTTGAACTTGACACTGGCAGTGACATTCCCATGGCCTATGTTGTAGACCTCGCATGATACCAGGTAGGACTCTCCCACCATTGGCCTTACCGTTTGTCCAACGATGCCGCTGGTCAGGTTCAGGTCAATGGCCGAGACCCTGAGCTCGTTCCTGGTGTCTGGGTGGTCGAAGAACCTGAGCACCTGATAGACCAGCTCTGATCTGGCTGCAATGCTCTCGTCGATGGAAGGCCTGCTGACCACCAGGGTCGTTGAGTCTGCAAGCCCCCAATGGCCCCTGGCATCCAAACCCCTTACCCATACCACGTACTGTCCGAATGGCAGGGTGCTAACGTCTATCACGGTCTCCACGAACTCTTCCTTCTCGTCGAATGCACCGTCAGTGGGGGACATCAGAGTGCCAGTTCCGCCCTCTCCGGCTGATGGTCCAATGAAGTACTCTGCCGCTGTCACGCCAGAGAGGTCATCCTTGACCCTTGCCGTAAGCGTGACATTGGAAGCCCCTCCAGTGGGATTTGGTGTAACCTTCACCAGGTCAGTGGTAGGCGGGATGGTATCGTCCTTCGTTACCTGAAGTATGGAGAGAACCGGTGCTCCCCATTCACCCGAGATATCCCTGCCCCTGACCCACACGTTGTGTGTGGTGCCAGGAAGCAAATCGAGGCCGCCTGGGCCTATGTCGATGATTGCGCTGACCTCCTCAGTGGGAGAGTTGAAGCTCCCGTCGGTTGCGCTCATGTTCACCCCGTCGCCCTCTGCTCCAAGGACATCGACGAAGTACTCTGCTTCGAGGATATTCGAGATGCCGGTGGAAACATCGTTGATAACCGCTGTAAGGTCCACGGTAACGTCCCCCAGTGTGGGGTTCGGGTCCATGTCAATGTCGGAGGTGACGGGCCCGATCTTGCTCACGTTAATGGTGGTAAATGTATCTGTGTCGCCCCAATCTGGAATATCCGTGTTCCAGTTGCCCTTGTCGTCCTGGGCCCTGACAGCTACCCTGAAAGGGCCGTCAGCTGGGTCAAGTGCAGATATGTCGATTGTGGCGTACACGTCCTCGGATTGGGCATTGTAGCCGCCCACGGTGGCCGTCATTGGCTGGTTGGTCCCGGCACCAGTGTCCCCGAACCCTGCGATATCAGGGGAGAACCATTCCGCAGCCATGATGTTCGAGTATCCATCCGTAACAGTGGCGGTGAGGTTAACGGTTGCCACCTCCACAGCAGGCTCCGGTGTGGTCTGGACATTGGTGGTCTGCGGGCTGTCAATGTTTATCTGAAGTGTGGCTGAATCACCCGGGTTCGTCCTCCAATGGTCCTTGTCGTCCTTTGCCCTCACATAGAAGGTATAGCTTCCATCTGCCCATCCAGAGATGTCGATTGTGATGTTCACATCCTCATCCGGGGAGTCGAAAGAACCATCTGAGGGGAACATCGGGAAGTTGTTTCCCTCACCCGAATCCCCTCCTGGGACCACCCAGTATTCAGCTTCCTCGATCGCGGACCACTGGTCCTCCACATGGGCCGTGAGGTCCACGTACTGGATCTCGTTCGCGGGTGTGGGCACGACGGTCGTGAGCGTGGTAGCTGGAGAATCCGAGGTCACCACAAGCGTGTCCGATAATGCGTTCCCCCATCCTGCTGAGCTCTCTGCCCTCACCCAGAAGTTGTAAGCACCGTCGCCCCATCCGGAAATGTCGATATTGTCAGAGACCCAGACATCATCATCACCGACCCATCCCCCTCCTGGGGTGAGATGGGTGCCTCCACCGGACCCAGGGTCGTCCCCTATGGCACCGATCCAATAGTAGGCATCCGTTGGGGGCTCTATCGGGGTTCCAGTTCCCTGGATGTGCGCGCTGAGCGTTGCGGTCTCGAACTCGTTGGTTGGTGATGGGGTGACATCCACCGAATCCACATCAGGTGTGTTCAATACAACACTTAAGAACCCAGTGACCTTGAAGTCATCAATGAAGAAGTCATCGTCCCATCCCTCGTCCCACCTGTAGAAGGAAAATTCGAAATTGTTGAGGCTGGCAGAACTCGGCAGCTCGATCACAACGTACTGCCAGTCGAATATTGTATCTGACCATTGGTCACTGTCATCAGCATGGTTCTTTACGCCTGTGGAGCCGTCCCAGGTTTCCCTGCAGGTGTACAATGTCGTCCATCCTGACCCGTCGTTATAGTTCAATTGTGGATAATTGCTCTCCTCCAGGTCCTGTGTCTGGTAGAAGAAGGAGAACTCGATCTTCTCGTATTCGCTGATGTCGCCCAGGTCCTCGTAGATGTAGTAACCCTGGTTGTTACTGCCCCTTGAATTGGCGCAGTGGGAGCCCTCTGGTATGTAGTCAATGGCATGGCCGCCGTAATCGTTATCATTGTCATCCCTCGTGGTCCACCTGTCATCATCCACCTGCGCATCCCAGGTACTGAAGTCATCATTTGCGTTGAAGTCGTCCTCGAACAGGACATTATATTGGCTGGCATCCAGGACCCTAACCTCGTCGATCCAGAGCTCTGCATCCTCGCTACTGGTTGTGCTCTCCTCGCAGAACAGACCGATCTCGATGTAGTACGTGTCGGCATTGAGGTTCTCGACAGCAGCGAATTTTCTCCAACCGGTTTGAGGGTCGAATGAAATATCGTCGTCCGCTTGATCTATGAACGCAATGCCCTGCCATTCGGTGGAATCCATGTTGCCACCGCTGTATGAATTGGTGTATGGGCTCAGTAAGTTCATGTTATTGGTATTTGTTCCAATGGAGCAGTACACACCTGCGAACTCGTTTTCTTCGAAGCCTTCATCCATGAACAGGTCGTACCAGAAGCTGATATAGTAATCACCTGCCGAGGGCACGACAAAGGACTCCCTCCATCCATAGGAGCACTCGCCTGTGTTTCCAGTTCCCCAATCCGCATCCTCTGAAATATGAGTATATAGGCTGCCCGAGTTGTTCAAATGTCCATATCCAGTGTCCCTGTATCCTTCTGTACACCCGTCATCAGAATTTCCGTGGTTCAACTCTTGGGATAATATATCCTCTACTTCGGTCCATCCATCGGTGCTTGAATCGAAATCATCGGCAAGAATGACGGTAGGTGCTCTCGTCCCACCCCCGCTAGTGTCGTATCCGTAGGGGTCGTCGAAGAGCCCGCGTATGAAGCTGGGCTCCCAGGCCATGACTACGAGCCTGTGGCCTCCGGCTGCTCCGGCACTGTACATCAGGCCGCTGTAGCCGGTTTTCTCGTCATCATACCAGGATATGGGCTCCGCACCCTCGCCTATGACGATCCTGTCTCCCCTGTCCGAGGAGAGTGATGAGTTATCATAAAGGTGTTTCATTCCGTGGGTGATGTCGTTGTAGCTCACCCCGGTTATGGGGCTGGGGGTGCCCACGTCGTTGTAGAGCGCATCCACGTGCAGAATGTCCTTAATAAACGTGCCATCAGTCGTAGCGCCATCCGAAAACCCGGTCAGGCCGCCAAGCAGGTCCTGGCCCATGAGCCAAACCTTGCCGTTCTCATCTGTCATGTAGGTGGTGAGGTTCTCCACGTCCTCTGGCAGGAGGGTATCCGTACCTGCTCTTCCGGAGTCACCCAGCACCCAGAGCACGGCGTTGTGCAGCCTGAGATCGTCGGTGGAGGGTCCTGGCTCGCCGGCCTCCACCCTGTGGTAGGTGTAGTTGTATTCCAGCTCGTCCAGGGACCTGGTTATGTTGGATGTCACGTTATTGAAAGTGCCGTTGTTGTTGGCACTGTAATCGTCATCCACCACCATGAGCCTGAACTTGATGTACAGGAAGTCATCGATACCGCTCTCCGTGGTGATGACGTTGTTCATCTCATTGGAGTCCCCCTCGGACTCCACAAGGACGTCCAGGGTATGCTCGCCGTAGACATTGGCGTTCCAGGTTATCGGGATATCAATAGCCCTCTCCTCAGTACCAACGGTCTGGATCTTCAGCTCCTCGATGTGGGTTATTGCCTTGTAATCCCCGTCAAGACCGAAGTCGATGATGAAGGTCTCGTCCACTGGCCCGTTGTTCCTGACCGTAGCTGTTATGGTCACCTCGTCCCTGTAGTTGGGTGTGGCTGGCGAGACAGAGAGACCGGTAATAGCAATGTCCCTCTGGGTCTTTCCCTCGATATTGCCCAGCCACATGATGGAGTTGTAGAACAGGTCTGCCTGGGAGGAGGTGTACCTGACCTCGGAGAAGTCGAATGAAAGGAACACGAGCTTGGAATCCCCATCGGTCCAGTTGTGGGCCACGATCTGTGTGTTGTTGTTCGGGTCCCCTTTCATCATGATCGTTGATTCGGAATCAGGCATGTAGAACTCCGCACAGTCGGATGTGGTCCTGTGCAGCACATCATAGAGCGTGTTGTTCGTGATGGCATGCCCTTCTGGACCGTAAAGGATGGGAGGCGTGGGCTGGTCGAAGGTTATTGGAGAAGACGTGTCAATGTGCAGGTAGTTCCAGTTCCTGATATCTGCACTGTTCAGCGAGCCTGAGCTAATGAGCATGAAGCTACCCCCGCCGTCCATGAACTGCTCTAGGTTGCCCATGTCCACGTCCGAGAGTGGTGACTCGTCGGTTCCAGTGAACCAGATCACGATGTCGTACTTGACGAGCACCGAGGCCGCAGGACCGTTGGGTCTTGTTCCGACGATATGCAGCTCGTAATCACTGGTTGAAGCACTGGCCCTGGTACCGCTGGACCTGGTGAACCCGATGTTGAACAATGCGCCCTGTATCCATTTCCATGCATCATCCGGGTGGTTGCTGCCGCTGGTAATGGGATCGTCATCCACGATCAATATCCTGGGAAGCACCGTTGTCAGTGTCTCTGTGTAATTGTCGGAGTCCCATGGCGGGTCGACACCGAGTATCTGCTCGATGGGGGTGGACTTGGTGATCTCCACGGATATGTTGTGCAATCCAGCAATGGTGTTCGTTGAATCCCAGTAGATGGTTATCGGCGTCGTACCGGCCGGCAGCTTGTTCACTGTGCCGTTGGTTATCCTGGTGATGTTGTTATTGACCTCGTATCTGACCCTGTAATTCACCTTGACATTGCCGTCGAAGGCACCACCTCTTACGATCTGGAACGAGATAGGAACGGTCTCATCGCCTCTTACCACGTCCCTGTTGCTGTTCACGGTCAGGGATACGACCTTGAGTTCGGGTCCAGTGGCCTCGCTCTTCTCTGTGATACTTAGATAATATGTGCCTGTCTTATGATTGCCAGCCAGGTCGCTGGCACTGATGTTGAAGGTATGGGTTCCGAAATTCTCGGGCCTGGCCCTCCAAAGGTTAATCGAAGAGGGAAGCCTGAAGAGGTCGTTGCCCATGCTGATCATCTGGTTGCCAGCAGGGAAGGTGAACCTGGTGGCAGCAGTGGTCTTGCTGGCGTTGTCATGGTACTGCAAGGTAACGGTGCTCTCATCCAGGTCCCCGTCGATATCAAGGACCTCTGCCCTGATGTAGAAGTTGCTGGCATTCTCCACGATATCCGTGTCCGTGGTCCCGACAATTGCGGTCATGTCCATGAGGAACGGGGCCACTTCAACATCCATGACATCTGAGACTATCCTCAAATACCCGCTGAGCTCAGCATAGTTGCCGTGGTTATCGGTTGCGTTCACGGGCATCTCCACCAGCCCGTCGCTTAATCCCAGTGGGGATTGCGCGTTGCCACTGTATATAAAGCCGTTGTCGTCGATCGCGCTCAGGGTGATGTCCGCAATGCCCATGGATGACATGTCCACAACAACACCGTTCTTGCCGATGTCATGCTCCCTGTCCTCGATGTGGGCCACTACTGTAAAGTTGTCTCCAGAGTATATCGATGACGGGTGGGTCTGTACCCAATAGATGATGGGATTGCCTGTTCTGTGCACCTCTATGGATACCTGTTCATCAGTGGAGAAACCATCCCAATCCTCTGCAAAGAGCGTCATGTTCACAGTAGCGATGTTGGCATCTATGAACGGTGCATATATCAAAGGTGATTCGTAAACATTGTCTCCTGTCTGGTAAAGGCGTACCTCAAGAACTGGGGTCAGGATCCCGCCCTCCATGACATTGAAGACATATCCTGGGTGTAATGGATCCGAGAAGTTCAACAGGATCGAAGAGGTTTTGAGGTTGTCCTGTCCATCCACTACCCACGCGGATACTGAAAAAGTGTCGTTCTCCCACATGACGCTGGGAGTTGCATTCGCATACTTGATTATTGGAGCTTCGGGGTTGTATGCCAGGATATCGAAGGTGTCTATCTTGTTATAGCTCTTTCCCTCCTGGTCGCTCACTGTCAATGTCATGTTCACGGTGTTGAGGTAGTTGTTCACCCCTAGGTCTGTGACATTACAGCTAATTGAATAGAGATTGTTGATGTCCTGGGTGCTGTCCTCCGATAGGGTCGGGTTCAGCAGCGGGAACTTATTGATCTGTCCAGCATTAAGATTGTCAGCAGTGAACAGGAGCTGGAAATTATCAATATTGGAATCTTCATTCGCATCCAGGTCCGATCTTCCGTCAGGATCCACTATGCGGGCATAGACCATGAAGTCCTCGTTCACGGCCGGGTTCTCCGGTTCTGTCCATAGGTCGAATATCAAGGGAGAGAGGCCTTGGTTCATGCCTTCCCCCATACCTTACCGGTCCA
>Ga0272444_10006113_pt1 | contig 10341 bp, 5 predicted proteins | sample SSMForm13_FD_201033 | JGI IMG/M metagenome (GOLD analysis project Ga0272444, IMG submission 201033) | Marine sediment archaeal communities from Little Sippewissett salt marsh, Falmouth, MA, United States - SSM-Form-13 | ecosystem: Environmental > Aquatic > Marine > Wetlands > Sediment ...
CGGTGTGCCTAATCCGGCCAGGTTCATTGCTGAAAAGAGGCAGACAAGCTTGCCAGTTCGATCGCGCGCTTTCGACCTGGTGTAAATGCGAGTAATTGCATGGGGAAAGCCGGCAATAAATAGGAAATATATACCCGGCGGTTCATTTTCAGACGGCATGGCTCCTAAAGCATTGCATTACAGCTGATTAAATCCTATAGACTGCTCGGGTCACTTGCTGCTTCCGCTATAATCTTGCATGATTTATTCTGCTTGACATCTTGACTATCTCCCCGTCCATTTGCTAATATGTCATTATCGTTACTCATCACGTTACGACTAGGAGACAATGATAGGAGTCAGAGCAAGGCCTGGAAACGGGAGCCTGGGGGCAAAGGCCTGCAAGGATCCAACTGGATAGCCATTGGAATGACATCGCAAGCAGGATCTGCCGATAACAGATGCAATTGCCTGTTATGCCGGTCCGTATATTGCGCCGGGGTGGTGCTCGATAAGTCTGTCATTATCCTACCGTCGGGACAAATAACTGAATCGTGAGTACGAAAGGAGCTTGTTAATGCGATACTTACTGATTTGTATTGCAGCTTTCATGCTGTTCGCTATGCCGGCGTTCGCTTATGATCCGCCGACCGATGGCGTGGAAGACTCAATCCTGATTGAGGTCGACATCCAGGCTTACATGTACTTCGAGCTGGACGCGGACCAGATCTGCTTTGAGCTCGAGTACGATGAGTGCTTCGGCTATGCCTGCGACACCGAGGAGATTGACTACTACATCTGTGTCAACGGTGACTGGTATGTTGTCGGTATGTTCGTCCCTGACTACGAGAATCCAAATGGTGGCGAGTACTGGATGCCCTGGTGCGACGACATGGACGTCTATGTCGAGGATATCCTTATGACCAGCAATTGGAGTACCGACTACATCGCCAGCGGCAAGATGGGTGAGTTTGACAGCAATTATTCCTTTGATGATGACATCCTGCCGTGGGAGCTCGAAGTCTGCGCCGACTGGTGTGAGAAGGGTGACTACACCGGATGGCTTACCCTCGAGCTCTGGGATCCATAGAATTCATCGCATCAAGTAATGAGCAGAAGCATTATCTCTGTGACTAATAAGCCCGGTCGATCCGACCGGGCTTTTTAATGTGCTTCGAGCCGGTTCGTTGACAATTACTTGAGCGGTTCATCCTGTTAATCTTCTGATCATATCAGGGGATGAAAGAGACTGAAAAGCAGGGAATTTCCGACCGGTTAATATCAATCGTATGCTAGGCTGCATGTCAAGAATTAATAATTTATACGATGAGTCGCAGTTTTTCCGGCTATATTTTCGTATAATATTTTAACTGAATGACTTGACATCGTAATAATCCATTGCTAGTATACATGCTATCGTTACTCATCACGTTACGACTAGGGGGACAATGATAGGAGAAAGGGCGTTGCCATGGAACGGGATATTGACGGGTAAAGGCCTGCAAGGATGCAACCAACTGGCCCCGCCGAACGATCCACATAACAATGTCTGCCGGGAGCAAGCTGATGTAGCTGGTTCAGTCGGCGTCAGAAGTTCCTTGTTCCGGTTACGTAGTCCTCGAAAGGCCTGTCATCGTCCTGCAATCGGACAAAAACTGAATCGGTGAGTACGAAAGGAGCATGGTAATGCGATACTTTCTGATCTGTGTTGCAGCTTTCATGCTGTTCGCACTTCCGGCATTCGCTTATGACCCGCCGACCGACGGTGTGGAGGATTCCCTCGAGATCTGCGTAGACATACAGGCGTACATGTATTTCGAGCTTGATGAAATTCAGGAGTGCTTCGAGCTCGAGTACGATGAATGCTTTGGTTATGCCTGCGACACCGAGGAACTTGACTACTACATCTGCGTTAACGGTGACTGGTATGTCGTGGGTAAATTCGACCCTGACTACGAGAATTCGAACGGTGGCCAGTACTGGATGCCTTGGTGCGATGATATGGATCTGTATGTCGAGGATATCCTGATGACCAGTGACTGGAGCACAGACTACATCGACAGCGGCGAGATGGGCGAGTACGACAGCAATTATTCGTACGACGATGACATCTATCCGTGGGAGATGGAAGTCTGCGCTGACTGGTGCGAGAAGGGTGATTACACCGGATGGCTCACCCTCGAACTCTGGGATCCATAAGACTTACAAAATTAAGACCTGAACAAGCATAAAATCCCGGCACTTATCAAGCCCGACCCGTTGCGGCCGGGCTTTTGTTTACTCTCGTTCGACGGTCAATATCCGGAGAATAGGCATCCCGTATTCGATTTCCCACTGCAGGTACGGATTGCTGCTGGAACGTAGAACCCTGATGAATAGCCGGCTATAGACGCGTCAGGCTTGAACGCGCGATGGCATGAGATGTCCGATGGCCAAAAATCCCATTATAAAATATAGCGTCTTATTAACTCTTAATTGATCACTTAAAGCGATTTGTTTATCTCGCTATATTTTTGTATAAAAATTCGGCCGAATGTCTTGACATCGCCTTCTGCCATTGCTAATCTGCTTGCTATCGTTACTCATCTTGTTACGACTAGGAGACGATTGATAGGAGACGGAGCATGGCCTAGGAATGGGAGATCAATTGGGTAGAGGCCTGCAAGGACGCAATCAAATAGCCCAATACCGAATGACCCAGCAACCAGTGTCTGCCGGGAACAGGCGAATGTAGCTGGTTCAGTCGGTCTGGAATCTCTGATTCCGGTTAGGTGGTGCTCGAAAAGACCTGTCATTTAAATCCTAAGCTCGAAACAAAAAACTGAATCGGTGAGTACGAAAGGAGCATAATAATGCGAAATCTTTTGATTTGCATTGCAGCTTTCATGCTGTTCGCTATGCCGGCGTTTGCCTATGATCCGCCGACCGATGGTGTGGAAGACTCTCTCGAGATTTGTGTCGACATCCAGGCTTACATGTACTTCGAGCTTGATGCGGACCAGATCTGCTTTGAGCTCGAGTACGATGAGTGCTTCGGCTATGCCTGCGACACCGAGGAGATTGACTACTACATCTGCGTCAACGGTGACTGGTATGTCGTCGGCATGTTCGTCCCGGACCTTGAGAATCCCAATGGCGGCGAGTACTGGATGCCTTGGTGTGAGGACATGGACGTCTACGTCGAGGATATCCTTATGACCAGCAATTGGAGCACGGACTACATTGCCAGTGGCAAAATGGGTGAGTTCGACAGCAATTATTCCTTTGATGATGACATCCTGCCGTGGGAGCTCGAAGTCTGCGCCGACTGGTGCGAGAAGGGTGACTACACCGGATGGCTTACCCTCGAACTGTGGGATCCTTAAGTCTCATTTCCATTTGAGACCCAGGTCATTCTGATGAAAAGACAAGCATCCCGAAATGCGCTGGATGTTGATCAAGACCGATTGAACTCCAGCTACAGATAGCTTTCAGCGATTCTCATTTTCGGGATTGCTGTCTTTTCACCGTTGTCCGTGTTTGATGTTTAACTGCCCAGGTGTGGTCAGGAGCTCCCGATCTTGGATGACGGCTCGCTCCGATAACCGACACAGACATTTATCTCAGCGGCGGACATTGACGAATTACCCTGGACCGGATGAAGCCCGATTAAGACAGAGGAGGGGCGCGGCAAGCAGCGCCCCGCCCTCCAACTGGATTTTTGAAGGGCGTACGGGGATGGCTTCTGGAGCGCTACTTGCAATGCCCCGAAGCTTATATCCTAGGAACATGCAGGGGACTTTATCCAAGGTTTCCCGGACCGAGGATGAGTCCCCTGTTTTATGCCATTTAAGACATGAAAATTATGGGGGCGAACTGCGATACTTAATAATGTAAGACGAGCCTGAAATCCCGTGAGCCGTCGGCATTTGTTTTTTGCCGTTCAGCGAAAGCCGCTGAAAGGTTTCACGAGAGGAAGGATTTCGTTAAGCTGAGGTTTACAGATTTATTTGCTTGAACAACCGACGCGTACATGATCATAATGATTAGCTGTATAATTCATGACAATACGATGACTTGGTGAGGTGGAGGTACTCAAATGCATCGAAATCTTACGGCAAGTTTCATTCTGGTGGCGGCATTCTTCCTGCTGGTATGGTGCCCGGCAGTGAATGCGGAGGCGGACGACGGATCCGATATGTCGATGCGGATTCCGGACGTACGTCTTATCGAGGTCGATCCGGACTACATCGAGTTCGATCCCAGCCTGAATGACATGGTCAGTGGCTGGACGGAGACCAGGACAATCACCGCGACCGTCAGCGCCAATGCCGACTGGGTGCTGACGATCAAGGGCGGCAGCGAAACCTGGGATGGACCCTACATGAAGCCCGTCTCGGATATCTACTGGAATCTCGCCGGTGGCGATTACGTGGCCCTGGGCACGCAGAACAGCATGATTACCGCCGGTGGTCTGTCCAATGGAACCGGGTATGACATAAGCTTCAGGATCCAGCTGGATCTCTCAAGGGACCTCCCGGGCGATTATCATTACTACGATGTGATCTTCGAGTTGCTTGAGCCATGATTACCACGAATACAAAATCAATGCGCGGCAGCGATACAGTCGGCATGTATCCCTTCTCCGCGCGCCGGTTCTTCCAGGATCTCAGCAGGAATGACATCCTCCTGAAGTCCCTTATCGCGTTCATCGCATTTCTCATCCTGTCCCCGCCTGCATGGGCACAGCAATCCATTAGCATAAACGACATCTCTATCGGTCCCGTGTCCGCCGATGATTTCGTCGCGGGCGGAATTTATATCCAGGCCCAGCCGATTTACTGGGAGAGCGATATACCCTGGCGGATTACGGTACGGGCAGGACAGTCCAACCTCAGTGTGAGCGACGATGGGACGTACATTAAGCCACTGAGCGACCTGTACTGGAAGTTAACTGACGATGAGACATGGAATCCCATGACGCAGGAAGATAACGAAATAGAGTTCGGTCGGGAGCCGGGCGAGGGAGTGATTTATATCGACTTCGTTCTGTCGCTCGACTGGATGAGAGATATCGCTGGAGATTACGGCGCGGAGATTGTTTTCACAATACAGGCTGTTGACTAGGGTAAGAGCCAGGAATGGAGATCAGATTATGTCTTGCAGAACATCGAATCTGAAAGGGCTAGGATTAAGATTAATCACACTGATAGCGCTTGCGCTGGTACTGGTCCCGGTATGGACGATTCCGGCAATGGCCCAGAATTTCTCAGTCCAGTTCGGCGCCCAGGAATTTGATGTCAGTCCGGGAGACAGATTCGGTGGCACGATTCCGGTCTCAAATAATTCCGAGGATCCGGTAACAGTGAGGATCTTTGCCGGCGACTGGGTCCGCGTTCCCGGAGAGGCGGATTACATTGCCACGGAGGGTCCCTCGGATGAACCACGCTCCCTGCTTTCCTGGATGACATTCAGCCCCGACAGCATGACGCTTCAACCCTGGGAAAGACGCGAAATCACATTCGAGGTCAACGTCCCGGATGACAACTCACTTGAAGGATCCTATTGGGCTCTGATTTATGTCCAGGGAATGCCTCCCCTTGGTGAGGACATGGAGTCCATTGGAGGCGGTGAGGAGGCCGGGATCGGCATACGCACGGTTTTTCGCTACGTCATCCGCGTAATTGCGACAATCCAGGATACTGAAGTGCGCTCTGCGACGTTCTCATCGTTCCGCCTGGATCCGATGGAGGATGGATTCAAGGCAATTGCGAGATTCCAGAACGACAGCAACATCTATCTGAAGCCCACCGTCTGGATGGAGCTGCGAAATCCAGCAGGCGAGACTGTCTATACAGAAGAGCACATTGCCATTACGGTACTGCCTGATAGCGCCAGGGAATTTCAATTCGAGCTCACCAGCCTTCCGCTCGAGTCGGGCGATTACCTCATCATGATTATCGCGGACTACGGAGTTATGGATCTTGTTGCTGCGAGGGGACGGGTGAGCCTTACTCTTACGCCCCCGGATGAGGAAGATCTAGAAGAGGATAATACAGAAGATGATAAGGACGAAGGTGATCTTCCTGAGGAAGATGTTACAAATGACGATATAGAAGGTGAGGAAAGTGATGAAACCGGGGAAGGTGGCGGTGGATCCGGGGGCTAAGGATCCCCGAATGGATGGTTCCTGAAATATGAAGTACAGCGACCATGCACGCTAATGTTGCATGAGAAGAAGATCATGTATTCATACCGCCGTAGGGCACAACGTTTCGTTCTCGAAATCTCCTCCATCTTCATGCTCGTGATTCTGGGCCTGGCATGGCCTGCTGCAGTGTATGCTGCGCCGCGCGTCGAGCTTACATCCGAGCAGGTCATCGACGCGGGTGAACAGATACTACTGTCGGCCGGTATACGGGTTTCAAACGACGGGGATACAACCCAGACATATGAAATCGCCTTCGTCTCGCCGACAGGATGGCAATGCAGCGCTTTTCCCGGGACTCTGAGACTTGAGGCCGGCCAAGCGGAGATAGTGTTCATTTCGATTGACCAGCCCCCCGGTGCGCAGGCCGGCGACTACCCTATCATTATTAACTGCTACCCGGTTGGCATGCCCTCAATTGCAGCCAGCGTGGAAGTTACGGTCAGAATCCCGAGATTGATGATGCTCCTGATCCGATCTACGGTGCCAACACCACCCGACACATTATCTGGTCGGGACCTGGTCCAGACTTTCAATGTGACCAACACCGGTAACCTTAGAGCTCGCATTTCCATAGCAGTTGAAGCATCTGTTGAATGGCCGATCACAGTGTCCCCTGCGGATCTAAGACTTGATCTGGAACCGGACCAATGGGCGGACGTGGTGGTATCGACTTCGATTCCCGAGCAGCTTGTAGGAACTGAAAATTATCATGTTGTGGTTACTGTGCGCCCGGAGGATGAGCCCGGTGCAGAGGGACTGGAATGGAGTGCCGGGACCTACACCCGCATTATTCCACGCCAGCTCACGTCTGGGTCGAATTACGCGACTCTGGACGGGACAGTGCAGTTCCAGGTGTCATGGCATGAAGAAGATGATGAATTAACTACGCGAATCGCTATCGACAGGCTGCGAAGCGAGATCGCTCGAGGTCGTACGCTGACCATTGGCCCGTTCAATACGCGTCTCTCCGGTTCGGGAGAGTCAAGTTTCCAGCGGGATCGCGCATTAAGGGTCAGGTATGAAGATGTCGACAGGGGATATATATATGCCGGGGATTTTTCGCTCAACCTGAGGTCGTCGCTGCTTGGACGATATCTGTCTGGTCGCGGCGGGGATGTGGCTTTCAGGGCCGGGCAAAGCGAATTCAGGGCCTTCTACATGCGCAATCGCGGAAGTGTTCCCACCGACATTGGAGGCGTCCAGTTTTCCCAGGAGTTTGGCTCCGATGGCCTGATGCGCCTTAGTGCTCTCAGAACCACAGAGCGGGATTCGGCCGACACACTTGAAGTAGAGGACGAATCAGCGACCAACGTGGGCGTCCTTCTGGGCTACGTACCCTCTAACCAGGTCGAATTCATCGGCGAGGCAGCTTGGTCGAACATGTCGGGGGCAGGAAGCTCGGACACCGCCTGGCATATCAGCGGAAAATATGTTGATCAGGGATTCGCGTCCAATGCAGAATGGCTTCGCGCAGGCGAGGATTTCTTCGGAACCTGGCGGAATACCGAGCTCACCCGGTGTTATCTGTCAGTTAGTCCCATGGACGATCTGAGTCTCAGGGGGCATTACTACAGCCGAACTGCCTATAATGAAAACGTTGATCCCGATCTGCTCGACCGGAACACTCGAAGATGGTCGGTGGGTGCGACATGGAACCTCGGGGATGCAGGTCGATTCGGCGTAACCCATTTGGTTGAACGAGACTGGGATCCAATCTCAGATGAAAATGACCTCGAAGAAGTATCCATGATTTATTCGTACTCCCGGGACTGGAGAAATTACCATTTCTATGCCACCTGGGAGGACCGGGACCAGGAGGATGCCCTGACCGGTGATACAGAAACGGAGCGGGAGCTTCGCTTTGACCTCCAGGCGCTCCTTAATCGCGATACTATGCTGCGTCTCGGGTATACAAACAGGCGCCGATCGGAGAATGGGGGAGCGAACACTCATGACAGATCAACCTTCAGACTCGGCGGGGAGTTTGCTCTCGGTGACGATACTGAACTGATTCTGAATCTCGAAAGAGATTCCGGCGATACAATCGGCAACCGAACCAGCATTCGGGGGCGACTGCTCTGGGAGCTGAACAATGGCTCGTCAGTGAGCTTTCATTTAAGGTCCTTCATCGGCGAGAGCAACAATCCAACCGAGGTTGCACTGAGTTATGCGCACCCCATAAGCATTCCGCTTACATGGTTCCCCCGCAAGGGCAGTCTTGAGGGGCGGGTCTTCTATGCGGAGAACCCGGAGCAGGGACTTCCCAATGTCCTTTTATCGGTCGGGAATGTTGAGACGGTAACCGACAGCGACGGCTATTTCATCTTCCCGGCGCTTGATCCCGGCCAGCACCTGCTGGTAGTTGATAACTCAACGCTGGGTATTGGGTTTATTCCCGATGTCGAACTTCCCATCACCTTCGATCTCGATGCAGGTTCAACAACGCAGATCGATATTCCCGTCAGGGAATCGGTCGTCATTGGCGGTCAGGTACTTATTGAGGTCCCGGGCTTAATCGAAGCCGATACGACCCAACAGCCTCTTCGCGATATGGTGGTTGAGCTTCAGCATGAGGGCGAGAGTGCCTACCGCGTTACCGATGCGTACGGACGATTCCTTTACAGCGATCTGCTCCCCGGAACCTACACGATCATACTTCGTGCCGAGCGCATTCCTGAGTGGCACACGATTCTGAATCCCGTGAGCTATACACTCGAGCTTGAGTCCGGCGAGTCACGCAGAGACCTCGTATTCGTCGTCGCTCCGATGGAGCGCAATATCAACATTACCACCGAATCTCCGGAAAGTTAGTACCCCGGTAAGAGTTCTGCCTTTTGTGCCATCGCCATTTTATCAGCACGAATGCGGTCTATTAGGCTGGCGCCGTAGCGCCTGGTATTTAATATAGCCAGAGAATTTCGGATTCCATGTGACCGGAACGGTCTTCTGCTTTTGTGCTACCATGCTTTATGCTTAATTGCTAAACATCCCAGCCGGGAAAACGGAGAAGATAAATGATCAGGCAATACATGTGTTTTACAGCCCTTGTTTTAGCCACTTTTATTCTGGCTGGCTGCTCGACCGGTAGCGTTGTTACCAGTCCGGGCGCGGCGCCTCCCCTTGTGGAAAACAACAGGATTTCAGAACATAAGGATCCCGGGCATTTTCTCTGGCTCTACAACAATATCTACATCAGCGAGGATCGAACCGAATGGGAAATCGTTCCCATGAGGATCGTTGAGAGCCACTGGAATGTCCTGAAATGGCTCGAACAGGGCCCGTGCACCGATTGCTTTAAGCTGGTAGCGGTCAACCCCACAGGTGCAGGTACGCTGAATGTCGACGTTGAAATATCGCATCCATTCAGCCTTTCCAATCTGACCGGATTCGACGTGCGCGGCATAGCCATTTTCGAGGGCTCGCATACATTTCCCGAGAGCGGTCTGGTGATGTCGGATAGGACTCAGGGGAACGGCCAGTTAATTAACCCGGACGGATATACATCGCTCTACAATCCGTCGACTGCCGGATCGGGTCCCGCCGGGATGCAGGGGTATATCTCCGGCAGATTTGAAGGGCAGTTTCCCGATGCAACTCTTAACGGCTACATGCGTCACATTTCACCCGGATCGGCGAACACCCGTAATGCGCTATATGCTGGAACTGCGATGATCGTGACGTACGAAGTCGATATGCCCGATGGAGGGTTTGTATTCGGGTACGCGGTGGATGCGTCCTGGGCACCCCCGGATATCAAACCGGTTACCGACCCGATGACTGATTTTCCTCCCGAGGCGAACTGCCCGGAGCCATGGAAAATCGAAATCACTGAAACACCGATATGGAACGGAATAACGTCGGGCGGCGGACAGGCGACGCTGACAATAGATGTCTATGACTGGTCCGGCAAGGACAGTCATGCCTGGCCGGTTATCGAGTGCACTGAGCTATTTGACGGCGAGTTAACGGCGCAGTGGGTGTCGGATGGATCGGGCTTCTCGACCTACGAAATAAACATCGAAAACGTAAAACTTGCTGAAATTGGTGCATATCCGCTCCTGGTCAGTGTCGAGGATGATCTGAATACAGGCGCGCCCGAATGGCTCGATCTGACTGCATATCAGGTTCATTACGTCGAGGTTGTTGAGTTTACTCCCGAGGATCCGGTGATT
>Ga0272444_10006116_pt1 | contig 10340 bp, 10 predicted proteins | sample SSMForm13_FD_201033 | JGI IMG/M metagenome (GOLD analysis project Ga0272444, IMG submission 201033) | Marine sediment archaeal communities from Little Sippewissett salt marsh, Falmouth, MA, United States - SSM-Form-13 | ecosystem: Environmental > Aquatic > Marine > Wetlands > Sediment ...
TAGCCAGTCCCGGTGATCGAGATACCACCGGATGGTCGATTCCAACCCCGCCTCCAGAGTGTGCCGGGCCTTCCAACCGAGTTCGCCGGTTATGCGCGAAGCATCGATCGCATACCGCCGGTCATGTCCGGGGCGGTCTTCCACGAACTTGATGAGCTCCGCCAGGCCGCTTTGCCCGGTCATCTGCTGCAGCAACCGGCAGAGCAACTTCACCAGATCGATGTTCCGCATCTCGGCGTTGCCGCCCACCGTGTACGTCCGGCCGGCCTTCCCACCATGCAGCGCCAGGTCCAGCGCCTCGCAATGATCGCGGACGTAGAGCCAGTCCCGCACCTGCCTGCCGTCGCCATATACCGGAATGGTCTCACCCGCCATGGCGTTGCGGATCACCAGCGGAATCAACTTCTCGGGATGCTGGTACGGTCCGTAATTGTTGCTGCAATTGGTCGTCACGACATCCAGTCCATACGTCTTTCGATACGCTCGAACCAGATGATCAGCGGCCGCTTTGGAGGCCGAGTACGGCGAGTTCGGACTATGCGGGCTGTCTTCGTTGAACCGACCTGTCTCACCCAAAGAGCCGTACACCTCGTCCGTCGAAACATGAACCAGCCGCATGGGCCTCGAGCTCTCCGCCGTCCGCCGGGCCAGTTCCAGCAAATGAAACGTCCCGACCACGTTGGTGCTGATAAACGGCGCCGGACCCAGGATCGCGCGGTCGACATGCGACTCCGCCGCCAGATGGATCACCGCATCGAAATCATGGCGATCAAAGCAATCCCGCAGCCCGTCAAAATCACAGATATCCAGTCGCTCGAAGCAGTAATTGGACGCCGTCTCGATGTCGGTAAGATTGCTCAGATTGCCGGCATATGTCAGGGCGTCGACATTGACGAAACTCGTTTGGGGGTACTTCCCGACCAGGTGCAGCAGCAGATTGGAACCGATAAAACCGGCCCCGCCGGTGACCATTACTTTCGTGTAGCGTCGTGAGTCGCTCATAAAGAAAAAGAGCCGGCGAAGGGACTCGAACCCCCGACAGGCTGATTACAAATCAGCTACTCTACCAACTGAGTTACGCCGGCTGGCTGTAAAACGGGCTACTAATAATATCGCGGGCTCAGCCCAAGTCAAGACAAATCAGGGCCGCCTCGAGGCCCGGCCGGGGCCGGGCTCACACTTTCCGCTTCCACTTCACGCCCTGGGGCGTATCCTCCAGGATAATCCCCATGGCCAGCAATTCGTCGCGGATACGATCCGACTCGGCGAAATCCTTGCTCTTGCGCGCCTCGGTTCGCTTCGCGATCAGAGTCTCGATCTCGTCGTCGAGCGCCTCTTGCTTGAGCTCAAACCCCAGCACCATATCGAACCTGCGAATCAACTCAAGCGCCCGATCACGCTCCTCGGCCGAAAGCTTGTCCTCGGCCTTGAGCCGGTTGATATCGCGAATGAAATCAAACACCACCCCGAGCGCGCCCGAGATGTTCAGATCGTCATCGAGATTCTCTTCGAACGACGACCGCGCTTTCTCGAGTATGCCGTCGGCGCTGCCGTCCGATTTTCCACCTGCGTGGTCACCCAGGTTGGCAATGAAATCATTATACCGGGTGAGCGCCTGGCGGGCCGCCTCCAGACCGTCGAACGTGAAATTCAACTGCTGGCGGTAATGCGTCGAGATCAGCAGGTACCGGACCGCCCTCGCCGGATATCCCTTGGCCAGTATCTGTTTCAGCGTATAGAAATTGCCCAGCGACTTGCCCATCCTCCGGCCTTCGACGATCAGATGCTCGCTGTGCAGCCAGTAGTTGACGAACGTCTCGCCGGTGGCGCATTCGGACTGGGCGATCTCATTCTCATGGTGCGGGAAGATATTGTCCACGCCGCCGCAGTGAATATCGAAATGCCTGCCCAGGTACCTGGCCGACATTGCCGAGCATTCGATATGCCAGCCAGGCCGGCCCTTGCCCAGTTCCGTGTCCCAGTACACGTCACCGTCGGCCTCGTCCCAGGCTTTCCAGAGCGCGAAATCCGACACCGACTCCTTTTCGTATTCATCGGTGGCGATGCGCGCGCCCGGTTTGAGCCCGTCCAGGTCGAGCTTCGCCAACTTGCCGTAGTCCGAAAATGAGGATATCCGGAAATAGTAATCCCCGTCGATTTCGTATGCGTGGCCTTTGGCGACGAGATCCTTGATCATGGCCACCATCTCGTTGACATGCTCGGTCGCGGCCGGGTACACGTGCGCCCGCTTGATCCCGAGTGCATCCACGTCCTCGTAGAACGCCTTGATGAACTTCTCGGTGTGTTCTTTGAGCGTAACGCCGTCTTTCTGCGAATCGCGGATTGTCTTGTCGTCGACATCCGTAATGTTCATTACATGCGTCAGTTTGTAGCCCTTATATTCGAGATACCGCCGAAGCAAATCCTCGAACATGTAGGTACGGAAGTTCCCGATATGTGCATAATCGTACACGGTCGGGCCGCACGTGTACAATCGTACTTCGCCCTCGTTTATCGGCCGAAACTCTTCGACCACGCCGGTCAGCGTGTTCTTGAAGCGCAATGCCATTGTCATCCCTCCGTAAACGAGGCCACCGTCTTTCTGTCCAGTTTCTTGATGACCTCGGTCACCAGCTTGATGGTGTTGTCGTAGTCGCTGCGGTTCATGATGCTGTTGTGACTGTGAATGTATCGCACCGCCGGGCCGATCACGATCGACGGCACCCCGGTGCGGGAAACGTGAATACGCCCGCCGTCGGTCGCGCCACGTTCCATGTAACTGATGTGATACGGAATCTTCTTGTCATCGGCCGTCTTGAACACCAGGTCACGAAGTTTCAGATTGGGTATCATCAAACCGTCGTAGATCAATATCGACGGTCCGCTGCCCAGCTTCTCGGTCTTCTTGAACCCGTCCGGCGGAATGTCCTGACCGATGCCCGTATCGACCACGATACAGACGTCGGGGTCCGCCAGGTGCGCCAGAGTCTGGGCGCCGCGCAACCCCACTTCCTCCTGTACCGAAGCACTGCCAAGCACGGTGTTCGGGTGTTTGATGCGTTTGAGCTTTTTCATCAGCTCGATCACCACCGCACAGGCCATGCGGTTGTCGAACGCTTTGGACATGTACATCTTCTGGTTGCCCAGGATCGTAAACTCGCTGTCGGGGATAATCGGATCGCCCGGCTTGATACCGAGCTTCTTCTTCACGTCGAATCTCTCCTGCACACCGACATCGATAAACATATCCTTTATTTCCAGGACCTTCTTGCGCTCTTCCTGCGGCAGCAAGTGAGGCGGGGTCGAACCGACAACACCGAGCACCGGGCCTTTTGAGGTAATCACCCGCATCCGCTGGCCCAGCGCCACATGGCCCCACCAGCCGCCAAGCGGCAGAAACTTCAGGTAGCCTTCCTCGGTGATCTCCTTGACCATAAACCCGATTTCGTCCATGTGACCGACCACCATGACCCTGGGATTGTCGCTGGTGCCCCGTTTGCGGCCCATGATCGACCCCATCTTGTCGTACTTGATCTCGTCCGAGCTGTCGGCCAGTTCGCGTGCGATAATCTGCCGTACCTCGTGCTCATAGCCGGAGACGCCGTTGGCCTCCGTAATTTCCTTCAACAATAGTTCGGTGCTGTCCACGTCATTCCCCAATCTACTAGCGAATTCAAACTCGATTTCCTTCAACATTCCGGTTCGCCATTGTCCGGAACGGGCGTCTATGACTCGATGTGCTCGAACAACTCCGTCAGGGTGCTGACCCGCCGGGTAGCCAGCGGCATCTCGTCGGGATACTCACGATCCTCTTTCACTTTCAGAATCGCCGCCATACCCACGCCGTGCGGGCCCTCGATATCCTCGAGATAGCGATCGCCGATATACACGCAATCAGACGGCGCCTGCCCGGCCATGTTGGCCGCTTTCAGGAAAATGTCCCGGTGCGGCTTTCGCAAACCGAACGACGAACTAAAGATGGTGAAATCCAGATAGCGCGCAAGCCCAAATCGGTCAAGTTCCGCCAAATGAGCGCGCTCGGGAAATACCGTGTTGGAGATAAGACCGATCGTCGGATAGCGCTCTTTCAAGCGCGCCAGCGTGTCGGCGGCGTCATCATAAGCGAAAAGAAGCTCCGCCACTTTCTCGTAATAGGCATCAAAGAACTCGTCGATTGTTCGTTCGGTATGATGGATGCCCAGTCGATCGAACAACTCCGCCACCACCTGGGGGATGTCCCATTCGACGAATGTGTTGGCCGCCTGCTGCCGGTAACGCTGCCGGATCTCATCGAAACTCCGCTCGAAAACGCCGTCGGGCGGGACTTCTATACCCCGGCCGGCCAGAAAGCGGCGTCCGTTTTTCACGCACGTTTCGCTCAACTCATCCCAGGACACCGTCTCGTACTCGATCAGAGTCGAGCCAAGATCAAACAATATCGCTCGCGGTCTCAGTTTTTCCACGCCCTATTCCTTTAGTGCCGACCGGATAATCCGATCAACCAACTGGTCGAATTTAATGCCGATACACGCGGCCGCCATCGGCGCCAGCGAGAGCGCCGTCATACCGGGCAGCGTGTTCAGTTCCAGGCAATACCCCTGCCCGGCTTCATCCAGAATAAAATCCACCCGCGCCAACCCCGAAGCACCGATCACCTCGTACACGCGAGCGGCAGCCTGTTGCAGAGACGTCGACGTCTGTTCGGATATCTTCGCCGGGGCAACGTATTGCGACTTGCCCTTGGTATACTTTGCCTCGTAATCATACAGGCCGCTGCTAGGTATAATCTCAACTACCGGTAACGGTTCCCCGTCAAGCACCGCCACGGTCATCTCTCGTCCCGGGACATGTGCCTCCACCAGAACGTCTCGCGACTCCCGGGCGCAAACCTCAATCGCCCCGGTCAGTTGCTCCGGGCGGTCGACTTTTGTCAGTCCGACCGTCGAACCGCTGTCGTTGGGTTTGACAATCAGCGGCAACGAAAACGATTTCGCAATATCCGCAGCCAGCTCCGCCACGTCCGGCCGGTTTCGCAGCCGGTAGAGTTTCCACTCCGGCGTGCGGATGCCCTCGGACTGCATGAGCCGTTTGGCGACCGCCTTGTTCATGGCTATGGCCGAGGCCGCCATACCCGAACCGGTATATTTCCTCCCGGCCAGGTCAAGCAATGCTTGCACCGTGCCGTTTTCACCGCTGCCGCCGTGCAGACCGATGAAGACGATCTCGATATCCCGTGCGTCAGGCCGCTCCAGCGTCGTCGCCAGGGCGCCGGAACTCACCGCCACCGGCAACGCCTCGCCGCCCTGATTGTCCCGATCCGGAAAACGTCCCTTTCCGTCCAGCAACGACCGACCGTCGGCGGGATCGATCGCCAGGACCTCATGTCCCTGCCGACACAGCGACTCATGCACGGCCCTGGCCGAGGCCAGTGAAACCTCTCGCTCGCTCGACTGCCCGCCTGCCAGTAACAGGATTTTCACCGCGTCTTCCCTTTCCTCAACTTGCGATACCGACTATAGACGTAAAGCAGACACGCCACGACCAGCACCGGCCAGACTATCTGGTTGTACCGATCAAACAGATGCTCGATCCGATCGAGATTGTCCACCAGTTTCACGGCAATATACGTCAGCACTCCCGTGAAGACCACATACGAGATAGCCGAATACACAATCATCCGGCCCGCCGGGTATCGTCCGATACCGGCCACCAGGGCCAGCGCCGAGCGGAAACCCACCACGAAGCGGGATAGCAGCAATATCAGCCCCCCCCAACGCTCGAACTTCACGTCGATGGCATCGATATCAGCCGTCGAGAAATAGCGATAGTTCTTCTCCCGAAAGAAACCGCGGCCGTAGCGCCGCCCGACCAGGTATAGCAACATCACCGACGACAGGCCGCCTATATTCACCAGTGCGAAGGCTATCGGCAATTCCAGCCGACCCAGGGCAGCCAGAACGGCGGCCGCCAGTATGAAGGTATCGCCGGGGAAAGGCGGAAAGATATTCTCTATGAAACAGGCCAGGAACAGCACCAGGTAGACCCAGAACGCACCGTACGTAAACAGCAGGTCCAGGTACTCATTGACTTGTGCCAGCGTGTCACCCATCAGAGCCAATCAAGCACACGGCCGAGGCCGCGATGCCCTCCTCGCGCCCCACGAATCCAAGCCCCTCGGTGGTGGTGGCTTTGATACCGACTAGAGCCTCGTCGATTCCGAGCACGCCGGCGATCTTCCGCCGCATGGCCGGGATGTGGGGATTAAGTTTCGGTCGCTCCGCCATGATGACTGCATCCAGTGACAGAATCATGTCGAAACCCGCCTCACGAACCATCCCCATCACCCTCGAGAGCAACTGTGCCGAGTCGGCATCCTTGTATTGCGCATCATCAGGCGGAAACTGCTGACCGATATCCGGAAGACCCGCCGCCCCGAGCAAGGCGTCGCTTATAGCATGAAGCAACACATCGGCGTCGCTGTGACCGGCCAGACCGAGCGAATGTTCGATCCGCATCCCGCCGAGAATCAACGGGCGCGACGGCGCCAGTCGGTGGACATCGAAGCCGTGCCCGATGCGAAGCTTATTCATGACCTTCCCTTCGCAGCAGCGCCTCGGCCATAACCAGGTCGTCGGCGCCGGTTATCTTGATATTGACGGCCGTCGGCTCGACAATGCGTACCTTGAATCCTTTCGCTTCAACCAGCGAAGCATCGTCGGTGATGGGCGACGAGGAATCGGCCTCGCGATGAGCCGTAAGGATCAAATCGTATTGAAACACCTGCGGAGTCTGCGCCTGATACAAACACGTTCTATCCAGCGTGGTCAGAATGTAACCGTCCTTGACCCGCTTGATCGTGTCGGTGGCCGGAACCGCCAGCATGGCCGCCCGCTCTCTGGCGGCCACCTCGACAACTCGGTTGATATCCTCCGGTGCGACTAGCGGTCTGGCCCCGTCGTGAATCGCAACCAACTCCGTCGACACGGGCAGCGCTTCCAGACCCCTGAGCACCGACTCCCGCCTGGACTCGCCACCTATTACGATCTTCTCGACCTTCGACATGCCATATCGGTCCACTACGTTCTGCCCCGTATAGATGAGCGCATCCTCGGCGACCACAATCACAATCTTGTCGATCGATGCTGCGGTCTCGAACCGGCTCAATGTCCAGGCCAACATGGGTCGATCACAGATGTTACGAAACTGCTTGGGCACCGCCCCGCCCAGGCGGACCGATTTTCCGGCGGCCACTATGACTGCGTACGTTTTCATCCAATATGATTATATGAGCCGGATTGACCCGACTGCAAGGTTTAAAGGATCAGCATCGCGTCGCCGTAGCTGTAAAACCGGTACTCCCGGGCGATAGCCTCCCGATAGGCCGCCAGAATTTTCTCCCGCCCGGCGAAGGCCGACACCAGCACCAGCAGCGATGATTTCGGCAGATGAAAATTGGTCAGTAAATGATCGACTATTCGAAACTCGTGACCGGGTTTGATGTACAGATCCACCTCGCCCGTAAAGGGCTCGACCCTCTCGCCGCTCACAGCAGCGGATTCCAGGGTCCGCACCGAGGTCGTACCAACCGCGAACACCCGCCCGCCGTCGGCCCGGATGCGGTTGAGCGTCGATGCCGCCTCGCTGCTGAGTTCTGCGAATTCCGGATCGACGATATGATCGTCTATGTCCCGACTCGTAATAGGCTTGAACGTCCCCGGCCCGACATGAAGGGTCAGTTCGACGACCGTCACGCCAAGCCGTTTGAGCCGATCGAGCAGCGGGCGCGTAAAGTGAAACCCCGCTGTCGGCGCCGCCACCGCCCCGACTCGCCCGGCATCGGCAAAAACCGTCTGATAGCGCCGGATATCCGAAGGCTGGTCGTCGCGACTTATATACGGCGGCAACGGCACGTGGCCGAATCCGGCGATTATCTCCCGGCGCGCCGTCGCCGACGAGAATCGCACCTCCCAGTGACCCCGCCCGGCATCCCGCGCCAACACGGCCCTCCGACGATCACCGAACAACACGTCTTCACCGACCTTGACCCGTCGTGAAGGCGTCACCAGTGCGTCCCAGAGCTCTTGCTCTCCGTCCAGCCGGCGTACCAAGAACACCTCCACCTTGCCGCCCGATGGCCGCCTGCCCAGAAGCCGGGCCTTGAACACCTTCGTGTTGTTAACCACCAGAGCGTCACCGGCCCGGAAATAGTCCGCCACCTCGCCGAACCGCAGATGCTTCGTCCCGGCGCCGGCTCGATCCAGCACCAGAAGACGCGACTGATCCCGGCGACGTACCGGGAATTGAGCGATCAACTCCGGCGGCAGTTGATAATCAAAGAAAGAGACGTCCACCGGATCTACTTCCAACACCATTCGATAGTGAAGGGAATCACGATTGGGGCGAGCGTGAGCGACCGGGGTCGCGGAAAAGCCATGATCAATCTACCACCGTCATTGCGTTCGATGCGCTTTGCGCCGCAGTTCGTGCTGAAAACGCTTGCGATGAGCCGTCGTCAGCGTCTGCGGATCGAGCACTTCCACAACATAGCTCACCGTGACAAACACCTCCCGTTTGCCCAACGTCAGGCCGTCGAACTGATGCCTGGTCAGGTAAGCCGCACGCTGATAATAATTGTCCAGAACCTCGTACTTGTCAATGAGGTTCAGGCAGGTCAAATCGGTCGTGCTCATCGGCTGAATACACACCGAATCGAAACGAATAAGTTCGGTGGGGGTCGCAATGATGGAGCTGTCATAGTCTCCCGGATAGCTGGTCTCGATATACAGGTAGAACAAATTCTCGCTCCCCATATATCCGGCCAGACGGGACTGTAGCCCCAGTTTGATCGTATAGCCTTCGTAGGCAATCTCCGGGGTACTGTCGTCAGGCAGCACGTACTGCTTGCGATAGATATGAGAGCACCCCGCCAGTAGTATCAGCAGTAATGCCCCAAGCAGAATTCCCGTTGTCTCGCGATGCAATTGTCTCACCGATTCATGCCTCGACCTTTATCTCCATAACAGGCGAAGCCGTCCGCAGGTTTGCCGAAAATCGGCCCTCACTTGCGGAACAGCGTCATCCGGTCGATGTAAATCCGGGCCAGCGCCTTCTGCTCGATCGTGAGATCGTCCGGCCAGGGCTGCCCCCCCAGGTGCGCCTCCAGCGCATCAAGCGCGTTGCGAGCATCAACCACCGTAAGAATCCGGCCCGTCTCTTTCTTCAGTTTGTCTCTGAACTTGACTGTCTCTGACATAAGAATTGCCACAGTCCCACGCGGATCTTCACCCGGGCCGACAAATTGCCGGCTCAGTGCCTGCAGCAACAACCTGAGAGCATCATCGTTCATGGCATTTTGGCGGATAGTGAAACGTCGAGACCGTTTCCAGCCGTCTCCTCATGAGGATATACGGCGCTAATCAGAATAGGTTTTGCTGCGCGTCAGTGGTCGGAAGGGCCAGCCCGAGATGACGGGCCGCTTCCGCGGATGCCAGACGACCCCGTTTGGTTCGTTTCACAAACCCGATCTTCAGCAGAAACGGTTCAACCATATCTACAAGTGTGTCGACTTCCTCGTTCAACGTCGCTCCCAGCGCCTCGATTCCCACCGGGCCGCCCTTATAATACTCTATTATCACCTGAAGCAGCTTACGGTCAAGATTATCCAGCCCGGCCGAATCAACGCCCTCGGCGTCCAGCGCCGTGGCCGCGATATCGGCGTTGATCTCACCGTCGGCCTTGACTGAGGAATAGTCCCGTACCCGGCGGAGCAGTCGGTTGGCAATCCGGGGCGTGCCCCGCGCCCGCATCGCGATCACCGCCGCCGCCTCGTGATTGACCTCGATCTCCAGAAGTTTTGCCGACCGCAGCACTATCTCTTCCAACTCCTCCGGCGGGTAGAAATCGATGTGATAATACAATCCGAAACGATCCCGAAACGGCGCCGAAAGCATTCCCGCCCGGGTAGTCGCACCCACCAGCGTGAAGCGCTTCAGCGGCACGTTTATCACCTTGGCGAACGCCCCTTTGTCCACCACGAAATCCACCTTAAAATCCTCCATGGCCGGATAGATGAATTCCTCGATGACCGAAGACAACCGGTGGATTTCGTCTATAAAGAGAATGTCGCCTTCGTTCAGGTTCGTCAGGATGCCCATCAGATCACCGGCCCGCTGCAATGCCGGCCCCGAGGTCGAGATAATCCGGGAGCCCATCTCGTTCGCGATAATATGGGCCAAAGTCGTCTTGCCGAGCCCGGGCGGGCCGTAAAGGAGAATATGCTCAACCGCCTCTTTTCGCTGCTTGGCCGCCCCGAGCAGGACATCGAGCTTCGAGCACAACTC
>Ga0272444_10006118_pt1 | contig 10336 bp, 7 predicted proteins | sample SSMForm13_FD_201033 | JGI IMG/M metagenome (GOLD analysis project Ga0272444, IMG submission 201033) | Marine sediment archaeal communities from Little Sippewissett salt marsh, Falmouth, MA, United States - SSM-Form-13 | ecosystem: Environmental > Aquatic > Marine > Wetlands > Sediment ...
CTGGTGCAGCTGGGGATCGAGCCGGGGGACGACACCAACCGCCTGATGGACATGCTGCTGGCGAAAAAGCGTGCCGGCGACCGCAAGGCCTGGCTGCAGCGCAAGGGCGACCTGGCCGAGGTGTAGCCGGCTCAACTGGACTAAGGTGTCAAGTAGCTTCGCCCCCCCATCAATCAAGACGATTGGCGATTCGCATGACCACCTTTGCAAAGGTACCGTTTGGGCTTGAACTGGCGAGTGGGCAACTCGTAGACGTGGGAAGCGTAAAGCGGGGGAATGCTTGTGGTTGCGTCTGTCCATCATGCCGAACACCACTCGTGGCTCGCCAGGGAGATGAGCTTGAATGGCATTTCGCGCACCGCAGCAAAAAAGTTCACTCGCAAACCGTGGCCAACTGCGAATATTCATTCGCCGTTTCCGTTCGAATGATGATTCGACAACTTGCCGACGAGGGCTTGTCAGTGAAGACACCGGCATTCATCGGGAAGCTGACAGCATCCGGCGCAAATAGCTACCAGTACCGAGAGTTTGAGTACCACGTTACGGACGAAAAAACGGTCGTACTTGATGAAGTGCAGGTCGGCGTCGAATTTGCAGGCGCCACGGTAGATGTTTTGGCCAAGGTCGGTGGAGTGCCCTTCGCAATTTTTGTGACCTACGAAGACAGGCCCATGCCGTCGGTACTTAGCGCTCCGAACGTTGAAAAATGCGGCATCCTCGAACTCAATGTTGACGCCTTACCTGCGCGTTTTCGGACCGAGAAGAAGGGCGGGTACAAGCGGCTTTTACGAGATTTTCTCGAAGACCAGACTGAGGGTAAGCACTGGGTCTACCATCCTCGGGAAACCCAGGCCAAGTTGGCAGCTGCGGAGAGACGTGATTCTTGGCTGGAACAGCAGGCGCTGCTAGCCACCAAAGCGCCGCATCGCGCCAGTGAGTTTGGCCGGCGGCCTCCAGCAAGTTCCCACACCACGGATTGGCGTTCATCTATCCAGGACGAGGAAAAGGCCACCACTACTTCGCGGCGGCGTCCGGCCAGCTACCGTTGCGTACTTTGCAATCGAACCTGGATGGGCGCCTCGCGAGACTGCCCAAATTGCGGCACTCACCTCTACACCACTGAAGTCACGCAGAAGCCGGAATCTGAATGACATTTGTGTCCAGGTATGCAATGGCTCCAAAAATGGACGCTACTAAATTTAAACCTGGTATGGAAAACGGGAATAGGTCAATCGACGTGGCGCAATCGCCGCGGGGGTAGTACCTTTTGTGGAACGACTGAAAGGCGGTCGCTTTTTCCGCCACGAGGAGGTTCCCATGCGCAAGCGATTGATCGCGGTTTTATGGCTGATGTGCAGCGCGTCCGCACTCGCGGAGCAGCTGCCGTTTTTTGACGTGCACACCCACTACAAGTGGGACCAGGCGGAGATCACCTCGCCGCAACAGGCGCTCGACTACCTGGATGCGGCGGGCGTGACCAAGGCGATGGTGATCGGCACCCCGCCGGAACTGGCGCTGCAGCTCAAGGCGCTGGCGCCCGAGCGCATTGTCGCCTTCTACGGGCCCTACCTGCTCGGTGGCGAGAAGCTCACCTGGCAGTTCCGCAAGTCGCTGGTCGAGGAGGCGCGCAAGGGCCTGGAGAGCGGCCAGTATGAAGGCATCGGCGAGCTGCACCTGATCGGCGGCATGGCCACGCGCTGGGATCGCAGCGAGGTGTTCCGCGAACTGCTGGCGCTGGGGCGCGAGTTCGACGTGCCGCTGATGGTGCACACCGAGTACGCCTCGATCAAACCCACCGTCTCGATGTGCCAGGCCAATCCCGACAACCGTATCCTGCTGGCGCATAGCGGGGCGGTGCTGCCGCCGCGCCTGGTCGAGCAGATCCTGCTGGCCTGTCCGAACATCATCATGGACCTGGCGGCGCGCGACCCCTGGCGCTACGTCGCGCATCCGATCGCCGACGAGGATGGGCGCCTGCTGCCGGAGTGGCGCGAGCTGGTGATCCGCCATTCGGAGCGCTTCACGGTCGGTTCAGATCCGGTGTGGCCGGTCGATAAGGGCTCGAGCTGGGACGAGCCGGATACCGGCTGGCAGGAGATGCACCAGTACGTGGATTTCCACCGGCGCTGGCTGGCGGACCTGCCGCCGGAGGTGGCGCGGCGCATCAGCTGGGAGAACGCCGATCGTTTTTTCACCAGGCGCTGAGCTTTGCGGTGCCGATCACTTGATGCGGGTCAAAAGCAACCGGATCGGCCCAACATAAGTCAATTAGAATTGTCTAATATGCGCAACCAAGCTGTAACCATGGGATCCTTGCCCTGATGTTTGTTCGAAGAATCCTGATCGCCGCGGGCCTGCTGGCACTCGCGCCGCTGGCCTCCGCCCTGCCGGACGGCCGCGAGCTGTACGTGAAGCACTGCAATGCCTGCCACCAGACCGAGGGGGCCGGCGGCATCGGCCTGCCGCTGACCGGCACCAAGCTGCACGACGTCAGCGACGCCTACCTGATCGACTCCATCCGCAACGGCCGCCCCGGGCGGGTGATGCCCGCGTTCCAGGAGATGAGCGATGCCCAGGTGAACGCCATCGTGCGCTTCCTGCGCGAGCGCAGCGGCACCCAGTCGGCCGAGTTCGACCCGGCACCGCTGGACGGCGACGCCGGGCGCGGCGAGCAGCTGTTCGCCAACAACTGCATCGCCTGCCACGGCGAGGACGGCACCGGCGAGGGCAAGGGCACCGGCGTGACCCTGTCGCGCGAGCGCTCCTTCCTGGTGATGCCGCCGGCCATCTCCAACCCCGGCTTCCAGGCCGCCGCCAGCGATCGGCAGATCCGCCAGATCATCCGCGTCGGCCGCGAGCAGTCCGGCATGCCGGCCTTCGGCAAGCAGGGCCTGAGCGAGCAGGACCTGAATGACCTGGTCGCCTATGTGCGCGTGCTCGGCGAGCGCGCCGCCGAATCGCGTCCCGAGCCGGTCAGCGACGGCGAGCTGTCGCACGTGTACGAATCTCCCTACGACTTCGAGACCACGGTCAACAACGTCAAGCAGGCGATCGTCGGCGCCAACTTCCGCAACTTCCCGGACCGCTACCTGGAGCAGGGCATGATCGACGAGTTCTCGGTCAACAAGCGCCAGGTCGGCATCCGCTTCTGCAACTTCAAGGAACTGTACGGCATGATCGCCATCGAACCGCGCCTCGGCGTGGTGCTGCCGTGCCGCGTCACCATCATGGAGCGCGAGGACGGCCAGGTGATCCTGGTCACGCCGAACCTGAACGTGGTCTCGCGCTGGTTCAACAACGACGAACTGGTCGACCTGTGGGCAGGCATGGAAGAAATCTTCACCGAGATCATCGAGGAGGCGACCCTGTGATGCTGCGTAAACTGATTGCTGCGGCACTGTTGCTGCTGGCCGGCAGCGCATCCGCCGATACCATGCTGATGACCCGGGTGATGATGAAGGCCGAGATCGCCTTCGAATACCTGGTCACCAGCATCGAGGAACACGGCTACAGCGTGGCCCACGTGCAGACCTGCGACACCGGCATGGGCGACTTCGGCTACAAGTCCGACTTCTACCGCGTGGTGTTCTTCGGCAAGGGCGAAGAGGTGCGCTCCATCTCCAAGACCCACCCCGAGTTCGCAGCCTACATGCCGATGAAGATCGCCGTGGTCGCCGAGCGCGGTGAGACGGTGATGTCCGTGGTCAACCCGCTGACCTTCAACCAGTACTACCCGGACGACGAAAAGATGAAGGTGCAGTTCGGGCGCTGGTACAACGACATCCAGAGCATGTTCCGCGACGTGCAGAAAGCGGCCGGGGACAAGGTGGCGGTTGCGTCGCTCGACTGATCCGGACGCCGCTCCGCAAACAGGAACCCGTCGAGTGATCGACGGGTTTTTTTGTGCCTGTTGAAAAGCTCAGGTAGGGCACGGGCTTGCGTGACGGGCGAAAGGCCGGGAAACTGGAATTCAACGGGAATGGCTTTCCAGGGTTGTGCTTCGGAACATCGCAGATGTTAGGTTGTGTAGAGAGCGCGATCGAAAACGCTTCGCTGCATATTCCAATATTCCTGGCGGCGGGGTATTTCGATATTCGTGCTGGCTAAATAATCACCTGTTATGCATAAAAGGGAGATGCGTTGTGTGGCAATGCTTTTTAGACATCGTTGACCTCATTGCCACCATCACGCAAACAGCAATAGCTGCCTTCGGTGGATGGCTGGCCTGGAAAACATTTCTAAAAGAAGAGGAGCAAGACTCAACTGACATCGAGTCTATTCCTCAGCCACAAGGTGTAGCACCAGACTTAAAGCTCTTTGAAACTTCTAAACAAACCACATGGCTCAAGAAAACTCCGAATGGAATTGAATGCCATATCGACGAAAGAAGGGAGGGGAAAATAGGTGGCCACAAATGGACACTGTCTCCGCAAGAGATAACGACAATTCTGCAGACTGGAGACATCTATGTGAACCCCGGATACAAGATCCGTACTGGTCTTGTATCCATAGGTACACATACTAATTGGCTGTATTCGAAAAAGTTGTTCCCCGAGCCAGCTGGTTTACACCACAGAGTTATTGAGCTCTTGAAATCCGCCAATGCATAACGAGGCAATTAAAGCGCTCGCAAGGCTCGCTGAGACCTCCGCAAGTTACGCTTGCTCCGGACCCTTATCGCAACGATATGTGCAATAAAAACGAAGAGACATTATCCCAATGAAGATGAGATCAGAACGTCGCGCGATCGACAAGCTCTATAAGCGTCGTGATCGGTATGAGATACCTGACTGGCAGCGTGACAAGGTCTGGAACCCGAAGAAGAAGCAAAAGCTGATCGACGGCATTCTACGAGGATGGAAGCTGCCAAAGTTCTATTTCCTCAAGACATCGAGCAACCCCGATGAGTTCGAAGTCTTAGACGGGCAACAAAGGCTTTCTGCGATTTGGGAGTTTTATGACGGAGATCTAACGCTTTCAAAGGAGTCAGCGGAAAGGTTTGGGGCCAGTACCTATGATGAGTTGCCGGACGACATATCAGATTTGTTCGATGACTATGAGATTGAGTACGACGAAATAACCGACGCCCTCGAAGAAGATCAAAAGGAATTCTTTCAACGTCTTCAGGAGGGGTTGCCGCTCACAAGCAGTGAAAAACTAAATGCCGTACACAGCAAGCTTCGCGATTACTGCGCCACTCTTGCGAAACATTCATTTTTTTCAGATACAACAGTTATATCCGATAAGCGATATGCATATTTTGACATCTGTGCAAAAGCTGTTTCTCTGGAAATAGAAGGCGTTGATGCGGGGCTAAGATTTGAGGATGTCAAGAGTGTGTTTGAACAAAATTCGGAGTTCTCAGGTAATTCGGCTGTCGCCAAGCGGCTCAGAAAAGCACTAAATCTCCTGCATAAAGCATTCCCAAAAGACAACAAGGCTTTTCGTAATAGGACAACGGTCCAATCCATAATTACTCTTACCTGTCACCTGCTCCAGTCCGGACTTAAAGAAACAAACACGAAAAAGCTGCGGGAGTTTATTGAGTACTTCTTGGCTGAGTTGTCTAGGCAAGTTGAGCTTGGTCAACGCGCCACTGATCAAGATTACCTTGCTTTTCAAAGAACAGTAAACGCAAACGTTAGGTCTGGTCCGCGGGCTAGGCAAGAAATCTTGCTTCGCAAGTTATTCAAGTGCCAGCCGAGTTTCTTCTCAGTCGTAAGTAAAAGTCGCACGCTTTCGGAGGGTGTTGAAGCAGATGTTGCTAAGATGTCAAAAGAAATCCGCGAAACCATTCGGATTACAAACGACCGATACGCTGCCAAGAATGGCAAAGACTTGTTTAAGCCAACCAACAAAACTGTTAGCGCCCTAAACAATATCAGCGAAACTATCCATGACTTGGATGGTTACAAGTCGCTAATCGAGGACCTCTATTTTTTGTTCAGAGAAAGCACTGGTCAGCGGTTGGAAGGCTCAATACCTGAATCATTTGTCGATGTAAACGACCTCCGAACTCTGAACGAACACGACGTAGACCACGGAAAAGCAAGCAAGGCAGGGGCGAAGCGAAAGAAACTTTCATCGGTATTTAGCAAGTACTCTGGGTCCCCAACGCCAGATGCGCTCGACCCCAGCATGTTTCCAGTGGTTCAGGCAAATATTCTCGGTGCCTTGGTGACCGACCTTAGGCAACTGGCGAAGACCTTTTCCAGTACATAACCAGCAGTCCAGGCCGACGTCGTAAACGGCGTAGCTTACTTTGTGCGAAAAGGGGTCAGCTTGGATTCAAGAATCAAGCGCAACACGGATCAGCCCGCCGTCCAACTCGTTCTCCATCATTTCCTGAGGCGTTCTAAACCCGAACCGTTTGCGAGGACGCGTGTTCAGTAGCCAGGCAATGTGATCGAGTTCGGCCTGTGTGTAGATCGACAGGTCTTCGCCCTTGGGCAAGAACTGTCGTATCAGGCCATTGATATTCTCACTGCTTCCCCGTTGCCAAGGGGCATTCCGGTCTGCGAAGTAGATCGTCAAGTTCAAACGCTTCGACAGCAGTGGATGTTCCGCCATCTCCGCGCCTCGGTCATAGGTCATCGATAGGCGCAGAAACTCGGGCAGGCTTCTCATGTTGGCCGTGAATCCTTCACGCACGTGCTGGGCAGATTTGCTCCGCATCTTGCTCAATATCAGGTAGCCGGTTTTTCGCTCTACGAGCGTGCCGACACAGGACTTGTTCATGGCGCCGACGATCAAGTCGCCTTCCCAATGCCCTGCGATTTCACGAGAATTCACGTCCAATGGGCGATTGGTAAACAGCTGTTCCGGGGCAATTTTCAAACTGCTGTAGCAACTGTCCTTGGAGCCGCGCGGCCCCCGTTTCGACTTGGCCCTACGTAATGAATGCACCAACAGTTTCTTCAACTCACCCTTGGGGTGGGCGTAGATGTGCGCGTAGATCGTTTCTGGGCTGACCTGCATGGGAGGTTGCTGGGGATAGCGCTTCTTGAGTGAGAACGAAATCTGTTCGGGCGACCATTTTTGGTCAATCAAGTGTGATTCAACAAGCGTACGTAGCAACGAGTTTGAGGCGATTTTTCGCAGCCTTCGACTATGCTGGCGACGTTGCTGGTAGGCTTTGCCTGCTGCGGTTGCGCAATATGTACGCTTGTCGCACAGATTGCGGCTGAGCTCCCGGGAAAGGGTCGAGGGGCTACGGTTCAGTTGCTTGGCAATCTGCCGGAGGCTCGCGCCTCGTTCCCTTTCAAGCATAATCACTGCTCGTTCTTCTGGACTCAGGTGCTGGTAGCTATTCATTCTCGTCAGACCGCCGTTGAGTGTTGCACTTACAACTTGAGTCTAAGCTGACCCCTTTTTTCGTTCTTGATTTCTTCAAAGGGTGGAACTGGCACGACGACCCCCAATCTCCCGTCGAGTTGAATATCAATAGAGGCACCCATATCGCTCCATGGGCTGCAACGCTGTATGGCGCGTACGCATTGTGGCTAAAAGAAGTCCGAGATAAAGAGGTATTTCTTGATTACAAAGAAAACACCTATTTGGGGTCGTTTCTAGAACGAATTGGGTTGCCACAACTCCTTGGCTATAAAGTCTCTCCGCAGAAAAACGAATCTCAACGCATTTGTCCATTAACTCGCATCAGGGACAGTAAGGAAATTGCCCCATTTGTAAACTCTGTAATGGAGCTGCTGCAACTAGATGAGGTCGTCTGGGGTCAGAGTAAGAACTGTAGAAGATAGGGTAAGTGCTCTTTTCCAGGGTATATAAGGGTACTGACCCATTTTGCTGTTATTTCGATAAAGACCGTGTAACGTGTGGGGTCAGAGTAAGAACTCTACAAAAGTAGGTTAAATACCCGTTTCCAGGCTTTATAAGGGTACTGACCCATTTTCGGTTGCTAGATTGTTCAAGTGACCGCATGCATAACAAGTGGCTCAATGCACTCGATATGCTCTCTGGGACGCCGCGCTGCTTCGCAGTTCCGCGCCCCTTAGCCAAACGGTTATGGCTGAAAACATCGGAAGCATGAACCATGCATCTACTCTATTGCGATGAAAGCAATCTTGAGGAAAAGTCGGGTGTCTTTTTCGTTTACGGTGGTGTTTCAACGGAAGCTGATGCAGCACTGGAACTTTCGCGCGAAATCGATGCGCTGAGAGCGAAGTACAAAGTCGAACCTGATTTCTGCCTCAAGTTTAACCCTGGCCCACCTGGGTTGCCGCATTCTGAATTCAATGAACTAAAGCAAGGGGTTCTGGAGCTAGCGGAAACAAGGATTGGGGTCAGAGTAAAAACTCTCCACCCTCTTTTTTGCTCTTTTTGCAATGCCCTGATCCCACAGGCCCAAAAAGAGGAAGTCTGGGGTCAGGGTAAAAACTCTCAGCGATAAAAAGTCTTTGATTGTTGATTTTTAATCTGGCCTCGAACGTTCTTTTATTTCCGCTGAATGGGAGGGCATGATGTCAGTATTCACGTGGACGCCAGGCAAGCTCGTGCAGGCGATCGGCAACACTGCTGGTCAAGTCGGCGATGCCGCCGAGGATCTCGCAGATGCCGTTGTCGACGAGGTCGTGGGGTCGATGGAGGAGTTGTCATCCTGCGGGCAGGATGTGCTCGCGGATATCGCTGCGCAAACCGGAATAGATGCCGATCTGATCGCCGCTGCGCAATACATCGCCCAGCAGCTCACTCCCGAGGGGGTTGCTCGTCTGCGGCCGGGCTCGCTGCCCATCGACCGTGAACTGGAAGGTATCGCCACGGCCCAGGCGCTGGCACTGGCAGCCGCCGGTATCACCCGGGTCAATCAGCTTTGCTATCAGTTACGCGACGAGTATGAAGCCCGCATCCCCGCCGAATTGCGCGTGTTGCTGCCCCAGGCCTTCGTCCAGGCATTGGTGGCTGAGGCCAATCTTTGCCTGATTCCGGGGCTCGACCCCTACCATGCTCATCAGCTCGTCACCTCCAACATCGATTCTTTCGAGCTCTTCGGCAGTGCCGCGGTGGACGAGCGGCTGATGGAAATGCTCGGCCAGAACAGAGACTCCATCCAGGTGATGCAGCAGGCGGCCGAACGCTTCGCCGGTCTGGCCGATCCAAGGCGCCTGCTGGATGGCTCGACGCTCACGAGCATCCGCGGCATCGGCGACGATTTCGCCGTCCTGCTGGCCAGCAATGGCATAAGCACCCCCACCGAACTGTTGGGCGCTGACCCGCTCGACATCCTGGCGCAGATTCCCGCGGGGGTGAGGAATCTCTTCGGTGCACACGAAGGCCCCTTTGCCTGGGGCGTGCGGGCAGTGCAGGCCTGTTTCGCCGAGTCCCCGCTCGAGCCCATGGTGCAGCTCGCCAGGCTCAGCGCAGCGTTGGATCGCGACGAGCTCGACCGCGAGGCGGCCGCCAGTGCGCTGACATATTTTCGCGACCTTGCCGACTCGAACCGTGAGGGCTTTGCCGACAGGCTGCAACAGGTGCTGCTGCTGGGGGAAAGCCTGGAAGGCACGATTGTCAACCGGCTGCCGCAACGCCTGGTCGGCTCCGACACTTCGGCGGAGCTGCGCGAAGCGCTGGCTGCGGTATCGGAGCGCCTGGCCCGGCCCGATGGCGCCGAGCATGCCCTGCGCTATCTCGACTGCCTGATCGACAGCGGGCTGAGCGCGACCAGCGTCAAGGAGTTGGCCAGGAAGCAGGTGGCGGCGCTCGAATTCGGCGACCCGCCTGCCTGGTTCTGGATCGCGCTGCTGATGGTGTTGATCGTGTTGGCCGCTGCCTTACTCACCGCCGTTGTCGTGGCGGTGTACCCCCTGGCTGTGCTGGTCATTGCCGGTTACATCCTGTATCGCGTCTTTAGCGGCGAAACCAGGGCCGTGACGATAGACGTGCATGTCACCGATGCGGCGCAGCTCAGCCTCGAGGGTGCCGAGGTCAGGGAGTGGGGAGGTGCGGGCGAGAGCGTCTTCACCGACCACCTGGGCCACGCCTCGCTGCTGGCCTATGTGCCTGCAACGCCCCTGATAGGTGTGCCCGACAGACCGGATATCAACCGCGTTACCGTGGTGGCACAGCATGCCTCGGAAGGCTACGTTGATCACTTCACGGATATGACGACCGTGGATGTGCCGCCCATGCTGCGCTTTCTCGAAGGGAACAGCCTGATCAGCTTCGGCGACCAGCCACTGCAGTGCGAGATCGCGTTGCATAGCGTCGCCTCTGTGGAGGCGGACCAGCAGTTGGCGGACGACACGCCGGTCAATCTGCGCTTCTTCGTGGAGTTGCCCAACGTCCGCCGCTGCGGTCATTCCGGTCTGTGGGTCGGCCATGC
>Ga0272444_10006120_pt1 | contig 10333 bp, 4 predicted proteins | sample SSMForm13_FD_201033 | JGI IMG/M metagenome (GOLD analysis project Ga0272444, IMG submission 201033) | Marine sediment archaeal communities from Little Sippewissett salt marsh, Falmouth, MA, United States - SSM-Form-13 | ecosystem: Environmental > Aquatic > Marine > Wetlands > Sediment ...
CCCGGCCACTCACCGGGATCCATGGTTTTTGTTGTGGAATCGGACGGCCTGACCGTCCTGTTCGGACAGGACGTACACGGGCCCCTGGACGCCGGCCTGCTCTCGGACCGAACGGCCTACGAGCGCTCTCTGGAACGCATGGCCGACCTGAATGCAGACATCCTCTGCGAAGGGCACTACGGGGTCTTTCGAGGGAGGGACGAGGTGAGGGCTTTCATTCGGTCCTTTCTGTAGGCCCGGGCGGCTCCGGAGGGCGGGCATCTTTTTCCGACACCCGATTATTGACATCTGACAGCCGCAGCGATCCCTTTTCCAAGGAGCTCTCATCATGGAACCCCACCGAAGGCACGGACTCATCGACCGGCAGGGCGCCTGCCTGATCCTCGTCGACATCCAGGAAAAACTCTTTCCGCTCATGCAGAAAAAGGAACGGCTCCTCGACAATGCGCTCCGTCTTGCCCGCTTCGCCGGGATCATCGGCCTTCCGGTCGTGTTGACCGAGCAGAAAAAGCTCGGCCCCACCCTGCCCCAAATCCGGTCGGCCCTTCCGGACGTCCGGCCCATCGAGAAAACGTCCTTCGACGCCTTCCGCTGCGAGGCCTTTCAGGCGCACATGGAGGCCCTTCGACCAGAGGTCCTCATCCTCGCAGGTATCGAGGCCCACATCTGTATCACCCAGACAGCCCTTCACGCGGTGCCGGAGCGCCGCGTCCACGTAGTGTCCGATGCCGTCTCCACCCGTCTTCCCGAAAACCGTCAGGCAGGGCTCGACCGCATGGCCGCCGCCGGCGTGACGCCCTCTTCCACCGAAATGGTCCTCTTCGAGCTCCTCGTGGAGGCCGGGACCGACATCTTTCGAAAGACCCTGGAGCTCATCAAATAACGGAGGACCGGGGCTAGCGGCACTTCCACTGCGGCTCACGGCGCTCCAGGAAGGCGTCGATCCCCTCCTTGGCGTCCTCGGTCATGCAAAGCGCGGCAAAGAGTTCGTTTGTGTAGGCCATGGCCTTCCCGTACTCCAGGTCCGCCATGCCGTAGAAGGCCTGTTTTCCCATCTGGATGGCCAGCGGGCTCTTTTTCGCCAGCTTTTCCGCAAGGGCCATGGTCTCCTCCCGAAGCTTGCCGGCCGCAGCCACCCGGTTGACGAGCCCCCACTCCAGGGCCGTCTTCGCATCGATCATGTCTCCGGTCATGAGGAGCTCCAGGCACCGCTTTCTTCCCAGGATCCGGGAAACCGGGACCGCCGGTCCCATGCAGAAAAGCCCTACGTTCACCGCGGTGAGCCCGATCCGGATCCCCTCCTCCACCACGGCCAGGTCGCAGGACGCGATGATGCCGGCCCCGTTGGCCACGGCAAAGCCGTGGGCCGATGCGATCACCGGCTTCTTCAAGTAGGCCAGGACGTGCACCATGCGCTCCATGAGAGCGATCCACTCCCGGTACTCCTTCTGTGTCTTGCCGTGGAACTCCGAAAGCTCGATCCCACAGCAGAAGGCATCCCCCGCGCCGCCGATGACGATCACTCGGACGGCCTCATCGCTTTCCAGCTCCATGAGCCCCGCACAGAGGTCCTGTGCCATCTGCGACGTAAACGTGTTCAACTGCTCCGGGCGGTTGAGTGTGAGGGTTGCCACATGCTCCTCCCGCTCGATCCGAATCGTTTCGTATTCCATGATGCCTCTCCTTTCCCGCCTTCGGCCCGGGCCTTTCAGTATGCTGCAGGCGCCCCCTCAGGCCCTCCACTCAAAGGGGAACCTGGCAAATCCTTCGTGCGTTCAGATACATTGCCTTCAGGGTCCCGCCCAGTGGCTCTCCCGCAGCCGTTCCGGGCATGGTGACCCCCATGTGGGAGAAGAGCAGGACATCCCCTTCCTCGGGAACAGGCATGGCCGCGGACAGGCAACCACCCGAACCGTTTCCGTCTTCCCGCCCCAACAGCCCGACCGTCCTCGTCTGCCCGGTTGCCTCGCCCGTCAGGTTCTGCACACGGCCCTTCACCCGGGCCCATGCATGCGAAATCACCGCTTCCGTGTTCACCCCGACCTCGGCAAAGACGCTTCCGTCCTCTTCAAACACCCTCCCCACCGGGATCAGGAGTACTCCGCCAGTGGAGACAAGGGCCACTCCCGGTTCCATCCAGATTCCCATGCCGGGGAAAGCCTCCCGAAGGGGATCGAGTTCCACGTTCGTCCGGTCCAGATCCGGTCTCCCCGTCTCCTCGTCCATGACAACGCCCAGTCCACGCCCAAGGACGAGCATGCCGGACGGATCCAGAAAGTCCTCCCAGGAGCGGACGCCCTCCAGGGCCCGCGTCATGGGGACGTCGTTCCCCCAGGGGAGGTATGCGCCGCCAAGAAGCTCCCTCGCAGCGCCAAGCCCGTCACGTGCATTTTCCGGAAAGACCGCATCCCCGCCGGTTGCCGGAACAGGGAGGTCTACCAGGAAATCGCCCGCTCCCCCCCCCAGCCGAAGGACGTTGTCCAGGTCGGCCGGGGAAAGGGCTACGGCCGCCCTTCCGCCGGTTTCGGGCGGGATTCGGTCCGGAAACCACCGCTCCGACACCTTCAGAAACCGGTCTCCATGAATGGGCCGCCGGGACGTTGTCAAGGCCGAAATCTCCTCTTCCGTGCGAAAGAGGAAACCGGCGCCCAACCGGCCCAGGGCCTCCAGGACGCGAGGGTGAACGTTCACACCCAGGTCCCAGAAGAGGCCGTCCACGGATTCCAGGGAAAGGAGATCGAAGACGATCTCGTTCAGGGTCTCTTCGCAGTAGAGGACGACAGGGCCGTTCTCACGGACGATGGATACGAGCTCTGCCTTTCTCTCCTGCCACCACGGCGTCATCATGGGGAATCGTCCGATCTCGGGGGTGTAAGGCGAATGTGCCGGTATCGCTTCAAGCAGCCCGAAACGCCGTTCGATTCCGTCCCCCAGGGCGGAACAGGGCATGGAACCCGCCTGCCGGCGAAACGGGGTTTTCCGAGATGGTATGGAAAGGAGCCTTCGAGGTCAATCGTTATTGTTCGAGGGAATCGAGGAAAAGATGCGGCCCGCAGGGAGGGCTGGTACCTGCGGGCCGCCCGGGATGGGTTTCAGGTTTTGTCAGGTTTTGCAAGGTTTGTTGAAGTTCGAAAAAGAACCCGATGGTTTGGCTGATCCGTGAACCGTGAACGCGCCTTGGTTATGGGTATCAGGCTTCCCGGGTGCCGTTGCCTTCCTGAATCAGACCTCCGAATCGGCTGAAGAAAATTTCCGTTGCGGAGCCCGCCCGATCAGGGACACGAACATCCGCGAAGCCTGTTTGAAGATCCCTCGCCTGCGAGGCCCCTTGCCGCCTCAAACGGACATGGCGTTCGGCGGGCGATACGTATTGCAGCCTGGATACCCTATCCTTTGGGAACTCCCTCCGTCCCGCCTCAGCGGGATTGCGGGAAGTGTCATTCGGGTCCGGGCCACCTCCCTTTTGGGCCGATCCCAGAGGCACAGCGGTCCGGATGGCGGTGTTGAGGTCTTCGTCCTCTACCCGAGCAATCCATATGCCAAAAAAGGCATCCGGCCCGGCAACCGTCAAGGGCCCCGTTGGAGAGGGTTCGTCGCCCCCACATCCCTTTCCCGATGCTGCTCGAGGGCCCGGTGATGGTGTCGGTTTTCTTTACAAGGTGTAAAACGGGAGAGGGGACCGGCCCGAAGGGTGGGGGTGCCGAAGCGAAGCGAGGACAAACCGATCCCGTTTCCGGATTGGAAAGCTCCGTCGCGCTCAAAACCGGATTTACGGAGGGGCGCTAGCTTGGCACTTTCTTCGAAGGTCCCTGCGGCCTCTTCAGCTCCTCCCGGACGGCCCGACCGATGGACTCCAGGGTATACGGCTTCTTCACGTAGCGGCCGGCCCCCAGCCTCAGGACCTCCCGGACCTGATCGGTCTCGGAAAACCCGCTGACCGGAATGGCCTTCTGGCCCGGGTGATTCTCGAGAATCCGGCGGTAGGTCGTCAGACCGTCCATGCCCGGATCCATGATCATATCGAGGAGGATGAGATCCGCGGTTTCCCGTTCGAGAAAGGCAACGGCCTCTTCGCCGCTGGCGGCCGTCTTTACACGGTAGCCGAGTCTTCGAAGGACCCGGGATGCAATCTCCCGCTGTTCCGGCACGTCGTCCACCACCAGAACGATCTCACCGCGGCCCATCAGCTCTTTCATGGGGGCGTGGGGCCGTTCCGCGGTCGGAAGGCCGTCGACTGCCGGCAGTCGAACGGTGAACGTGGTTCCCGCACCGAGCTCGCTGTCGACCTCCACGGTCCCGTCGTGGTCCTGAACCGTGCCCCAGACCACGGCCATACCCAGACCGGTGCCGCTTCTTCCCATCTTTTTCTTGGTGTAGAACGGCTCGAAGATCCTCTCCAGGTCCTGGGAGGCGATTCCGTGCCCGGTATCGGAGATCTCAAGGACCACCTTTCTGCCATTTTCTTCGCCTTTTTTCGTAGAAAAATTTTCACCTCCGGGTTCGTTTTTCGTACGAAGTCGAATCACTCCCCCGTCCGGCATGGCCTCGGCGGCATTGGAAACCACGTTCATGACGACCTTCGACAGATGGACCCGGGACGCGTAGACGTTGCCGAGGGCGGGATCGAGGTCCCATAACATCTCCACACCCTGGTGATAGGCGCACAACGAATCGAACTCGAGGCTCTTCAGGTACTCCGTCACCACGTCGTTGAGATTCACCACCTCCTTGACCGCCGCGCCGCGCCTGGAGAGGGTCAGCAGATCCTGGACGATGGCGGCGGCCTTTTCACCCGATTTCTGGATGGTTCGAATCGGTTCGATCAGCGGGCTGTCCTCGGGCAGATCCATGAGGAGGAGCTCCGGGTAGCTGGTGATGCCGGAAAGGATATTGTTCAGATCATGGGCCACCCCGCCGGCCAGGGTGCCGATGGCCTCCATCTTCCGCGCGGTCCGGAGCTGGGTCTCCAGCTTCCGGCGCTCCCGAGTATCGCGCGTGACGCCCAGAATCCCGACGATCCGGCCGTTCGAATCCCGGAAAAAGGAGGACGTCACCTCGGCGGGAAACACAGGGCCGGCCTTGGGCACGTGATCCAGCTCGACGGTGCGCGAGCGATCCGGATCCGGATTCTCCGATCGCTCCCGTTCCAGCTCCTCGGCCAGCAGGCGCACGCCCTTCTCCATGGACTCGGGGGTCAGAATTTTCTGGAGGGGCAGGGCCATGATCTCGTCCACCGAGTATCCCAGGAGCCGCTGGACGGACGGGGTGATGAACTGAAACATCCACGTCCCGGGATCGATGACCCAGATCACGTCCGAGACCTTCTCCGTAACAAGCCGGTATTTCTCGTCGCTTTTTCTTCGCTCCTCCTCTGCCCGTTTCCTCTCGACGATCTCCCGGCTGAGGGCTACGGTCCGCTGCTCCAGGGTGTCCTTGAGGTCCGAGACGCTCTGGTAGAGCCTGGTGTTGGAGAGGGCCGTGGCCAGAATGGGCGTGACGTTCTCGAGGAAGCGGGCTTCGTCCGGGCGGATCTCCCGCTCATCCGATCGAGGCCCGAGGAAAAAGAGCCCCACCAGGTCTTCGTTGGCCACCAGGGGAAGAAGGTACCGGCCTCCGGCGTCCTGAAAGCACACGAGCAGGGATTCATGTACCGAAACATGGTGGGGGTTGGCCTCCAACAGGTTTCTCTGAACCGGGGCGTGTCGCTCCATGAACCACGATCTCAGGGGAGCCGGAACGCTCAGGAACCGTCCTCCGGGTCCGGCAAAGCAGCCATCCTCCTCCGTTTTCTCATAGAAGGACAGGTCCTTGATGAGCAGGGCCTTCGCGAGGACTCCGGCGAACTCCCGAATCAGGTCGTCCCGGTTCCGGAGGAGAAGGATGTGCTCGAGAAACCGGGACTCCGCCTTTTCAAGACCGATCTGGGTCCGGTAAAAGACGGGGTTGAGAGCGGCCCGCAACCGGTTCATGTAGGCCACATTGGCCAGGAACCAGAGGACGGCCAGGGAAAACAACCCCATGGAATCGGCTTCCGTCACCGCAGGCAGCGCCCAGTGGAACACGAAGAGATTGGGAAGGGCGAGGAGAGCGAAAAGGCAGATCCAGAAGAGGAGGTTGACGAAAAAGCCGGGGATGTCCATGAGCCGGTACTTCAGGACCCCGTAGGCCAGGACCGCCAGCGGCAGAAACATGAAGTTCCCGGTGGGGTAGACGTTCACGCCGCTGATGGAGGGCATGTTGCCGAGGGTCAGGGCTCCGGTGACGATGAATGAAATCAGGACGTACTTCTTTTTGAGAAGGGCGACCGGATTGGTCTCCCGCTTCAGATGGAGCGCCAGACATATGATGGAGTAAAGCAGCACCGCGGCGCAGTACGCCCCGAAGGCCGTGAACAAGGGTCCTCCCCGGGCGATGGTGCCCCATTCGTACCGGTTCAGACCCGCGATGTAGGCGCTCGACGGGGTCCAGAGGGAGACGGTGAAGCTCACGACAAAGGCCCCGGACGTCAGCAGGCGCCTTCGAAGGCCGACCATGCGGTGAAAAAACATGAGAAAGACGGGGGGCAGGTAGACGTAAAAGAAGTGAACGCCGCGTTCGATGCGGAGGATGGTCTGCTCTTCGGCGACGAAATGGTGAAGGATAAAGACCGGGGCGAGCATGGAGATCCAGACGCACACCAGGGAGAACAGGATGCTCTCGGTTTTCATGCGGCCGCGATACAGGGAGAGGGTCGCCAGGGACAGTCCCGTCAGAAGCGAGAGGGTCGGCGGAATGAGGGTGATGAAACCGGTGTCAGACATCGCTGCAGCCAGGGTTCCCCATCGCCGCCTCGAGGGGCGGGACGGGAGAAAGGTGCGATCGAAGCGGATGATTCACGCACATCGTCCTCTGCGTCTTCGGGAGCACTTCATCGCAGGACGGCGGAACGTTTCAGGGTATATATAGACATCGGCCCGCCGACCGATTTCTTGAATCTGACCGGGGCGGCCGCCGGCTATGCGCCGCCCCTCACTCCCGAGGCCCCCCTCAGCCATCGGGCCAGGCAGCGGTTCAGGATCGCTTCGGCCTGCCGAATGTCCAGCCGGTACTTCTCCGGGATCAAGGACAAATCCACACAGTACACCCCCTCTTTCCGCATCAGGAAAGGGCAGGTCTCCACATAGGCCGTATCCAGACGGTTGAGGAAAAAGGCGATGCGGTTGAGGGCCGCCTTGCAGCTCTTGATCTTGACCGACTGGACCGTATAGTTGTTGGCAAAGAGACGGATGCCCTCGAACGGGGGGGAGGAAGGAACGTCTTCGATCCGAATGCCGTCCTGCTTCAAAAAAAAGAACGGGGCGACCACGCTGATGCGCAGGGGCCGGGGAGCGCCTTCCTCGGGTTCTTCGATAAGGCCTCTCAGGACCCCGGCCAGGGAATGGGAGGAGCGATCGAACGACCGGGACCGGGCGTTCCCTCCGGCGGCCCGAAGAACCGGCGGTTCGCCCTCTCCGTCCCCGGGATAGAGGAGAAGCACATGCCCCACATCCTCATCGGGGCCGAAAAGGGACAGCTCGTCCGAGCCCTTGGCGTACAGGACCAGGCCCGCCCGCCGGCTCTCCACCGCCTCCTCACGCAGCGCCTCCGCAACGGATCGCCCGTAGGATGCAAAACGCTCCTCCAGGCCGTCCAGCTCCCTTTGATCGATGAATGCGATATCGGCGGCCTGGACGATGGTGTCCACACCCACCACCTGGATCACGTGCCGCTCGTAATCGAACGGCGGATGCCCCCCTTTCCACTGATCGTAGGTCAGGATCTGGATCTCCGCCTTGAGCGCGTCGGGCAGCCTTTCCACCCCGCCCCTTCCCCGCAGGTTGTCCCGGGGGATGATCAGGGTCTTGCACCCGGCGTCGCAGGCGGTCTCGAGCTTGACGTCCAGTCCGCCCACCTCCTTGATCCGGCCCTGTGTGTCGATCTCACCGGTCATGGCCACGTCCCGCCGAATGGGGTGCTCCGTCAGGGAGGAGGCCAGGGCGAGGGCGATGGCCCCGCCGGCGGAGGGGCCGTCCTTGGGCGTGGATGCGCCCATGAAGTGAAGGTGGATGGGCGGGGCCGTCTCGCCCAGGGTGATGCCCAGCGACTTGGCACAGTGGAGGATCCCGGTGAAGGCCACCTTTCGGCTCTCGTCCATGATCTTTTGAATGTTGCCCGTGGCGTGCACCATGCTGAGGTACCCGCCCCCCCAAGCGGCCCCGTCACCGCCGAACCGGACGGTGGTGGCCTGCACGGGGATGATGGATCCCAGGCCGCGCGCCACGTCCACCCCCAGGGCCAGTACTTCACCCACACGGTTCTCCTCGTTGATCGTGGGGGTGCGGGAAGGGGCGTCCAGAAAGGCCTTGATCCGCTCTCGGGTAACGACCACGAACGGCGTCCGACCCGTGAGGATCTCCTTTCGCATGATACGCAGAAACAGGGTGCGGAGGATGCGCTCCAGCTCCCGAACGCCGGGCTCGTGGGTGTAGACCTTGACCAGATACCGAAGCAGGTCCTTCTCGTGCGCCTCCTCGAACCGGACGTCCTCCTCCCGAATCTGGTAGCGCTCCCGCACCCGTCGAATGAGGTGCTCCCGTCCGATCGCGATCTTTTCCTCCACACTGTAGCGATCCAGATGGACGACCTCGCACCGGTTGATCACGGGAGGCGGAACCGTCTCCAGGGTGTTCGCCGTGAGGATGAAGTGGCAGTTGGACAGGTCCACGTCCACGGTGGTCATGACGTACTTGTCGTGAAACAGGTGGTTCTGCTCCGGGTCCAGGATCTCCAGGAGGGTGGATATGGCGAACGCCTCGGTCTTGTCCGCCTCGTCCATGATGAACATGCCGTTCATGACGCCCATCTTGATGAGCCCCTGAACCACGGCCCCCGGCTTTGAGCCCTCGTAGGTGAAACCGTAGCCCCGAAGATCCGCCTCGTCGCGCATGCCCCCCAGGGAGACCTTGTGATAGGGAATGCTCAGGTTCCGGGCGATGGAGATGGCCAGGGAGGTCTTTCCCACGCCCGGCGGCCCCACGAACAGGAACGAGCTTCCCATTCCCCGCAGCGTGGTCTCCCCCGTCCTGGAAAGGGCCTGGTGACGCCAGATCAGATTGCTGAAAAAATCGCAGACCATGGCCTTGGGGCCGGTGAGCCCGTAGTGAGTCCGGTCCAGGCCCTGCTCGAAGGCCTCGGGGGAGACCCGAATGTCCTGCGCCTTCCCCCACGGGATGGCGAGCAGGGTCTCGATGAGCTCGGTGTACTTGGGGCCGCTGTGTCCGACCGCGCTCGAACGGTTCTTGTCGATCACCTCCAGGGCCTGCCGGGGAAACAAAGGATCGTTCCGGGCCTCCTCGATCCGCTCCTTGAGGCTCCGCGTCTTGGGCGCGGACGGCAGGACCTCCGGTACGGGCGCGGGCGGCTCCGACACACCGGCGCCAAGGCCGGCTGCCGCCCGGGCATCCCCGGAAGACCCGCCCAGGTGTTCCTTGAAGATCTGAAACAGCTCTTCGCTGTCGAGGTTCTCCAGGCGGATCTCCGGAATCCCCAGCTCGCGAAAGAGATCGACCACACCCCAGCGATCCTTGAACGCCCCGAAGACCGTTTCCGCAGTCGCCTCGTCCCGGCGCAGGGCCAGGGCAAACAGGTCGAGCACCCCTTGAAGGTAGCGCCCCCTTCGCATCAGGGACAGAGACGTGTTCCGGCTCCTTCGATGATACTCGCCCAGGACCTTGGTCTTCAGGTCCTCGTCCAGGAGGGGGAAAGCCGCCTCCAGCCGGTCCCGGGGCATATCCGCCAGCGCAGTCACATGGGCGGTCAGGATGCGTGTAATCAGGTACTCATAGACGCGCCCCTGCTCGGCCGCGTCCAGAAGGGCCAGGTAGGATTCGCCGCGAATGCCCGTCATCTCGTCAGCCAGGGCGTTTCGAAGCATCCGGTAATACGTGGGGTCGTTCTCCCGCCGGTCCATGGCGAAGGCCGCGTCCGCTCCGGTCACCTCGCGCTCGGTCTTCGCGGGATAAAGCGCGTGCTCGATCTCGTGGCGCAGCACGAACTCGGCGAAGGCCAGCATCTTGGATTCCTCGGCGTTCACGTCGCCCAGTCGCGATTCGGGATCCGTCGGAATGGCAAAGGACAGGTAGTCGAAGATCCGTTCGTGGATCTGAATGTGCCACCGGTCGTCCTGCTTGAAGACGAGGCTCACCACTCGAACCCGATTGGCCTCGTCCTCCAGGCGCCCGATGGAGATTCGCTCCCCCACCCGGTTGACGAGCGTCGGGTCCGTCCCCCGGCTGGTGCGGAAATACGGCAGGAC
>Ga0272444_10006121_pt1 | contig 10332 bp, 10 predicted proteins | sample SSMForm13_FD_201033 | JGI IMG/M metagenome (GOLD analysis project Ga0272444, IMG submission 201033) | Marine sediment archaeal communities from Little Sippewissett salt marsh, Falmouth, MA, United States - SSM-Form-13 | ecosystem: Environmental > Aquatic > Marine > Wetlands > Sediment ...
CGCCTCCAGGAGCTCGTAGACCTCCCGAGAGACTCGCTCGACGACGGCTCGCTCTATTCGACTCATTCGCGTACATCCTCCTTGCGTTTCGCTTCGAGAAACCAGAGCTGGTTCCCCGCATTCTGTAGGTGGGCACGAAGCCGACTGAGGTTCATCAATGGGAAGTCAGTGGCGAGGTCCTGAGATGGGGTTCCAAAGGGGGCAGATGCTGTATTGAATGTCAGCCCTTCTTCTCGGCGCCGGCGCGGGTGGGGAAGTTCGGGGGACACAAACCCTATCTCCCGTCCGAGTTGTGGTTTGTGTCCCCGATCTACCCGCGCTGCCTAGCTCGGGAAGTTCCGGGGTGCGCGTCCCCGGAACTCGTACTCCCGGGATTCCTCAGTGTCATCGCGAAGCGGTTCGACAGAACGAGCAGACACCAAGAACAATCATCTGCCCCGGCGGCGTGCTTGTGCCCACAACCGCGCGTCCTTACAATGATCGCCATCAAGCGCAGTCTCCGATGGATGCTGCATCGCGCAGGGTCCTGACGAGCGAAAGGAGGGGATTCCGATCATGGCAACCAAGACACAGATTGCGGGGCCGGAAGCTACCCTCGTTGCGCGAGCATCGAATCTCTTCTAGGGCGTCACTGCTCATCCGCTACGTGGGTCGCTCCTCCCGCCAAATCGGTGCACCTGATCTCGATTCCAGACCTACTGACAGGTCGACGTTGACATGCGGATTGCACCGGACTCGGAAGAGGAGATTCAATGACACAACGCATGACTGATGCTAGATACGAGAAAGGACCCTGGTCCCTGGATGATCTATTCCCCGCGAAATCGGGACCGGAGATGGAACGTGCTCTCGCAGAGGTCGAGGCGGCCGCCGCTGCCCTCGAACTGAAGCGCCCGGCACTCGTGCCGGAGATTGAAGAGACAGCCTTTGTCGAGATCCTCGGGCTGGTCGAGAAGCTTGCGCACATCACGCAGCGACTAGATGGATACGCGGTCCTGTGTTTCTTCGAGGACACGGGGGATCAGGACGCGCTTGCGCTTCGAGGGCGCGTCGAGACGCTGCTGACCTCCGCACGGAACCGGACACTCTTCTTCGACCTGTGGTGGAAGGCGCTCGATGACGCGAACGCGAAGCGCCTTCTCGGAGTGGCCGGAGACAACGCGTACTACCTAGAGATGCTCCGAAACTTCGCCCCCTATACGCTCTCCGAGGCGGAGGAGCGCGTGGTCAATCTCAAGGACGTCAACGGCGCCGACGGGTTGGTGACGCTCTACACGATGATCACCAACGGATTCACCTTTGACGTCGAGATCAGCGGGGAGACAGAGACGCTGACGCGTTCCGAGATCATGGCCTATGTGCGGGATGCCTCCCCGGAGCTTCGGGAGGCGGCCTATCGATCGATGCTCGACGTCTACGAAGCGCGAAGCGGGGAGCTTGCCCAGATCTACAAGTACATCGCCAGCGACTGGCACGCCGAGAACATCGACTTGCGCGGCGTGCCCTCACCGATCTCGGTTCGAAATCTTGACAACGACGTTCCAGATGAGGTCGTCGATGTTCTTCTCGAGACCTGCCGGGAGAATGCCGGACTCTACCAGCGCTTCTTCAGGCTGAAGGCGCGGTTGCTCGGACTGCCGAAGCTACGTCGGTTCGACCTCCTCGCCCCGCTCGAGGAGGCCGAGGTCGTGGTTCCATTCGCCGAGGGTGTTGACCTCGTTCTCAACACGCTCCTCGCGTTTTCGCCGAAGCTGGCGGAACAAGCGGGAAGAGTCCTTGCGGAGGGGCATGTCGACTCGAGTCTGCGTCCGGGGAAGCGCGCGGGTGGCCTCTCTTGGGACGCCCTGCCGGGCATGACGCCATGGATCCTCGTCAATTACGGCGATCGCGCCGACGACGTGGCGACGCTGGCGCATGAGCTCGGCCACGCCGTCCACGCCATGATGGCCGCCGATCACTCCGTGCTGACGTTCTCCCCCTCGCTTCCGATGGCGGAGACGGCGTCGAACTTCGCCGGTATGCTTCTCCTTCAGGAGATGCTCGATGATGCCGACCCGAAGCAGCGGCGAATGCTCCTTGCGAAGTACGTTGACGACAGCTACATTGCGATTCTGCGGCAGGCCTTCTGCGTCCTCTTCGAGCGAGAGGCGCATCGGATGATCGTGGAAGGAGCGACCCCCGATGATCTCTCTGCCGCGTACATGGAGAATCTCCGCGAGCAGTTCGGCGACAGCCTCGAGGTGGATGGTCTCTTCAAGAACGAGTGGATGAGCATCCCGCACTTCTACACGGTGCCTTTCTATGACTACGCGTACGCGTTCGGACTGCTGCTCGTCCTCGGCCTGTACCAGCGCTACAAAGAGGAGGGCGAGGCGTTCGTGCCCAAGTACTTGAAGATTCTCGCCTACGGCGGGTCGAAGGCCCCGACGGACATTCTCGAAGAAACTGGCTTCGACATCCGCACCAAGTCGTTCTGGCAAGGCGGATTCGATGTACTCGCCGGCATGGTCGACGAGTTGGAGTCCCTCTCCTAGAGAATCGCTTCAGCGAAACAGAAGCGGACGGTCCGGCTAGCTATTGCGGGCGTCACAGACCGCGGCGTCGGCTAGCCGGGCCAGGTCCATGGAGTTCCGGGGTGCTGACACGAGCGGAATGAGGATGTCGACCCAGCCTCCACCAAGAAGGCGCATGCCCTGCTCAAGCCTCTCCTCCAGGACGTTCCCTCCAAGCCCGTGTGCGTCGAACAGGTCGATCGCAGCATCCGGCTCGAAGCGCCGGATCCCCCGAACGCATGCGTTGATATCGCCGGTGATCATCTCCCGCACTCGGTGGAACTCGTTCCCGCTCAGCATCGCGTCACGGCCAACGCCGGAGGCGCCTTCCACATTCGCACAGGGAGGAAATGCTTCATCGAACTCCTCCTTGCTGGCCTCCGCTTCCCGGGAGGACGAGTGAACCCCTTCAGAGAACCTATGGTTGGCTGTCCGAATGCAGGGCATTGTCCGGGAGGCTGTGGTGACGGACTGCCAGGGTTCGCGTAGGTTTCTCGGCGGTTCCGTTTCCGAGTGATCTGACCTTGCCGATCCCCAATCTCCCATGGGAAGATCAGATCATGGGGGAGTTCGGAGGACACATACCGTAACTCGGCGAAGCAACAAGGTGTGTGTCCCCCGATTTCTCCGGCGAAGGAATAAGGTGTGTCCCCCGATCCCTCTCAGGGAGCTCGGGGTATTTGGGGTCTTCCTAACCGCCCGAGTCGCTGCACAACTCATCCATTACCCCCCCCCAAGAATCACAGCCCTTACCGATTTGCGCGATCATCCTTGCGGCTAGACGTGAACCATGATCACATCAAGAACCACACACAGTTACCGCATATCTGGGAGGAGACCCATGAGCCAGCCATCTGCCGCATTTCCGGAACTGACATCAGACCTCCGCGATCGTTTCATTGCCCAGGTCGCCAAGACAGTTCGCGAGCTATACGTGTTCGAGGACAAGGCCAATGAGATGGCCGACCACCTGCTTGAGCAGCAGGAACAGGGAGCCTTTGACTCGGTTGAGTCCATCCCGACGCTTGCATCCATGATGACTTCCGAGTTGCACGGAGTCCACGAGGATCTGCATCTGTTCATCGATGCGTGGCTGCCGTCTGATGAGGGCGCCGCCGCCGCGAGCAACCTCCATGAGGACATGCTCAAGAACAAGCATCGAGTGAACTTCGATTTCCGGAAGCTCGAGATCCTTCTCGGCAACATCGGGTATCTTGATCTTCGCTCGTTCTGTCCCGTTCGCCTGTGTGGCGAGACTGCGGCTGCAGCGATGCGATTCCTCGCCCACACCGACGCACTGATCCTCGATCTCAGAGACAACGGCGGCGGAGAGAACCTTGTGCAATTCCTGCAGAGCTATCTCTTTGCCGAGCCGACGCACATGATCACGCAACGCCACCGCTCCGGAAGGGATCGCCAGACCTGGACGCATCCCTATGTGCCGGGGCCGAAGTTCGTCGATCAGCCCGTTTACGTCTTGATCAGCCGAAGCACGTTCTCGGCCGGCGAGGACTTCTCGTTCACGCTCCAGAAGCAAGGACGGGCCATCATCGTTGGGGAGCAGACACGCGGTGGTGCCCATCCTGTCGAGTTCTATCGCTTCCCCGACCTCTTCCTCGAGATCATGATCCCGGAGGAGTACTCGGAGGATCCCGCTTCCGGCGGAAACTGGGAAGACTCGGGTGTCATCCCTGACATCGCCGTTCATGCGGACGAGGCCCTCCAAGCTGCCCACACTGAGGCTCTCAAGAAGCTCCTCGAGCAATCAGAGGAGGATGAGTCGCTGGTCCGTTTCCGGCAGTGGGCGCTGCAGAGCATTGAAGCTCGAAAGGATCGACCACGGCTGTCGCCCGAGCAGCAGAAGCTCTACCCCGGAAGGTACGGCCGATCGATCGAGGTCTTCCTTGACGGCGACACTGTGAAGCTCAACTGGGGAGGTCGCCGTGATCACATCCTTCTGCCTCTCGGCGAACACGAATTCGAGTTCGATCACGGGCTGCAACGCGCATTATTCGTTGTTGAGAATGGCGTTCCCAAGGAGCTCGTGGGCCGGGAACAGGACGGCGGCGAGTGGCGCCTTCCACGCAAGTCGGACTAGCAGCGCGTGATCCAGGAGGAGATCTCTGAAAGCGCCCTGTTTGTCGAGGGGGATGTTCTCGATGCATTTCCTGTGTTACTGTTCGCAGCCGCGTAGCCGGTGGCCGATCAGGAGTCCGGCTTCGCCGAACTCCCCACGTGCTTGCCGTCAGACAAACGCGCCAGCTCATTCGCTGTTCAGGCAGCAGTAGGTTGTTCGGGTGACGTGTCGCGAATCACGCCGTGCCCTTCGGGCGCTCACGGCAGAATCTACGGTTCTGCTTGCCCCGATCTCCCGTTGCTCTTGAATTGCCGAGCAAAGACTCGCCCACAAGGAGTCCATCGCACCGGAAGCACCGATTCCTTGCTCGACTTGCAGGACTAGGCTCGAACTCCCTCCAGCCCTTCTCTGGGGTTGAGTGGCATCGACTGTTTAGGTACTATACGATTCATGCGTGATACTCCTCCAAACGATCTACAAGACGACCTAACCGAACTGCTGCCCACGCTGGATCGCGTGGTTTCGCGCTTGGCGACGATTCAGCAGACCCCGCGCTCGTACGGCACGGATGTGCATCTCTACAGCACCGAGATCCACACGATCCAGGCCATCGGCGAGATGGAAGACGCCAGTCTAACGTGCCTGGCGAAGCACATGGGCGTTACGAAGGGAGCCGTCTCTCAGACGATCGCCAAGCTGGCAGACAAGGGGCTCCTGGTGAAGAGGCCGGCACCGGGGAACGCCCGCGAGATTCGCATGGAGCTCACGAGCCTCGGCCGAACTGCACATCGACATCATGAGGTCTTCGATCGCCGGATCTTGTCCGCCATCGAGGCGTACTGCGGCTCCGAGACGCCCGAGAAGGTGAATCTCTATCTCGAGGTCCTTCGCGACTTCGAGGCGATTCTCCGGCTCTTGGAATCAACGAGTCGAGAGCAGCGCGGCGCCGCTAAGGAGGAAGAGTGGTGAACGTCTCGATCATCGTGTTCAGTCCCACCGGCAACACGCTTAAGGTTGGACGGATGTTGGAGGAGTCTCTCCGGGAAGAGGAAGCAGGCGTCCAGCTTCTGGATATCACGCGGAGGCCTGCTCTGCTCGGCAAATCCGGAGACACCAGACTCCTGCAGGAGGAGGTCGAGCCGCATGACGTGCTGTGCATCGGCGGTCCCGTCTACGCCCATCATATGCACTACAACCTCCTCGGGCTCGTGAAGGCTCTCGGTCCCCCTCGGCAAGGATGGGGAGAGTACGCTGTCCCCTTCGTGACGTACGGAACCGTCTCCTCCGGTGTAGCACTCTCTGAGACGGCACGTGCGCTCCACAGGGGTGGCAGGGTTCCTGCGCTGGCCATGAAGATCGACGCTCGCCACTGCTATTCGGACGTTCTCGGCACGGACATCAACCCAGGGATGCCAGGCGACGAGGCAAGGCCCTACATCCGCAAGCTCGCACGCCGCATTCTGCAGTTGCCGATCGGCAGTCGTCCGACGAACCTCGCGCATTCCAGCGACCTGAACTACCTTCCCTGGCTGGATCGTATGAAGGCGAGGGCGCTGCTTCGTGAGAGTCTGTTCCACGCTGTGATCTATCCAAAGCTGGGGTTTCGGCCTGATAACTGCACGGGGTGCGGTCTCTGTGCAAAGGCGTGCCCGGTCGGCCGATTGACCGTTCGAGGCGGAAGCGTCAGGCTCCAGGCCGATCGACCGGCCTGCATCCACTGCGGCGTGTGCGTGACGACCTGCCCGCAGAAGGCGATCGTGTTTCCCGGAGATCTGTCCAAGTGGGCGAAGCTGTTGCGACGGGCAGCGGACGGGAAGGGCTTCATCGCCAGCAACGAGTACCCGAAGTCTGCCGTCTACCCCCTTTCGGAGGACTGAGCCCGAGCGCCCCAAGGTGCGAGACCTTTGCTTTCGAACTGCGAGCGGATGGAGTTCCGGGGCACCGAACACCCTATGCTTCGATGCGCTATCACAGATTCTACAGAACGCAACTCACTGCTTCGGCAGCGAGGATTCAAGCCGAGCCGCTTGCGAGTCCACGCTCCTCAGAGATGGCCGACTCAATGCGAGCGGTGGGTGCAGTGCGGAGATTGACAGGATCGACTAGAACCTCCGCCACAGCACGGTCGGTGTCGATGCCTCGATGTGGATGATAACGTCGTACGACCTGGGCAAGATGGTGGGGTAGTCCCATCCGAGCTCCTCCCCGTAGTAGGCCGCGCCAATGGCGCGGAAGCCTCGCTCGGCGTGCATCCAATCCCAAACGTTCGTCTCCGGCTCGAGTTCGCATAGATCGAGGATGAAACGCGCATAGCCGACGGTCTGGAAGGCGGCCTCGTAGCAGCCGGCGATGAGGGGCTGCGCCGTCGTCGTCCCCTTTCCGCCGACGGCATATGCCGTGAACACTCCCTTCGCAAAGGAGAAGCCAATCGGCAAGTAGTCCGCGCCGTAGGCCTCTTCGAGGAACTGCCCCATCGGGATCCAGGGATCACCCGCGGTGAGACCCCGCGCGATGTGCGCGTTGTGTGCCCAGATCACGAGCTTCGACTCACCTAGGAACTCCAACCACCACGGAACGTTCGCCGCCATGCTGCGGTCTCTCACCGTTTGCGAGACGGCCTCCTCCTTGGCTGACATCATGGACAACACATTCGCGGATAGCTCGAGGCCGTGAAGCATCGTGAGATACTCGCCCTCCGAGGAGGCGGCCACGAGGTCCCCTCGGTTCTCTTCCATCCAGGCGATCGCAGGGGCAAGGATCTCGATACACGCTTCCGCGCGCGCCGGATCCCGATACTTCGCATCGGGGGCTGTGTAAACACCGTGGAGGTAACGGAAACAGTCCGTGAACCCGTCGTCGAGGATCGACCGAACCTCAACCGACGCGTCAGGGGCAACTCGTTCCAGGTAGGAGCGCACGTCCAGGACCGCGGACCTCGCCGTATCCGGGAGCACGTCAAGACCGACAAGCTGGACCGGACCCCCACCCGGAGTCGCCTCGTTGTAGGCGCGCATCCATTGAAGGAGCGCCATCACCTCCTCCGTCTGCCACGTCCAGTAGACGAAGTTCCGAAATGCTGTCTCGATCGGCGGCCCATCCGGAAGGAGACAGGCGTTGAGTTCCATCAACCCGTACCAATCGGCCTCGAAGGCGAAGATCCGAAACCCCATCTCCTCGACGAGGAACCGGAAGATCCGGTGCTTCGTCTCGAAGAACTCCTTCGTCCCATGTGTCTGTTCTCCGAGGGCCACGATCCTGGCATCGCCGATGATGTCGCGCAGCGGCTCAAGATCATCGAGCGGAGCTTCCGGATCGGTCGTGACGAACGGGATCGCGTTGTCGTTGAGCCATGCGGCCACTTCGGGTGGGCAAGGATCCTCGTGAGAGAGGTCATCACCCGCAAGCGCGAGCGAAACGGCGACAGCAACAGCAAGTCCGGCAGCCACTCTCGCAACAGGCTTCGTCAAGTTCTCACCCATACCGATACAGTTCTCTCTTGATCGGTGTGCTGCTATGTTGCGGAGAGCCCGTCTCCTCAATGTTTCGCACGACGCGAACGCGCTTTGGGGTCAGATGCTGTGTCGAATCCGGATCAACGGGAACTGCCATGGCGCTTCCTTGTGAGAATCCCAATCCGCAGGGGGCAGTCTCGGCGCGTTCTCGTGATGCGTCGCTTGGAGGTCCTTGCGGAACTTGCGCCTAGTGCGGGCCACGGGGCAATCCCGCCCGATTGCAGATGCCGCAAACGAGACGTTCCATGCCCGAGAGTCACTGCTCCCCATGCGCTTGAATGGCGCGCCCCAGGCCTGTACGATGCCGCACCTCGCGCGATCGCTCGCCGACACTCGCAGAGGGTCTCGCCCAACAGGAACGAGAGAGAGCCAGTGCCGTGCGGTTCGATGCCGAAGCGCTTTCGCGCGCGAACGCTGTAGCTCGCCTGACCTCTAATGAAAGGACACCCACTTGAACAAAGCTCAGGTTCTGTTGCTTGTACGCTGGATCCACACGCTGATCTACTTCGTGATGGTCGCAGCCATCGCAGTGCTGCTCTTCGCCGGGTTCAGCGGATATGCCGGCGTGTGGCTCTGGATTGCGTTGGGACTCCTTGGCGTCGAGACCGTCGTGTTTCTCGGTAATGGGATGAGATGTCCGTTGACCGCGGTTGCCGTTCGCTACGGGGCGGAGAAGGGCCACGCCTTCGACATGCTCCTGCCTGAACGGTTCACCCGCCATACGTTCCGGCTCTTCGGTACCCTCATGGCTCTTGGTATCGTCCTGATGGTCCTTCGATGGGCCGGTGTGCTCAGTTGATCAAGGAAGCAGGGTAGGTGGCGCGAGAGCGCGGTTCCTTGAGGGGGAGTCCGCGCCAGGTGGCTCTGCACGAAGAGGCATACACCTCTCGAGTAACCGCTTTGGCGTCGCTGTTGAGCCTCGCCTTGACGCGTACAGGAGAGAACCCTACGCGTCCTCCCCGTACACATCCTTGATGACGTCCATCGCAAACCGCGCGGCCACGGTTGCCGGGCCGGCGGCAAACTCGATCGCAACGTCAATGGCTTCGATCAGTTCTTCCACCGTCGCTCCGGCTTTCGATGCCTCTTCGATGTGCCACTGCATGCAGGACTGGCAGTTGATCACCACGGCGATAGCGGTGGCCATCAGCTCCTTGTTCTTGCGAGTCATGGCTCCGTCGGGATAGACATCGGCCTCCATGTCCGCGATCGCCTTGTAGCTCTTAGACTTGTGGGCCATGAACCACGTGTAGGCCTCCTTCCGTTTCCGGGTGATCTGGCGAAGTTCGTCCATTGAGCTCCCCTCTCGTGTACGAGCAGGTTCACGCGCTCATTGCGCGGTGTTGGCCGACAATGCGGCGCGCATGGTATCCCTGCGGAGAGTGCGCCTCAACCCAAGCGTGAGATCTCGGGTTAGATGTTGGTTCTTGGGGCAAATGCCTTCGCAGAGAGCCCGCAGGTCTGCGCTTCGCTCTCTTGAGGAGGCTCCGAGGACACCGAATGCTCTACGCGTCGACTCCGGATCTCACATACTTGCCAGAACTCGATTCATCTTTGCTCGATACGTTGCTATGGCTCTGCGCCCGGGATTGGTCAACCGGATCAACGTCCGGGGGACCTTCTCCACGAACTCCTTCGTGATGTCCACGTAGCCGGCGGCTTCGAAGTTCTCGGCCGTGCATCGCGTGGGCGCAGCCATCGGAGGCGGTGCGGTCGCTTCTCGGCGCCGTATACTCCACCCCACATCCGCCACGATGCATCACGGAGGAAAGGAAGCACATGAAGCTGTTGGTAACGGGATTTCCAAGGTTCGACGCATTCCCGGAGAACTCGACCCAAATGCTGATCGAGTCGATGATTGCGGCCCCGCCGGTGGAGCTGCTGGATCTCCCTGAGGAGATCGCTCTCGAGATCGTCGCGTTCGAGAACGACGACTCCGAGACACAGCGGAAGACGATGCTCGCGAGCTTCGATCGCGTGCTCGAGCAACACAAGCCGGACGTGTGCCTCTTCTGCGGACAGGCGGCGCGCCGCCCACTCATCGCTCTGGAAGCGATCGCGATCAACATCTTCAAGGGCGAGGTCATTGATCCGGACGGGCCGCCTGCCTATTGGGCAACGCTGCCGAAGCTAAAGGAACTCGTGAAGGCTCTTCGTGCGGCCGAGATTCCGGCCACCGTCTCATGGCACG
>Ga0272444_10006123_pt1 | contig 10329 bp, 8 predicted proteins | sample SSMForm13_FD_201033 | JGI IMG/M metagenome (GOLD analysis project Ga0272444, IMG submission 201033) | Marine sediment archaeal communities from Little Sippewissett salt marsh, Falmouth, MA, United States - SSM-Form-13 | ecosystem: Environmental > Aquatic > Marine > Wetlands > Sediment ...
GACCGATCGCTGCGAGCCCAGTTTGCCCTTTTCAATCACCTCTCTTCGCCATGTCTTTCTTACGGCTTCGCTGATATCCGGCCGCTTTTTCACCTGTTCGATATACAGCGCCGAGGAGTACTCGGCCAGCCCCTCCGACAGCCAGACATCGTGGTACGTGGCCGGGTTGACGGCGTGTCCCCACCACTGATGGGCCACCTCGTGAGCGCGCAGGCGGTCATCGAGTCCGGGACGGGACGTTTCGAAGGTAAAAGACGGCAGATGCACCACTCCGGCCGATCCCTGACCGAACGGGACCGGCATGGTGGCAATATCCAGCCGTTTGAACGGGTACGGTACAAAGCTGGTATTGTAGAAATTATAGGCCGCGACGACATCATCAAAAACCCTCTTCAGGTGCGGGTTGCCGAACAGCGGCGAGTTATGCACCTTCCGCAGGTAATAAACGGTAATCGGAACGTCCGCAACGACGGTCGTAAGTGAGTCGAACAGACCGTAGTTGAAGCTGATATAGGCCAGCGGACGTTCGGTGTGGTACTCGTATATGCGTTTACCGCCAATCAGGGTGTCGCGCACCTTCCTCCCCACCGCCAGAAAATTATAACCGTCGTCAAGGCGGTAACGAACATGGTATTCCGACAACCACCGGTAACCGCTGTAAGGATACCAGTATATCAGATTATCCTGAATAACTCCGTGGCGCCGGGTATGGTGAAAGAGGTTGGTACGGTAAACCACGCCGAGAGTCAGAGTATCCCCCGGGCCGGCGAAATCGTCCAGTTCCAGGGCCACCTGGGGCTGATCCCGGCGCTTGATAAAGGCGTTCGAATCGGATACATCACCGTACACATAATCGATTTTGTACTCCGGCGGAAAAGCCAGGGTGACAATTTTCAGGCTGTCACTGAGCACCGCCAGGCTCATTCGGCAGTCGATCCGGGACCGGGCATAGGTGGATATATCGACCTCGATATCATAGCGATACAGGTCGATCTCCCGACCGTGCCGGGATGGCGCGCAGGTATCTCCGGTCGCAACCGAGGATACCAGTTGCGGCCGCCGGAAGCGTGGCGCGAGCCGGTAAACCGAAACGTGCTCGCGACTGTACGGATCATAAATAAACAGCGTATGATTATGGCGTTTGCGGCCGAAATCGGCCCAGAGAAAATCCTCGGCTCCCTCCCGCGTTGCCTTGTAGAGAAATCCCGGCAGATCTACTTTGAATTTCTCGCCCGGAAGGCGGGTGAAATCGGCTATTTCCTGCCGTCGCCTTACCCCCAGGCCGCCAACGGTGTACTCCCCGCCGATCTGATCGACAAAGGTTCCGTTTTCCGGAAAGGCGAAATAAGCCCGGTCAAACTCGAAGACAATACTGTCGGCCCCGTAAAACCTGCGGACCTGCTGCCGTTCGCTGCCATCCGGCGGATAATAAATATACCGCCCGCGGCCGTTGAAGAGGGCGCCTATAAAATTGCTGTCGGCCGGACCGGCCAGGTACAGCTTGCCGTTGTCGAAGATTACCCGGCCTAACGGCAACTGAATCCGGTAATTATCGAAGCGGTATTCGCGGGCGAAATCGAAGGCGGTTTTGTGCCATTCGTCGACCCGGTCCGAAAGGGTTGTCGCCGGACAAAACCGACCGGTAAGGAGCGCGATGATAAAAACAAACAGTAATCGTTTTCTCATCTATAATAATAAACGAATTGACCACCGGTTTTGGAAAATAAAAAGGGCCGGTTAAAACCGACCCTTTCATACTCGACAGTTATCGCAGCTACTTCCCCTTGAAATCGGCGGCCCGTTTTTCCAGGAAGGCGGCCATGCCCTCTTTGGCGTCGGCGGTGCCGAAGATATTGCCGAAGTGGGCTTTCTCCAGGTCGCACCCGGCCGAGAGATTGACATCCAGGCCCCGGTTGATCGCTTCCTTGGCCGCGGTGACCGCCATGGGCGCTTTGGCCACAATCTTGCGGGCCAGTTCCATGGCCCGGTCCATCAATTCTTCTGGCGGATAGATCTCATCGACCAGACCGATCCGGTAGGCTTCGGCAGCGTCGATCATGTCGCCGGTAAAGATCAACTGCTTGGCCTTGCCTCGTCCGACCAGCCGGGCCAGCCGCTGGGTCCCGCCATAACCGGGGATAATCCCCAGGTTGACCTCGGGCTGACCCAGGCGGGCTTTCTCGGAGGCCAGGCGGATATCGCAGGCCATGGCCAGCTCACAGCCGCCGCCGAGGGCGAAGCCGTTTATCGCCGCGATCACCGGGCGGGGAAAATTCTCGATCGATTTCATCAGGTAAAGACCGAACATCGATGTCGCCACCGCCGCGGAGACATCGCACTTGACCAGCTCACCGATATCGGCCCCGGCCACAAAAGCCTTGGGCCCGGCCCCGGTGATAATGACACAGCGCAGCTTCTCATCCAGCCAGTGGTTCCGGAAAAAGGCCTGCAGTTCCGCAATTACCTCGGCATTGAGGGCGTTGAGCGCCTTTTCGCGATTGATGGTGACAACCGCAATACCATCGTCATGTTTGACCAGGATATTTTTAAATTCCATTTATCCGTCTCCCGAAATTATTTGCGATAATCATAAAAGCCGCGCTTGCACTTTTTCCCCAGGTAGCCGGCGTTGACCATCCGGCGCAGGAGTGGAGGCGCGGCGTAGCGGCTGTCTTTGAATTCGTCGAAAAAGATATCGGCAATATACAGGGTCGTATCCAGGCCGATAAAGTCGGTCAGGGTCAGAGGGCCCATCGGGTGCCCGCAGCCGAGCATCATACCGTTGTCGATATCCTCCCGGGTGGCCAGGCCGTTTTCGTACTGCCGGATGGCATCGAGCAGGTATGGTATCAGCAGCACATTGACCACGAACCCCGGCGTATCCTTGGCCGTTACCACCGTCTTGCCGACCGACTCGGCAAAAGCCCGGGCGGTGTCGTAGGTTTCATCGGTGGTATCGAGGGTTCTGACCACCTCGACCAGCTTCATCATCGGCACCGGGTTGAAAAAGTGCAGCCCCAGGAACCGGTCGCGCCGGCCGGTAACGGTGGCCAGATCGCCGATCGGCAGCGACGAAGTATTGGACGCAAAAATCGTTTCCGGGGGACAGATCTTATCCAGCTCCCCGAAGATTTCTCTTTTGATAATGGCATCTTCGGTGACCGCCTCGATAACCAGGTCACACCCGGCCAGTGATTCCATTTCGGTGGTCATTTTCAGATTGGCCAGCAGTTTATCTTTGCCGGCCTGATCCAGCTTGCCCTTTTCGATGGCCCGGTTCAGGCGTTTTTCAATCCCGCCGCGGCTTTTTTCCAGAAGCTCCTCGGTGACATCGGCCACCGTGACCTCATAGCCGGCGGCGGCGGTCACCTGAGCAATACCGGAACCCATCTGGCCGCAACCGACCACGCCTACTTTTTTAATCATATTACTCTCCCGTTTATGTTTATTTAAAATACTGGATATCAACCTGACTGCCGCTCTAATATAATCATTTAATCCCGAAAGGTAAAGAGGCCGATAGAAAAACGGCTTAAGTGCCGTCGACGGCGGTAACAAGCCCCCCTGCCGGTCCGGTTGTTCGACAGGTTTTAAGGTTCCGGGGGCTGTTGTAGATTATTTATCCCGGTCGTCGGGATTGACCGTCATGCGCCGCAGGTCGAGGACTCTGTCGAGCGTTTCTTTATCGGCTACCTTCTTCTCCAGGGCCAGTTCGCGGACCGGCCGTTTTTCCCGGAAAGCCTGCTGGGCCAGCTCGGCCGCATGGTGATACCCGATCAGCGGGTTGAGGGCCGTGGCCAGGGCGGTGCTGCGTTCGGCATTGGCCCGGCAGGTTTCCTCGCTGGCCGCCAGGCCGCGGACACAGCGCTCGCCGAAACAGTCCATACCGCCGGCCAGCGACTGGATCATCAGGATCACATTGTACCCCACCACCGGCATCATGACATTGAGCTCCAGCTGGCTGCCCTGGGCGGCATGCACAATACAGGCATCGCACCCGACCGCCTGCGAGCAGACCATGTTGAGCATCTCGGCCATGACCGGGTTGACCTTGCCCGGCATGATCGACGAGCCCGGCTGCACCGCCGGCAGCACGATCTCGGCCAGCCCGGTCAGGGGACCGGAGCCGAGCAGGCGAATATCATCGGCGATCTTTTTCAGGCCGGTCGTCAGCACCCGCACCGCCCCGGTAAATTCCACCACGGCGTCAAGGGCCATCATCGCCTCGAACATATTGTCGGCGATCCGGAACGGCTGTCCGGTCACATCGGAGATATGCCCGGCGATATACTCCCGGTAGCGCGGGGGGGCGTTGAGGCCGGTCCCGACGGCGGTGCCGCCGATGGGCAACGCCCGGAGAGCTTCAAGGCCCCCCTCCACCCGTTTCCGGGCCAGGCGGAGTATCTCGGCGTAGCCGCCGAATTCCTGGCCCAGCCGGATCGGCACGGCATCCTGAAGATGGGTTCGGCCGCATTTGACAATATCATCAAACTCGGCGGCCTTGTTCCTGAGATCGGCCTCCAGGCGGCCAATAGCCGGCAGGAGCCGGTCGCAGGATTCGGTCACGGCCGCAATATGAATGGCGGCATGGATGGTATCGTTGGTCGATTGCGACATATTGACATGGTCGTTGGGATTGACGTGCTCATAGGTTCCTTTTGGCCCGCCCAGGAATTCATTGGCCCGGTTGGCCAGCACCTCGTTGATATTCATATTCTGCGATGTTCCGGCGCCGGACTGAAGGTAGTCGAGCACGAACTGGTCGGCCAGCTTACCGGCCAGAACCTCCTCGGCGGCCCGGACAATCGCCTCGCCGGTCTTTTTATCCAGCGCCCCGGCCTCCATGTTGGCCCGGGCCGCCGAGTGCTTGATAACCGCCTGCGCCCGGATAAAGGCCGGCTGGAACCGGATGCCGTTGACCCGGAAATTGTCGCGCGCCCGCTGGGTCTGGGCGCCGAAGTATGCCTCGTTGGGTACTTTGACCTCACCCAGCGTATCTTTTTCTATTCGGAAATCACTCATTATGCCTCCAGATTTGTCGGATACCCGATATAAACAAAAATACGGCCCAAACGGTTCTCAAAACAATCAAAGTTTGTCGGGACCTGAAAGAAATCGGCGGCTCATAGCCCTGTCCAATGAAAGATTGACAGATTCCGAACTCGGCGTATCTTATAAAAGAGGCATATTTAACCGACAAGGAGAACATCATGAAGAAACTATGGCTAATTGTGGCTGTACTCTACCTGCCGCTAATTATCTCCACCGCCCTGGCCGAACCGCCCATACCCGTCAATTACCGTATCGCCGCTCCGTACGCACAACTGCAGAATGAGGAGCAGGTTTTCGTCTGTCCCACCGACAGCCTGGTGGTTATTGCCAACTGGCGTGATTTTCGGCTGGGCTACCGGCGGATCGGGGTCGGCCGCTCGCTCGACGCCGGCGACACCTGGACCGACAGCCTGGTGGTCCTGAACCTGTTGAATTTCGCCCAGCAGTCCGACCCCGCCATGGCGGTCGACAACGACGGCGGTTTCTATATGCTCATGCTCGATTACCAGCCCGGCGACCACGACGACAGCTCGTCTCTGACCATTATCAAATCGACCGATAAGGGCGCCACCTGGACCGGCCCGCATACGATCGAAGACAGTATCGGCCCGTACTTCGAAGACAAGGAGTTCATCGAAATCGATCAGAGCCAGAGTATCCACGAGGGAAATATCTATGTCGCCTGGGCGCGCTTTCCCAACCCCACCCGGATCATGTTCGCCCGTTCCACCGACGGCGCCATGAGTTTCGACGACACCCTGATAGTGGGACCGGTTCAGGATTTAAGCCCCTGCGGCGGTCCATCTGACGTCGACGCCGGGCAGTTCGCCTTCCCCCTGGCCGGAAGCGACGGCTCGGTGTATGTTTTCTGGTCCGGCTGGTACTGCGACGATACCTGCTACTGCAACAATCACCTGAAAGTGACCAAATCGACCGACGGCGGCCAGTCCTTCGGAGATCCACTGGTTATCCGGGTCGCCTGGGGCAACTGGTCGCAGGTCGACGGCGGTATCGATGTCATCACCCAGCCGACCTGCGCCTCGGATATATCCGGCGGGCCGTTTGACGGCTCTCTCTACTTGGCCGTCAATTCCGCCGACACCTCCAATCCCGCTTATTATGACTACAACATCGAGTTTATCCGCTCCGTCGACGGCGGCGCCACCTGGACCGAGCCGCTTTATATCAACGACGATTATACCGGCCCCGATGCGATGTACGACCAGTTTCACCCGTGGCTGATCTGCAACGAGGACGGCACCCTCATAACCATCTTTTACGACCAGCGCACCGACCCGGTCAACCATTACAAATTCGATGTTTTCGCGGCTTACTCATTTGACGGCGGGAATTCGTTCACCACCAATCACCGGGTTTCCGAGGTTTCGATCGATCCCGATCAGTGTAAGGGCCTATCGTACAACACCGCCCGCGATTTCGCCAAAGACGGCGGCGATATTATCGCTCCCTCGGTAATGTCCGGCCGGGCCGGCAAAATCGCCGAGTATATCGGGGTCACCGCTTACCATGACCATGTCAACGCCGTCTGGACCGACACCCGCGACGGCAACCAGAATATCTACGGTGCCAACTGGGCAATCCCGCTTCTGCGCCCCCGCCTGCTGGCCCCGGCCGATGAAGAATTTATCCCCGGGACCGGGCGCTTTGAATGGGCCACGACCTGGAAGCAGAACGATGACCGCTACCGCCTCGAATATTCGGTCGACGACTCATTTACCGAATACGACGAGCTCTGGCTGGATACGACCTTTACTTATCCCGATGACACTCTGGCCGATGGTACCTATTACTGGCGCGTTAAAGCCTTCCGGATCGCCGAAGATGACTCCTCGGATTATTCCGAAACCCGGCAGTTCACCCTGGAAAGCTATGTCCCGATGATTCCGGTCCCCCGGACGCCGGCCGACGACGATACCCTGTACAACGATTACCGGCCCGAATTCGTCTGGGAGCAACCCGATGATTCGCCCAACCCCGTCTATTACCGCCTGGATATCGCCGCCGATTTCGATTTCACGCTGCCGGTAGCAACCTATGATGAGCTGATCGACACCTTCTTTACCGTCACCGATTCGCTCTACGACGGCCGGTACTTCTGGCGGGTAACGGCGTCAAACCGCTTCGGCTATAATTTCGGACCCGGTGCTGTCAGCCGTTTCGACCTCTTTCACTTCGTCTGCGGCGATCTCAACGACGACAGCCTGGTAAATATTGTCGATATCATTAAACTGATTAATTATAAGTACAAGGAGGGATCGGCCCCGGTGCCGCTTAAATCAGCCGATGTTAACCACGATGGAGTGGTTAACCTGCTGGATATCGTCTTCCTTATTAACTATAAATACAAGGAGGGGCCGGAACCGGATTGCGGCGTATAGATCCGCCGCGACAGTTACAGGTGACTCATAATCGTCCGGGGAATATTGTCGAGCGGTTCCACGCGCTCGACGCCGCCGGCTTTGATGGCTTCTTTGGGCATCCCGAAAACGACACATGACTGCTCGTCCTGGGCAATGGTGAAAGCCTCGTTATCGTGCATGAGCCGCATGCCTTCGGCCCCGTCGGCCCCCATCCCGGTCAGGATCACGCCGACGGCGTTGGGTCCGGCGACCCGGGCCACCGACTTGAAGAGAACCTCCACCGAGGGCCGGTGGCGGTTGACCAGCGGGCCTTTCCTGACATTCACAAAGTAGTTGGCCCCCGACCGCTGAAGCATCATATGGAAATTGCCGGGGGCAATCAGGACCTTGCCGGGGATAACCGAATCGCCGTTTTCGGCTTCCTTAACTTCCATTTCGCAAATATTGTTGAGCCGTTCGGCAAAGGCCCGGGTGAAATTTTCCGGCATATGCTGGACAATGACGATGCCGTTGGTGTTGCGCGGCAGGCTGGTCAGAACCGACTGCAAAGCCTGCGTGCCGCCGGTGGAGGCGCCGATGGCGATGACCTTGTTGGTCGTCTTTTTCAGGGCGGTCAGCGGTGCCTTGCGGGCCGTGTCATCGGCGTTATCGTCCCTTTTCTTTACTTTGACAAGAGCCGCCGCCTTGATCTTTTCGCGCAACTCGATCGACATATCGCCGACGGTGTACGACGAGCCCGGCTTGCACATGACATCGACAGCCCCGGCATCGAGAGCCTCCATGGCCATTTCGCCACCCCTCGGAGTCAGCGACGAAACCACGATCGTCGGCAGCGGGTAGTGCTTCATCAATCGCCGCAGGAAAGTCAGGCCGTCCATGCGCGGCATTTCGATATCGAGTGTTATGACATCGGGCTTCAGCGCAACAATTTTATCGCGCGCGATAAACGGGTCCGGGGCCGTCCCGATAACCTCAATTCCCGGATCGCGGTCCAGTTCACTGGTAAAAATCTTACGAACAACAGCCGAATCGTCAACTACCAATACTCTGGTGCTCATGACTGACCTTTTCTCCGAGAGTGAAAATGGTTATTACCGGATAATCATCAACCATGCAAAAAGAGTAATTGTCGCCGGTGAGGGTCCGAATTACTTCCTGGTGCTCGTTTTTTTCCACCGTCGGGGCGCTCAGGTTGAACACGGCCTTGTCGCCATAAACCCGGGTCAGCATCTGCCCGGCGATAATATTCAGCATCTCCTTGGCCGAGTCATAGCCGGCTTCGACGGCGTCGGCCTCGTCGACATCTTCGCCCAGCAGATTGGCCGCCAGCTCGCCGCAAAATTCGGTCGGCAGCAACATCATGATAAAACCGGCCGTGTCGCCGCTGAAAACGATTTTGACGGTAATCATTTCGTAATCTTCCAGGGCCACCCCGTCGGTCATATCGGCCGGTTCGGGAAATACGAAAGCCGTCTGCTCGAGAACCTCGGCCACGGTTTCGCCGAGAATATCCTTAATTAACTGCTCACTCATTTTTGACTCCCAGTACTCTGTCGATTACTTCCCCGATCGATTCGGGCGTGAACGGTTTTCTGATATATTCCCGAATACCTTTCTCCTTGAGTTTTTCAATCCTGGTGGCACTGCCGTCGGTGGAGATAACAATAACCGGGATATCTTTCAGAAGCCCGTCTTCGGCCATACTGGAGATTAACTCCAGGCCGGTCATGACCGGCATATTCAGGTCGGTCAGGACCAGGTCGATCCATTTATCCTGGAGACAGTCGAGGGCCTCCCGGCCGTTGCCTGCCTCATAGATATCATTGATATCGAGCTCGGTCAGCTTCAGGGTCTTGACAATAATCGCCCGAATCGTTTTGGAATCATCCACAATCAATACATTATATGCCATATTATGACCTCCCGACCGCTACCGAAGCGGGTATTTCACTAAATAGCGTATCGACCTCATCCAGGGCCGTGACCAGCTGGCTGGTGGCCAGCTCGACATGATGCCCGGCCACCTTCAGGCGGTCGGTGGCGTTCCGGTTGGGTCGATAATGAATACCGTCGCGGCCAATACCGTACCCCTGCATCAGGCACAGGGCATCGGCAATATGGACAATATCTACCACTTCACTCGGCTCATCGACACCGTCGGGGTTATGGTGCCAGCGAATGGCCGCCACCAGGACCGGCGGGAATTTCCACCTGGCCGCGATCAGGGCGCCGATTTCGGCATGATCGACACCGAGAATCCGTCGCTCGGCCTCCTCGAACGGTATATCTTCTTCGGATACCTGCCGCTCTATTTCCTCGATCGACTCCGAGATGAATTCACCCATGATTATCTTCCCCATATCGTGCAACAGGCCGGCGGTGAATATCAACCCCACATCGCGAACCTTCAGCTCCTTGCATAAAATGTCCGCCATTAAACCGACCGCGATGGAATGGCGCCAGAGGTCTTTGCCCGACAGCTCATAGCCGGTCACCGGACGATTGAGGTTGGAATAAATAAGCGATGAGACGGCAATCTGGAAGACCCATTTCGAGCCCAGGCGGAAGAGGGCCTCGGCAACCGAGGCGACCTCCTGGCTGACCCCCAGATAGACCGAGTTGGCCGCCTTCATCAGATTGGCCGTGAGAGCCGGATCATACTGAATTACTTTGCCGATTTCCGAGGCGGGTATATCGGGGTCGTTCAGCAAGTTCAGCAGTCGTCCGGCCATGGTCGGCAGGGTCGGAAACGACGACACCTTTTCGACAATCTGCTGTTTCATATTCATAACTCCATTACCCCCTGAGACGACTTCACGGTGGTTAATCCCGAATTTATTTCCATACGCAGGGTTCGCGACAGGTTGCCGCCGATGTCTTCGCTCTTAATTAAGAT
>Ga0272444_10006124_pt1 | contig 10329 bp, 10 predicted proteins | sample SSMForm13_FD_201033 | JGI IMG/M metagenome (GOLD analysis project Ga0272444, IMG submission 201033) | Marine sediment archaeal communities from Little Sippewissett salt marsh, Falmouth, MA, United States - SSM-Form-13 | ecosystem: Environmental > Aquatic > Marine > Wetlands > Sediment ...
CTGTCATGAACATCCTGGTTGAGTGTAACCCGGCGCTTTGAGCGTTGGGTTCTCGATTCTATCTCAATCTCGGTGATGCCCCTCCCAAGCGCTGACCCCATATCCCTAAGGCTACGGAGGACTCCGGTGTCGTATCCGGCTGGCAAGGCATCATCGATTTCCCCAATGGATTCGAAGCCCTCAACAAGTTTCTCTATAGATTCTACCCCAAGATGCATGTTTTCGAACTGATCACGAGGCAGCTCCAACCTTATCTCAAAACTACTCCGATTCAAGGCCACTACTTCCAGCAGACAACTAGAAGTGATTTCCCTAGGTTTAGGACCCGGCTTCTGGCTATCCGCTTGACCTACAAGCACAAGAGCCACGCGCTCCACCGCAGTCTGCATGTGCTTTCCAAGCCGCAGAAGATCTTGAAGCGCGATCCGGCCCCCTTTCGTGGCGGGGCCTTTAGCTCTCACAATCAAAATCGCACCTGAATTCCGTCTGCTCATGGTCATCTCCCCTAACCCGACAGAACGTGATATAATGCGCCCAACCACCCAAACACCGATCAGCGCACAGGATTAGAATACATCTCGATTGAGGCAAGCGTCAAGAATCACCAGTCCACGGCTCCTCCTGTTGGAATATCCAGAAGCCTCGCCCAAGGATATGACCTGCGCCTTCCACGACCCCTAAAGATGGCCTCTGCAACCAGCTACGGCAAGATTTCTGTATAGCCCCAAGATGGTTGAGGGCTGTTCTCGACGGAAAATACTCCGCGACCGAGACGCTCATCTGGGCCGTCAAAGACAAGGGGGCCAAGAAATACACCTTCAACAAGAAAGCCGCGAAGGCGTTTGGGATCGGCAGCGTCGGGGCAAACGTCTGGGTTTTGCCAATATGCACCGGCGGCCAACGGCTGAAGGACGACGATGGTCAGAAGCTACACTCCACGCAGAAGCCTATTGAGCTCTTGAAGCGCGTCATCCTCGTCAGCACGAACGAGGGCGACCTGGTCCTCGACCCCGTGGCCGGCACCGGCACCACCGGCGTCGTCGCGAAGGCACTCGGCCGCGACTTCGTCATGATCGAACGCAACCCGAAATACGTGGATGGCATCGTGCGCCGGTTTGAGCAGCCGCTGGAGCTGTCAGCCGACGCGGGGGGACCTGACGGCGAGAAGGCGCAAAAGTGCCTGACCCCGCAGGGGCGATGATCCGGAGTCGCCCGAATCCATGGGCTTCATGCATCGGGCTTCCCGCAGTGTGTTTGAGATCTCCGCGGGGATAGCCTGGTTCTACAGGATGTCTTTGTCCCGCAGATAATCGCTGACTGAGCTTAAAAATCTGCTGCACTGCGTAACCGATTCCGCGGCCTTTGCCTCGCCAATGACGAAATCGAATTCGTAATCGGCAATCTGTCGCAAGTCAAATGCTCTATTGAGCTCCCTCCCCAGCTCCCTTGAGAAGACACCGGTATTAACGAAATGCTCGCCAAACGCGGAGATGACACCTTTGTGAGATGAGAACGACATGCCCTTGGTCAAAAGGACCGCCTCAGCACAGAAGAACATGGCGTAATACGCTCTTGAAACGGAAGACTCAAAGTCGCCCTCTCTGAAAAGTAGTTCCGCGCTAACCGCGTATCTCCGGGCTCATCAATGAGCGAGCGCGCCTCTTTCACACGGCGACCCCCTCTCGCCGGAGGTTCATTAGTAGAGGGCTATTGGTGGACATGTAATCGCTCTCGGAGACAGGATAAATCGATATCAGGACGTTGTGGGCGAGGTTCAGATCGGTGACAATGTCGATCATTCTGTCGATCTCGTTGACAGGATTGACCTCGCCTTCTAAGACCACCGCGAGGTCGATATCAGACGCATCTGTCGCATCTCCACGCGCAAAGGACCCGTACAGAATCACCTGCTTCAATCTCGGCCCATACAGGCCCCGAATCCGCTGTGAGAAATCGTCGATTATCTCGCCTGTTTCCATGATCCGTCCTGTATCGTTCACCAACACGAGCGCCACTTACGCTCCCTCAAGGTGATGCTACCACTTTTCCGAAGGTTGATTCAAATCGCGTGACCCAGCGAAAGAGTAGCACAATCCGAAATACGTGGATGGAATCGTGCGCCGGTTTGAACAGCCGCTCCTGCTGTCAGCTGATGCAGGGCCCAATGCAGAGAAGGCTGAGGATTACCTGGCCTCGCGGTAGGGAGCTTGAGCGGCAGAGGGGCCTTTTAAGGTCTATCTTCGCAGGGCGTTTGCATGTTTCTTGATTTGAGAAGATGCGGGATGTCGGCTGCGTGGGATAGCGCGGTTCAGGAGATGTGCGATGAGCAATGGTCGGGGCCTTGAAGCTCCTGAAAAGGGATAACGTGAATAGCCGCTTGGATAGCTTGATAGCAGCCTCTCACAAAATGAGGAAAACTGATAGTGCCTCATTGCGATATCAAACAAATTCATAGCCGAGGTCGAATCAGGATCATCGGAAAGCACTTCTCCTCAAGCGGCCTACTCGACCCCGTGGGCGGGGGCCTCTACATCGCCTCCGGGGCGGAGACGCCGATCAAGGCGAGGCCGTTCGCGATGACCTGGCGAACGGCGGCGGATAGGGCGAGGCGCGCTGTGGTCAGGTCGGGGTCGTCGGTCAGGACCTTTGTCTTGTTGTAGTAGCTGTGGAAGTCGGACGCGAGGTCTATCAGGAAGTAGCATAAGTTGTGCGGTTCGAGCTTTGCTGCGGAGCGCTCGACGGTCTCAGGAAATCGGCATAGGCGCTTTGCGATGCGGACTTCGTCCGGGTCGAGCAAGGACAGGTCTGCGGCGGGGAGGTCCTCGTTGTATTCCACGCCCTTTTCTGCCGCTTTCTTGAAGATGCTGCAAACACGCGCGTGGGCGTATTGCACGTAATAGACGGGATTTTCGGGCGTCTCCTTCTTGGCCAAGTCCATGTCGAAGTCCAGGTGGGATGAGGCGCCTCGCAAGAGGAAGAAGAAGCGTGCGGCGTCCTTGCCGACGTCGGCCAACAGCTCGTCCATCGAGATGAACTCGCCCGCCCGCTTCGACATCGCGAGCGCCTCGCCGTCCCGCAGGAGGCGAATGTGGCCCGAGATGATCATCTTCATCTTCTTTGGGTCGAAGCCCATCGCCTCGACGCCACCCAATAGCCCCTGAACCTGCCCCTGGTGGTCGGGGCCCCAGATGACTATCAGCTCATCGAAGTCGCGCTCGAACTTGTCCCTGTGATACGCCAGATCGCTGAGCAAGTAGGTCGCCTCGCCGTCCTTCTTGACCAGAACACGGTCGCGCTTGTCACCGTAATCCGTCGCCCTGAACCACTTGGCGCCTTCCGACTCGAACGCCTTTTTGCTACCGTCGAGAATGGCCATGACCTGCTTCAGGGCCCCTTTATCACGCAGCTTTCGGTCGCTGAACCAGACGTCGAAATCAACGGCATAACCGAGCAGCGTCTGGCGCTGCAGTTCGATCATCCTATTGAGTGCAACCGTGTTGAAGCGATTGAAGACCGCATCGTCATTCATATCCTCGAACTCGGCACCGCTTTCTTCATATATCTGCTGCGCGACGTCCCCGATGTAGTCGCCCACATAGCCGTTTTCGGGGAAGGGGTAGTCACGGCCCAGAAGCGCCATGTATCGGGATGCGACGGACTGGCCGAAGATGAAGGCCTGGTTGCCGGCGTCGTTGACGAGATACTCCCGCTCGACGGTGTGGCCGACGGCCTGAAGCAGGTTCGCCATCGAATCGCCCAGCGCAGCGGCCCTTGCGCTGACGACGTTCAGCGGCCCGACTGGGTTGGCGGACACGAACTCGATCTGGATTTTTTGAGGCGCGTCAGATTCGCGTTTGCCGTATCCGGAGGGCTCGGTGAGTATCTCTCTGATGGACCCCTGCCACCACTCGTCCTTCAGGAAGATGTTGATGAAGCCCGGCCCCGCGACCTCGAGCCGCTCGATGATCTGGGCCCCGTCCCCGACCTTAGAGATGATGGCCTGGGCCACCTGCCTCGGGTTCGTCCGCAATCGCTTGGCGAGAACCATCGCGACGTTGCAGCTGTAATCACCGAGGTCCTCGGACTTGGGCACACCGAACGTTATCTCGAGCCCTTCGGGAAGCTCCCAGCCCTGCTCGAGAGCAGCCGCCTCAACCGCCGCCTCGAATGCTGATTTCAGAATGTCCTTCCTCATGTTAGCCATTGTATATGCGCCGCGGTCTCCTGCAAGCGTGTTGTTTGAGAGGGTAGGAAGCTGCGAGTGGCCATGAATTCAAGCGGAGAGCAGCTGGCTCTTGATGCGACTTCGTGTTCTTCGTGGACGAAGAATCTAAGAGAGTCTCGGTCCACGAATGACGCTAAGCAACACGAAGCCACACCCACCATTTCCTCATTCGTGTCTATTCGTGTTCATTCGTGGTTCCATTTTTCGATCTGGGCCAGCAGCCAATTTGCATCTCTGGCGTAGCCTCTCATGCCTTTCGATTCCGCGAGCTCTTTAGCCTGTGTGGCATAATCGATGGCTTTGACTGCCGCATAAGAAGGCATTTATTGGGAAGCGTTCTTATTATCCTGCCACCAGCTCTGCCACTTCGCGTAGTCTCTTCCGAAGTCCTTTTGTGTGATTTTTTCAAGGGCCCTGGCCGCTGCGCAGCGGACAACTGGGAAGCTACCTCTCAGGGCGGAGATCAGTGGTTCCACGGCACGGAGGTCTTTTAGCTCCCCAAGTGCCTCGGCTGCTGCGGCGCCGAGAGGTGGGAAATCGACCTTCAGGGCAGAGATCAGTGGTTCCACGGCACGAGGGTCTCTGAGCTTTCCAAGGGACCTGGCCGCTGCGACACCGACAAATGGGACGCTATCCTCCAATGCAGAGATCAGTGGTTCCACGGCACGGAGGTCTTTGCTTGGAAGACAACTAAGCAACTCAGGAGGGAAAGGTGATTCTATGTCATGCAGGTCTCTGAGCTCCCCCAGGGATCTGGCTGCTGCCTCGCGAACCCTCCAGCTGTCGTCTTTCAGAGCAAAGATCATCGCCTGAACGGGATTAATTTCCCTGAGGGCAACGGCTGTAGATTTGCGGACTCTCCAGTCCTCGTGCTTCAGGCAAGCGCTGAGAGTAGATATATCCACTACTTCAGCAAGCAACCGTGGTAAATCGCTGACAAATCCCCTGTCAAAAGCGCCCCTGAGTGGTGCGTAACTCCTCCGAGTTGAGGGCGACCCCGCGGGAATAGACTGAGGCGGCCATACTTTTCCTGAGAAATCCCGCTTGAGGGTTCTGTCTGATACCGAAAGCGTTATCGTTCCTCTTACAGTTGCAGAAGTCCAGTGCCGGCGACCGTCACTGTAGTGATGCCGCTTGGGAATCGCCTTTGCCTTAATATGAAGGGTCGCATCGTAGTTTTTTGCACCCTCTTTCACAACTTGAAAGCCTGCGCATTCTAGGATTTTCTCGGCATAATCGTAGAAGGGCAAGCGTGCTATATCTTTTTTTCTACCGGACTGCTCCAGAACAATGCGAATGACCTTTACGTTACGGAACAGCTCTTTGTCCGCAGGCGATAGGCACTCTTTGGCCCCGGCCGACATCCGCTCTTGATTCGACGGGGCGTGCATAGAGCAACCCAAAGCCAGAAGAAAGATGAGAATTGCGTCGAAGCTAGCCCTCAAGACCTTCATAGGAGACCTCCCTTCCATCGACGATAAGCAGATAACTCGAAAATGCTCCGATAATATACCATAGTGTATGGGATGGTTTTGCCTTATCTGATTTGGCGAGGCTTTCGGCCAGTCGCGAGATCAGTATTTGGCGGCTCAGGGCGTGTCTCAATATGTACTTCTGTTCTGGATCGAGGGCTTTCTGAAGGATGATCTCTCTCTCCGGAGCGTCTGTATGCCTTCCTCAACCTGCCGGCCCCCATGCCGCACGCCGTGTAACGAGGTGTGCACGCCCCAATAGGGCCGGCTGACGAGCCGCACTTGTCGCAGAATCTGGCATCGTCCGGAAGCTCGCGACCGCAGTTATGGCATTTCATCTGCGTCTCCGTTTTCTCATGCCCCCTCTTGTTCTTCGTGGACGAAGTATCTAATAGAATCTCGGTCCACGAAGGACGCTAAGGAACACGAAGCCACACCCCCCCTTTCCTCATTCGTGTCTATTCGGGTTTATTCGTGGTTCCCGCTTTCTCCATTCAGCCGAGTAATATGCGCCGTTTCAGCTTCTTGAGCCGGCCCCTCAGAGAGTATCGTGTCTCTTTGAGGGCCTTCTGGTAGAGCATTTGGAGCTCTTCGGGGCGCACGTTGTCCAATCTTATCATCTGTCTGGAGACGGTGTTGAAGTTCTCGTCGCTCGTTTCGAGCAGAAGGTCTCGCTCAACGCAGTAATCGTAAAGCGGTGAGCCCGGTAGCGCCTTGGGCAGATTGAACTCCGCGAAGTCGAGCTTCAGTTTCTTTGCAAACTGAATCGTCTCCTCGATAGTGTAAACCGTCTCGGTCGGATAGCCGAGAATAAAAAAGCCCATCGTCAGAATCCCTCGCGCCCGCGTAGCAGCAATCGTGGCCTCTATCTCAGCTAGTGAGGTTTTCTTGGCGCAGAAGTCGAGTAGGCGTTGGTCACCAAACTCGATGCCATACATTATGAGGCGGCATCTGGCTTTCTGGAGCCAATCGAGCACGCTCGCGGATATGCCGCTCGGCCTTCCCGTGCAGGCCCATTTGAACCGGTCGTAGCCTCGCTCGATCATGCCTTTACATAGCGCTATCGCCCATTTCTCATCGAGCAGCAGCAGGTCGTCGGGAAAGAGCAGCATCCCGATGTCGTATTCATTCGCGCAGTGGCCGATCTCGTCGAGGACGTTCTCGACGGACCTCCGTCGCTGGACGTTCCAGAGGTAGCTCGAGGCGCAGAAATGGCAGTGGAATGGGCAGCCGCGGGTGGCCGTTATCGTTACTACGTTGTCATCGGGCCTGGTGAAGCCGTAGATGCGCCAATAGTACGAGCGCATCGGAAGCAAATCTCTTGCCGGGAAAGGCAGCCTGTCGAGGTCCTTGATGAAGGGCCGGTCGTGATTGACCACGACGCCACCGTTCTGGCGATGAACAAGCCCATCGATGGCAGATGGGTCCGTGCCTCTTTCGAGCGCGGATAGGAGCTCGAGCGTCGTCTCCTCGCCCTCGCCGCGGACGCAGAAGTCTATCCACTCGTGCTCCTGCATCATCTGTTGATACGTGAAGTGGACGTGCGGCCCGCCCAGGACGATCTTCGTATCAGGAAGCGCCTCACGAACGAGCTGACCCAGCGTTGCGGCGGAATTATGCGTTCCGGAGACGACCGATATGCCCACAACATCGGGGTTAGCGTTTTTTATCTGAGTTAGCGTCTGGACATGATCAAGCCCGAGATTGGTTGCGTCGATGATAGCGACGTCGAAGCCGTGCTGGCGGACGAAGGATGCGATGTATGCGGGACCTGCCGGCGGCAGAGGCGCGAGGTTCTTGCTGAGCGAAGGGGGGTTGACGAGCAGAAGCCGCATTAGTTGGCTACTTCTGTCTGGTACCTTGCATGTATTTGTAGAACGGCGAATCGGCGTCGATCACAAGCGTGGTTTTGTCGTCGATTGTGTGCTTGTACGCTTGAAGCGTCCGCCAGAACTCATAGAACTCTGGGTCTTGCGAGAACGCTTTAGCATATATCTCTGTGGCTTGCGCGTCGCCCTCACCTTCGATGGTCTTGGCTTGCTTGTAGGCCTCGGCCAGAATAACCGTCCGTTCCTTATCGGTCTCTGCCCTGATTTCTGTCGCCGTCTGCCGACCCTCTGCGCGATATTTCTTCGCCTTTCGCGACCGCTCGGCCTCCATTCGCTCAAAGACGGCTCGCTCGTTCTCGGCAGGGAGGTCGGCTCGCTTGATGCGCACGTTCACGATCTCAATCCCGAATTCCGTCATCTTTGCCGTGCATTCCTCGGAAACGGTGTCCATTATTGGGCCGCGCTTCGATACGATCTCATCGAGGTTGTGCTTGCCAAGATCGACGCGCAGCACAGAATAGACTATGTCGTCCAGCCTCGTCTGGGCGCCCGCCTCGTTCACGACCTTTTTCATGAACAGCAGCGGATCGGAGATTCGCCACCTGGCGTAGTTGTCAATCACAAGCGTCTTCTTGTCGCCCGTTACGATCTCACGGGGCTCCGCGTCATACTCCAATATCCGCTTGTCGAGAATGCGCACCGTCTGTATCGGATAGGGGACTTTCACGTGAAGCCCAGGCTCGCGAATCGCTCTCACGAACTTCCCGAACTGGAGGATCACCGCCTGCTCCGTCTCATCGACCGTGAAGAAGATCATATTCACGATGATGGCAAGGAGTATGAACCCACCAAGCAGATACAGGCCCTTTGGTATCGGAGTAGCGTTCCCTGTCATCTGGCGCCCGCCTTCTTCTTGCTCGGCGCGAGCGTTTGAAAATCGCTCGACAAAAGATTCAATAGACTCACCTGACCGCTGTCGGTGAGTATTATTTTCTTGGCCGCCGGTAGAACGGCCTCCATCGTCTCGATGTAGAGTCGCCGTCTCGTAACATCCTTGGCCATCCTATACTTCTCGAGTACCTTGAGGAACTTCTGCACGTCGCCCTCTGAGCGCTTGACCCTATCGACCTTGCCGCCCTCGGCCCTCCGGACCATCTGGGCCGCCTCGCCCCTAGCCTTAGGAAGCACTTCGTTGCGATAGCCATGCGCGTTGTTGATTGTCTTGCTTTTGTCCTCTTTGGCGCTCGCAACGTCCTTGAAGGCGTGGATGACCTGCTGGGGCGGATGAACATCCTGCAACTGAACGGCCGTTACGTGAACGCCAAGCGAGTAGGACTTTAGCAGCTCGTCGAGCTTCTCACGAGTCTCATCCTGAATCTGCTGCTTGCCAGCCGTCAGAACGTCGTCGATGGAGTGGATGCCGATAACCTGCCTAAGCGCCGATTCAGTCGCGTCCCGGATAGCCCCCACCTGATCCTTCACGTTGAAGAGATAGGCAAAAGCGTCGTTCACGCGATACTGGACGATCATTGTTACGTTGACGATGTTTTCGTCGCCCGAGAGCATGTGCGACTCTCGATGCACGTTTCGCGCAACGCCCTGGACCGTCCTGAAGCCGACCTCGAGGCGCCTTATCTCGGTGAGGCTGACTTTGTCAACGGTCTCTATCGGGTAGGGAAGGTGGTAGCGAAGACCCTCCTCTGTGCTGTAAACGTAGGCGCCAAATCGCCTCACGACTCCCTGCTCCCCAGGACTGACCATATAGAAGCCTGTTAGCACCCAGATTGCGACGGCGGCAAGAACTATCCAGCGCAGTGGAATCTTCGGCATCTTGAGGTTGCTGAGGTTTATCTCGAAATCCTCACCTCGGCGGCCCTTCACCTTCATCTTCCTGAGGTCAAAATCCTGTGGCGGCACTTACAACGCCCTCCAAATGAACCTTGAACACACCAACGACTATCAGAGACTAACAACATGATCGGCAAGTGTCAAATGGTTGTTCACTCACTCGGAAGCGCTTGACGAAGTGCGAGGATTATAGATGATCCACCACAGAGACACATAGAGACACGGATACGGTACGACGTGGGCAGTCGGGGAGAGGAGAATGTGAACCACAGAGCCACAGAGACACCGAGTGACCCATTTACTCGGAAGGTTATCGGGCTCGCGATTGAGGTGCATCGGCATCTTGGTCCCGGTCTGCTTGAGTCTGCCTACGAGGAGTGTCTCTGCTGGGGCCCCGGGCAGACCGATCTCTCTGACCAAAGGCAAATCGGGCACCCCGAAGTTTGTTTTGACTTCTCTGTGTCTCTGTGTCTCTGTGGTGAGTACATCTAATGCCGAGACATGAGCTGCCGCCCATATCGATTGTAGTGCCCGTCTATAACGGGGAGAGGACGATAGCGGAGTGTGTTCGCGCTCTGCGTGCGCTCGATTACCCGAGGCGGCTCGTTCAGATTCTCGTCGTTGACAACAACTCGACCGACAACACGCCCGACATACTTCAGCAATTCGACGGTATAGAAGTCGTCTTTGAGCCGAAGCAGGGCGCGTATCAGGCGCGAAATACTGGCATCGATTTCGCCGAGCACGATCTCATCGCATTCACTGACGCCGATTGCATACCCAAACGCGACTGGCTTTCGCGTCTTGTCAGCTGCCTGAATCGCCAATTGCGTCGGCAGGCTGGAAAGCCCGCCCTACACGGCCAATTGCGTCGGCAGGCTGGAAAGCCCGCCCTACACGGCCAATTGCGTGGGCAGGCTGGAAAGCCCGCCCTACACGGCCAATTGCGTGGGCA
>Ga0272444_10006127_pt1 | contig 10326 bp, 7 predicted proteins | sample SSMForm13_FD_201033 | JGI IMG/M metagenome (GOLD analysis project Ga0272444, IMG submission 201033) | Marine sediment archaeal communities from Little Sippewissett salt marsh, Falmouth, MA, United States - SSM-Form-13 | ecosystem: Environmental > Aquatic > Marine > Wetlands > Sediment ...
TTTGATAAAAAGGGCAAGATCAGGGTAGGCACCCTTTCCCCTACACTTGAGGAATCCGGGTGCAGGTTCTGCACCGCCTGTGTCGAGGTCTGCCCCACAGGAGCGCTCATGGATAAGGCCGTAAGGCCGGGGAAAAGGGATGATGACCTTGTCCCATGCAGGGCGGCATGTCCCGCGCATATTGATATCCCCGGCTACATAAGGCTTATTGCCGAAGGAAGAGAGGATGAGGCTCATGCGGTAATAAGGGAAAAGGTCCCGTTTCCCGGTATCCTCGGAAGGGTATGCACGGCTCCATGCGAGGATGCGTGCAGGAGGGGCGAGATAGACGAACCAATAGCCATATGCGCCCTTAAAAGATTTGCCGCGGATAATGAAAAGGGGCTGTGGAAGAAAAAAACCATCCAAAGGGATGAAACAGGAAAAAGGGTGGCTGTTGTGGGGGCGGGTCCTGCAGGACTCACTGCCGCCTTTTATCTCAGAAGGCTTGGCCACGCGATAACCATGTTTGATGCCCATGACAGGCCGGGCGGCATGATGCGATACGGGATCCCACGTTTCAGGCTGCCTCGGGATCTCCTTGAAAGGGAGATAAGGAAGATAATGGGCCTTGGTATCGATTTTATGCCCGGTACGGTCGTTGGAAAAGACTTCAGCATTGAAGACCTTAAAGGGGAGGGATTTGACGCAGCCTTCCTGGCTTTAGGCGCGCAGCTAAGCCGCCATATCCCCTTTGAGGGATCGGATCATAAGGATATCCTTTTCGGGGTGGATTTCCTTAAAAGGGTTTCAATCGGAAGTTCCCCTGAACTGAAGGATTCGGTAATAGTGATAGGAGGGGGAAACGTGGCCGTGGATGCGGCCCGCACGGCCGTGCGGCTGGGGGCTGAAAGGGTGATAATGGTCTGCCTTGAAAAGCGGGATAAGATGCCCGCAGGCAGGCGGGAGATAGAAGCCGCACTTGATGAGGGAATAGCTATCATGAACCGTCTGGGGCCTCAAAGGCTTTTGACGGCCGGTGAAAAGATTATCGGGCTTATGCTTGTAAAGTGCGTGTCGGTTTTTAATGAAAAAGGCCTCTTTAATCCCCTGTTCGGCGATACGGCAAAGACCATCTACGGGGAGCGGATCATCATTGCCGCGGGCCAGGTGCCTGATCTATCCTTTACCGGAAAGTCGCGCCCCATCGAGGTCAGGGAAGGACTTTTCGTTTGCGATGAAAAAACCCTTGAAACAGGTCTAAAGGGCGTGTTTGCGGGAGGAGATCTTACCCGTTCGGGTTCCATTATTCATGCGGTTTCAGCAGGAAGAACGGCCGCCGAATCGATCGACAGGGCACTTGGAGGTGAAGGAGTGATTGATGAGGTGCTTTTTGACAGGGACGTGCCTGAGCCTCATATCGGAAAGATCGAGGGTTTTGCCTCTCTTGCGCGGGAAAGTGCCCCGAAGATAATACCTGAAAAAAGGCGCTGCTGCTTTGACGAGGTATGTCCGGGCCTAGGGCGCGATCAGGCGATAAGGGAGGCAAAAAGATGCCTTGACTGCGACCTGCGGCTCCGTATCACTCGTGCCCAGTTTCCGCCTGAAAAGGTCACGCCTTTTACAAAAGAAAATGTGGGGAGGTGTCCTCAAGGGGAAGGTGTCTATCGTCTCTACAGTGAACAAAGGAACGTCATTGCCATAAAGGGTACAGCCACGATAAGAAAAAGTCTTCTTGGGGAGCTTGAGCAAGGCGCACATGCCCGCTTCTTTGATTTTGAGGAAGACAGGATGTACTCAAAGAGGGAAAGCGAGCTTATAGTGCGCTACCTTAAGGAACATGGCCGGATGCCAGGGGGAGGGTATTCGGAACTGGATGATCTGTTTTAAAAGGCAGGGCCCAAGGATTCAAGGAATCAAGTGATGTCTTTTAATCCCCTTGACCCTTTTTTTTCACCATACCACGCTGTATGTCTTTATGTCGTTATGGATGCCTTTTACGGTGATCTCTCCCATCTCCTCGACCGCCACCAGATCCCTAACCCTTGAATATGTCCTCTGGCTGATGAGAATCTGTCCCGGTCCCGCCAAAGACTCGAGCCTTGCAGCCACGTTCACCTGGTTTCCTATTACCGTATAGTCAAGGTGCGCGTCAGAGCCGATGTTCCCGACGGTCATATAACCTGTATTTATTCCTATACCCACTGCCAGTTCATGACCGAAACGCTGCCACTCATCTTTGAGCTTGACGGTCTCCTCCTGCATGGATATCGCCATCTTGACGGCCCTTTCTGCGTGGTCTTTAAAGGGGATCGGATCACCGAAAAATATCAGAATCCCGTCCCCTATTATCTTGTTGAGGGTGCCGTCAAAGTGATGGACCACCCGGATCATTTCGGTTAGGTAATTGTTTAAGAGCTGAGAGATCTCTTCCGGTTCAAGACTGTCCGTGAGGGATGAAAAACCCCTTATGTCGGTGAAAACGGCGGTCATCATCTTTCTTTGCGAGCCCCGGCCGAATGAATGATCCCCTGTCAGTATCCTTTCGGAAAGTTTAGGTGACAGATACCGGCGCAGCAGGTTGTACCTTTCAAGCTGTGAGATCTGTTCGCTGACCTTTTTCTCAAGCCCGCGGTTAAGATTGGTGAGCTCATCTTTGGCCTCCGTCAGTTCCCTGGTTCTCTCCTCAACTCTCTCTTCAAGTTCCTGCGCGTAATTATTCAATCCCTCCTTTGCCTTGAGAAGCTCGGCGTTTACCTCCTTTAACTCCTGATAGGCGTCGTTTTTCGCCTTTATGCTTTTTCTGAGCCTGTTTATGGTGTCTATCAGTTCTGTGCCCGTGTCCTGAGTGCTCTCCCTGAATCTGAACAGCTGGGATAATCTCTGAAAAAGGGTCATCCTTTCATAATAGACATCAAGAATAAAATAGGGGGCCATGTATATGTCCCCTTCCTGCAGAAGTACGTGATTGTTTGACTTGACCGTCTTTGTTATGAGAAGTGCCTCATGTCTCTCCCCATGCCTTGAACCTCCGGCTTCAAAAAGGCTGTCATATTTTCCAAGAAACACCTTTTTGCCGGTTATCTCTTCCGGAAGCAGTATGATCTTTTTCCCGGCCGTAAAGGAATGGTCATTTACAGTGTCGGTTACGGTCATGATGTTTCCGCTGATTTTTGCCTTAAGGCCGTGGAAGGCGAATTCAGGCTCCTTTTCAAACAGTATTTCAGGGTTATAAGGGCTTAAGACCTGTCTGATCAAGGCAGGCTTGAGACCCCACATGGTGGGAATGGATGAGATGATTCCCCTGAAATAAGGGTCTCTGATGTAGTCTTTGTGAGGATCGATATCGGAGTGCAGCTTTATCTTCAGTATGGTCCTGAATCTCCTTGACCTGCTTTCATAGGCGGGAGGAGAAATTATTTCGACCTCTTTTGTGTCGTTAAAATTTTTATTGAAAAAGGGGAGCTTTCTGAACCCGTCGTTCGGTGTGGCAAATACCCTTACGAAATAATGGAAACGCCCCCACGATTTGAGCCTGGCGCAGGATGCCCCGCAGTTGAAGTAGAAGTTGTCCTCGCCTACCAGGTTCCTGGCACGCCTGAAGATTCGCTCAAAATTATTGAGGCTTGTCCACTCATCTTCATTCAGGAAGAATTCCTCTGGAGAACGATATTCATTTTCAGGATAGGAAAGACCGTTGAACAGGGTATGAAAATCGGAAAGCTTGCTGTCCACATAGGCTGCGATGATCCTTATGTTTCGATTGCTGATGCGGTCTTCGCGGTCCATTTTTTCCGTCCAGACGACTGAAATTTATCCCTTTTGTATTAAACATCCCTTAATTGATTATTTAAGCAACTCTTGTGCCAATCATAACATATTGGATATATGTAAGATTTTATAGGCCAAAGATGTTGATGCACTATTTTGTGGGCAGAGATGCACATCTTTATGTGCATATTTTCATGTCTGCGGGTCTGCTCTTGTTTTTATGGAGAGTCCCTGTTTTGGAAAAGGATCCGGGGCCGGCAGGGATTCGGGGGCTCAAGTCCACCTTGCCCCCTTGAAACCGGTTTGCGTTTTTCAGCAGGCAGGCGGGGAGAGTACCGCGCAGATGGCCTCGAACTGCGCCAGAAGCGGCGTGAGCTGGTCGGCAGGTATGGTTCTTTTTACGTGACCCAGTATTCCGTAGCCCTCGGCTGTGTCATCCACCTTCTCCTTTTCCTCGTCCGTTATCAGTATCAGGGAGGTCATGGGGGAGGCGGGGACTATCTTTTTCATAGCCTCAAAGGGGTCGGCATTGTCATCGGTATCTCCAAGTATTGCTATGGGACAGTTGTTTTCCTTTAAAAACAAGATCGCCTCATAAGAATTTGACAGAAACTCCAGACTGTAATTTCTCTTTTTGAGCAGCGTTTCAACAAGCTCCCGCACTTTCCCGTCTTTTTCTATTACAAGGGCGTTAAAGACCTTTTCTTGTTCCATTGTCAACAAACTCCTCTTAATCTTTAGATTTTTTCTGCCTGAGGGCCATTAATGAATTAATCCTTTTACTGGAAACCTCAGCGCCTATTATTCATTTATTACTATATTCACTGCAATAATTACAAGCCGGTTTTCATGGCAATCAAACAGGTTGCCGGGGCTACCGTCGGTTGCATGTGATGACATCTTGATGGTGATCAGGGTGCAAAATTACCACTTGACAATGATGACAGGTAGTATAATATCAACCTTCTAAATTGTCGGGACGTGGCGCAGTCTGGAAGCGCACCTGAATGGGGTTCAGGGGGCCCGGGGTTCAAATCCCCGCGTCCCGACCAGTAAACTAAGATATAAAAAACAGCGGGTTACGGGTTTCAATCCGGCCCGCTGTTTTTTTGTCTCCTTCCTTTATCTCCGTATGATCGGGATACAACCAAAAAATCTTTTCATATCCGACTGAAATATGTATAGTACCACTCTCGCTGACACAATAAGAACGTCCGAATCTCTGCCCTGTTATATGATGTGGCTTTTAATAGAATTCCCGGGCGCTTTTGATTAAACTTATATCAATATATTTTAATAGGTTTTTAAACAAACCTGTAATTGTGTAAGAGGATGGAATGATGGCTAAAGGTACTTTGTATAATAAGATCTGGAATTCTCATAAGGCATCTGTTCTGGAATCCGGAGAGCGCCAGATTTTTGTAGGCAGGCATCTCATGCATGAGGTTACCAGCCCCCAGGCCTTTGAGATGTTAAGAGAAAGAGGCATCAGTATAAGGCGTCCTGAACTTACCTTTGCGGTACTTGACCATGTCATCCCAACGGATGATATATCGAGGCCCTTTGAAGATGCCAAGGCCGAGCTTATGACAAAGACGCTGGAAGATAATGTTGCGGAGTTTGGTATAAAATATTTTGCTCCTGGTAAGGGGCAGGGGGTGTGCCATGTCATATATCCTGAGCTGGGGATTATATGGCCCGGCCAGGTTGTCGTGTGCGGAGACAGTCACACAAGCACATACGGTGCTTTCGGCACTCTTGCAATGGGGATAGGCACTACCCAGGTAAGCCACGTCCTTGCGACTCAGACCATATCCATGTCTGCGCTCAAGGTAAGAAAAATAAATTTCATCGGCCGAATGAACAGAGGTGTTACGGCCAAGGATCTTGCATTACGTATGATAGGAAAGCTGGGAGCCAAAGGCGGGGTAGGATTTGCTTATGAACTTGCCGGAGAAACGGTGAATAATATGAGCATGGAAGAAAGAATGACCCTTTGCAATATGGGTATCGAGGGGGGGGCCAGGTCGTGCTATATAAATCCTGATGAAACGACCTTTGATTATCTGAAGGGAAGGCCCTACGCCCCTGATAAAGACTTTGAAGATGCGGTGGAGTACTGGAAGGCCGTTGCCTCGGATAAGGATGCAGACTATGATGATATCGTGGATATAGATGTCACAAGGATAAATCCTGTAATAACCTGGGGAGTGAGCCCGGACCAGGTGATGGATATAGCCGGCAGCCTGCCGGAACCCGGCACTCCTGCAATGGAATCGAAGGATGAGGCGCTGGACGCCTATGATTACATGGGGCTTAGGCCGGGCGAACCTATTGAAGGTACCCCTGTGGATGTCGTATTTATCGGTTCATGCACCAATGGAAGGCTCAATGATCTTATTGGTGCCGCAGATATACTTAAAGATAACAAGGTATCTGTTAAGACCTTGATCGTACCCGGTTCGGAGCAGGTCAAGAAAGAGGCTGAAGGGCTGGGGCTGGATAAGATATTTAAACAGTCAGGTGCTCAATGGCGTAATCCCGGATGCAGCATGTGCCTTGCCATGAACCCTGACAAGCTAGTCGGAAATCAGCGAAGCGTTTCTACTTCCAACCGGAATTTCAAGGGAAGGCAGGGCAGCCCCGCAGGGAGGACCCACCTTGCCAGCCCTATTACAGCCGCCGCATGTGCGATTGAAGGTAAGATTATTAACCCGGAAAGATATATGAAAAATGGAAACAATAATTAAAAGTATCAAAGGAAGAGCGGTTCCCAAACCGGAAAACGGACAGAATACCGATGACATATTGCCTGCAAAATTCCTGAAGGAGATAACCTTCAGCAACATCGGAAATTATCTTTACTATTACGAAAGGTTCAGAGACGAAACCCCTGTCCCGGATCATCCATTCAATAAGCAGGAATACAAAGGGGCGAAAATACTTATTGCGGGAGCCAACTATGGCTGTGGAAGCTCAAGGGAACATGCCCCCCAGGCCCTTGCCAGGTATGGTATAGAGGCAATTGTAGCTGAAAGCTTTGCTGAGATTTTTGCGGGAAACTGTGCAAGTCTTGGAGTTGTCGGAGTCGCTGTTTCAGACGATGATATTATCCGATTGACTCAACAGGTAAGGCAGGCCCCTGAGACCGAGTTTGACATCGATCTGGAGAAAAAGAGTATAAGCTTTGATGGGGAGACAATCGATTTTGAACTCCCTGAAGGAAGAAGACAGGCCTTTCTCAAAGGGTCATGGGATGCCCTGGCGGTTCTGCAGAAAAAAGATGATAAGATACAGGAGGTCGAATCAAGGCTTTCTTATCTTCAATTTAAGTAATTTTTTTCAAGATTCTGCTTTTTGTCTGCTGTAAGAACTCGTATTCCAGGGAAAATGGGCAAAACAAACCCGGTTTTTTGATGTTTTTGACCGGTGATTTGCCCTTTTTTTTTAAAAAATTATCATTGTTGGCTAGAAAAGATAAAATTTAACTTGATTTTGTCGCAGATGATGTTATTATTTGCGCATTCAACATGACCCAGGCTAAACGCAGGGGAGTTTTTATCTGAAGGAAATTCATTATTTTAATGTAGCATCCTCCAGTCGAATATGTTGAAAATCTGTACGAAAGGGGGATGTTATCATGAATAATGGTACTGTTAAGTGGTTTAATGACCAAAAAGGTTTTGGCTTTATTGAGCAGGAAGACGGTCCGGATGTTTTCGTTCATCACTCAGCGATAAGCAAAACTGGTTTTCGCTCACTCAATGAGGGAGACAGGGTTACCTTTGAGATTGAACAGGGACAAAAAGGACCTGCCGCGAAGAACGTAACCGTGGTCTAAAAACCTTGAAACAAAAAATAAGGGTATCCGCTGAATAATCGCGGGTGCTCTTTTTTTTGTTATTTTGATTTCCCTTTTGAACCCGCAGTATTTGCCTTTGCTGTTTTATGAGGGTGGATGAAACCGGGATGAGAGCGTGCGGCCTTGAGATAAGCTGCAGGGTGTAATAATATGTGATATCTGATGTCGTTTTTTAACCCGGCAGCTGTTTTACCTCATTTGAGATAGATATTTTACCCTCGGTTATGTAGGCTTCATGGTTTTCATCTATATCTGACAAACTGTAAAGATAGTTCACCATCATTCCGGCAGATTGTCTCATGCCCTTTTCCGAGGTATCGGCAAGCCAGTTTATGCGTTCGATCCTTGCACCGTTTGAAAGGTGGAAGTTCTCCACTGGATCTACTGCATGTATCCCCTTTTTTTCCTTTAACAGATAGTGCTTCATGAGCCGCAACAGTATGGGGCGAAGCGAGGAAGCCGTGGCAGGTAAACCATGTCGGTTTGAATCAAGGGCCTTTAAAAGAATAACGGCTGCGTCATCACCCGACTCCAGTTGCCTGATACTCAAAATGTCTTCCGCGCTAAGCATGGATGAATCGCCTCCTTTGAGCAGGTGGGTGAGCCAGTTTCCGAATCCTGGAACAGGCGACAGGGTGGAATACCTTTTAATATTGGATAACTCATTCGATATCTCGGACACCACACGCTTGATTAGAAAATTTCCGAGACTGATGCCTGCAAGCCCCTTCTGTGTGCTGTTTATTGAGTAAAAGATAGCGGTATCCGCCTTTTTCAGGTTTTCAGGTAATACTCCTTTATCCAGGAGTTGCTTGATATTTCCTGCCAGACCTCTGGTAAGCGCCACTTCAATAAATATGAGCGGTTCATAGGGCATTTTGCCGTGAAAAAAGGCAAAACAGCGGCGGTCGAGCGTCAGCCTGTTCTTGAGGTCGTTCCATGATGTAATCCTGTGGACAGCCTCGTAATCGATCAGTTTTTCAAGCAGAGAGGCGGGGGATTCCCATGTAATTTCCTCGAGATCAAGAAGCCCCACATCAAACCAGTTATTCAATAACTGCTTAAGATCCCTTTCAAGTCCTTTAAGGGATTTGTCTTTTTTGCTCATGCGTAAAAGATCGGCACGCATATCTACGAGGAATTTAAACCCGTCAGGAAGGGTGTTGAACTGGCGTAAGATTTTTGTTCGTGGGGAATTAAGCGTTTCCCTTAAAGACCTCTCTATCGGTTCTGTGTCTTTTTCATCCCTGGCGCGCAAATATGCCTTTGATAGTTCTTTGAGTCTATCCCGGTCAATTGGATAGTCTTTAGCGAGTTTTCCAAGAAACCTTTCTTTACCGGCGGGGCTCAACTTAAGATAGATTTGACCCAGTTCTTCCGTCCTGTCTCTGGCACTTGCTTCGCCACCCTTGCCTTCGAGACATTCAAGCATCTTTTTGCCCAGGTACTCCATGTCCTCCTTCGGGAGGTCGGGATTCAATCTCCCGGTGAACGTTCGGCGGGCGGTTCCCTTAATCTCACGCCAGGTCCTGGTTATATTGGCAAGTGAACGGCGCCTGAATCTGAGTATTGAATCGGGCATATAATGATTCCTTTAAATATTAAGAAAGAAAAAGAGCAGAAAAAATGATATGAAAATTGATACCCTTAGCAATAATTATTTTCTATAACACAATTTGCGGTCAAACTGAAATAATCGACCGCATAACCCTGATCTAAGATCAAAAAGAGACTTGAGGCGTATACGCCATAGGCCTCAGTCCTGAGCCCCCGGCGGCTCGCATCCAACATCTTGCGGGTGCCCAGTCGAAATATAAAGTCTGAATTGGTTGATTGCGCCTGAATCAGGTGGCAGAGTCTGGCTGATCTAATGATTTGATAACTTTATGCAAATATAAAATGATAGGCGGCAATGTCCGACTGTCCCGTTATTTCGGCCGGAAGGCCTTGTTTACAGGCATGGATTATTTCTCTTGGATGTTGTATAGGTAGGTAGGCCGTTTAAACACTCGAGGGTGTAATGCTTTTGGAGAATCATAGCAGGCGCTCAACAGCATCCAGATGAACCACATGGAATGGAGTCACGATTAAGGAGATTAAAATGAGAAGAATTGTAATATCGATATCTATTCTTTTTTTGCTCAGCATACTGTCCCCGACTAACCTTTTTGCAGATTCTAAGACCGTTGACCAGCAGGGGCTTGTGGAGAGGTCCAGAATATTATTCGAAAGTTTCATGGCGGATGAAAATATGGGGTGGTTCAGGGAAAATCTCAGTCAGGCCAAGGGCCTTTTGATTGTCCCGTCGCTTTTAAAGGGTGGATTTTTCCTGGGTGGAAGCGGTGGAAGCGGGGTGCTTTTGGCTAGGGACAGGGAGACCGGAAAATGGAGTCAACCGGTGTTTTACACAATAGGTTCGGTTACCTTTGGACTCCAAATAGGAGGGGAAAAATCTGAAGTAATAATGATGATAAGGACCAGGAGGGCGCTGGAATCGCTTTATGCGTCTTCCTTTAAGCTGGGAGGAGATATCTCTGTCGCCGCAGGGCCTATAGGCGGAGGTGCCAAGTCTAATGTCCTGGCTGATATACTCAGCTTTGTCCGCTCAAAGGGGCTTTACGGCGGGGTGTCTCTTGAGGGGGCCGTGCTAAAGATAAGAGACGACTGGAACAGTTCCTATTATGGTAAATATGTCAGGCCCACAGATATTATAG
>Ga0272444_10006129_pt1 | contig 10324 bp, 5 predicted proteins | sample SSMForm13_FD_201033 | JGI IMG/M metagenome (GOLD analysis project Ga0272444, IMG submission 201033) | Marine sediment archaeal communities from Little Sippewissett salt marsh, Falmouth, MA, United States - SSM-Form-13 | ecosystem: Environmental > Aquatic > Marine > Wetlands > Sediment ...
CGCTGGCATCGGTGCGACGCTCGTCCACGGATTCGCGCGGTAGCACGAGGAGGTCAGGTTCAACGTATTACCATCGGCTCCACGCCCTCCTCTGCCGCCGCCGGGCGGTATCTTCTGACCGGGTCCGCCCTTGGTTCCGATGCCGCCGCCCCCGCGGCCGGAGAACGGGAACTCCGCCTCAATCCAAGACCCAGGCGTGAGAACAGCCACGTGGCCGTCATCGCCGGTCACCAGATCGAGAAGATCGACGCCAGCCTCGGAGTAGCACGCACTGGGCAGCGCTTCGACTGTGTAGGTGTGGACCTCCCCGCCAGGGAGAACACACACCTCGGTTCCCGGAGGATGGTCAACGCTGAGCAGGGACACGCGGTCGAAGTGAGACAGGTCGTCATCCTGTTCCGTCAGCCGAAGCCTGTACTCCCCGCTCAGTGCCGCGGGCTTCCGCTCAAGGCGATACGTGTCGGTGGCATCGGTACCGAAGACCGCGCCAGCTAGAACGTTGTTGTCCGTCTTGAATCCACTCGTCACACCGATGTCGACAAACGGACATCCACCGCCACCCTGATCCTCTTGAAGAACGGCGAACGAGTAGGAGTACTCAAGGTCAGTCGACCACTCGGTGTAACGGGGGAAGCAGTACTTCTGCACCTCGAAGAGCCCGCAGTCAAACTCGAAGGGTACGTGCGACGTCGCGACAAGCGACATGACGACGGCGGCCGCCTCATTCCCACCTTCATGGAACTCCGGGACGTTGATCAGGACGCTATCGGCTGCAGGGCCGAACGTCTTGGTGGCGACGGCGCCCACAATCTCATCGCCGAAGAGGTACAGCGAGGAGTCCCCCATGGCGGACGGATACTGCACGACGCTGACCCAGAGTTCCGTACTGTCGTGAATGGCTCCTTCCTCCCAGTCGATTCTGATCTGCAGGTAGCGGTCGTCCTTCTCCGCACTGTAGTACGTCGTGTCAGCCTTGAACGCAATGTAGTTGGAGCCCCACAGCCGGAGCACAACGGGGTCGCAGTAGTCGTTCCCGCAGAAGAGGCTGTCAGCCGGGTCGTTCCACCCGTCGTCGCAGTCCGCGTCCCGGGGGTCGCTTGCGTTCCCAGGCACATACCTCCAGGTACTGTCTGCCTCATCTCCGACGACGAACTGAGGAGGAACGGCGTTCTCCCAGCAGCTGTTCGTGTCGCCGCTGAGCTTCCGGAACAGACCGGCGTTTCCCGTGGGGGAGTAGTCGTCGCCGAAGGAGTAGTACTCGCTCTTCGTGGAGTCATCCAGCCACCTGGCGATCGAGTAGTTGTGGAAGACCTTCCTTATTCGGTAGTTCCCGGGGCGCGGCGGACTTCCCCCGAGATCTGAGTACAGACCATCATCATCGAGGACGCGTGCCAGTCCGCACATGTCCCGCATCAGCGGTCCATCTTCGCCATCTCGGAGCCGGGCCCACTGGTATAGCAGGTCGTCCGTGTAGTCCTCTTCATGGAAGTGCTCCATGAGGTATGCGATGAACATGGCGCGGGTTCTGTAGGCGTACATACGATCCTCGGGATCACCGACCGAAGTGATGGTGTCGCCTTCTGAAAGGTGCCAGCACTGTGCGCGGCTTCCACCGAGAGGACCGAATAGCCATAGCAGCGACTGGGCGTATGGGAAATCGTAGGTCCCGATGTTGCCCCACGTCGCCCTGGCAACGTAGGCGGCGATGCCAGCATGGAGTTCGTTGAAGTTCCCGTGCTGCCTGCGGGCTCCGAGGCTGTCTGCGTTCGACGCCCACAGCATGTGGCCGAACTCGTGAGCCGCGCCGAGCGCTGCCTTCTGCGGCCACGAGGGATCACCGGACGCGTTGCCGCCAGCGTCGCTGACGCTGAATGAGTTCCACTTGAACGTCGAATCGACGGTTGACCAGGGCGTGTCCTCGAGCGTGTCTACGAATGCCGAGGAGTACCGGCCGCCGCGCGCGTCGGTGTACAGCTTGACCAGGTAGAAGTCCACGTGTTTCCTCTTGCCAGCGTCAATCGTGTCGGAGCAGGTTGGAAAGACCTCGAACCCCTCTCCCGGGTCGTATCCCCCGACGCACGATAGGTAGTTGGTGACGAGTTCGATGTCCTTCTCCGAGACATTGAAGGCGTTGCTGTTCACGGTGTCCCGAGCGACGGCTTCAAGAAGCTCGCTGGCCTCGTCACCGGTCACCTCGTACGCACCGGTGAAGGACAGGCTGATAAGCAGATCGATGTCCCGTTGACGTCGGGGTATAGGAGGTGCTCCCAAAGCCGGAATCCTGGCCCCGGGTCATAGTCCGGCGAGTACACGCAGTGATTCGTATCCCTAGTGAACGACACGCTGTCCGGTGGTAGGCCGACGCCCACCATCTGAGGCCCCTCAATCGCCGCATCGCCAGGCGCTACGGCGCCGATGACAATCGCGAGGGCCACCCCCACCGTAAGACGTCCGCGGATCGACATGGTCTCCTCCTTTCCACGCCGGAGTAGATCCCCGCCTGTGACTGGGTCAGCCCCCGCACAACCCTCCAAACGCAAGGCTGCGGGACAAGCTCATCCGTCTGAGCCCGCCCCGCAACCGGCTGCCTGACATCCTGTCGGTGTGACGGCTTCCGCTTGGTCACGGTGGCGGCCGGGCGTGTCCTCTACTGCCTACGCCGCCCATTCCGCATCTTCTACGCCCTCGTTGCTGGTGGCGGTCTCGTGTGCCAATCTCCCCGTTCGCGGACATCCATTGCTCGTCTGTGCGAGCGATCCGTCAGTTGAGTACGGTGATCCTGGTTCGCTGTCCGGGGACTGGCGCTCCGTTCATCATCAGCTTCACGAGGTAGACGCCGCTCGCGACCGAGTTGCCCCACGCGTCGCAGCCGTGCCACCTGATCGAGTCATCCACCCCGTCGTAGCAGCCCGGAGGCCGCCGGGGCGCATTCACGCTGGCGATCCTGCGGCCCGCGACGTCGAAGATCTCGACGCCGACCGTCCCCTCGACGCCCTGCTCGTAGGCGATCCCGAAGCCACCCGCGGAGGGATTGGGAAGGGCACAAAGCAAACGGGCTGGGAGCGCACCAGTGGTCCCGGGGAGCGAGACGCTTGCAGGTCCCAGGAACACGTGTCCTTGCACCCCATCCCACTCGACCCAGTAGAGATAGCTGCTTGCGCTCCGCACATCCCGATCCACCCATTCGTACGGCGGGCCCGTGATAGGTGTCGTCGTCAGCCGCCCTGCGGACGCCCCCGGCTCGGCTCCCCCCTCGAGCGGCCCCGGTGTCCCGACAGCTCTCCAGACGTGGAATGGGCCGTCGCGGGCCTCGCCGCCCGCGTACCAGGTGACGGCAACCTCCGATCCACTGTCATTAGGTGCGGCCTCGAGCGCACCGAGTGACACGGGGGTCATCTCGCTGCAGAAGGTCCCTCTGATGTCCTCATCGTATGGGGGCGCAACCTCGTGGTAGCACATCCAGGCGAACCACGCCTCACCAGACGGCGTCAGCGCCATGTCAGGATAGGTGTCCCTCTTCCGCGTCGTGTCTTCACTGACCTGCTGCTCGGTTCCCCAGCCGGTTCCTTCCCACCGAGCCGTCACTACGGCCGCGCTCCAGACGAAATAGCTGTTCCCGGCCCACCAACACAAGCGGATGTCCCCTGGCGGGCTCGACTCGCACACTGGGGCGCCTTCATAGTCATCCGGGCCGTCCGGCTGGCTGGCAAGGGCCGAGGGGGTCCACGATCCACCATCAAACATGCTGTACTCAAGGTCCGTGCCGGTTCCGACATGACCGTTCCCAATCCAAACCACGAGCGGCGTCTCTCCGTCGAACGCGATCTGCGGGCCCCCGATGTTGCCCGAGTCCGCGTTGACCACACTCGGCGCGCTCCAGCCCGAGTCCGACCAGGCGGAGCAGACGATGGAACTCATGTGGATGTCGTTGTCTCGGGACTCCCACACGATCCACGGCGAACCCTCCGAGTCCAGGCAGAAGTCGGGGCCGTCCTCGTCTGTGCCGCTGCCACCGAGCTGCCCCGGATCACTCCACTCGAGCCCGTTCCAGTGGTAGACTAGGACGTCTCGGGAGCTGCCAGCGGCAGTGGCGGTCGCGAGCCACACATCACTCGAGTCAATCGCCAGAAGGTCGTGCTGGTCATAGCGACCGGCGTTCTCGCGCACGATGCGGGCCTCCGACCATCCCACTCCCGACCAACTTGATGCGAGAAGCCCGTACCCCAGGTCCGTCGGCCCCCTCCACATCACCCAGGGGATCCCGTCGGCCCCAACTGACAGCCGGGGAGATCGGTCATCCAGGTCGTTGTCCGGATGAACCCGGCCCGGCTGCGACCAGCCTTCCGCATCATAGACTGTGTAGTAGACCTCCTCATCATAGTCGAGCGTGTCGTGGCCCGTCCAGACGACCCACGCCCTGCCGTCAGGCGTGACGTCGACCACGCAGCCCCAGTCGTCGTTCTCGTCCTCGCCCGCGATGATCATCTCATCGAGACATGAAAGGGCCCGACACTCCTGTGTTGCGCAGAACGCGCCCAGCCCTACGAGAAGGGCTGCGAGAAGGACATGCCTCAGCGGTGAAACACCCCGCGAGGACTGCAGGGTGTCTTTCCTGTTCGGGGTGTCTGTCAGAGGTAGCCTTGGCGCCATCATTGCCTGACCCTTGATGAGGAGTACGTGATTCGCACCCATTTCCACCCTACCACAATGAGCGGCAGTCGGTCAAAACCCAGTAGCACACAAGATGGACGCGTGCCCTAGATGCTGCACGCCGGTCGGAGGCCGGCGACGCGATGCACCCTCGGCAAGGCGGCTGAGCTCGCGGCTTCCGGTCCGGACTCAGCGCACCATCACCATCTTGCGCGTCGCCACGATCCCGTCGGCCTCGAGCCTGAGGAAGTAGACGCCCGAGCCGACGTCGTTCCCGCGCCCGTCCTTCCCGTGCCACGTGAGCGCGTGCGGGCCGGCCTCGTGCTCGCCCTCGGCGAGGACCGCCACGAGCCGTCCCCTGACGTCGTAGACGGAGAGGTCGACCGGGCCCGCCTGCGGGAGGGCGAACGAGATCTGGGCCCTCGGGTTGAACGGGTTGGGCCGCACCGGGTCGAGCCTGACGGCGGCGACCACGTCGGTCGCGTCGTCGACGTCGCTGGGCACTCGGTTGAGCGCCCAGATCTCGACGTCGTCGATGTTCCAGCCGCAGTACCGCCAGCCGCCGTCGGTCTCGCCCATCGTCCACCGGACGTAGACCGTCTCCTCACCGTCTGCGACCGCGGAGATATCGAGATCGATCGGCGTCCAGACGTAATCCTCGACCACCGCGGTGTTCTCCCAGACCGTTACCCAGGTCGTGCCGTCGTTGCTCACCCGGATGTACGCGTGGTCGTACGTCGACACCTCCACCCCGAGCCATCTCCAGAACTTGAGGCGGACGGCGGAGAGGTCCGAGCAGTCGATCGCGCCGGTCGTCAGGTGCCTCTCCGGGAGCCAGTTGGGGTAGTCGCCGCTCAGGTTGTACCCGTAGACGTTCGATCCCGTGTGCCCGCCCGTCGGATCGGAGGGGCCGTACTCCCCGCCGCCGCCCGTGGGCTGCCCCCAGGCCCACTCATCTTCCGTGGTCCATCCGGGGTCGGTGTCGAGCGTCCACTGGTAGCGCATCGTCGGATCGCCCGCGGAGAGCCTGAACTCGCGCGTCGTGTCGCCCAGATGATCGGACAGGTTCGTGAAGTGGATCGTCGCCTCGTGCGTCCCCTCGGGGAGCGAGGCGGCGTTGACGTTGAGATCGACGAAGACCTCGGCCGTCGTGCCGGGAGCGAGCGTGCCGCCGGCGTCGCCCGAGAGCGTGAGCCAGTTGACCCACGGGTCGACCGTGATCTCGTAGGTGATCGGGCTCCCGCCCACGTACTCGAACTCGTAGCTCGTGCCCGTGGGATCGAAAGGCCCGCCGAGCGGTCCCTGCGAATGGGTGTCCGTGCCCGGGGTCACGTTCAAGCCCGCGATGTTCGTCAGTCCCTTGATGCAGAAGTTCGCGGTCGCGTCGAGGGTCGTGAGGTCGACCCACGCGCCGTCCCGGTAGTAGCTCTCGCCGGGGCTCGCCGTCGACTCGACGATCACGCGGTAGTGCGCGCCGAGGAGCACCGGCACGTCGGACGTGCGGTCGTACGGGTGTCCGCCCGCGGACAGGCTCACGTAGATGTAGAAGTCGTCGCCCTCGGCGAGGTTCACCGATGTGTCGAGGTCGACGGTGTGGAACCCGCGGTGCTCGGCGATCCCGGCCTTCGTCGACAGGACGTCGAGGAGCACGCCGCCCTCGAAGCGGTCGTAGATCGTGACCGTGTACACCGCGTTGTCGGCGGCCGTGAAGAAGCTCACCGAGCTGAGGTACTCGCCGCCGACCGCCGTGAACGCATTGAACGCCTCGACCGCGTCGGCCTTGGTGTCCCGCCAGCCGTGGTAGTCGTGGTAGTAGATGCGGTCGTACGCCAGGGGCTCGACGTCCTGGACGGAGACGGCGCCCATGAAGGGCTCCTGGCCGCAGTACTTGTCGTAGTAGGAAATCCAGAAGTACCCGTCGAGGCCCCAGCTCGCGCCCCAGCTGTTCTTGCAAAGCCACGCGCCCGGCTGCGGCGCCTGGGTGTTCTTGCTGTCGTCCCATCCAATGATCGCGACCGCGTGGTTCGGGAGCATCGTGCTCGACGAGGGCTGGTAATGGACGTAGTTCTCGATGAACGAGCTGTCGTAGGCCAGGCACGTTCCGAGGACCCCGTGGTCAATGACGGCCTGCTTGATCGTGTCGATGTTCGAAAGGTCGGTCTCCGCGACGTACCACTCGACCTGGCGCGGATAGTAGTAGTGCCACGACGGGTCGCTCCGCGGCGGGGGATTGGTGAACGACTGCCCGTCCTCGTCCCGCACGGCGCCCTCGGCCCTCGAGAGGTAGGCCGTCGTGACGAGGTAGTCGCCGCCCTGATGCACCTCGAGGCCGGCCCCGGATGGCGGGTCGATGTCGTCGTTGTTGTGCTCGTTGAAACCGTTCCACCAGTCGAGATGGTACTCGGCGAAGTTCGGCTCGCCGATCTCGCCGGCGGCCTCCCACGCGCCCGTGATGAGGAGGTTCCCCTCGATCGCGGCCATGGCCCCGTGGGTCCAGCACGTGCCGCCGGATTGCGATTTGACGGACGTCACGTAGTTCTCGCCCCCGACGTCGCGGAGGTCGAACGAGCTTGGCGGGTCGGCCGCGGCCGCGTGCGCCAGGATGAGAACCAGGGCGATCCCCAGAAACAGAGAGCGGAGCGGGCTGGTCGCGGTCATCGGCGGCATCCTCCTGTGTGATTGAGAGCGAACTCGCGTTGGCGTGCTACGAAAACGGTCCGGTGCCCGTGGGGGCCCGGACCCACATTACAGTATACCACAGCGCGAGCCACGCGGCAAGAACCGCGGGAGGACAGCGACGATGGGAGAAGCGCTGCACGGACGGACACGTCGCGTGTCCAAGATGAAAGGACCCACCGCGAATCCGTGAGACCGGGCCCGAACGCTTCCGTCGAGGACTGCGAGCTTGCCATCGAGTTACGGCCGTGAGAGCATCCCCGGCGTCATTGGGTCGAACGCCCGCGATTCGCCCGACGGGACGAGGCCGGCGCAGGAGGCGCCCTTGAACGTACCGCTCGACAGGCGCCGCACCATCAACGCCTGGTGCATGTACGACTGGGCGAACTCGGCGTTCATGACCACCGTGACGACGGCGCTCTTCCCCATCGTCTTCCGCACCGTCGCGATGACCGCCGGCCTTCACGATCACGACGCCACCGCCTACTGGGGCTATACCTCCTCGATCGCCCTCCTCCTGGTCGCCCTGATCGCGCCTCTCCTCGGGGCCACGGCCGATCACACCGGGGGCAAGAAGCGGTACCTCGGGGCCTTCGCGGCCGTCGGCATCGTCTTCACGGCCTCGCTGGCCCTCATCACGCGCGATAGCGACGCGTGGTTCCTCGCCGCCGTTCTCTACGTGTTCGCCGCGCTCGGTTTTGCGGGCGGGAACGTCTTCTACGATTCGCTCCTCCCGCACGTCGCCCGCGGCAACGACATCCACCGCGTCTCCGCTCGCGGTTTCGCGCTGGGCTATCTGGGCGGCGGCATCCTCCTCGCGCTTAACATTGCGTGGATTCGGTGGCCGCACGCGTTCGGCTTGCCCAACCCTCAGATCGCCGTGCGCGCGTCGTTCCTCTCCGTCGCAGTGTGGTGGGCGGCCTTCTCGATCCCGTTCTTCCGGCGTGTGCCCGAGCCGCCCGTGGTCAGGCGGCCCGGCGCCGCCGGCGCGCCCCTCACCGAGGGCTTCAGACGACTCGCCGCGACCTTCCGTGACATCCGCCGCTACCGGCACCTGGGCCTCTTCCTGTTCGCGTACTGGGCCTACACCGACGGGATCGGCACGATGTTCCGCATGGCGACGGCCTACGGGCACGAGATCGGCATTGAGCCAACGGACATGATCACGGCGCTCATCATGATCCAGACGACCGCGATTCCCTTCACGTTTCTCTTTGGCAGGCTCGCCAGGGTGATCGGCGCCAAGCGATCGATCCTGCTCTCTCTGGCCGTCTACGGGGCCGTCAGCGTGTCCGCCTACTTCATGACGACGTCCGCACACTTCTACATCCTGGCGCTTGCCATCGCGACGGTGCAGGGAGGTTCGCAGGCGCTCTCGCGCTCGCTGTTCGGGCGCATGGTGCCTCAACACAAGACCGCCGAGTTCTTCGGCTTCTACAGCACCAGCTCGAAGTTTGCGGGCGTGTTCGGGCCTCTCGTCTTTGGGCTGATCAGCCAGGCCGCGGGTGGCAGCCGGCTCTCCATTCTCTCCGTCATCGCGTTCTTCATTGTGGGGGCGATCCTGCTCGCGCGGGTCGACGTCGAGGAGGGCATCCGGGCGGCGCAGGGGAACGGCCCGCCGGCGGCCGGGGGTGACGGATGACCCACACGGAGATCCTGAAGAAGCTCAAATCGCTCTCGGACCCCGCCGCCGTCGAAGGGATGGCGCGGTACGGGATCCGGCCGGGGAAGGCCTACGGCGTCAGGATCCCGGTCCTGAGGAAACTGGCCAGGGAGATCGGCGCGGACCATCGGCTCGCCGGCAGGCTCTTCTCGTCGGGCGTGCACGAGGCGCGCATCCTGGCGTCGATGATCGACGATCCCGACCGTGTCACCGAGGAGCAGATGGAGAAGTGGGTCAAGGCGTTCGACTCGTGGGACGTCTGCGACCAATGCTGCATGAACCTCTTCAGGCGAACGCGATTCGCGCGCGCGAAGGTCCTCGAGTGGAGCACGCGCGACGAGGAGTTCGTCAAGCGCGCGGCATTCGCCCTCGCGGCGACGCTTGCCGTCCACGACCACGACGCGCCGGACCGCGTATTCGCGAGATTCCTGTCGGTCATTCGAGGGCAGGCGACCGACGAGCGGGACTACGTCAAGAAAGCGGTCAACTGGGCGCTCAGGCAGATCGGGAAGAGGAGCCTCGCGCTCAACCGGGCCGCGATCGAGACCGCAGAGGAGATCGCGCGGATCGATTCCAGGCCGGCGCGCTGGATCGCCTCCGACGCGCTCAAGGAGCTCACGAGCGACAAGGTTCGGGAGAGGCTCGAGGCGTAGCGTCACCCGGGCGAGCACGGCCGGCGCGTCGCGCGCTGACACGGTGAGGGGAGCGACTTCATGGCCCAGAGGGTCCTGATCACGGGTGCCACGGAGAACGTCGGGAGGGAGGTCCTGAAGGCGCTCGCCGGCTGCGACGTGACGGTCGTGGGGGGAACGACGACCCTCGCGAAGGCCGCCGGGCTCGAGGACCAGGGAGTCGAGCCGGCCGTGATCGACTTCTCCGACCGCGCCTCGCTCGCCGCCGCCATGCGCGGAGTCGACAGCGTGTTCCTCCTGATGCCACTCGCCGAGACGATGGGGGAGTGGGCGGGCAACGTGCTCTCCGTCGCCCGGGCGTCCGGCGTTCAGCACGTCGTGCGCGCGTCCGCGCTGGGGGCCGACGTCAACGTCGCGTTCCGGCTGGGGCGGGCCCACGGCATGGTCGACCAGCTCCTGATTGAGAGCCGGATCCCCTACACGATCCTCCGCCTGAATTCGTTCATGCAGGACTACCTCTCCCGCTACGGCACCGGCATCAGAGAGCGCGGGGTGATCGAACTCCCGCAGGGCGACGGGCGCGTGAGCCTGGTCGACGTTCGCGACGTCGCGGGTTCGGCCGCCAGGATCCTCACGAGCCCCGGGCCGCACTGGAACCGCGCGTACGATCTGACCGGCCCCGAGGCGCTGTCGAACGCCGACG
>Ga0272444_10006130_pt1 | contig 10323 bp, 1 predicted proteins | sample SSMForm13_FD_201033 | JGI IMG/M metagenome (GOLD analysis project Ga0272444, IMG submission 201033) | Marine sediment archaeal communities from Little Sippewissett salt marsh, Falmouth, MA, United States - SSM-Form-13 | ecosystem: Environmental > Aquatic > Marine > Wetlands > Sediment ...
TTCGGCGATGGTGAGACTAGCACCCAGCAGGATCCGACCCATCGCTACGACACTGCCGGGTTGTACGACGTCAAGCTTCGCGTCAGTAACAGTCTGTTCACGGACAGTCTCCTGAAACTCTCATACGTTCATGTGGATACCGCTTTTGCCGATCTCGAGACGGAGATGTACTGGGACGGCGCCCAGCCGGGTTTCGATTTCGGTTACTGGTGCACCTGGACCAACCTGGGGACATCGCCCGCCCAGAGCTGTACGCTGAAGGTTCTTACGCCTCCGGAGATGGAGTTCTACGGTGTCGATCTGCTGTATGAAGGTACCGGTACTTACGGCGGCTTCACACTTTCCGGCGACACGGTGCTGATGCCGCTGGAAACAATCGCCCCCTCGGGACGGTACGGTGGATTTGTCTATGTGTACGGACGCTGTCATGAGTGGGTGCAGGTGGGAGATTCCATCTTCTGTGAGGCCTGGTTGACTACTGCCACGGCCGACCTGGACCAGGCCAACAATCACGTGCAGCTTCGCGACGAGACGATCGGTTCAATCGATCCCAACGACAAGAGCGCGACACCGGGGGGAAGCGGCGCCGGCAATAAAATCGCCGCCGAGGACCGGATAGCTTACGTCATTCAGTTCGAGAACCTTCCTGAGGCCACGGCGCCGGCCACCTATATTCGGGTGGTGGATACGCTGGACCCGGATCTCGACTGGGGCAGCCTGACGGTCGGGCAGATGAGTCACCCTGATGTGTGCGGGTGGGATTTCGATCCTTACTCCGGTGTGATAACCTGGTTCTGCGATCACATCATGCTGCCGCCGAACGTCAATCCACCCGAAGGGGAGGGGTTCCTGCATTACTCGATTTCGCCGAAACGAGACCTTCCGGAAGGTACCGAGATCACCAACACGGCCTGGATTAGATTTGACTATAACGACTGGCTGATGGCCCCCGAGGCCGGAGCAGTGATCCGAACCATCTCCTACGGTTGCTGTCTGCCGCCGACGGTGGGCGATGTTGATCAGTCAGGCGGTGTGGATATCACGGACATATCGGTCTTGATCGACAATCAGTTCCTGACACTCACGCCGCTGGTTTGCGACGACGAAGGAGACATTGATTTCAGCGGCACGATAGACATCACCGACCTGTCGCTCCTGATCGACAACCAGTTCCTGACCCTGACGCCGTTGCCGCCGTGTCCGTAAAGGGCAGGCGAAGACGAGCAGTTGGCCGCGGAGCGTAATGCGCTGCGCCGCCGCAACTTGAGACGCTCCCCTTCTTGTCAGGGCTAGGAATTCAACAAAGCTGTTTGATGGTTCTTAAATGCAGACTATATTGTCTTCAGTAGTATCACTAGGTTCTTCTCGCATCGGACAGTTGCTTCATAGTCTGCATAGTGGTGGGAGGTCAGTACCATGTCCGCACATCGCACTGTCGTTCTTGTTGCGTGTTTTCTTGCCTTCTTCTTGTCTCCACAGGCGGTAACCGCGGATGCCGATTTCGACGGCATGGATGATGCTCTTGAAGAAGAACTAGCTGTTAGATATGTACCACACTACATATTCCATCCGGAGGAGAGGTATTTCTACATAGACCCAGGGTTGTTTCTAAATTCTACCGGACAGCAACTAAACGACGTATTTGCACCGCACAACGAGGGGCAACGCCCATTTGGAGAAGACGACTCTTGGGCCATTGCTGTCCTAAAGGAGAAAATCGATGTAATTAACCCGTTTTTGTGGTATCAAACTGCGCCAGACCCTGCCAACTTCGCGTCGTACATCGGCAGCGCAAGGCGATGGTACTCCAACTCCGTTCTTCCTGATTTGGTGACAGCTTATCTCAATGTTACTGATTGGTCCTACCTGCGGATACTTCCTCCGGGTTGGAGTTCAGTTGATTGGAACAGCCTTGACTACTCCTGTAATCAAGATGTACCTGTGTCTTACCTGGTCGAGGAGAACTCCGAAGGTAATATTGAATTGCAGTACTGGCAATTCAGCTACAATGACAATAAGGAGGCTATACTTGGAATAGGGAACCATCTGTGCGACTGGTCCCACGTGACAATTGTCTTCCAAAAGCAAGGCGACGGTGTTGTTGAACCCCCGCTCTATGCATACTACTCCGCGCACAGGTCCGTGTATCGATCCGAGGCTGACAGCCCATTTCAACCCCGTTATCTTCTTTGGTCCGATATTTCCAGAGACGGACTTACTCACCCCAGAGTGTTGGTGTCGAAGAACGACCACGAGCTGTACTTCGAGACGCCGAAACTGAGTTGGAACGGGGGTGACTTCTATGAGGAGCGCGGGCTGCCTTATGAGGAAACGGAGTGTTTCTGCAAGCCATTCTTCATTCAGGATCATGTTAAGATGGACTGGTATGATGAAGTCGGGGTTGGTCAGATATTGTATCCGACTAATCTTAAGCCTTTAGGGAATGGCGACAACCCCCACCCAGATGCGCCGTGGCTGACATTTGGTGGGAAATGGGCTAACGGTCCGGAGGGCCCGCTTGGTACGGGCGGCTACGTGCGTTTCAGAGAGCATAACTTGGCCCGTGATCCCGATGGGCCCGCTACGTGTGGTAGCGTCAAGCTAACTTATGACTATCTGAAGCGTAATGGCTTACATGAATGGCAGAAGTTCTGTATATGCTCAGGACTTTATACTTGTGATGATGAAATATTCGACGTTGCGTACTCGATCCTAAGACCTCTAGGCTTTGATAATACCGCCACGGCTTTCGAAAACGGTTGCTTTGGCCAAGAATCCTTTGATTACAGTATTCGCGTATCGTTTAGCGTGAAGACCGCCAATGGTGGGCCCCACAATGATCTGACGCCCGCAAACTCCATAACACTATTCTACCGATACACGGAAGAATCGGAGTGGAAGCAATACGAGCTTTATGATGACATGTCACTGCAAATGTACTTGAAGCCAGGAGCTGAGTACTACGTTCCCGAATTCTCAACTGCCTCGGGCCCTGACCATTACTGGAAGATCTACGGGCAGAAGTCTGGCATTATTGAGTATGAGTGTTTGTATGCAGGAATACAGCCAGATCGATCTAAGGAGATCACCTTCAACGCCGTCGAATTCATTCGAAAACCCATTTTATTGAAGGCACATCCTGTCCATAGCGAGCCTGGCAACGTGACAATAAGCTATTGGCCCGATGTGTCAATAGGAGGGATATTTGGTGAAAGGGACCTACTACTGCCTTTTGACGAAACCTCAATGTTAGAAGTTCCGTCTGGTTCTATCTACAATGTGGACCCTTACGAATTCGGCACGGGCGTAGGTTCTCCGGAACGCTGGAGCTTGAAGGATAGCCGTGACCACACGTTTGGGCGTCTTGTGGGTACTGACACGCTCTATCTAGACTTCTATCATCAGTTCTTGACGAATGTGCAGTTAGTGGGGTGTTTCGACTACGCCCTCTCCACCAATATTACGCAGCACGTGCAATACGGAGATACATCACAGCTCTACCACGTTTACGATCGATGGATTGACTGGAGCGATGACGGTAACTGGCTCATATTTGATAGCTGTCTGACGTTCTATCCAGGGTTCTGCGCCAGTAGTGCCACATCTGTCTTCGTTTCCAGCCCGACCGACTGCGAAATAGACTACTCGAACAACAAAGGCTTGGATTTTCGCGTTATCGAAGTAACTGACGATGATGTCGATCAGTCTGGTCTTGCTATCTCCGTTGATAAACTCGTATGGGAAGAGGTAACTGATGAGTCGGAGAGTGAGATATGGCAGTACGACGCAGCGCTAGATAGCACGATGCTCCTGTCGTCGGATCCCGCTTGTCACGAGTACAATTACGGTCCCGCGATTGAAGGAGATTTGACAGCCTGGATTTCAGGTTGGACTCGTTCGGGATTGGGCGATATCGTGGTTAGGAGGGGTCATGATGGGACTTGCCAAGTAATAGGTACTACGGCGCAGAACTTAACGTCACCTGTTTCCATAAGTGGCAATCGCATAGCCTGGAGGGGAGAGTTTCTGTCTGGCTACGGTGACGCTAGAGTGTACGATATTGATTCGTTGGACTACGTGTTTGAGAGCGATGCGACATCAGCGATAAGAGGGATTATACTATCTGGCAACAATATCATATACAGGAAGGCGCGCTATTACAACCAGTACTTCAATTGGTCTTACGGCATCACCGGCAGCTTCTATCCGCTTCTTGGCGGGCTGTATCGAAGTGTGACCGGCGTTCTGACAAACTACTTGGATTCCGCTTTTTTCCGTTTCGCGGTGCCTTCAATGTCTGGTTATGATGTCGGCTACATTACGCAGCAGTGGCATCAGGAATACCCTGTAGTAGAGTATTTCGATGGGACAACCGTTGAGCAATCCAATGGGGGAATATATGGACTGCATTATACATTGAAGACTCATATGGACTACAACTACCCGTGGGCGGTACCACAAGTATCCGGTGGCTACCTATCTGTAGGCTATGGAGATGATCAAAACGGGGACGGTTTTATGGAAGGTGAGCTATCTTATGTTGAGTACCTGTGTCTTGACAGTGTGAAGGCTGCCTGTCCTTTCTCCTACTGCTGTTTCAATGATTCCTGTTACAGGTCTATAGGCGAGCTGTGGAAAAGGCTATATTGCAATGAATATCGTATGTCTGGCAATAACTTCTGCGCCGTTGGGGACGGGGGGAGCGAAGGAGAAGAGGTGTTCTTCCTCCACGGCCTGTCAAATGCGAAGACCGTACTGTCTTCCACCTATGGCGAGATGAAGTCCCCTAGGATATCCGGTTTCAATGCTGCCTGGCTTGAGAATGACGGGAACGACTGGGAAGTGCACATGGCTATTGGAGCCCCGCAACCAGAGTCCCTTACAACGAGTCAGGTGCCGGATAATGGCAGTACGTGCCACGTCGACAGAATGGTCGGCTGGGGGTTTCAGGACGGGATAAGAGTGTTTCTGTCGAACGGGTTGGGACAAGAGCGGAGTTTCGGCGAGTACCAGAGTGCAAAATCATCGCAGGATGGTCATATCAACAACCTTGTTGAGGCAAGCAACGTTAAACTGGTCGTATCGCCTGACGGTACCAGCGAGTTGACTTGTGATATAGATCTGACAGGTTGTACCGCAGGGGCTTGGGCTGCGCTGGTCCTTAACCCCGACGGTCAAATAGGGGCGAATCCCAATACTATTATCGAGGTTGTACCGGAAGAACCACCTGAAAAGTGCACAATCAACTATCCCCCGCCAGGTGCCACCAACGTTTCCGCATATATGATGACATTCTACTGGCAAGAGGCCGCCAGAGCAGACAGCTATTATGTCCATATTGGAGTGGACACCGACTCTCTAATGCCTGTGTATGGGGGTGAAGTTACAGCATACACGCCGCCATCTCTTGACAATCAGACTACATATTACTATCGCGTAGATTCCAAGGACTTCGGTGGCGTGACACTGGGTGATCTGAATTTCTTTACGACTGCAGCTGCGGTGCCTGAGCCGGTCTCGAATCCTGATCCTCCTGTGGGCAGCGCCGGAGTCAATGTCTCTTCTGCTTTTTCCTGGGGTGATGCAGAGAGGGCCGATAGCTTCAAGGTCGTTATCGCTGAGGCTTTTTCAGCCGGTAGAATAGAGATGGTCACAACCGATACTTCCGTTCACATTTCCGGGCTAGAACCGCATACGAAATACCTATGGACCGTGGAAGCGTTGAACGCCTCCGGGGGGGCATTGTCTCCTACTTGGTGGTTCACAACGGAACCGTCTTCAGCGCCGCTATCACCGACAAACTCAAGCCCAGAATCAGGCGAGGACGAAGTTGCGAACCTACTCGTCTTGAGTTGGAGTGATTGTTATCAAGCAGATTATTACGGCATCGCTCTGGGTCTGAACAATCCACCTTCGGATTTCTCATACACGTTTGAAAACGTCTATGAGGTTGAGGCACTGCTACCGGAAATGACGTACTACTGGCAGGTGATCGCCTTTAACTCGCTTGGTTCCTCACCTGGGCCAGTCTGGTCGTTTTCTACTGGAAGTTTTGATGCCCCCGCGTGTTGTATCGGTACCAAAGGGAGTCTCGCCCTTGTACCCAGTTGCGACTCGCCAGATCAGGAGGTGAATATAACTGACTTGCAGTTGTTCATCGACCATATGTATATGAGCCTCACTCCTCTCTGCTGCGAAGACGAAGCGGACCTTGACGCTTCGGGCACAGTCGATATTACAGACCTGCAGTTGATGATCGACTATCAGTTTATCACCCTTGATCCGTTCCCGCCCTGCCCGTAGGTTGGTGCCGCATGCGGTCCCCAATCACTGTGGACGATGATCAATCTTGGCATTTAGCTGTCCGATATCGGACAGGCACGGGTGCCGGTAGCGCGGGTTAGCCTCAAGACTGGCGCCGATCTATTTTGTCCTGATTCCCCCCCTTTCGCAGATTACGCGCCTGACAGCAGGCCCCAAATCCCGCGTCACAGGCCGACTCGGGGCGCCGGACGCCCTTCCGATACGGCCAAAGCTCCTTGACAAATTCCGGTGTTTTTGTTACTATAATGTGGTGAAAGGGTCCCCCCGCTCGTCGGCATGTCTTTTCTCGGGAAGATGTGCACAGGTCGAGAGGATCTGCCAGGTATAATCTTGCTGAACAATGGCGCGGCGTTAGCGTCTATAGTTGTAAGTGCATTTCCGCCCGCCTTTGCAGGAAGATATTGAAGCTACTAACCGGCTTCGGCGTTTTTCCACGCGGCTGCCGGATGTTCTTACGATAGCGCACTTTATTGAATACATACAGGACTCGTCGCTCCCGGGTACGGAGCGGCATACCGAAGTTTATCGCATCATCTGTACAGGACGAATTCTGCCTGTTTGAGAAGGGAGGTGTATCCGGAGCACGAGAGTAACCGCTATTCCGTCTCGCAATTGATTCGAAGCACGGACTGCCCGACGGAATAGGATCGATTGTTTCATTACGGCTTGCCTTCATAAAGTAAGCCGCACACTAATTAGCGTTCGAAAGGAAATAGCATGACGAGAAAGATAGTATGTCTTTTAGTCCTAGCGATGCTGTTGTCCGCGATGGCGGTTGCCCCGGCCGCCGCAAAGATGGATCCCAAGCTGGATGCCGCCGGCATTTCCAGTCAGGTCGATCAGTACAATCTCCATAAAGCAAGCCGACAGGCTCGCAAGCTCGACCCTCAGGCCGGGCCGACCAGTGGCGTGAGATTCCCCCTCGGGGTGTCATCCGCCAACGCCGGTCTTGGTATTGGTGAGGTTGTGGACAACAGCTGGGATGACTGGCAGAACTGGATGCACAACGGTCATTACGTGGCCACCGGCGTTGACGCCACTCCGGATGCCGTGGGTGACGTTGGGGTGGAAGTGCACTTTGTTTACGAAGAGCTTTCATCGGATTCCGGGGGCTTCACGGACCAGAATCGTAATTCCGGTTACAACTTCTACAACGCCACCAACTCCCTCGGCTCAAACTGGCCCGAGGGCCAGGAGGCGGGTTGCCAGCTGGAAGCTTTGCACGATTACGGCGGCGGCTACCGCGTCAGCCTGGCTCTGATGCCCGACGGACGCGCGACGTTCGCCTCTACAACTACCATGCGCGGCGAGCATACCGGTGCGGACGATTCGACCACCAACCTGGACAACCAGATCTTCTTCCAGCAGGACAAGTCATCGTTCAACCGCTGCTACTGGGATTCGACAGTCAACACCTCTCTAATTCCGCCTTCCGTCTACCAGGTCGGCTGGGTAAGTGAGAACGACAGCGTCCCGAGCAGGTCAACCGAACCGGTGATTGAAACCCAGATAATCGGTAGCGATACCATTATCCACTTGTTGCTTTTCGAGGCCGGAGGCACGGTCACCGTGGCGGGCTACCCGATTCTCGAAAGCCAGGATTGGGCGACCATCAGCTACTTCCGCAAGGTTGGCTCGGCCACGCCGGGCACCTGGTCAGCGGCGACGGTGCTTGACACCAACTACTTCTATGGCGGCAACATCGCGGCCTCGCCGGTTAGCTCTGACGTCGCCTTTGTCTGCTCGGATCTCTCGCCGCTGGGTCGTCTGCAGGGGGAGGAGAACGACGCGGACATTTACTTCGTCACGTCGGACGACGGTGGTCTCAGTTGGAATTTGCCGATGACCAACCTGACTCAGTATCCGCGTAACGTCGACTCATATACGGCGAAATACGGGACGGTTGCGATGTACGACAGCCGCGGTTATCTCCATATTACCTGGACCGCTCAGCCTTGCCCGGCTGATCCCTACCGCGGCGGTTATCACTGGCCGGACTTCGGCGCGGACTTCTTCCACTGGTCCGATGCTACTCCCGGGACCGTTCACGGCGGTACGATTTCGTTGATCCAGTACGCCTCGTACGACCTGAACCCGATCGCCTGCTCCTACGGCGGGTACAATGTGGGTTATCTTGGCTGGACCAACCTGACAGAGTGCGACGGCAATCTGTATGCCACCTATAACATCTGGCATGTTCGGGCGCTTGAGCTTGGTATCGATGACCCGACGGCCTACGATGACTGTTATGCAGTGATCAACGAAGGTTTTTCGGCCAATGCCGAGATCTGTATGAACGTGTCATCGAGCCTCGACGGACTGCTGTGGGACGAGATTCGTAACCTGACCAACACCTATACGCCGGGCTGTGATTCACTTGGTGGTGAAAACGGACCGTGCGGCAACGAGTACAAGTTCAACGCTGAGGTATACGCCCTCGATCCGCTCGGTCTGGGTACTCTCAACTGGCCGGATTCGGCTCTCGTCGATCCCGGCGTCCTGGTGGGGCTTCCCCCCTACACCGGCGATTACTATTTCAACGGTATCTACTGCGATGACCAATTCCCGGGTGACTGGGACGTCAGCTTGAACAGCCCTCCGGCTTTCAACTCGCAGAAGTGGCTGCGCATCGCCTGTGTGGATCCGGTTGAAGCTCCTCAGATCAATGCTGATCCGGCCGATATCGCCTGGCCGCGCTGGCAGCGCTATGACGAAGACAGCGCCTATACCGTCACCGTGACCAATAACGGTAACGTACCGCTGCAGGTTACCTCGATCGCCACAAGCGGTGGTGCCTGGCTGAGCGCTTCGCTTGGCAGCATGACGGTTCCGGCCGGCGCTTCACCGGACAATCAGGCTACGTTCGATGTCCAGGTCAATACGGCCGGTTTCTCCACGCCGCAGTTCCTCGACGGTGACGTGTACTTGATCTCCAACGTTGAGCCGACGCCTCCGGCGACGGTTGATACGCTGACCGTGACGGTTCACCTTCTGGTGGCCGATACGGTGGAACCGCTGACCTGGGATACCGTGGCCACTTCGACCGCCTGGGATGATAAGTCGGCCACCGGGGCCGGCGACAACATCGCCTTGTCCATGGGTAACCATGGTGAAGTGGGTCAGAACGGCATATTGGGCGTGAACCTCGACTTTGGTGTCGACGGTAACGATCCCGGTGACCGTGCTCGTGACAGCATGTACGTCTACACCGGCAGCATGTTCCTTCTGCGCGATGACGGCGGCAGCATCTCTCTGACCACCAGTATTCAGCAGATCGACCAGGCCACCAGTGCCAACGGCTATACCACTGCTTACAGCTTCGACCCGGTTCCGGACGGCGGCAGCATCAGCAGCGGCGTCCGTAACGACGGTTCCGGCAACATCTATGACTCGGTCTACACCGGTCGTATGGCCAGCCGTGACACCGCGGTTTATGTCGAGCGGACGTTCTACGCTCCGCGTAACATGGGCTCGACCTTCCCGAACTTCATCGTAGTTAAGTCGAAGGTCTTCACGGGCACCAAGGGCGCCCAGACCGGTCTGACTATCGGTGATGTTATGGACTGGGATATCCCTACCGACGAGCCTCCGAAGAACGTTTCGGCGACCTCGATCGCGGCCAACGTGACCTACATGCAGGGTACAGTCTCTCCGGACTCGACCTTCACGTGGGATAACTCGCAGCGTTATGGCGCCGAGGCTATGATCGCTCATACCACGGCCGCCGAGATGGCTACGGATCCCTGTGTGGTGAATGCAGACTACCACGGTTCGTTCGGTACTTTCCAGCCGATGATGGACGATTCTCTGATCGCGCCTGGTGTCCATGAACCGAACGCCCAGATGTGGTTGGACAGCATAGCCACCTACGACTACAATTCGGGTAACTCTTCGGATACGGACCAGACGATCTGGATGACCTACATGCACGACTTCGATCTGGGAACTTCCGATACTCTGTACTTCTGGACCGCTTTTGCGACCGTGAAGCAGGGTTCG
>Ga0272444_10006131_pt1 | contig 10323 bp, 7 predicted proteins | sample SSMForm13_FD_201033 | JGI IMG/M metagenome (GOLD analysis project Ga0272444, IMG submission 201033) | Marine sediment archaeal communities from Little Sippewissett salt marsh, Falmouth, MA, United States - SSM-Form-13 | ecosystem: Environmental > Aquatic > Marine > Wetlands > Sediment ...
CCCTGATCCCGATGGGCGATCGCGCTGGGGGGAGTAACGTACGCACACTGCCGTTGGACCGTATCGTGCCCAACCCCAATCAGCCGCGCCAACAACACGACCGCGAATCGTTGGAGGAACTGGCGGCCTCTATTCGCGCCCACGGCGTCATCCAGCCGGTCATTGTCACCGAAGTGACTGGCACCTTTCCGCTCACTTACCAGCTCGTGGCCGGCGAACGCCGCTGGCGCGCAGCCCAGATCGCCGGCCTGATCAGTGTCCCCGCGCTGGTCAAAGAAGTTTCCCCCCGCGAGGTCCTGGAGCTGGCCCTGGTGGAGAACCTGCAGCGCGAGGACCTCAATCCCTTGGAAGAGGCCGAAGCCTACCGCATGCTGGCCGAAGAGTTCAGCCTCAGCCACGAGGAGATTGCCAAGCAGGTGGGGCGGAGCCGGCCGGCCGTCTCCAACTCGATCCGTCTTCTTCTCCTCCCTGACCCGGTCCGCGAAAAGGTGAGCAGTGGAGAGCTGAGCGCCGGTCACGCCCGGGCGCTGCTGGCTCTGCCCACGACGCAGCAGCAGGTGGAAGCCATGCGCCTGGTGCTGGAAAAGGGGCTCAACGTCCGCCAGACCGAACGGCTCGTGAAGCGACTGGTGCGCGCCCGTGCACGCCCGCCCCAGCCCGAGCCGACCGGTCAGGCCGAGATCGCCGAACTGGAAGCGCGGCTGCGCGAATCCCTCGGGACACGGGTCTCGCTCACGCCCGGACGCAAAGGGGGCCGGGTGACGATCTATTATTACTCTGATGAGGAATTGGACGAGCTCGTAAAGCGCCTGGGTGGGTAGGGGCAAGAAATAAGCACAGAGAAGTAAGAAGCGAGAAAGAATCCATATCCTGCATCTTGCATCCTGTCCCCAGGGAGGTCCTTTGCCTCGAGTTGCCATCACAATCGCCACGTCCCAAGATGTCCCCGACCTGGTCCGCTTCTTCCGCGCCGTGGCGGCAGCGGAAGCAGCGGACGATCCGGCAGCTGCGGAGCAGGGCGAGGCCGGCCTACGGCGCTCTCTGGAAGCCTGGGATTTCCTCCGCAGTGACACCTGCTTCCTCCTCCTGGCTCGTCTGGACGTTGCGCCTTCAAAATTGACGCGCATGGCCCGGGCGGACACCGCCTCGGGTGATCAACTCGCCAGCAGCGGCTGGGCCGCTGACAGCGCACCTGCCGGCTATCTCCTCGCGGTGCGCATCCCCAAGGCCGACCCGCGGGTGGGCTTTCTCTTTGTCGACGAGGTCTATGTCCGCCCGGACTACCGCCGCCAGGGGGTGGCCCGCGCCTTGCTGGAACGGGTCCAGGCGTTGGCTGGGGAACTGGGCCTGGCCGGGGTACGGCTGTTGGTGCGGGAGGGGAATGAAACGGCTCGAGCCCTATACCGGTCATCCGGATTTGCCGAGCACGAGACCATATTCTGTCAATGGCAAGATGACAAAATGACAAGCTGACACTGCCGTCCATTGATTTTCTTGTCATCCGGTCACCTTGTCACCTTGTTTTACTATCCAGGAGGTAAGCATGTCCAGCATCTTTACCCAATCCGTTCACGCCGGCGAACGGCCCCCTCACCCCGATTACACACCTTCCGTCACGCCGATCTATAACAGCGTCGTCTATCTCTACGATGACGTCGACCGGCTGCACCGTGTCCTGGCCGGGGAGCCCGGGTACGTCTATGCGCGCTATGGCAACCCGACGGTAGCCGCACTGGAGGAGGCCGTGGCCACACTGGAGGGCGGGGCGCCGTTAGCATCGGCGGGATCGGCTCGGGCGGACACTGCGCCGGGCGATCGGTTTGCCGGGGATGGCCAGGCTACCAAAGGCGTGACCGCAGTCGCCTTTGCTTCGGGGATGGCTGCCCTCCATGCCGCGCTGCTGGCGGCCGGCCTGCAGTCGGGGGATACCGTCCTCGCCGCACGCGACCTCTATGGTGGCACCCATGCCTTGCTCAACGAGGTGCTGGCGCCGCTGGGCGTGCGCACGCGCCTGGTCGAAATCGCTCACACGGAGGAGGTCGTGGCGGCGCTGGAGGAAGCGCGCCCGCGCGTCTTTCTCCTGGAGACGATCTCCAATCCCCTGCTGGTCGTGCCCGAAATGCCGGAGCTGGCCAAAGCAGCGCACCGGGCCGGCGCGCGGGTCATCGTGGACAGTACCTTTGCCACGCCCTACCTGCTGCGCCCTCTGGAGCACGGGGCTGACATGGTCGTGCACAGCCTGACCAAGTACCTGGCGGGGCACGACGATGTGCTGGGGGGCATTGTGGTCACCAAGGGCGAGCTGGGTGCAGCGGTGCGCCTGCAGGCCCAGGTCGTCGGGGCCAATCTGGGGCCGAACGAGGCCTGGTTGGCCCATCGCGGGCTCAAGACCCTGGCGCTGCGGATGCGGGCGCACTGCGAGAACGCGGCGCGGGTGGCGGCCTGGCTGGAGGGGCATCCACGGGTGCGCCGGGTCTATTACCCCGGGCTGGCCAGCCACCCCCAGCACGCGGTGGCGAAACGGCTCTTTCGGCCGGGCGCATTCGGAGGCATGGTCTCGTTCGAGCTGGTGACCGGCGCGCCGTTAGCGGCACCACTCCAGACCGACCCCGTTCCTTCCCGGGAAGCGGCCGATTCGGGCCAGCCCATCGACGCTAACGGCGTGGCCGAGGCGGCTATCGCTTTCATGGAGCGACTGAAGTTGATCCTGCCCGGCACCACGCTGGGCTGCATCCACAGCCTGATCCTGCACCCGGCCAGCACCTCGCACCGGGCCCTGACCCCGGAGCAGCGCGTCGCCTGGGGCATCGGCGAGGGGCTGCTCCGCCTATCGGTGGGGATCGAGGAGGCCGACGAGATCGTTGCCGACCTGGAGCAGGCCTTGTAGATGAGATGAGGTCTCTATGCGCTACCTATTCAAGCACATCCTCATGCGCGATGCCGTCTACGGAATGCAATTGCGCACCAAGCTGCGGGATTTTCACCGGCGGGCCGCGCAGGCGATCGAGTCGCTTTATGCGGACAACCTGGTTCCCTATTTGGCCGATCTGACCTACCACTATGACCAAGCCGGGGAAGCAGCGCTGACCGTCCACTATGCCCGGCGGGCTGGGGAGCACGCTTTTGCGCAAAGTGCCTACCACGAGGCCCAGTCCTTTTTCCGGCGGGCGCTCAGCCGGATACGACCAGAAAACCCCGGTGAACAGGCCCCCCTGCTGGTCAGCATCGGCAAAAGCTACATGTATTTAGGCGACCACGCGGCCGCCGCCGAGCACCTGGAACAGGGACTATCCCTGGCCCGAACAGCCGGGGACAGGCAAACCACAGTGACTGCGCTCAACGAGCTGAGCTTAGCGGCCTTTCGCCAGAGCGACTACGAGCGGAGCCAGGAACTGGCGCAAGAGGCGTTGGCGACAGCCCGGGAAATCGATGAGCGCATAGTGGAAGCAGCCGCTTTGGACAATCTGGGGCGTGTCGCATGGACGCAGGGCGACCATGCCGTGGCAACCCGCCACTACGAGGCGAGCCTGGCGATTCAACGGCAGATTGGCAACCTGCGGGGCGTGGCCACATCCCTGAACAACTTGGGAGAGGCCGCCCGGACGCAGGGCAGCTATGCTGTCGCTGCCGATTACCACCGGGAAAGCCTGGCCATTCGGTGCGAAATCGGCCACCGTTGGGGCATCGCCACTAGTCTCATCAACCTGGGGCACACAGCCTTTTCACAGCAAGACTATGAACAAGCGGAGCGCCACTACCAAGAGGCGTTGACGATCTATCAAGAGATCGGGGCGCAGCAGGGTATCGCCTCAATTCTCAGCGGACTGGGCGTCGTGCGCAAGCGTCAGGGCGACCCTGCTGCAGCTGCGCACTATTTATCCAAGAGCCTGCTGATCTTTCGTGAAACCGGCGACCGCAGCGGTGCGGCCGGCACCCTGGACAACCTGGGTCATATGCTCATCGAGACAGGCGATACACATGCGGCCTGGGAGCATTTGCGCGAGGCCCTGCTTGCGGCTATCGGGATCGGGGTGCTGCCCCTGGCCATGGACGCGCTGGTCGGCCTGGCGAATCTCCAGGATCTGGCCGGCCGGCCCACGCGCGCTTTGGAATGGATCGGGCTGGTACTCCAGCACCCGGCAACCTACGACCAAACCAAACAAGATGCCGACAAGCTCCTCGCCCGGCTGCGGAAAAAGGTACCCCCCGAGCAGGTCGAGGCGGCGCTGGCCTACGGCCGCGGGCTCGAACTGGAGGCGGTCGTTGCCAAGGCACAGGAGGGGGCGGACTGATGCGCTATCTCTTCCGGCATGTCCTCATGCGCGACGCCGTCTACGAGATTCAACTGCGCGCTCGACTACGCGATCTGCACCGCTTAGCGGCCGAGGCTATTGAGACGCTGCACGCGGATGACCTGGCGCCACACTATGCCGACCTGGCCTACCATTTCATCATAGGCGGGGAAACGGCTCAGGCCGTGCGGTATATCCGTCTGGCCAGTGAGCAGGATCTGGCCGTCAGTTCCTATCGCCCGGCGCAGATCCTTCTGGAGCAGGGGCTCGCGCTGCTGGACGCGCATCTGCTGCCGAATCAGGAGCGGATCCGGATGGTCCTGCTCAACCTGCTGGGCGATGCCAACCGGGGTCTGTGTAACTATGCCCTGGCCACGGCGAACTATGCGCAGAGCCTGGCTCTGGCCCGGCAGATAGGCGACGCGGCGAGTATTGCCGACGCGCTGCTGGGGCTGGCGACGAGCGCCCGGGGATGCGGCGACTATGCCACCGCCCGCCAGCACCTGGAGGAAGCCCTCGGATGGAGCGCACGCGATTCCCGACTCCAAACCAGGGTGCTGGACGCCCTGGGTGACGTGGCCCGCGAAGCAGGGGACTATGCTGCAGCTGAGGAATATGCTCAACGGAGCATGGCGATATGTCAGGCGCTGGACGCCCCATCCCTGCTTGCCGGCAGCCTAGCGCGGCTTGGCAACATTGCCTATGTCCAGGGCGACGTCGCCACCGCCAAGACGTACTACGAGCAAAGCCTGGCGTTCAGTAAGCAAGTGGGACAGCTTATCGACATCGCCAGCAGCCTGAACAACCTGGGGGTGATCGCCCATCGGCACGGTCGTTACGCTGAGGCGATAGGCTATTACCAGCAGAGCCAGGCGCTTGAACTGGAGACCGGGAATCGCCGGAGTTTGGCCATCAGTTGGATCAATATGGCGCTTGCCGCCAAGCAATTGGGCGACTATGGTACAGTCGAAGAATATGCCCACCGGAGTTTGGATGCCTTTCGTGAGATCGGCAGCCGCTGGGGCGTCGCGGTGGTTCTCGGGGACTTGGTACCTGTCTATTTACAAAAGGAACAGCCACAGCGCGCCCGCAAAGCACTCTGTGAAGGACTACACATCGCCCAGGAGATTCAGGCCGTGCCGCGAATCTTGAGCCTGCTGGTTGGGGCGGCGCAATGGGCCATGCAAGCTGGATACTTTGATCAGGCGGCGTTGTGGGCCGGCCTGGTCTTTGCCCACCCGTCCACGGAACAGGACTACCGCGACGAAGCTGAACGGCTGCGGGAAGAATTGGCCACGGCGCTTCCTCCAGAAGAGTTGGCTGCAGTCTGGGGCCAGGGTCAAACGCTGTGCTTGGATCGCGTGGTGGCGGAGGTGGTTGAATGCGCTACCTGTTCAAGCACATCCTGATGCGCGAAGCCATATACACGATGCAGATGCGCTCTTATTTGGAGCAGATGCACCGTCAGGCCGCGATGGCCATCGAATTGCTCTATGCTGACGATCTCGCCGCGTACTATGCGGACCTGGTGCACCACTACGACCAGGCTCAAGACCAGGCGCGTGCTATTCACTATGCCCGAGAAGCGGGTGAGGAGGCGCTGGCGAGCAGCGATTATCGCCAGGCACAAGCCTTTTTCGCGCGTGCGTTGGAGCTGATCCCAGCGCAGGAGGCCCGCAGCCGACTCCAACTGCTGGTTCATCTGGGAACCTGTCACACCTATTTGGGCAACTACCCGGCTGCAGAGCAGCGTCTGGAGGAGGGGCTGTCCCTGGCGCGGACCTTGGGCGATCCCGACTTGACGGCCGATGTCCTCAATGGATTGAGCTATGTTGCCTACGGCCGGGGCGATTACGAGCAGGCCCAACGTTTTGCCGAGGAAGCCTTGGTCCTGGCCCAGGCCGCCGGTAGACCAGATGCCGAGGCACTGGCCCGGCGGGGTCTCGGCCGGGTCGCGTGGATACGGGGCGATTACGCTACGGCAGCCCAATACTATGAGCAAAGTCTGGCCATCAGCCGCCGGATCAGCGATCGTCAGGGCGTCGCGGCTAACCTGGGCAACTTGGGCATGGTGGTGTGGCGGCAAGGCGACTATGCGGCGGCTCGGCGTTGCTTTGCGGACAGTTTGTCCACCTTTCAGCAGATCGGTGACCTGCGGGGTGTGGCCGGCTGTCTCAACAACCTGGGGATCCTGGCGGAGCACCAGGCCAATTATGCTGACGCCGTACGCGACTATGAGCAGAGCCTGGAGATCAAACGACAGATTGGGGACCGTGGGGGCATCTGCGCGACACTCAACAACCTGGGCAACGTGGCCCTCCAACAGGGTGATGACCAGGCCGCGTGGGCTTATTTCCGGCAGGCCCTGGCCGAATCCATGGCAATCGGAGCCCTGTCGCTGGCGCTGGGGGCGCTGGCCCGCATCGCCCGGCTGCAAATAAAGGCCGGCCGCAGCGAGCGGGCTGTGGCCTGGTTGGGCCTGGTGCTGCACCACCCGGCAACTCAGCAGGAAACGCGCGAGGAGATCGCCTCTATGCTGACCAGCCTCAGCGAAGAGTGGTCTCGGGAACAAATGGAGGTTGCCCTGGCGGCCGGCCAGGACCTTGACCTCGACCTCGACCTCGACGAGATTGTGTTAGAGCTTCTGTCCAAGGAGTGTTAATGCGTTCTTCCTGCTTCGAAAAGGTACCCGTCAATCAGGCCATTCTCTCAGCTTGGAAGCCGTCCCATCAGGAGGTTACGCTATGCCGAACCTGATTCCGCACTTTATCCACGAGCAGTTCCAGCAGGGTCGCTCGCGTGGCACTGTTGAGGCCACGGCACTCTTGGTGGACATCTCTGGTTTCACGCCCCTTACTGAAACGCTTATGCAGCACCGCAAAGACGGGGCTGAGGTGCTCACGGAGGTGCTTAATCGGCTTTTTCGGCCCTTGGTGGCCGAGGTCTATGCCCACGGCGGCTTTGTCTCGACCTTTGCCGGCGATGCCTTTACGGCGCTCTTTCCCGCAAGCCAGGCGCATGCCCTCCAGACGGCCTTTTTCATTCAGGATTTCTTTGCTCAACATGGCCGCTTCGAGACCAAGTACGGGCGGTTCGATATGAGCGTCAAGGTCGGTCTGGCTGCTGGGCTTGTGGAGTGGGGCATCCTGGGCGCGGCTGGCCGCCACGCCTACTTTTTCCGCGGGCCGGCCCTCTCCGCTTGCGCCCAAGCCGAACAACAGGCTGGCCCGGGCGATATCGTGGCCGATGGGACGCACCTTTCCCCTGCGGTGTTCCAGTCGTGCCGCAGCAAAGTCGTGGGAGACCCATACTGCCGCTTGCTGTCCCCGCCACCGGGGGACCTTCCGCGGGTTTCCTCGCCACCCGACCTGGGGCGGGAGGCCCTGGCGCCCTTTGTCGTGGAGACGGCTATCGACCTGGTCCTGAGCGGGGCCAGCGCCGAGTTTCGCGATGTCGCCGCTATTTTCCTCACGTTGGAAGCGAACGCGACCCCCCAAGATTTGAACGCTTTTGTCGGCGCCGTGCTGCGGTTGGCCGGTCAGTACGGCGGCTATTATAAGGACATTGATTTCGGTGACAAGGGGCCGGTCCTTGTCTGCCTCTTTGGTGCCCCCGTTGCCCACGAGAACGACGTGCAGCGGGCGGCCGATTTCTTGCTCGCCCTTCAGGACGAGGACCTCGACCTGCGCTGGCGGGCCGGTCTGACCTATGGCACCGTCTATGCCGGGATGATCGGCGGCACGGAACGCTGCGAATACACCGCCATCGGCAGCGTGATCAACCTGGCGGCCCGTTTGATGATGGGTGCGGCGTGGGGCCAAATCCTGCTTCCAGAGGCCGTAGCCAAGCGGGAAGGGTTGCGGGGCGAATACCTGGGCGACCGGGCGTACAAAGGCATCAGCGAACCTTTGCCTACGTATCGTCTGCTGGGCCGGCGGGACAGCGAAGAAGGTCTTTTCGAACAACGGTTGGTCGGCCGCGAGCGCGAATTGCAGGAACTGCTCGCCTCCGCCCAGCCTATTCGGTCCGGTCAGTTCGCTGGGGTGGTCTATATCTATGGCGAACCGGGCATTGGCAAGTCGCACCTGATGTACGAGCTGCGCCAGGCCCTGTCCCGCCAGGCGCCAATCGCCCACTTTACCGGCCAGACGGACCAGGTCCTGCGCCAGGCCTTTAACCCCTTTATCTATGGTCTTAAACGCTACTTTAACCAATCCCCCGATGCCGCCCCTGCCGAGAACAAGGCGCGCTTCGAGACCCAACTGGAGCGCTTGGCCGAGGCACTGCAGGGGACAAAAGAACCGCTGGCCGCCGGAGCTAACCCCTCCGCTCTCGCTAACGAGCTGGACCGCACGCGTTCGATCCTCGGCGCGCTCCTCGGCCTGTACTGGCCGGGATCGCTCTACGAGTCGCTCGACGGCAACCTCCGCTACCAGAACACCCTCTTTGCCCTCAAGACGCTGCTTTTGGCCGAGTGCTGTTTCCACCCCGTCGTCTTGGAGATCGAAGACCTGCACTGGCTGGACGATTCCTCACACGAGGCGCTGACTACTCTCAGCCGCAACGTTGCGGACTATCCGCTGTTGATCGTCGCTACCTCGCGCTACGCCGACGATGGCAGCAAGCCGGTCTTGCGGCTGGCCGAGGGCACGCCGGCGGCCGCTGTCGACCTCAATGTCCTGACCTCCCATCACCTTCAGCAACTGGCCGAGGATCTGCTGGGCGGGCCGGTGGATGACAATCTGATGGACCTGCTTCTGGAGCGTACCCAGGCCAACCCCTTCTTCGCCCAGCAGTTTCTGGCCTATTTCCGGGAGAACAACCTGTTGACCTGCGGCGAGGACGGGACCTGGTCAGTGCAAGAAAGCATCCCGGCCGACGTGCCGACCTCGATCAATGCCATTCTGATCGCCCGCGTCGATCGTCTGGCGCAGAACGTCAAGGACGTGGTCAAGGCCGCAGCGGTGCTGGGCCGCGAGTTCGACGACCGCGTGCTGGCGCGGATGCTGGAGGCCGATGTGACAGAAGAGGTGCGCACGGCAGAGCGGGAGCAGATCTGGTCTGAGGTGGGGTAGGCGGTTGGGGACACGGATAAACAGAGGCACACAGATCGAGAACAGCATGTTTTGAATCTGTGTTCAGCTATACAAATCTGTGTCCGACAATTGAATCTACAAGAGCACGAGCAAAAGATAGAGCGCTCCCGCGGTAGCAAACGGAACAAAGAGATTGTCAGTACCCTTGGGGGAAAGGGCTTCGACAAACGTCGCCACCAGGGCGGCCAACGCCGCGTACAGCAGCGCCGGCAGCGGGTCCAACTTGCTCGAGGAGCGCAGGGTCAGGGTGATCACCAGCATCGTCCAGGAGAAACAAGCCATGCTGCCCAGCCATGTCTTGCGCTGACCCCACAGGGTGTAGCCGTGTTGGCCGTACGCTTTGCCAATCAAGGAGGCCATCGCATCGCCCCAGGTCATGGCCATGACTCCGGCGACGGCGATCTCTTGGCGGCCAATAGGCCAGAAGAGGGCCAGGAGACCGGCAAAGGAGAGGGGAAAGAGGACTGTCCCCAGGCTCCGCTCGGCGACCTCGATCGCGCCAAAGAAACGGAAGCGCAGCGACAGCGCGTTGAGGATGGTAAAGACAATCGGGGGCAGTAGGGCCCAGTACCAGGTGTCGAATAACAAGAGGGTGGGAACAACCCACATGCCCACGGCAATGTGCACAGCCTTGCGCGTCAGGGTGACCGATACCCCCCGCCGCCGGAGAAAGTCAAAGGCGAGCAGCACAGTCAGGACGTAGGCAAAGGAGAGAAGTAGGGCGCGGAGGTCGGCACCGGTCATGGGATCCCCCATCATCTCGTCAGAGAACGAGCGGTCTTATTTTTTGACAATCTTCCGCCAGCAGCGCATCACCTCGATCGTGCTGCGGACATCGCCCGCGTCGCCGTCCTCGCTGGCCCAGGCACCGTCCTCACGCTGGCGCATCAGGATCTGTTCCCAGGTTATACGCACGAGCGGTGTCTCCATCCCAT
>Ga0272444_10006132_pt1 | contig 10316 bp, 9 predicted proteins | sample SSMForm13_FD_201033 | JGI IMG/M metagenome (GOLD analysis project Ga0272444, IMG submission 201033) | Marine sediment archaeal communities from Little Sippewissett salt marsh, Falmouth, MA, United States - SSM-Form-13 | ecosystem: Environmental > Aquatic > Marine > Wetlands > Sediment ...
CATGGCTCATGAGAGGGGGTTCCATTTGAAGGTAGCTACCATTGTCGGTGCACGTCCCCAGTTTATTAAAGCAGCGCCTGTGAGCAGAGCCTTGCGAGAAGAGAATATCGAACTGCTGGTAAATACGAATCAGCATTATGATGATGATATGTCAGCGGTTTTTTTTCGTGAACTTGATATACCGGAACCTGATTATAATCTTGGCATTGGCTCAGGCACCCATGGACAACAAACAGGAAAGATGCTGATTAAAATCGAAGAGGTTCTCCTTAAAGAACATCCGGATTTTCTGCTGGTCTATGGGGATACAAATTCCACAATTTCCGGAGCCCTTGCCGCGGTAAAATTAAACATTCCTGTGGCCCATGTTGAGGCAGGGTTACGCTCTTTTAACAGGGAGATGCCGGAAGAACACAATCGAGTAGTAGTAGACCATTGTTCTGATCTGCTCTTTTGTCCCACCCAGTCGGCTGTAAAATGGCTGGCGAAAGAAGGGATAACTAAAGGGGTTCATCTGGTTGGTGACGTGATGTTAGATGCCGTGTTGCATAATATTACCATAGCCAGGGCCAGTTCAACAATTCTAACAGATTTAGGGCTTGAGCCAAAAGGGTACGCACTTGCCACTGTTCATCGCTCGTACAACACTGATATTCCCCAGCACCTCTACGATATTTTCAGCGCACTTGCTGATATAGGACAGAAGGTCATTGTGCCTGTGCACCCCCGCACGCGAAAACAGATCGTGAAGTATGGAATGACAAAGTTTCTTTCAGCCAATAGTTCAAGCCTTAATGTGATTGACCCTGTTGGTTATCTGGATATGCTGATGTTGGAGAAAAGTTCCAGGCTTATTTTAACGGACTCTGGCGGGGTGCAGAAGGAGGCCTATTTTATGTCTGTGCCGTGCATCACCCTTCGGCCGGAAACAGAATGGGTGGAAACTGTAGATGCAGGTTGGAACGTAATTGCAGATCATAGCACAGACAACATTATCAATACTGCAAATAAACATGTATGGCCGAAAGACGAGCCGGAACCTATTTTTGGTGATGGCCATGCCTCTGAGAGGATAGTGAAGGCACTGAGTGACGGCGAGCATTAAGGGTATTGATTCTCATACAGTGGTAAGAATGGAATACATACCTGCGCTTCGCTCCGAGAAGAGAGACGTTGCAGGGTCGAAAAAGATTTATGAGCGCGAATGAAGGCGCTTTTCAAAGCTCTCGCAAGATGTAAATTCTATATGATGAGTATTGTATTTACTGTGTTGGTATGGGAGCGCTCGTTAAAAGATACTTAATATCATCATCTTCAAATCGCAGCCCTGCGCCAATAAAAAAGGAAGAACCACCTTCATCGCTGAGGAAGTCGTCAAAGCCGGTTGTTAGATAAAGATATTTTAAAAAGGTAAGGTTTGCGCCGCACTTTAGATGGGTCTTACTGTCATTATCGAAATCAAAGGCCTCAAAACTCAGCTTTAATCTATCATCAAGGAGAAAATAATCCAGGCCTAAGCCACCTGTTGACTCTAATATACCACCCCTGAAAACAAAGTCCTTGTATCTCTTTGCTATCTGGGCGTTAAATTTTACCTTGTCCCTGTCCGTGGTCTCCTTATGTGTTGATATTGTAGTGCCCGGAACCTCTGTTGTTATTGTATCAGTCGTAGTTGTCAACCCTGCAGTATCCGATACCAAACCCAAGAGATAATATTTGTCGGCCTTTGGTTGTATCGTAAGGTTTAGATAAGATTTTGTGTCACTGTGACGGGTCAATTGTTCTAAATGGAAATCTATATTAAATGTAAATGCGTCTGTTTTGGTAAAGTAATCATTGATACCGGCCATTGTTTCTTCCAGGTTGTCGGCCATTTTATCATCATTAATCAATCTTCCTATTGTTCCCTTGCCCGAGTCAATTTTTTCACTTATATTTTTTAGAGAGATCAATGACTTATCAAGGTTTTCCGCTGCCCCCTCTTTGCTTATCAATCTTCCTATTGTTCCCTTGCCCGAGTCAATCTTTTCACTTATGCTGCGAAGATTTGCCAGTGTATGATTCAGGTCTTCGATGGTTTGTGTGTCATTTACAAGTCTTCCCAGGGACCCATCACCTTTCTCAATTTTTTCAATAATATTGCCGAATGCCCCAACGGCATTTTTAAGCTGAGTGGTGGTATATTTAATATCAACAACAATTTTGTTTATGTATTCCTTATTTACCTGTGATGTCTCCTTGATATCTTTGCTGAATTCATAGAAATTACCTAAAAGAGAGCTTACCCTTTTTTCATTATCAATGATAATTCTGTTCAGGGATTCGGTGGTATTATTTATATTGTCCAATATCTCCCTCATCTTTGATTCTCCCTCTTTCCCTCCCAAAACACTGCCCAGGGACCTGGAGACTTTCTTTATGTCCAGGGCGACATCACCTATTGTTGTAATCAATTTATCTATATCAGTGGGAGAGTATGTGTTTACTATCATCTCCCCATCTTTCAGGGGTGGTAATTTTTCTCTGCCAGGGGTTATTTCAATGAACTTGTCTCCCATAATTCCTTTAGTCCTGATAGAGGCCTTTGAGTCGGATGGGATTGATATGTCGGGATAAATTTTCATTGTTACCCTGGCCTTTTTTTTATCAAGTCTGATATCGTCGACACTGCCTACTTCAATACCTGCAATCTCTACAGGAACATCTTTATTTAGACCCGATACATTGTCAAAGTATGCAGCAATGCTGTAACCCTTTTTCCTGCCAACATCAAATTTGCCCACTTTAAGAGACATGTAAGACAATATAATGATGCCTATTAGAACAAAGAGGCCAACCTTTATTTCCGTACCATAGTTATTCATAGTTTTTCCCTTGATATTATTGACTGAAATAAAAACCTACTTATCCAAGGCAGACAAGCCGGAGAAAAAATAAGATCAGGACAAAGAGGCGGATTTTTAAAGTCGGGTTTTATAAGACCTTCATTGGCCCTTCCGCTTTACCCTCAATAAATTGTTTAAGTAGCGGATTGCTGCTTTTTTTGATTTCCTCCGGGGTTCCAGACTCAATTATTACTCCGTTATGGAGCATGGCTATCTTGTGGGCAATCCGAAGTGTGCCGTGTATGTCATGACTGATAACTATACATGTAACATTAAGCTTGGATTGAATATCAATAATAAGCGTTCCGATGATATCGCTCATAATTGGGTCAAGTCCGGTTGTAGGTTCATCAAAAAGTATAATCTCCGGCTCGAGGGCGATTGCACGTGCCAGGCCGACTCTCTTTTTCATTCCTCCGGACAACTCGGACGGCATTTTGTTTTCTATACCGCTAAGGCCTACCTGGGATAGTTTTTCCCTGACAATTTTCAGTATTTCACTGTTTTTCATAGTAGTATGTTCTACCAGAGGAAAGGCGATGTTTTGACCTACTGTCATAGAGTCAAAAAGTGCTGCTTCTTGAAATAGCATTCCAAACTTTTTTCTTATCCTATTTAATTGTCGATCATTAAATCCGGTAATATCTTGACCATCTATCTTTATTGCCCCGGCATCAGGACGAATTAGACCTATTATATGCTTTAACAGAACACTCTTTCCACCGCCACTACGTCCAATGATAACCGTTACCTTTCCCTTTTCAATGGTAAGATTTAAACCATTTAAGACAACATTATTCCCGAATGATTTATAAATATCTATTAGGCGTATCATAGCTAAAACATAATGGATGTAAGGATATAATCGCTTATAAGAATCAAGACAGATGAGATTACAACCGCCTCAGTGGTTGCCTTCCCAACACCTTCGGCCCCTCCCTCTGTATAGAAACCTTTATAACACCCTATGTGAGTCAATATTAAGCCAAAAAAAATGGATTTAGTAAGGCCATGGAATATATCGTCAAGTTCAAGATATTGGAGTATATTAGCAATAAACATCCCGGAATTAATATTAAGCAGAAAAACACCGACAAAATAACCTCCTATAATGCCAAGGAAATCAGAGACAATAGTAAGAACTGGAAGCATTATAACGCCTGCAACAATTCTAGGCACAATAAGGTACTTGACCGGGTTGGTAGCCATGACATAGAGCGCATCAATCTGTTCTGTCACCCTCATAGTTCCAAGCTCAGCAGCCATAGCAGAGCCCGCCCTCCCATTTACCATAAGGGCTGTTAAGACAGGTCCCAACTCTCTTGTCATTGATAATGCAACGATTGAGCCTACAAGTGTCTCTGCGCCGAAGAGTTTGAATCCTTGATGGCTTTGGAGTGCAAGTACGCCACCGGTAAAGACGCCGGTAAGGATTACAACAAAGATGGATTTTACCCCGACAAATTCCATTTGTTTGATTATTGCCTTGAACCGGTATGGAGGTAGCATCATCCAGACAATGGCCTGCAGTAGGAGAATAAAAATCTGGCCCATTTTTCTAACAATACCAATGGTAAATCTGCCTAAATATGATATCATAGAAAACATTACCTTACCTATTACTATTCTTTGTAGTCCGAATAACAACTTTGTAAGTTAATGCTCACCTACAAAGCCCGCCCTGATTTTAGATAAGAACAAATAGCCTCATACGGAATATTTAGTGAGTAATTAAGTGAATTTCGCTAAAGCCTTGAAAATGGATGCTTGGTGTCTTTATGTCTGTCTGGATATTTACCGCCTTGCAAGGCTGATCAAAATAATAGGGTAAACAATTTTCAAAGTCAAGAATGCAGATATATACACACTAATTTTTAAAGGCAAATACCTTAAAACCTTATGTACCCTGAGATCATTACCTAACCCATAGTTTCTTAACGAGAATGGGCTTTTCTTCAACCCTCCCTGGGGCGCTGGTCCGACGGGCCAAGGGTTGAGGCTTAAGAAAGCCAATTCTCGTTTACATCGGGTGACAAAGATTAAAGATCTCTATTTTTATATAAAACATTCATATGTCATACTGCAAGAAAAGTTAATTGACACTTTTGTGTATTGGCTGGTACATTTAAATAAGGTGAGGCCTTGTAATCAATTTTTTAGATAGATTTATTGAGTTATACCCATTGATCTGATGGTAAAGTGAGGCAGAGTCTCGGGCATTATTTTTTTTGAAGGCCCTGGTGCCTTTGGCTGATAGAAAGAAAATTTAATTAAATAGATGAAGTGACTGGAAACTTAAAAATAACCCATTCTTCGGTTTTAATATTTACTGATTTAGACGGCACATTGTTAGATAGCGAAACGTATGCCTTTGAACGAGCCTTGCCTGCCCTAAGGCTAATACATTTACTTAAAATCCCCCTTATTATAGTGAGCAGTAAAACCAGATCAGAGATTGAATCTATTAGGGTAAAAATGATGTCCCTTGATTACCCGTTTATAACGGAAAATGGGGGTGGTATATTTTTTCCGAAGACATTCCCTTTGCCGCAGGGCTATTCCAGTAAGGCGATAGATGATTATAGTGCAATATTTATTGGAGACACAGTAAAGTCAGTGATTGAAAAGGCGAAACCTTTAAAGGAAAAATTTTACTTTAGGGGTTTTTCCGAGATGTCTGTTGAAGAGATAGTTGCCCTTACCGGTCTTGGTAAGGAGGAAGCTACCAATGCATCTATAAGAGAATTTGATGAGCCTGTAGTGTTAGACAATGCTGCCCGGTCTGCTGGCAGGTTCTGCAAAGAGGCTGATAAACTGGGCCTTGATTGTGTGCATGGCGGCAGATTTATCCATCTATTTTGCGGAGGAAATAAGGGCAAGGCTGTAAAGGTAGTGATTGATATCTATAGAGGGTTAAAGAGTGACCTTTTTTCTGTTGCACTTGGAGACAGTCCGAATGATTTATCTATGTTAGGGGTTGTGGATAAGGCTGTCTTGATGAAAGGGAAAGACGGAACATATATAAAAGGGCTTATCCATCCAAATATAACTAAGGCGCCCGGAGTGGGACCTGAGGCTTGGAATGATGTTGTACTATCAATCTTAGGAAAGCTTTAGTAATTTGTTTAATTTAAGAGGTATAGACTATGACGGCAAGGGTTAATGAAAAGGAGTTGCTATATGCAGGCAGGGTATTCAAGCTAATAAGAGAGAATATTACATTAGAGAATGGCATTACCACCAGTCTTGATATCATCAGGCATCCCGGGGCTTCGGCAATGGTCCCGATGTATAACACCAATACAGTGTTATTAATTAAACAATACAGGCATGCTGTAGGCGATTTTATATGGGAGGTCCCTGCTGGAACGCTTAACGATAGCGAGGCGCCACTTGAGTGTGCAAAAAGGGAGCTTGTTGAAGAAACAGGATTTAATGCTGAAACATGGAAGAAATTGGGAGAAATTACACCGGTACCAGGCTACTCAGATGAACGTATACATGTTTTTTTTGCATCTGATTTGAGATCCGCCAGGCAAAATCTTGATTCAGATGAGGTGCTTAGTGTCCACAAGATAAAGCTGAATGATGTGATAGGCATGGTGAATAAGGGCCAGATACAGGACAGTAAGACTATTTCGTCCTTGTTTATGGCAATTAATTGGTTGAAAAAAGGGTAATAGTTCACGGTTTCCTGTATCAGCTTAATGAATAGCGGAAATCATTTATTCATTTGATGAGAGCTTTGCATAACCATAGAAATAGGAAAAGTGGCTTCATGGAGCGCGATTGTACATGTTTTTCGGGGCACCCTGCCGTCCCCCGTCTTCGGGATCTCCGCCACAAAGATTGGCGGACAAGTCTGCTTCGCTCCAAAAAGCGAGACGTTGCAGGGTCGAAAAAGATTTATGAGCGCGAATGAAGGCACTTTTCAAAGCCCTCTTGATATCAGATACAAGACAGGAAGGCTTTTCTTCTGCTCCATCCGAGCCGTAGGCCATACGGGCCGACCTCCGACTCCGTAGAAGCGAGCCAACGCCTCGGAGGGAGGCCGAGACTTCCTGGCTGGTTTTTTCTGCAACTTATCTTATGGGGGATGTTTGCCCCTCCCGACAGTAGTGTCAGAAAAGCTTTCCCGCCCCTTTTTATTGAGCTATTACCCCTGAACCTTTGAACCGTGAATGGTTATGTTATTTTTAAGGAGTGTCGTCTTTCCTGAAGACATTCATGGCTATAAGATAAATGACACCAGCAATAACGAGGCTTGGGATTGCTCCTCCAATCTGCAAGATTTTTCCTAACTTAAACAAAGCTGCCCCAACTGCCCAGCATATCATGGCTACCCAGTTTACTCCCCTTGTATACCAGTAGGCACCCTTTTTAAACAGCTCGTCGGTTGATATAATTTGCCTCCGTACTAAAAAATAGTCTGCCAACACAATTCCAAATAGCGGGCAAAAGATAAATCCGATTATCTCTAAAAAATGTGAATAGGTTTCAGGATTAAAAAATAATGCAATTATTGTTCCCAGGGCGCCTCCGATAATAATTCCCCTTTTTCCCCCTATCCCTGGATGGATATTAAGGGCAGAGACAGCTGCAGAGTAAATGTCAAGGAATGTGGTGGTAAAGGTGGAAAAAAGCACTATGATCAAGGCTGGAAAAACAAGACCAAAAGAGATCATCAGCTCTAAAACCATAGTCTCGGGTGTAGATGAATTGGTAGCTAATGCAGTGCTCAGTCCAATAAGGTACATCCATGAGCTTAATATGAAATATCCAACCCATGTGCCCCAAAAGCTGCTACGATTCCCCTTTGCATACCGTGAGTAATCGCACACAAGAGGTAACCAGGAAATGGGCATAATAATAACATAATCGAGGCCGAGCATAAATGGGATATCTTTTGAGGTCTTCATTGATAATAAACTGGATACACCATACTTACTGAATACTATATAGGTCATAACAACACACAGAATAACCAGGGCAGTTACTGAAATTCTATGAAGCCATTTCCAAAATTTGTTTCCTACGATTGCCCAGAGAGTTGTTACAACACCAAGTACAATAATCCAGAAGACAGGGGTATAAAAGGAGGATGTCTTTGTGAACATAGCAGCTGTCTGTCCGCCTATCCATATCATAACAGCGGTCCATCCAATGAGTTGAAGGATGTTTAATGATGCCGGTATGTATGATCCACTGTTACCAAAGGCAACCCTTGTGCTTACCATAGTTGGAATGCCCCACCTGCTTCCGATAATGCCTCCAAGGGCAAGGGGTGTATTTCCAAGAATATGACCCAAAAGGATTACCATGATACCGGTCATATATCCCATGGGAGCCAGTATTCCACCTGCCCATATCTCCGCCAGTGAAACAGCCGCTCCTGCCCACAGCAGAAAAAAATCAAGACCGTTTAAATTTCTTTTATTTTCAGGAATTGGTTTAACGTCGCTCATAGTTTTCTCCCTTATTATCCAGTCATGCTATTCCGTATTTTTCCGATCAACCTCTTTCATTATGGTAAGAATTTTTTGGGCAACATCACCGGGGTTTTTCCCAATGACCCTCACCATAGGCTCTTTGCCTATGTCACCCGTATCGAAAATAATATCTGGAATTCCATATTTTTTTAACACCTCCTGTGTGCCCCACTCTAATGAAGAACCCTCATGTTCTTTTATCTGTGGAGGCTCATCTTTTCTGTCAAAGCTGCTAATTCGGAGGCCTGCTCGCCTGCAGGCTTCAACAATGTCCTCTGAGAAACGGATGTTCATTGCCGACCTAAAACAGGTATCATATTTCATTAATGTACGTATAATATTGGCAATATGTTGTGAACTCCCAAACTTTGGACCTGAAACAGTAGCAATTAAATTGTTTACTTTTATTATCCTGCCGGGAAATGCAGCTATATCCTCATATCCTTCTGCATGGGGTAGGGCGTATCCAAGATTAGATTGGACCTCTGGAATGAGGTAACCAATGTTGCTTTTTCGTAATTTTTCCAAGGCCAATTCCAAATCCCTCAAAACCTGGAATCTTTCTTTTTCTTTTTCTATAAAGGCGTATGGGTTTGTAGGCCCATGCCCTTTTCCTAGCGGCAAAGAGAATTTTATAGCAGTAAGTATAAAGGCCCTGGCCTGTTTTATCGAATATTGAATTGTGTTGTCCTTGGCGAGCTCTGTGGCAATTGCAGAGGCAAGGGTGCATCCTGTACCGTGGGTGTTTTTAGTAGGTATTCGAGGCCCAGTGTATTCAAAGAAGTTTTTTCCGTCAAACAGCAGATCGATTATTTCCCCATGTAGGTGTCCGCCTTTTATCAACACGTTTTTTGCGCCAAGGCCATGGATATGCAGTGCAGCTTCTTTCATGGCATTCAGATCTGTAACGTTGAATCCTGCAAGGGTAGATGCCTCAGGAAGATTTGGAGTAATGATATATGCAAGGGGTATTAATTTTTCACAGAGGGCCTTTTGAGCATCTTTGTTAAGCAAAGAATCACCGCTTTTTGTCACCATTACAGGGTCAACGACAAGCTTTTTGATCCGGTATTTTTTTATTTTTTCCGCCACCAGGGTAACAATGGCCGAGTTTGACAGCATACCGGTTTTAACAGCATCTACACCTATATCTTCGATTACCGAGTCAATTTGTTTTTCAATAAAATCAATGGGCATTTCAAGAACGGCCTGAACGCCCACGGTGTTTTGCGCTGTTAACGCTGTAATTACACTCATACCATATCCGCCTAAAACGGTGATTGTTTTTAAATCCGTTTGAATTCCCGCCCCACCACCGGAATCAGAGCCGGCAATAGTTAAAATCCTTTTCAAGGCAACCTCCTCTTAATTATATCCAGATAGTTTAATTGTTTCGCCATTAGTTTTTGACGATTATGCTTTTGTTGGGGGATTTTTTATCAGGTGAATAAATGTAGGTAGACTGCTAGCATGAAGTCATGCAAGGGGGAAAGGTTTGTAATCGATGATTGTATAATTACAATTTGTGTTTACCTGAAAACCGCCTTCCCTACGTCGGAATTACCCGAACAGGTTCAAAGGATTATTTCGATTTACATAGAAACATGTAAAGGCAAATTCGAAATTCTCAGCCTACCGGCTCTCCCAGCATTTATTTAACCTTTAGTTTAATAGGTGTAAATTGTCAAGCGATAAAGTGAAATATGTGTTCATACTAGTGTCATACACTTCTGAGGGTTGATAAACAGATACAGTTCTTGCCCTTCTTCTTGCAGCAGGTAATGCGGAACCTGTACCCTGATCATAGTGCCATCAATGCTGATAAAAAAGTAGAGAAAGTTGCCTAAGTACGCCTTATGCACAATAGTGCCTTTGAAAAGGTTATCCTTTTTTTGAGGTGGTTCTGCGAATACCTCCACATCCTCAGGTCGTATGGAAGCAT
>Ga0272444_10006133_pt1 | contig 10315 bp, 7 predicted proteins | sample SSMForm13_FD_201033 | JGI IMG/M metagenome (GOLD analysis project Ga0272444, IMG submission 201033) | Marine sediment archaeal communities from Little Sippewissett salt marsh, Falmouth, MA, United States - SSM-Form-13 | ecosystem: Environmental > Aquatic > Marine > Wetlands > Sediment ...
TGATGCGCGCCGGCGCTCAGAAGCGGTAGCCGAAACCCATCCCGATGAAGTCCGAGGCGCTGTGCACGCCGTCGAAAAGACCGAAGACCCCCGAACGGTGATGGATGCGGCCGCTCCAGTACCAGCGGCTCCCCGGCGGCGCGAGGGTCAGCTCGAACATCAGGTAGTTGAGCAATTGGGTCGCATGGGAATGGTTTTCCTTCTCGAGTTCGGGGGTTTCGGTGGCCCAGGAGAGCCCCTCCCCCACAGCCAGGGTGGTGTTCAGCCGTCGATTCCATGGAAAATGGTGCCAGCGGGCGACCACCAGGGCGTTGAACTCGAAGTGGTCCTGGTCGCCGAAGTGCTTGACCACCTGCCCCTCCCCCTCCCAGCCCAGAAACCTGTGGGTGCGGGCGAACTCCCGGTTCAGGGCCAACGCCACCAGGTAGGAATCCTCCACGGAAGGGCGCAGGGTCAAGATATCATCCAAGCGGTCCTCCGTGTAGATGGCGCCGTAAGCGAGCAGCGCCCAGGGATGCTCACTCGAGGCCGCCAAAGTCGGCGATGGTGAGAGCACGATCAGGCAGAGTAATGCTGTCCGGCAGCACCGGGGTAAAAGCCGCATTTTGGTCCGCAAATCCTTTCGCCGGGGGTATTGAACGTATTTCGGGGTGGGACCTGAAGGGGAACGCCTTACCTAAAAGCGGCTGCAAAAGCAAGTCATCCATTTCGGCTGCCCGGTGATTGCGCCGGCACCTGTGGATGCTCCGCCCGGCAGCGTCTGGATCGAAAAGCTCTTCGGGCGGGTTCCGGATCACATGGGGTCCAGGATCTACCGGAGGGTCCCAAGAAAACCGGCTGGGGCTTAATCAAATCATAGCAATTTTGTCATAGATGGATTCCAAAGCCCGAAATTTCTGATCGGAACTGGGGAGGTTCGAAACCTCCTGCACCGACTTATCGATCAGCGGCCCTCCGATTTCCCGAACCGGCCCAGGCGGCCGGCTCCCCCGAGGTGCAGCTCGCCCAGGTGCGGCAAATCCGGGACGCCATCAAAGACTGGCTGCTCAACCCCCCGCAGGCTCGTTTTCCTTCGCGGCGCTGATCGAAAAGTGATCGCCGGCGGCAACCTGCGTGGCCACTCTTCAAACCGCGTGCCCCGATATTTATCCTTGACACCTTCCGCGCCTGTTCTCTATTTTCATTTTCAATGCGGCAGTGGGGCCTTCCCGAGGGAAGGGCCGTAAGCCGCACCCCCGGCGCCGCCGTCCCGCCACCGGGCCGTCCGCCCGGCGATGCCCGCAACGCCCTTGGGAGGAGCGAAAATGGTTGACAAACCCCGGATCCAAAAGATTCTGGTGGGCACCGACCTCTCCGAAACCGCCACCCACGCCCTGGCCTATGCCGTCAGCTTGGCCGAGGCCTACCAGGGGACCGTCACGGTGCTGCATGTGATCGAAAAGCTGCCGCCCAACGCCGAACTGCTGTTGACCGCGTTTTTGGGCCTGGGGGACGTTTCGGAGTTGAGGCGCCAGAACCAGGAGACCCTGATCGCACGGATCAAGACCGCCATCGAGGACTTTTGCGCCGAGGCCGGGGGGCAGATAGCGGCCTGTCGCTTCATCCTGCATGAAGTCATCGTGGAGCCCGGCAAGGCGGCCGATCGCATCCTGGAACACGCCGCCACGGGGGGCTACGATCTTCTGGTGCTGGGCAACCGTGGCCACGGCCTGGTGCAAGAGGCGCTGATGGGGGGCACCTCGCGCAGGGTGGTGCGCGAATGCCCGATACCGGTTCTGGTCATACCGGCGACCCCTTGACCGCGGTGCAAACCCCCGATCTCACCTGGGTGGCCCGGACGCGCCCCGATGCGGACCGTGGGGCCGTCGCCCGGGTCCTTGCGTGCGGCCGCCCAACGCGATCCCCCCGCTAAAAACCATCCACCCCCCGGATCCCCCTATGACTCCCCAGGATGTGCTGCACAAGTTTTTCGGCTACGATAGCTTCCGTGAGCATCAGCGCGAGGTGATCGCCCAGGTGCTGGCCGGCGGCGACGCCTTTGTGCTGATGCCCACCGGCAGCGGCAAATCCCTCTGCTTCCAGATTCCGGCGATCATCCGGCAGGGCGTCGGCCTGGTGGTCTCGCCGCTGATCGCGCTGATGCAGGACCAGGTGGCGGGGTTGCGCCAAAACGGGGTGCGGGCCGATTTCCTGAATTCGAGCCTGGCGCCGGAGGCGGCCGCGGCGGTTGCGGCGCGTGCCCTGGCCGGTGAGACCGACCTGCTCTACGTGGCACCCGAGCGGCTGTTGAGCGAGCGCTTCCAGGAATTTCTCTCCCGGTTGCGGATCGCCCTCTTCGCCATCGACGAGGCCCACTGCGTCTCCCAGTGGGGGCACGATTTCCGGCCGGAGTATCTCCAGATCGCCAGCGTGACCCGCCGCTTTTCCGGGGTGCCGCGAATTGCGCTGACGGCCACCGCCGATGCCGCCACCCGCCAGGAGATCCTCGAAAAGCTGGAGCTGAAGGCGGCCGCCCAGTTCCTGTCCAGCTTCGACCGGCCCAACATCTGCTACCGGGTGGTGTTGAAGGAAAACGGCCGGCGGCAGTTGCTGCGCTTCATTCAGGCCGAGCACCCGGCCGATACCGGGATTGTCTACTGCCGCAGCCGCAAGCGGGTGGACGACCTGGCGGCCTGGCTGGCGGCCAAGGGCATTAAAGCCGTCGCCTACCACGCGGGCATCGATGCGGCCGAGCGCAGCCGGCGGCAGCAGCGCTTCGCCCGCGAGGAGGTCATTGTGGTGGTCGCAACGATCGCCTTCGGCCTGGGCATCGACCGGCCGGATGTGCGCTTCGTGGTGCACTTCGACGTGCCCACCAGCATGGAGGCCTATTACCAGGAGACCGGCCGGGCCGGGCGCGACGGGTCTCCCAGCGACGCCTGGATGCTCTATTCGCTGGCCGACGTGGTCGCCGTGCGCCAGATGCTCGCCCGCTCTGAGGGCGACGAGCGCTTCAAGCTGGTTCAGCAGCGCAAGCTGGAAGCAGTCCTGGGATACTGCGAAACCACCGCCTGCCGGCGGCAGGTGCTGCTGCGCTATTTCGGCGAAACCCTGGCCGAGCCCTGCGGCAACTGCGGCACCTGCCGGGAGGCGCCCGAAACCTGGGACGGGACCGTGGCCGCCCAGAAGGCGCTTTCGGCGGTCTACCGCACCGGCCAGCGCTTCGGCGCCGCCTACCTGGTGGATGTGCTGCTGGGAAAGGAAAATGACCGCATCCGGCGCTTCGGCCACCACCGCCTGAAGACCTTCGGGGTGGGGCGGGAGCTCTCGGCCACGGAGTGGCGCTCGGTCTTCCGGCAGCTGATGGCCGCGGGCTACCTCACGGTGGAGATGTCCGAACGCACCGGTTACCGCCTGAGCGAGAAAAGTCGGCCGGTACTAACGGGTGAAGAAAAGATCCGCCTGCGCAAAGACAAGCACCCGCCCAAGGCCGCCAAGCCGCGCGCCCCCCAGGCCGCGCCGGTAGCCGCGGCGCTGGACGGTCCGGCCGTGGAGCTCTGGGAGGTCCTGCGCCGCCTGCGCCTTGAGATCGCCCAGGAGCTGGAGCTGCCGGCCTACGTGATCTTCCACGACAAGACCCTGCGGGAGATGGCCGTCAGCCGCCCGGCCAGCCGGGAAGACCTGCTGGCCATCGGCGGGGTGGGCGAGGCCAAGGCCGACCGTTACGGCGAGCGGTTTCTGGCGGCCATCCGGGGGGTTGCGCCAAACGGCGGCTGAAAGGCTCAGCGGTGGGGCGAAACCGTGTCGGCCGTTGGTCGGGACCACCGGCCAAAAGCTTCTTAAACCGGGGAGATGCGGCATGGGGTGCGCCGCCCGTCGCCCCATCCAAGGAAAATTACCATGATCTGGACCTCGGTGGTGGTGGGGCTGGTGCTGCTGGTCCTGGGCCGCAAGCTGTTCTGGCTGTTCGTGGCGGGAATCGGGTTTTTCGCCGGTCTTCACCTGGGCCAGCAGTTCTGGGGGCTGCACTCCGAAATTCTGATTCTGGTTTTTTCGCTGGGGCTCGGGGTGTTGGGGGCGCTGATCGCTCTGGTGTTTCAGCGGCTGGCGGTCGGTCTGGCCGGTTTTGGGGCCGGGGGCGTGAGCGTGCTGAACCTCCTGGCGCTCTGGGGGCCTCTGCCCGCGCCGTGGGCCTGGGGGGCCATTCTCCTCGGCGGGGCCCTGGGCGCGGTGCTTCTCTACCTGCTCTTCGACTGGGGCCTGATCCTGATCTCCTCTCTCGCGGGCGCCTCGCTGGTGGTCCAGGCGGTGGACCTCGGCCCGGCCCTGGAGGCCGGTGGCTTTTTGGTTCTATTGGCCGCTGGGGTGCTCATCCAGGCTCGCCTGATGCGCGCCCGCGGCGGGTGGCGGGAATAGGGCGCGACCCTGGGGCTGTCGGAACCGGCGGCGGCGGTTGCTGATGGGCAAACTAATTAGCCAGCCCCCGGCCCGGCGCAGCCTGCTCGCGTTCCAGGCGACGGGCGACCTCGCCGGGGATCCGGCTTCGCCGGGAAAGCAGGCCGTAGGCCACCGGCACCACGAAGAGGGTGAAAAAGGTGGCCGACAGGACCCCTGCCAGAACCACCGTGCCGATCACCATCCGGGTTTCGGCCCCGGCGCCGGCGGACAGGATCAGGGGCACAGCGCCGGCCGCGGTGGTCACCCCGGTCATGACGATGGGGCGCAGGCGGACTTCGGCGGCCGTAAGGATGGCGCGGTGAAAACTCATCCGCTGACCCCGCAGCTGGTTGGCGAACTCCACGATCAGGATTCCGTTTTTGGCCGCCAGGCCCACCAGCATGATCAGCCCGATCTGGCTGTAGAGGTTCAAGGTGGCGCCGGTGACATAAATCCCCAAGAGGCCCCCGGCGATGGCCAGGGGCACCGTCAGCATGATCACCAGGGGGTTGATGTAACTTTCAAATTGCGCCGCCAGCACCAGAAACACCACCAGGACGCCCAGCAGGAAGACGAAGAGAATCGACCGCGACGAGAACTTGTAGTCCTGGGACTGCCCCTTGTAGTCGATGATGACGTTTTCCGGCAGGTGCTCCCGGGCCAGGCCTTCCAAATAGGCCAGGGCCTCGCCCAGGGCCAGGCCATCGGCCAGGTTGGCCTCCAGGGTGATGGCGCGCACCCGGTTGTAGCGGTTGAGGGTGCCGGAATCGGCCAGTTCCGCCACTTCCACGAAGTTGGAGAGGGGGATCAATTCGTTGCTGCGGTCGGAGCGGACAAAGATGTGCTGCAGATCGGTGGGGGTGCGCTGGGCCTCACGCGTCCCCTCCAGGATCACGTCGTAGACCTCGCCGGCATCGATGTAGGTGGTCAGCCGCCGGGAGCCCAGCAGCGTTTCCAGGGTCCGGCCGATGGTGCCGACGGTCACCCCCAGGTCGGCGGCGCGGTCGTAGTCGATGCTGACCTGCAGCTGTGGTTTGGTTTCCTTGTAGTCCCAGTCGATCCCCACCAGCCCCGGGTTGTCGGCCGCGATCCGTTCCAGCAGGATATCCCGCCACTGGGCCAGTTCGGCGTAGGTGCCGCCGCCGATCACGAATTGCAGCGGTTTCTGGATGGACGCGCCGAAGCCCTGGCGCATGACCGGGAAGGCTCGCACCCCCGGCAGACCGGCCAGGCGGCCGCGCACGTCCTCCATGATGGTCCAGGCGGACCGGCGGCGGTCCCAGTCATCCAGAACGAAAATCACGATCCCGGTGTTGAAGTTCTCGAAGTTGGCGAAGGTGCGCGGGGCCCGCACCAGCAGCCGGGTGGCCTCGCCGCTGGTGACGAATGGCATCAGGCGGCGCTCGATTTCGTCCATGTACTCCTGCATGTAGGCGAAAGAGGCCCCCTCGGGACCGTTGACGATCACGAAAAATGCGCCCCGGTCCTCCTGGGGGGCGTATTCGGTGGGAATTTGAACCAAGAGCCAGGCCGCTGCCACCAGCAGCAGGACAAAGAGCCCGACAACCGGCAGGGGGTGCTTCAGGCTGCGGTTGAGCAGGCGGCGGTAGCGCCTGCGCGTCCACCGGAAGAGGGCGTCGGTCCCCGCCGCGACGCCGCGGGGAGGGCCGCTGGAGGGCCTTTTCAGGATCTTTGAGGCCAGCATCGGGGAGAGGCTGAGGGCCACGATGCTGGAAAAGGCCACGGCCGCCGCCATGGTCAGGGCGAACTCGGAAAACAGGCGGCCCACGTCGCCCTCCAGAAACGCGATCGGAACGAAGACCGCGATGAGCACCAGCGAGGTGGCAACCACCGCAAAGCCCACCTGGCGGGTGCCCCTGTATGCCGCCACCAGCGGGGATTCGCCTTTTTCGGCCATGCGCCGGAAGATGTTCTCCAGAACCACGATGGCGTCGTCCACCACCAGCCCGATGGCCAGGACCAGCGCCAGGAGGGTCAGCAGGTTGACCGAAAAATCGAGGGCATAGAGCACGATGAAACTGGCGACGATGGAAACCGGCACGGTCACCGCCGGGACCAGGGTGGCCCGGACGCTGCCCAGAAAGAGGTAGATCACCACCACCACCAGGAGGATGGCGATGGCCAGGGTTTTGTAGACCTCGTGGATGGCGCCTTCCACGAAAACCGACGTGTCGTAGCTCTGGGCGATGATCATGCCCTCGGGCAGGGTCGGGTTGAGGCGCTCCATTTCCGCCTTGGCGGCGCGCGCCACCTGGATCGTGTTGGCCGTGGATTGCTTGATGATACCGATTCCCACCATGGAGACACCGTTGCCCCGGAAGAAGGTGCGGTCCTCTTCGGTGCCCCGCTCAACCCGGGCGATGTCCCCCAGGCGCACCAGGTGGCCGTCCTCCCCCCGGGCGATGACCAGCTGGGCGAAGTCCCCGGCGGTGCGAAAGGCGCGCTGGACGCGCACCGTGAACTGCCGCTGGCGGGATTCGATGCTGCCCGCCGGCAGCTCCGAGTTTTCGGCCCGCAGGGCGTCCTCGACGTCGGCCACCGTGATATTGCGGGCCGCCATGGCCTGCCGGTCCAGCCAGATCCGCATGGCATAGCGCTGGCCGCCGCCGATCCGCACCCGGGCGACGCCGTCCAGGACGCTGAAATAGTCCACCAGGTAGCGCTCGGCGTAATCGGTCAACCCCGGCACGCCCAGGCGGTCGCTGGTCAGGTTCAGCCACATGATCACGTCTTCGTTGGAGTCCACCTTCTGGATTTCGGGCGCCTCGGCCTCCACGGGCAGGTCGTCCAGTATGCCCGCGACCCGGTCGCGGATATCGTTGGCCGCTCCGTCCACATCTCGGCCGGTGTTGAACTCCACCGTCACCACGGACCGTCCGTCCTCGCTGCTGGAGGAAATCGCGGCGATGCCCTCGACGCCCGCGATGCGCTCCTCGATCGGCTGGGTGATCTGGGTTTCGACGACATTGGCCGCCGCACCGGGATAGCGGGTGTCGATGGAGACCACCGGCGGGTCGATGTCCGGGTACTCCCGCAGGGGCAGCCGCCCGAAGGCCACCAGGCCGAAGATCACCAGCAGCAGCGAGATCACCGAGGCGAAGACCGGGCGTTTGACCGAAACGTCGGAGAGCAGCATCACTCGGTCCTCCCCTGCGCCCGGGTCAGCAGGTCCTGGAGGGATTCCTCGCCAGCGGCCACGGCCGTCACGGTCACCGGCTGGCCCGGCCGGGCGCGGAGGGTGCCGTGGATCACGACGAATTCGCCGGCTTCGAGGCCCTCGCGGATTTCCACCTCCCCCGGCCGGCGGGCGCCGATGGTCACCGGGCGTTGCTGGGCGACCGGCTGCGGAGCGTTCGGGTCCACCACCAGGACGTGGTTTTGCTGCCCGCTGGGGATCAGGGCCTCTTCCGGAACGACCAGAACATCCCGGGGGTTTTTGAGCAGTACGAGGCTCATCAACAGCCCCGGCTTCAGCTCCCGCTCCGGGTTTGCCAGCACGGCCCGGCCGGTGATAGAACGCGTCACCGGGTCGATGCGGCTGTCGATGCTGGTCACCGTGCCCTGGAACTCGCGCCCGGGAAAAGGGGCCGACCGCGCTTCGATGGGCAGCCCCGGACGCAGGGTTGCCAGGTGAACCGCCGCCACGGTAAAGTCCAGCTTCATCACACTGTCGTCGTCCAGGGTGGTGATGAGGTCTCCCGGCTCGATGAAGGTCCCCACGCTGATGTTGCGCAAGCCCACGACACCGTCAAACGGCGCGATGACCAGGCGGTCGCGCAGGCGGGATTCGATGGCCTGCAGCCGCGCCTGGGCCGTCTCGTACTCGCGCCGCCGCTGCTCCAGCAGGGATTGGGAAGCCGAGCCGCGCTGGGCCAGGGGGCGCACGCGCTCATACTGGCTCTTGGCTTCGGTGACGGTGGAGAGGGCCTCCTCCAGCAGGGCGTGCTCCTCCCGGCTGGTCATCTCCGCCAGGATGTCCCCCCGGGCGACCCGTTGACCGTCTTCGAAATGGATGTCGGTCACCGTTTCGGACACCGTCGCGGTCAGGTCGACGCTCTCGTTGGCGCGCAGGGTGCCCAAAGCTTCCACGCGATCCACGAAGCGGTCGCGGCGCACTTCCTTGAGGATCACGGGTGCCGCCGGCTGAGCGGCGGCCGGCGACAGCATGGGCAGGGCAAGCCCCAGGGCCAACAGGGCGATCAGACAGCATCGGCAAGAGACTTTATGGGGCATCGGATGGGTCCTCCCAGGGGGGCGGCGGCCGGCGGCAGATGGTGCCGGGCCGTGGATGCCCCCTGATGGCAAACGGTTGTGGACGGGCCGCACCCTCCGGTGGCAGCCGCGTTCCAGAAGGGGTAAGGATCGAAGCCTTTTTGTCAAATCCCACCGCTTGCAGTCGGCGGCCATCCCGCCACCGGCGGGCCGGGAAAGGGGCTGATCCGCTTTTTCAGCATCTGCCGGACTGATGGCGGTTGACAGGCCAGCGCTCATTGCCTACTGTCCGCCAACTGCCGTGCGCCATCCCAGCGGAAACCGTCGCCATGGACCGATCACCCAACTACTACGAATTCCTGGAGGTCGATCCCGCAGCCCCCGCGGCAGAGATCCGGCATGCCTACCACCGCAAACTCAAGGAGTTTCACCCGGACAAAAACCCCCAGCGGCAGGCCGAGGCAGAGGAGATCACCAAGGCCCTGAACCAGGCCTATCACGTCCTGGGCGATCCCGGGCGGCGCAGGACGTATGATCGGATGCTGCGGTTTGCGGGCGGGCGGGATTTCGAGGCGTATGACGAAAAGGGGGCTTTCGAACGCAAAATGCAGCGGGCCTCGCCGGTCTTCGGCAAAGTCATGGTGGCGGTCAACGATCTGTATGGCCTTTTTCGGGATGCCGTCGCCGGCCGCTACCGGCTGGACGGGATCACCCTGGGGGTGATCGCAGCCGGCCTGATCTATTTCCTCGTCCCCACCGATCTGGTTCCCGACTTCATCCCGCTGGTGGGCTTCATGGATGACCTGGCCGTTTTGACCACCATCATCAACGCGCTGCAGGGTGAGCTGGCGGCCTACCGCGGTTGGCGCAAATGGCACCCGAGAACCTGAACGGCGCTCGGCGCCGGTGCCGTCAGGCCCCCTGCTGAGCCGCCGTCGGGAAACGCGCGAAGTGGCGGGCGACATCCTCCGGCCGGTGGGCATCCGAGGAGAGGCAGACGGGAATCCCCTTCTTCTCGATAGCCGCCAGAATCCGGGGGCCCGGGTAGGCGCTGCGGACGTCGTGGTCCAGGCCGCCGGTGTTGATCTCCACCACCATTCCGGCCTGCCCGACGGCCGCCAGCAGCGCCGCCACCAACTCCCGGTACCAGGGGGCGCTTTCGTCGAAAAAGCGTCCGTTGCGGTTGTGTTTGCCCAGGACGTCCAGGTGGCCCAGGATGCGGAACAGGCCGGTTTCAACCATGGCGATGCTCTGGCGGTAGTAGACCTCGCAGAGGCGCCGGAGGTCCCCCCCGAAACCGGTTTCCAGGGCCGTGACGAACTCCGCCGCAGTGCCGTTGATCAGGTAGCGCCGGCCTTTCTCTTCCACCTGGTGCACCGATGCGATCAGGACGTCCCAGGGGCCTTGGGCGATCTCCCGGCTCCAGGCGCCGTGGGACGGCAGGTATTCCATCTCCAGTCCCATCAGCACCTGCAGGCGGCCGCTCATCCGCCGGCGCACGGCCTGGATCTCGGCGCAATAGGCCTCCAACCGCCGATGCGCCAGGGCATAGCGGTTTTCGAAGGGCAGCGGCATGTGGTCGGTGAACACCACACCGTTCAGGCCCCGGGCAACGGCGCTGCGGGCCATGGTTTCGAGGCCCGCGCAACCGTCCGAAAAGCGGCTG